>CEOG01007238.1_pt1 | contig 62625 bp, 63 predicted proteins | sample 530301 | NCBI WGS metagenome assembly CEOG01 (sample SAMEA2619903, study PRJEB7988) | marine metagenome | biome: marine biome (ENVO:00000447); feature: surface water layer (ENVO:00002042); material: "saline water (ENVO:00002010), including plankton (ENVO:xxxxxxxx)" | depth 5 m | reverse complement strand
AATTGAAACTCTTCGTCCGGACCGGTATGTCATAATCACCCGATCCGCCATTGATTATCATTCTTATCATGACGGACCCCCTATGGGGGTCTGTCTCTTCTTTTGAAAATAGCTACAGTCAGATTATGAGCAGCCCCAAATTCGACAGTCACAACCAGTCTGACCGGCGTGGTCATATGCAAACCCTGCTGACTCTGGGGCAATATCTCTGGATGGAGGGGCGGAGTGATTTAAAGGTCCGGGTGGTTGCGGCGGCCCTGCTGATCATCTGCGCCGAGATCGCATCGGTCTATTCCCCCTATATTATGAAATATATCGTCGATTCCATGACGGGGGATGTCAATCCGGTGATTGTGATGCCGGTCGGATTGATCATAGCTTTTGGCGCAGCGCGTGTGCTGACCCAGTCCTTTTCGGAATTGCGGGATGCGGTTTTCGCCAAGGTCGGACAGAATGCCATCCGCCAGGTCGCTCTGAAAACCTTCCGTCATCTGCATCAGCTTTCCCTTCGGTTTCATCTGGAGCGGCAGACTGGGGGTCTCAATCGGGTGATCGAGCGGGGGACGAAGAGCATCGATTTTCTGCTGCGTTTCATGCTGTTCAACATCGTGCCGACGCTTTTGAAGATCATACTGGTGTCCGTCATCCTTTATATACAATATGGCTGGCAGATATCCCTTATCACTTTTGCAACGCTGGTTGTTTTTATCAGCTTCACCTTTTCCGTGACGGAGTGGCGCATCCGCTTCCGGCGGACCATGAATGAGAAGGACAGCGAGGCGAACACCAAAGCCATAGACAGCCTCATCAATTTCGAAACAGTGAAGTATTTTGGCAATGAAGGTCATGAGGCAAGGCGGTTTGATTCGGCCCTTGCCGCTTATGAAACCGCGGCGATCAAAAGCAATACAACTCTGGCCTTTCTTAATATCGGACAGGGTCTTCTGATCAGTGCGGGGTTGGTTTCCGTCATGCTGATCACATCAAATGGCGTTGTTGAGGGAAGATATACGGTTGGTGATTTTGTCGCGATACATTCCTTCATTATGCTGTTGATGATGCCGCTTAATTTTCTCGGCTTTGTCTATCGCGAGGTTAAGCAGAGCCTTGTCGATATGGAGAAAATGTTTGAGCTTCTGACGATAAGCCGTGAAGTCGCTGATATGCCGGGTGCCCGGCCACTTGAACCGCAGGGCGGAGAGGTTGTGTTCCATCATGTCAATTTCGGTTATGAGAGCAATCGCCAAATCTTGCATGATGTGAGCTTCACCGTGCCGCCGGGGACGACAACCGCCATCGTCGGGCCGTCGGGCGCGGGGAAGTCAACCATTTCGCGCATCCTGTTTCGTTTCTACGATGTGGATGAGGGCTATGTCACCATCGACGAGCAAAAGATTAACGAAGTGACGCAGGATTCCTTGCGCGCGGCCATCGGAATTGTTCCGCAGGATACTGTCCTGTTCAATGATACGATTCGCTATAACATCGGATACGGTCGACCCGGAGCGAGTGATGCGGAAATCGAGGAGGCGGCCCGTCTCGCCAGTATTGATAAATTTATCAGTGAACTGCCGGAGGGTTATAACACCTTGGTTGGGGAGCGGGGACTGAAGCTGTCCGGTGGAGAAAAGCAGCGCGTTGCCATTGCCCGCACCATCCTGAAACAGCCGCTTATTCTGCTGTTTGACGAGGCGACCTCGGCACTTGATTCCCGAACCGAGAAGGAGATACAGACAAGTCTCGCGGAAGTCTCGCGCAACCGGACAACGCTGATTATCGCTCACCGGCTTTCGACAGTCGTGGAGGCGGATGAGATTATCGTGTTGGAGGCTGGCCGGATTGTCGAGCGGGGCCGACATCAGGAGCTGCTGGCCATGGAGGGGCAATATGCCGCCATGTGGTCCCGCCAGCAAGAGGCGGCGAGCTATCAGGAGAAGCTTGAGCAGGTCATGGATTAGGCGTTACAATCGTCATCAGAATCGTCTGCGTCATCTTTTTGTTCTTTTTGCAGGGCACATAAGGTATGACCTGTGTTCCGAAAATTCCGCAGGCCGGAGGTCATTTATATGGATATGCTGAAGTCAGTTCTGGTGCCGATCAATCGTGAAGGTCATCGATTCATCGCCATCTTTGCCGGGATAACACTCCTGCTATTCCTATTCACCTGGCCCTTGCTCGGCTGGATCGGGGTCATTCTGACGCTCTGGTGCGTATATTTTTTCCGTGATCCCGAGCGGCATGTCCCGACACGGGAGGGACTGATCGTCAGCCCGGCCGATGGTGTTGTTCAGCTCATTGAGCGCGCGGTACCGCCGGAAGAGTTAGGTCTTGGCTCCGATGCGCGGCTTCGCATCAGCATCTTCCTTAATGTGTTCAATGTGCATGTGAACCGGGCGCCCATTGGCGGGACGGTGATCCGCCAGGTTTATCGCCCCGGCAAATTCCTCAACGCCTCCCTCGATAAGGCATCGGAGGAAAATGAACGCCACGCCGTCCATCTGAAGGACAAGGCGGGCAATGATATCGTTTTTGTACAGATTGCTGGCCTGGTGGCGCGGCGTATTGTCTGCTATCTCACAGATAATCAGGAAATCCGCACCGGGGAACGCTTCGGCCTGATCCGTTTCGGCAGCCGGACGGATATCTATCTCCCCGATGGGGTGGAGCCGCTTGTCGGGGTCGGCCAGAATATGATCGGTGGGGAGACAATCATCGCGGATTTGCAGGCGAAAAATGACGCGCCGATGGTGGTGGAGGTCCGCTAGATGAGCTCCGAACAGCGTCGTCGTTTGCGTTTTACCTCGCTTAATTCGCTTATCCCCAACATGCTGACGACACTGGCGCTGTGCGCCGGCCTGACATCGGTGCGTTTTGCACTGGATGAACGCTGGCAGATGGCGGTTGTCGCGATACTGGCCGCTGGTGTGCTTGACGGGCTGGATGGGAGGATGGCGCGGCTGCTCAACAGCGCGTCGAAATTCGGAGCGGAACTTGATTCCCTCTCTGATTTTGTCAGCTTTGGCGTGGCACCTGGGCTGGTACTGTTCCTCTGGACACTGGACAGCGGGCTGGGCGGGATCGGCTGGATTATTGCACTGGTATTCACGGTCTCCTGTGGTCTTCGTCTCGCACGGTTTAATTCCATGCTGGACCACAAACAGCCTGCCTGGGCAAGTCGGTACTTCACCGGCATCGCAGCTCCCGCGGGCGCGTCAATCTCGCTTCTTTTCATGGTGATCAGCTTTTATTCGGACAATGATTTCTTTCGCAATCCTATCCTGAATGCGGCCTGGATGATGTTTATCGCCTTTCTGATGGCGAGCCGTATTCCCACCTTTTCCATCAAGCGGCTGCGCATCGCCCGGCGTTTTATCATGCCACTTTTGCTGCTGGTTGGCGTTTTCGCGGCAATTTTACTCAGCTATCCCTGGCAATTGCTTTCGCTGATAGCCCTAGTCTATATGGGAACAATCCCTTTTTCCATTATGAGCTACCGCCGCTTGATGGCGCAGGATACCTCTCATACCGTTGAGGATTCCTACTGCGATAATGATGACGACGGGGAGGATGCGCAGAACGAAAACGGCGATAACATAAGCTGATATCGCCGTTCCGATCCACCGGGGAATTCGTTCTTACATCATCATATAATCTTATTAGGCGGGGGTCGTCTGGCTTTCGGCCTGCTGCCTTTCCGCCTTGCGTTCCCGGCGACGCTCCAACGCTGTGCTGACATTGGCGCCCAGCATCAGAAGGGCTGGTGTCATCAACAATGTGAGCAGGGTTGCGAAGGTAAGACCGAAGGCGACAGCGGTTGAAAGCTGCACCCACCATTGCGAAGAAGGGGCACCGAATTCAACCACCCGTGAGATAAAATTGATGTTGAGCTGTAGCGTCATCGGCAACAGGCCAAAGATTGTGGTTACAGTCGTTAACATCACTGGCCGCAAGCGCTGCGCGCCGGTCCTGAGTACGGCTTCCAGGGCTGGCATTCCCTGCTTTCGCAAATGCGCATAGGTATCGATCAGAACAATATTGTTATTCACGACAATCCCGGCCAGAGCAATAACGCCGACACCGGTCATAACAATGCCGAAAGGTTGACCCGTCACAATCAGCCCGACAAAGACGCCGATTGTCGACATGATCACCGCCGTTAGGATCAAAAAGGCGTGATAAAAGCTGTTGAACTGCGTCACCAGAATAATCGCCATGATGAAGAGGGCGACAAGAAAGGCTTTGCCAAGGAAATCCTGAGCCTTTTTCTGTTCTTCATCCTCGCCCTTGAAACGGTAAGAGACTTCCGGGTCGAGATTGGCCTCATTTGCCATCCAGGCCTGAATTTCCCGCACCTTGTCATCCACCAACACGCCCGGGACCACATTGGCCTTCACTGTCATGATGCGTTCAGAGTTTGACCGGTTGATGCTGCCGACCTTTTGTTGCGCTGATCGGGTTACAAAATTCGAGATTGGGATCATGCCCATATTCGTCATGACCCGCAGATTATCGAGCTGATCAAGGCTGCGTTTGTCATCCGGAAAGCGTAGGCGAATATCAACTTCGTCGTCGGCATCATTGGGGCGATATTCATCGACCTTGATGCCGTTGGTAACGAGCTGGATCGTTTTTCCGACCGTCTGGATATCGGCGCCAAAGCGCCCGGCCTTTGCCCGATCAACGGTAATCTGCCATTCAATGCCGGGAATCGGACGGCTATCCTCCAGATCGATCAGATCCTGGACACCCGTTTCCAGATGGCTGCGGATTTTTGCAACCTCGATGGGCAGCAGCTCCGGATTGCGGGAAGACAACTCAATCTGGATATTCTTGCCTGTTGGTGGGCCGGCGTCAGGTTCGCGTGTTTCAACCAAAATACCGCCCAGATGCGCTGTCCGCTTGCGAATATCCTCAAACACGGTTTCGGCGGGGCGGCGATCCTGCCAGTCCCTGAATTCCATCTGGATCGTCCCGATGACGTCTTCGGAAACATCGCGCTGTCCCCGGACATTGGCGCTGACGCGTGTATAGATGGATTTGAAATCATCGAGTTTGAGGATTTCATGCTCCACCTCTCGGACAAGCTGGTCTTTTTCGTCCATCGACATATTGCCGCGGGCATGAACATAAACGAGCGCCATTTCCGGCTCGACATCAGGAAAGAACTCAATCCCGTTGCCATGGGTCGCGTAATAGGCCTGTACACCGATAAGGGTTGCGAGGCCCAGCAGGACAATTTTGCCCGGGTGTCTGACGCAGACTTCCAGAAGGCGGACATAGCGACCGGTCAGCCCGCCGATTTGCCGTATGTCGCCGCCTTCCGCCGCCGCCAGCGCGGCCAGGGTTTTTGAATTGGTCGATCCCGCCTTGCCGAAAACGGAGCCGAGAGTGGGGACGAAAATCAGCGCCATCAGGAGCGAGCCGGTCAGCGTCGTAATGAGCGTGAGGGGCAGGAAGCGCATGAATTCACCGACTGTTCCGGGCCAGAACATCAATGGCATGAAGACCGCCAGCGTTGTCGCGGTAGACGCGATAATCGGCCAGGCCATGCGTTTGGCCGCGAGAGCGTAGGCGTCCCTCTTGTTAAGACCCTCTGCCAGTTTCCGGTCCGCGAATTCGGTTACCACAATGGCGCCGTCCACCAACATGCCAACAGCAAGGATGAGGCCGAACAGCACGACAATATTGATGGTCAGCCCGAACAGATACATATACAGAATGCCGATCAGGAATGACCCCGGAATAGCGAGGCCCACCAGCCCGGCTGTTCGCATACCAAGCGCGCTGATCACGACAATCATCACAAGGATGATGGCGCTGATGATATTGTTTTGCAGGTCGCTGAGCATGGTCCGTATATCGCCGGACCGATCCTGCGTATAGGTAACGACAACGCTGTCCGGCCAGTATTTCTGTTCTTCGGCGACGGCAACTTTCACCGCTTCGATGGTTTCGATGATATTCATGCCGACACGTTTCTTGACTTCCAGCGCAACAGCCGAGCTTCCGTTGAGCCGGGCAATGCTCTCTGCATCCTTGAAGGTGCGGCGAATATCCGTCACATCGCGCAGTGTGACAACGCCGTCATTACTGACCTTGATCGGAATATCGAGAACATCGGCGGCTGTTTTATAAAGCCCCGGAACCTTGATCGAAAAGCGGCCCTTTCCCGTATCCATGGAGCCTGCGGCAATCAGCTTGTTGTTGGAGACAACAATATTGATCAGATCGGCATTCGAAATCCGGTAGCTTTCCAGCTTGACGGGATCAATGATGACTTCCAGGACCTCTTCCCGGTCGCCGCCGATATCCGCTTCCAGCACGCCCTGAACCCCTTCGATGCGATCTTCCAGATCACGCGCCAGCCGGATCAGCGTGCGTTGCGGAACGTCACCGGAAAGGGTAACGACAATCACCGGGAAGAGAGCGAAGTTGACTTCATTGACCGTTGGCTCTTCGGTTTCCGTGGGCAGTTTTGCCTTGGCCACATCCACTTTTTCGCGCACATCCTGAAGTGCCTTGTCCACATCGAAGCCGGCGTCGAATTCCATAGTGACGGAGGCATGGCCTTCCGAAGCAGTGGAGGTCATTTCCTTGATCCCTTCGATGGAGCGCAATTCGAGCTCCATAGGACGGATCAGCAGCCGCTCCGCATCTTCCGGGGAAATCCCTTCATGGGTCATGGAAACATAAATAATCGGAATATTGATATCCGGATCGGATTCTTTTGGAATATCAATATAGGCGTAAGTTCCTGCTATCAGGATCAGGACAAGAACGGCAATGACCGTTCGTGCCCGGTCGATGGCCGCGTCGATAATCGCGTTCATGGGCGCGCCTCGGAAACATATAGGGTTGGACGCACTTTTTCTCCGTTACGCACAAAATCCTGGCCGACCACAATGATATTGACTGTTTCGGGCAGTCCGGAAACCCATACCCCTTCCTGAGTATCGGAGAGCAGGGTGACAGGATGAAAGACGACTGTGTCATTCTCATCGACAGCCCTGAGGCCGAGCACGCCATTGTCATTAAGCGTCAGATAAGCGGGAGAGAGGAAATGCGCCATCACGGAGCGTGTGGCAAAGGTGATTTCCGCCGTCACGCCGCTGCGCAGTTTATATCCTTCATTAGGAACTTCCAGCTCGACACGGAAGGTCCGCGTCTCCGGATCGGCGACACTGCCGATAAACTTGATCCGGCCGCTGACAGTTTCGCCGGTGACAAGGCGGGCGGTTCCTTCCCCATCAGGCTGAATATGACCGACCTGAAGCTCTGAAACCTGACCGGTGACAAGAAGCGGATCGCTTTCCACAATGGTGGCAATGACATTGCCATCTTTGACATAATCGCCGATCTCTGCGGTGCGATTTTCAATGATTCCGTCGAAAGGCGCCTTGACTTGCAATTCCTTCAGCCGGATCTTCATAGCCGTCACCTGGGCATTTGCGCTGTCAAGCTGAGCCTGGGCACTGGCGAGGGTCGTGTCGGAGCTGAAGCCCCTCTGATTGAGCTTTTTTGCCGCATTGAATTCGATTTCGCGCTGGCGGGCAAGGGCCTCAGCTTCCTGTAGCCAAGCCTCGTTATCTTTCACATCAAAGCTTACAATGGGATCGCTGGTCTTGACACGATCTCCGACATTGACATGAATTTTCTGGACCCGCCCGGCAACTTCGGCTTTGACCTCGACAATTCGGTTGGCCTCGGTCTTTCCATGTACGATGATATTCTGCTGACGCGGCCTAGCGGTGAAGGTGAGATATCGGACGGCCATCGCCGTATCATTCGCCGATTTCTCCGTCGAGCCTGACGGCGGGGTGCCGGAATTGTCGGCGATTTGCTCGCCGCTCTCATTTCCGCCCATCTGCCCGGAGGCTATCCAGGCAATCACGGCGAGGGCGATGATGATCGCGATAATGATGGAACGGTTCACAATATTACCTCTCTGTTTTGCCGGATATCATGGGCGCCCATATGCTGTACGGTTGCCAAAAAGTGCATCTGATTCAAGTAAATATCTGTTTTCTTTTAGGTATTCAATTTCCGCCTGATATATTGCACGTCCATAGTTACAGAGGAATTTCTCCCGTTCTGTTTGCTTTTCAACGCACCGATCATCAAGGGTTGATATTTTCTGTAGTCGATCGGCGATCCGCTCGTCAATGAGCTCGGAAACGGTAATGACCGGCAACAAATGCGCAAACATCAGCGTCGCTAGAAATTCCGAGCGGAACCGATCCGTCCCCGGCTTTTTCATCATCTCATCAAAAAACCGATATCGGCCCGATGCGGTGATGGAATAGACTTTCTTATCCGGTCGTTTTTCCTGCATTTCCGCCCGGCAGGAGACCAGCGCCTCATCGGTAAGCTGTTTGAGTGCCGGATAAATCGATCCATAGCTGGCGTGAAAAATAAGCTCCAGACGTTCTTCAAACGTCTTCTTGATTTCATAACCCGTTGCATCGCCCATGGTCAGGATGCCAAGGCAGAGGGTACGAATATCCATGCAGCCACTCGTTCCGTAAATTGCCAGTCGCTGGAGTGCGGAGCCGGAGCTATATGCCGACAAAAAATATATCAATCCGATATAATTGCAATTTCTTATGTGGAAGTTTTGGGCGCGGGCGTGTGACCGGCGTCACGCATCTGGCAAACAGGGATGTCCGAGCCGGAAAAAGAAGGGGCGCGAGCCGCTGCCTGTAGGTCCGCAAACAAAAAGCGGCCGACGGCCGCTTTTATGGGATGACGCCTGTGGACGTCATGAAAGGTTACATCTTGCGATAAAAAATATGATTGCCGATATTGGCCGTTTTCTCCAAATGCTGCGACCAGAGCGGGGAGACATAATTTGCATGATAGAAAGTCGCATTGCCAGACAGATCGCGCATGTAGCCACTCTTGACGAGGGCGGAAAGTTTCAGCGCCCGATCCCAGGAGACCAAATCCCTTGGTGTGTCTGACTTGCCGTCACAGGCGAATGAGAACTGACAGGCATTCCGGCGGTGGCTGCCTTCAAAAACAACTTCGCAATAACTCATGGATTTCGCAAGAACGCGGTTATGGACAACCTGTGCGACGGCAATCTGCCCGCTGAAGGGCTCGCCTCTTGCCTCGAAATACACCGCCTGGGCAAGGCAGGTGAGATCCGGATCTTCCTCATTGCTGGCGACAAGGCTCGTGCCGGTCGGCAAAAAAGTCGCCATGACCAGAAACAGCAGTGACAGAAATGCGACTGTCAGAACGCTCAAGGTTTTCAGATACATTTGCGCCCCCTCCTTCCAGAATAGTTCGCATCAACATCAGACTATTCAGGAATTAGGCGCGGGGAAATGGGCAAAATTAAGGCATTGCCCGTTCGCGGCGTGCGGCCTTTCGTCGCTCCCGGATCAGCTCGATCAGGGCACGCTTCTCGTCGTCACTGATTAATATCCAGCTCGCGATCTCATCCCGGGTCCGGTAACAGCCAAGGCAGAAAGCATCTTTTTCATCCATGCTGCAAATGCCGGTGCAAGGGGACGGGATTTCACGCTTGCCGTTACTTTTCTTGTTTTTGTTGAGGTAGAGCATGTCAGACTTTCTTAATGTAGCTTTTCCAGTGCCTTGATCAGTGTATCGAAAGGCAGGAGAATACAGTTATGGCGGCTTCGATGACTGGAGACAACCCTGAAGTGCGCAAAATCCGGCCAGTTTTCAGGCGGTTTCACTTCTTCGCCCAGAAGCTGAGCCGCCATTTCCGAGCGCACGTCAAGGATATCGCTGAATGATTTGCCGATGGCGTTCTCCCCGATCAGGGAAGCGGCCGCCTGACAGAGCATACAGGAGCGGTTGCGATGTTTAAGCTCGCTAATCACGCCGTCTTTCACGGTTATTTGAACGGTAATGCGATCCCCGCAGGTGGGATTGTCGAGGGTTTCCTCGGCATCGGGCCGGTCAATCTCTCCCTCGCCAGCGGCGTTGGCCGCAAGACGCAGCAGTTTTTTCTGGTACAGTTCGTCCATTGCATTTACTCAGAATTGCCGGAGGGCGGCTAGTGCCTCGGGCGTGTCGATATCGGTGAAAATAGTTTCCTTGTCAACTTCAACAGTGAAGACTAGGGAATCATTTTCGGCAATGAGTGATTTCGCGCCGATATCCCCCGTGATTGCCTGTATTTCCTCCTGGAACTCGCTCGCAATCAGAACCGGATTGCCGCGTTTGCCCCGATATGCGGGAACAATAATGGCGCGCCCTTCCTCGATATCGAAGGCGTCGATCAACTTGTCCAGCAGCGCGGCGTTGATAAAGGGCATATCCCCGAGGCAGACAAGAATACCATCATACTGGTCGGCGAGGGCGCGGAAACCGGTCTTCAAGCTGCTGCTGAGACCGTTGGCATAGTCGGGATTGTGAAATGTCTGAATGTTCATGTCCGCAAGCAGGTTTTTGACCTGCGCTGCTTCATGTCCGGTCACGGCGAAAATGGCCTGGGCCTTTGATTTTTGCGCCTGTTCCGCTACATGGCGCAGCAGCGGCTTGTGTCTGAAGTCAGTGAGCAATTTGTTTTCCGGCCCCATGCGGCGGGATTGTCCGGCTGCAAGGATGAGGAGCGCGACAGACTTGCCGTGGTCGGAGCGGGCGGCTTTCTTCTCCTTCTGACGCGGCTGGGGTCGGCTCGGAATTTCTTTCAGCAGGCCCCCTTCGCCCATATCCATGATATCGGAGCCGGTGATGGGAATATCGGCGAGAAGCCGTTCCAGCACCCAGTCAAAGCCGTTCAGCTTGGGTGAACGGGTGCAACCGGGAAGCCCGATCACCGGTTTGTCACGCAGATGGGCCAGCAGCAGCAGATTGCCCGGATCGACGGGCATTCCGAAATGGTCCACCGCGCCGCCCGCCTTCATAATGCCTGCCGGAATGACATCCGCCCGGTCGGTAATGGCGGAGGCGCCGAAAATGAAAATCAGATCGCAGCCTTCTTCATCGAGCTCCCGAATGGTCTCCGAAAGTTTATCCTCATGATGAACGCAGCGCCGTAAATGATTGCTTTGGTTTCCATATTTTGACAGGCGGTTTTCCATAACCTGTTCTGACTTGCTGACCACTGTTTCTTTTGTGTTTGGCAGTATTGTGGAAATGATTCCGATGGATTTACGCGCGAACGGGTGGATGGAAAGAAGGGGCGTGTCAGATTTTGTCGCCATTGCCTCGACTGCGGCAACTTTGTCCGACGGTGCGGCAAAGGGGATGATTTTGACGGTAGCGATCATTTGCCCGTTTTCGACCAACTCATAGGGGGCGACGGTGGCGACGGTGATGGATTCGTGCAGATGATTGATCTGCCGTAACAGATCCCGGTTGAGGCGGGCGATGCCGCGACGTTCCGCATAGAGATTGGCGCGGCCGGTGAAAGGCGGCTTTATCATGACATTGTCGCCGCAAAGGGCGGCGGCGATGGACCCGGCGGCGGCATCCTCTTCGATATCGCCATGTTCGATACGGGCCGCAAGAATAGTTTCTATTCCATTGATTTCAAATGATTTTATATCATCAAGTGTCAGCTTGTGCCCCTTGCGCAGCAATTTGCCGGGCGCTTTCTCCACCGCATGGGCGAGAATGGCTCCCTCTGCTTGATCAATGGGCAGGCGGGCGAAAATCATGAGGCCGCCTTCCCACGCAGGACGGCTGTTATTTCGGCCATGATCGAAATGGCGATTTCGGCCGGTGACTTAGCGCCGATATCCAACCCGATCGGGCCATGGATACGGGCGAAGTCTTCATCCGTAAATCCCGCCGAGAGCAGGCGTTGCTGCCTTTTTGCATGGGTGCGTCCGCTGCCCAGCGCTCCGATATAGAAGGCATGGGAACGCAGGGCATGTTGTAACGCCGGATCGTCGAGCTTTGCGTCATGGGTGAGGGTGACGATGGCGCTGCGCCGATCTGGTTGCAGGTCTGCCATCGCCTCATCGGGCCAGCGATTATCAAGGGAGACATTCGGAAAACGGAAGGCAGAACCGAAGCTGCGCCGCGGGTCGATAACGGTCACCTCATAATCCGCATTGGCCGCCATCGGAACGAGGGCCTGTGCAATATGCACCGCCCCGACGATGAAAAGGCGCAGCGGTGGATTGAAAATATTAAGGAAAACCGGACCTTCCTCCAGTTCAATCGTTGCTGGCTTGTCTGTTCGAAGGGCCGTGCGTGCGGCTTCATAGAGATCGGAAGTATCTTTAATTTCAAATCGATATAATATTTTTTGAAAGCCTGTTGTAAGGTTTGTCGCGAGCACAAGTTGGCGCTTCTGTTCGCGCGCCTGTTGCAATTCTTTAAGAAGGGCGGTTTTCATGGCGTGCCTCAGTCGAGCTTTTCGACAAACACGGCAATTTTGCCGCCGCAGGCGAGGCCGACTTCCCAGGCCTCGTCATTGGAAACGCCGAATTCCAGCATTTTGGGCATCCCCTTATCCATAATACCAAGGGCTTCCTGAATGACGGCGCCTTCGACGCATCCGCCACTGACGGAGCCGACCATTTTTCCGTCTTCATCGACAGCGAGTTGGCTGCCCGCCGGGCGAGGCGCGGACCCCCAGGTAGTGATAACGGTCGCGATGGCGACTTTTTTACCCTGATTTTTCCAGTCGAGAGCCTGGGCCAGAACATCATCGGCGGGAAGGGAGGCGGAGATATCGGTCATGCGGCAAAACTCCTTTTTTCCTGAGAGGCTTCCAATGGCCGGGAGAGGGCGTCGGCCAGATCGCGAAGGCTGTTGAGATTATGCACGGTGCGGAACTGATCCACATGGGGCAGGATCGCCTTCACCCCCTTGGAGCGCGGCTCGAAGCCCTGATAACGCAGCAGCGGGTTCAGCCATATAAGCTGGCGGCAGGATTTGTGAAGGCGCTCCATTTCCGCGCCGAGGCCTTCTCCGGCATCACGGTCCAGCCCGTCGGAGATCAGGAGTACAATCGCCCCCTGACCCAGCACCCGGCGGGACCAGAATTTATTGAACTCCCGGATTGTTGTGCCGATCCGGGTGCCGCCGGACCAGTCTTCCACCTTCTCACCGACCACGCCAAGCGCCTCATCCACATCGCGGTATCGCATATATCGAGTAATATTGGTCAGGCGGGTGCCAAAAACAAAGGTAAAAACGCGATCACGATCATTGCTCAAGGCATGTACGAAATGCAGCAGCATTCGGCTGTATTGTGCCATAGAACCGGAAATATCGCAGAGGATAACAAGCGGGGGATGCCGTGTTGCGCGGGATTTGAAACGCAGCGGGATGCTGGCACCGCCGGTCTTCAGGCTGGCGCGCATGCTGCGTCGCATATCAATATTTTTTCCATTTTTATCAATGGTATGCCGACGTATCTTCATCTTTTTTATCGGCAAATGCATCGTCGCCATCACGCTTTTGGCCTCCGCCATTTCCGCGGCGCTCATGCTTTCGAAATCTTTTGATTGCAACAGCTCATTCTCGGAGGCGGTGAGGGTTGCATTTATTTCAATTTCTTCCTGTGCTTCATCCTTTTCGGAAGGAGCGGGGGATGGCGCAAGAGCCTCCGACAGGCGGCGGCTGATCTCCTTCTGGTCCTCACGTGGGGCGCTGTCGAGGAAGCTGGTCGGCAGCATCATATCCATCATTTTTTTCAGTAATTCGGGATTGCGCCAGAAGACATGAAAGGCCTGATCGAAAATTTCCCGCTGGTCCCGGCGATTGACAAAGACGGCATGCAGGGTCCAGTAAAAATCCTCTCGCCGCCGGATATCGGCGGTTTCAATGGCACGCAGCGCTTCGATCACCCGACCGGGGCCAACCGGCAGTCCGGCGCGGCGTAGGGTGCGGGCGAAATGCAGGATATTCTCTGCAAAGCTGCCGCCGGAAATGTCCCTGTCGGTCGTCACGTAATGTCCATTTCGCTATTGATCTTGCGGATGATCTCCGCCGCCTCGCTGCCTTGAATTTTGGCGATATCATCCTGATATTTCAGCAGCACGCCGAGGGTATCATTTATGATATCGGGATCGAGGCTGATGATATCAAGCTCGGTTAGCGCATTGGCCCAGTCAAGGGTTTCGGCGACGCCCGGCAGTTTGAAGAGATTGGGGTCCTTACGCAGTTCCTGAACGAAGCGGACAATCTGTTCCGACAGGCGATGTTCCACCCCCGGCAGCTTGCGGGCGATGATTTCCTTCTCCCGTGCGGCATTTGGATAATCCACCCAGTGATAGAGGCAGCGGCGTTTCAGCGCATCATGAATTTCCCGTGTCCGGTTGGAGGTGATGATAACAATCGGTGGCTCCTTGGCGCGGACGGTTCCAAATTCCGGGATGGTGATCTGAAAATCCGATAGCACCTCAAGAAGGAAGGCTTCGAAGGGCTCGTCTGTGCGATCAAGTTCGTCAATCAGCAGGACCGGCGCGCCGCTTCCTGTCTCCTCCAGCGCTTTCAACAGCGGTCGTTTAATGAGGAAGCGTTCGGAAAAGATGTCGCTGTCCAGCCGCTCCCGATCGGCGCTTTCCGTTGCTTCGGCCAGCCGGATTTCGATCATCTGCCGGGCATAATCCCATTCATAGACGGCAGAACCCACATCAAGGCCCTCATAGCATTGCAGTCGGATCAACGGTCGGTGAAGCTGTTCCGCTAGAACCTTGGCAATTTCCGTTTTTCCGACGCCAGCCTCTCCTTCCAGGAAAAGCGGACGTCCCATTTTCAGCGCCAGGAAGAGAACAGTTGCCAGGCTGCGATCCGCCACATAATTGGCGGCTTGCAGCATTTCCTGAACAGCATCAATGGAGGGCGGTGGCGTATGTGTCATGAATGGAATATCTCTCGGTCTTGGCTGGTCAGGCGGCCATTGTCACAATCGAAATTGTGAGTGAAGGGTAGAAAAAAGGAAAGGGGAAGTCAAAACTTCCCCTTGTTTTTTTGAGTGGCGCGTGGCGCCTATCCTGCCGCCTTAACCGCCCGCGCCGCCATGACGGAAACCAGGTTCGCACGATATTCGGCGGAGGCATGGATATCCGCATTCAGCGCTGCCGGATCGGTTTTAACGTTCGCCACCGCATCGCCGGAGAACTTGTTCGCGAGTGCCGCCTCCATCTCCTTCTGGCGGAAAACGCAAGGCCCGGCGCCGGTCACCGCAACACGGACGCCGGATGCCGTCTTGGCAACGAACACGCCGGTCAGGGCGAAGCGCGATGCCGGGTTCGGGAATTTGGCATAGCCCGCTTTCTCGGGGATGGGAAAAGTGACCTTGGTGATCAGTTCGCCTTCATCCAGCGCCGTTTCGAAAAGGTCGACAAAGAAATCTTCTGCGGAAATGCTGCGCTTGTTGGTATGAACCGTCGCCCCGAGGCCGAGCAGCGCCGCTGGATAATCCGCCGCCGGATCATTATTGGCGATGGAGCCGCCGATGGTTCCCCGGTTGCGCACCTGCGGATCCCCGATTCCTGAGGCCAGATGGGCAAGTGCGGGCAGGGCCGATTTGACGTCTGCCGAGCTGGCGACATCCGCGTGGCGTGTCATAGCGCCGATGGTGATTTCCGAGCCGCTGACGCTGATCCCCTTGAGGTCGGCAATGGCGCCAAGATCGACCAGCTTATCGGCCTGAGCAAGCCGCAGCTTCAGCGTTGGCAGTAAGGTCTGTCCGCCTGCGAGAAACCTGTCATCCTCTCCCATGGCGGAGGCGGCTTCACTGATCCCCGAAGGGCGGACATAATCGAATGAATACATTTTCTGTCCCTTCCTAATTGCTGTTGAGGGCGCGCCAGACCTTTTCGGGCGTCGCCGGCATATCAATATCCTTGCCGAGTGCGTTGACGATGGCATTCATCAGCGCCGCCGGCGCGGCAATGGCCCCGGCCTCCCCGCATCCCTTGACGCCGAGCGGATTGCTGGGGCAGGGGGTGTTGGTGGTAGCAATCCGGAAGTTCGGCAGGTCATCAGCCCGTGGCATGCAGTAATCCATGTAGGAACCGGTCAGAAGCTGGCCGCTATCCTCATCATAGACCACGCCTTCAAGCAGCGCCTGACCGATGCCTTGCGCAACACCGCCATGGACCTGACCTTCGACGATCATCGGATTTATGACATTGCCAAAATCATCGGCCGCCGCCCAATCGACGATATCCACAATCCCCGTCGCGGGATCAATTTCCACTTCGGCAATATGGGTGCCCGCCGGAAATGTGAAGTTGAGCGGATCATAGAAGGCCGTTTCCGCCATGCCCGGTTCCAGATCGGCCGGATAATTATGCGGTACATAGGCGGCAAAGGCGATTTCACCCATGCTGAGCTTTTTGTCTGTCCCTGCAACGGTAAAGACACCATGCTCATGCTCGATATCCTCAACCGAGGCTTCCATGAGATGGGCGGCGATCTTCTTTGATTTCTCAACGATCTTGTCCACGGCCTTCACAATGGCCGAGCCGCCTACTGCGAGGGAGCGAGAGCCATAGGTGCCCATGCCAAAGGGAACCTTGCTGGTATCTCCATGCACAACTTCCACCTGATCGATGGGAACGCCGAGCTTGTCGGAGATAATCTGCGCGAAGGTCGTCTCATGACCCTGACCATGGCTGTGACTGCCGGTAAAGACCGTCACGCTGCCGGTCGGGTTAAAGCGGACCTCCGCCGATTCCCAAAGGCCGACACCCGCTCCGAGAGAGCCGACCGCCGCGGAGGGGGCAATGCCGCAGGCCTCGATATAGGCGGCGACACCGATACCCCGTTTTTTACCATCGGCCTCGGATTTTGCCTTGCGGGCGGCGAAACCGCTGTAATCGATCATCTCCTTCGCCATATTCATGGCGAGGGGGTAATCCCCAGAATCATAGGTCATGATGACCGGTGTCTGATAAGGGTAGGCATCCGGTTGGATGAAGTTTTTGAGACGGAATTCCGTCGGATCCATCTTCAGATCCCGCGCCGCCGTATCCATCATGCGCTCCACTACATAAGTGGCCTCCGGCCGACCCGCGCCGCGATAGGCATCGACCGGCGTCGTATTGGTGAAGCCGGCCTGTACCTCGCAATAAATGCTCGGGATTTTATACTGCCCGCTCAGCAGCGTTCCATAAAGATAGGTCGGAACCGCGCTGGCGAATGTGGAGAGATAGGCTCCCATATTGGCCTTGGTGGAGACCCGGAAGGCGAGGATTTTGCCGTCCGCATCGGTTGCGAGTTCCGCATGGGTGACATGATCCCTTCCATGAGCATCGGTGAGGAAGGCTTCGCTGCGGTCCGATGTCCATTTCACCGGGCGGTTGATCTTGCGCGCCGCCCAGATGGTCGTGGTCTCTTCCGCATAGACGAAAATCTTGCTGCCGAAGCCACCCCCCACATCGGGGGCGACGACACGCAGCTTATGCTCCGGCGCGATGCCGAGAAAGGCAGACATGATGAGGCGCGCCACATGCGGGTTCTGGCTGGTGGTGTAAAGTGTGAGCTCGTCACTTCCCATGTCATACTCCCCGAGGGCCGCCCGTGGCTCCATCGGGTTGGGAGAGAGACGGTTGTTCACCAGATCGAGTTTGGAGACATGCGCCGCTTTTGCAAACGCCGCATCGACCGCCGCCTTGTCGCCAAGCTCCCAGTCATAACAAAGGTTTCCGGGTGCTTCTTCATGCACCTGCGGCGCGCCGGGGGCGAGAGCCTTCGCGATATTGGTGACGGGGGTCAGAACCTCGTAATCCACCTCGATCAGCTCTGCGGCGTCCTTGGCCTGCTGCAGGCTTTCGGCAATCACGAAGGCCACCTGATCGCCGACATGGCGAACGGCATCGACAGCGAGGCTGTTATGGGGTGGAGCTTTGTGGGGAGAACCGTCCTTGCTGGTGATGGCCCAGCCGCAGATCAGCCCTCCGATGCTGTCGGCAGCCATATCCGCGCCGGTGAAAATATCCACCACGCCGGGCGCTGCTTTCGCCGCCGCAAGGTCAATCTTTTTGATTTTGGCAAAGGCATGGGGTGAGCGGAGGAAATATCCGTAGGCCTGTCCGGGCCGGTTCATGTCATCAAGATAACGCCCCTTGCCGGTAATGAAACGATGGTCTTCTTTGCGCTTAACCGATGCGCCAATCCCGTTTTCGTATGTCATGTCTCACCCTCCCATATTCTCCGCGCCAGTTTTGACTGATTTGACGATGTTATGGTAGCCGGTACAGCGGCAGATATTGCCTTCCAGCTCCGTCCGGATCGTCTCTTCGGAGGGGTTGGGATTGCGGTTGACAATGCCAACGGCGCTCATGATCATGCCGGGGGTACAGAAACCGCATTGCAGGCCATGATTTTCCCGGAAAGCAGCCTGCATGGGGTGCAACTCTCCATTTTTGGCAAGGCCTTCAATGGTGGTCACTTCCGCACCGCCAGCCTGGACGGCCAGCATAGTGCAGGATTTGATGCTGTCACCATTGACATGCACCGTGCAGGCGCCGCACTGGCTGGTGTCGCAGCCGACATGGGTGCCGGTCAGGCGCAGATTTTCACGGATAAACTGAACGAGCAATGTGTTGGGCGCAACATCGGCGCTAACCTGTTTCCCGTTCACCGTCATCGAAACGGTTGTCATATGATCTACCTCCCTTGATCTTACGATTTGCACTGAATAATTATGATTTGTTACGTTACCTGCCGGTTATGTAATTCTCCCTATAAGGGTTCCCTGTGATGCCGTGCGCTGCGGGGAACAGAAAAGATTTCATCCCTCCCTCAATCGCGCGCAAGAAAATAGAGAATGGCCGCCGCAATAACGCCCAGTGGAATGAGTATGCCAGGCCGCATCCAGCCGGGAGACGGGGCTTTGACTGCAGGTGGGGCCTCGCTCGCCGGGCGATCACTCTCGGGCACAGAGGTTTTTGCCGACGTGGCAGAGTGCGCGTCAGCAGTCGTATGCGGTTCGACAGTCTCCGTCTCGGCCACTGCGCCCGCGCTTTCCGCACTCACCAGTTCGTTGAATTTTGCAAAAAACTCGCCTGCCAGCTTTTTGGCCGTTCCGTCAATCAGGCGGGAGCCGATCTGCGCCATCTTGCCGCCGACGGACGCATTGACGTCATATCTGAGCAGGGTGCCTTCCGGTGCTTCTGTAAGTTTGATGTCGGCGCCACCCTTGCCGAAACCTGCGGCGCCGCCCTTGCCCTCACCGGTGATGGTATAGCCGTTGGGCGCATCAATATTGCTGAGCGTGACATTACCCTTGAAGTTTGCGGAAACGGGCCCGACCTTGACTTTCACCGTTGCGGTGAATTCCGTGTCGCTCAGTTTTTCAACGGATTGACAGCCGGGAATGCATTCTTTCAGGATTTCCGGATCATTGAGGGCGTGCCAGACCTTATCGCGCGGTGCGTGGATAAGTTCTTCGCCGGTCATTTGCATGATCTTGCTCCCCGCCATGTCTTTTATAGTAATTCCAGCCTACTCCAATTGCGGCGGCGAGGGCAAGCAGGTTAATGAGATGACAACACCATGTTGCCGGTTTTCGTCTGATTTTATAGAGACGTTTAAGGGCTGATTAACCATTCCGCCTTACCTTGTTCCAGTCCGAGACAAGGAGAATGACTTTCATGCGTCCCGCTGCGAGATCCACTTTTGATATATTGCATTGGCTGGCAGCACAGGACTGGCCGAGGGGGCGTGTCGATGAGCCTGCCCATATGATCCGGCTTCTCTATCTGGCGCAGGCGCTGTATGCGGCTGGACACAAGCAGCGCAAACTGATGCCGGCCACGTTTCTGGCGACAGCGGCCGGACCGATGGAACCGGATATTTATATTGCGCTTGAAAATGGTCTGAAGCTGACACAGGCCCTTGAACCCTCAACAGAGGTGGAAAATTTCCTGATTTCTTTTCATAAGGTTTTTCGCGATTTCGCAAAGGTGGAGCTTGATCTCCTGTTTGCCCGCGACAGTGCGTTGCGCGCTGCGATGGCCCGTGGACGGAATGCGGAAATCACGCTCGCAGATATGGCGAGTGCTTATGTAAAAGGTATTCCGGCGCCCTCCGGCAATACGCAATCCTTGATGCCGGGACTGAATGCCGCGGGACGGTCGGATATTGATGCGGCACCAAATGCGAAACAGGAGGTCCGTTTTACCGCCGATGGCCGCTCTGTCACCCGATGGATGCCTAAAAAGCGAATCATCAGCCGGGACTTGCCCGCCTTGAACTGAACGCCCCGTTCTATTGCAGGAAGCGATAGAAAAAGATCACTAGCCCGCCCAGCACCGCAACGATGATGGTCACCGCCGTACTTGAGGCCGTTGTTCGCGCCATGATCCGCCCGTTCCCATGGGTGAGGGTGAAGGCGCAGATCACGCGGGAGACGATCCCTTGTGCAATGCCAAGCAGCCAGGTCCAGAAAGCTCCGATGAGGCGGCCAAGCCAGAGGGCAAGTCTTTTAAGCCCGACGCGATAGACCCAGTCAAAGTCAAGAATGACCGAGCGTCGCTCCATCGGATAGAGGCCGTAGCGGAGCAGGAGCATAAACGCCGCCAGCGCAAAGACCAGAAACTGAACCGCCGTCATGACATGGCCGAAGGAATAGGGGTTATAGACCGGCTCATAGGGCAGCATCTTGAACATCAGGTTCGGGAAAACGCCAAGCCCGATGCAGAAAAAGGCGGCAAAGCCCATGGCGATCAGCATATTGAGCGGCGCTTCCTTTACCCGCAGGCCACGATCTTTTGCAAAGAAGGTGAAGAAGGGCACCTTGAGACCGGCATGGTCCATGATCCCCGCCCGAACAAAAAGCAGCAACAGCCAAAGTCCGAACAGCCCCTGTTCCACGGCGGCGGAGGAGATCATCGCCTTGGAGACAAATCCGCCCGTCAACGGGAAGCCGGCGATGGAAAGTGCGCCGATAAGGCAGAATATCATCGTGACGGGCATGGAGCGGAACAGCCCGCCAAGTTCGGAGGCGCGGGTTGTGCCGGTGCGATAGAGCACGGCGCCCATGCACATGAACAAGAGGCTTTTATACATGATATGGACGAAAGCATGGGCGGCGGTGCCATTCAGCGCCAGCTCCGTCCCGACTCCGACGCCGATGACCATAAAGCCGAGCTGGCTGTTGAGCGAATAGGCCAGCACTTTCCGGAGGTCATTTTCCAGCACGATATAGATGATCGGGAAGATCGTCATGACGAGGCCGATGGGGATCAGGATTTCGGTACCCGGAAAGGCGCGCGCCAGGGCATAGATGGCCAGCTTCGTTGTAAAGGCGGAGAGGATCACCGTGCCGGTCACCGTCGCCTGCGGATAGGCATCCTGAACCCAGTTATGCAGGAAGGGAAAGGCGCTCTTGATCCCGAAGGCAATTAGGATCAGCGCGCCCGCCATACTGCTGAGGCCGATATAGCCAAACTCGACATTGCCGGTTTCCCGGTAGTAGAGAATGATACCGCCCAGCAGGATAACGCCAGAGGAAACCTGAATGATTAGATATCGCATCCCCGCCTTGTAGGAGGCTTCCGTGCGGCTCGCCCAGATCAGGAAGACCGAGGAAATGGCCGTCAGCTCCCAGAAGACAAACAGGGTGATCATATCGCCTGCAAACACCGCGCCGATGGCCGATCCGATGTAGATCATAGCAGTAAGCTGCTGCACGGTATCTTTTACATGCAGGGCATAGACCATGCCCATTAGTCCGGCGAGAGCAAAAACAGTGCCGAAGATACGGGCAAGCGGATCAATCCGCGTCACCTCAATCGCCATGCCGAGGAATTCGTAATGCCCCCAGCTTCCAAGGCCGAGTGTGTAAATCTGCACAAGGGCGAGGACTGGCAGGGCAAGCGTCAGCAGGGAGCGGATAAACCCGCTGGTCAGCGGTATCAGAAACGCGCCGAGGATAACAATAATGCCAGGATTAAGACCTTCAATCATAGTAATTCTCATCCCGCATCAGAAGATTGCGCAGACCCATGGCGATGAAGATAAACAGCACATATCCAATGGCGCCATAAAACCCATAGTAATGCTCTATATTTTCAAGACCGAACTCGGCATGCTTGTCATAGAATGCCATGAACAAGTCGTAGAGTGCCGGGATCAGCAATATCGACGCAACAATCATCACGCCCTTGTAGAGCCTGTCGATATGTGCCGGATTATCCAGCCAATAGGTTTTTTCTTCATCCGTTTTTGACATCTGTTCCCTCCCTAGGGTGTCAAAATGGGTTCAATCAGCCTGAATATCGGATCGGCCAGGAAGAACAGCACGACACAGGCGCCCGCGGTAATGACTGGTGGCAGGACGCAGAACAACGGGGCTTCCTGAACATTTTTCCAGCTGAAACCGGATGTCTCGTGACCGGGCGCAATCAGCGCCTCCCGCGTGCCGGGCGGGGCAAAAAAGAAGCCGCGCACCACGATTGGCAGCAGATAGGCGATATTGAGCAGAGAGCTGACAAGCAGCACAACCATCAGGATCACTTCATCCGCATCGGCGGCGCCAACCATCAGGTAAAATTTGCTCCAGCTACCGCCAAGAGGGGGCAGGCCGATAATGCTGAGGGAGCCAATCAGGAAGGCAATAAAAGTAATCGGCATCTTGCGCCCCAATCCCTGCATATCGCTGATTTCCGTTTTGTGAACGGCGGTGTAGATGGCGCCAGCGCAAAAGAAAAGGGTGATCTTGCCGAAAGCATGCATGACGATCTGCAGGGCGCCGCCCGCCACGGCCATGGAAGTCGCCATGGAGGCACCGAGAACGACATAGGCGAGCTGGCTGATCGTGGAATAGGCGAGCCGGGACTTCAGATTGTCTTTCGTGAGCGCCACGACAGAGGCCGCAATCAGCGTATAGGCGGCAACCCAGGTAAGCCAACCCGACGCGCCTGTCTCGGCAAGGAAGTCAATGCCGAAAATATAAATGACGACCTTGAGAACCGCGAAAACACCGGCCTTAACGACGGCCACGGCATGCAGCAGGGCACTCACCGGTGTCGGCGCGACCATGGCGGCAGGAAGCCAGCGATGGATTGGCATCAGGGCGGCCTTACCGATCCCATACATGAAGAGGAACAGGAGCACCGTGGCAACGCCCGCGCTGGCATAGCCGGACAGGATGCCGCCTTTGACGAAATCAAGCGTCCCGGTCAGCATATAAGTCCAGATGATGGCGGGCAGCAGCAAGCCGATGGACGTACCGATCAGAATGCCGAGATAGATGCGGCCGCCTTTCAGCGCCGCCGCATTCATCTTGTGCGTGACCAGCGGATAGGTCGAAAGGGTCAGGATCTCATAGAAAATGAACAGCGTCAGAAGATTGCCTGAAAAAGCGATACCCATGGTGGCCGAAATGGCAATGGCAAAGCAGACGTAGAAACCCGTCTGGCGGGGTTCGTTATTGCCGCGCATATAGCCAATGGAATAGACCGAATTGATGATCCAGAGCGAGGAGGCGACCATGGCGAAGGTCATGCCAAGGGGTTCGACTTTGAGCGCGAGGGTTATGCCCGGCATGACCTCAAGCAGCGTGACGGCCGGTGTGAGACCATCCAGCACATGGGGCAGAATACTGAAGACATTGAGGCAGAGCAGAACGGCCGTGACCAGCGTAACGCCTTCGCGGATATTTGGCGCCTTCGAGGCGAGGGCGATACCGACCATGCCGACAAGCGGGATGATCAGGGACAGGAGGAGATGGGTCTCAGGAGTAAACATCGCTCATGCTCCTCCCGTCAGAAAGGCGGCGGCCGCTTTGGCTATGCCGACGCTGAAGCTTGTCTCGACCCCGAAATAGAAGCTGCCAAGGATGAAAATCCATGTCGGGATCAGCAGGGAGAGCGGCGCTTCTTTTCGCACGGCGTGATCGGGGGGATCACGGAAATAGGCGACCTCGACAATGCGCCAGATATAGATCACGGCGAGCAGGCTTGAAACCATCAGGAGTGCGACAAGGCTGTAGCCGATAAAATCTCCCCGCTCGAACGCCGCGCTGACCAGATACCATTTGCTGATAAAACCCGGCGTTAGCGGCACGCCGATCAGGCCAAGGCCACCCAGCACGAAACCGAATGTGGTGATCGGCATGAGACGGCCGATCCCTTCCAGATCCTTGAGCCAGGCGGAGCCGACAACAAAGAACATGCAGCCGACCGACAGGAACAGACCGGTCTTGACAATGGCATGGTTGAAAATATGCACAATCGTTGCGGTCAGGCCGGCTTCACTGGCGAGCGCGATGCCGAGAGTGAGATAACCGAGCTGTGCCACACTGGAGTAGGCGAGGATACGCTTCACATTGGTTTGAAATATAGCGACAACGGACATGGAGAGGAACCCGGCGACCGCCAGCGGCATTAGGAAGTCCGTCAGCGCAAGACCACCGAAGGCAAAATCCGGACCAAAGACGGTATAGATAAACCGGATCAGCAGATAGACGGAAACTTTCGTGGCCGTTCCGGCAAAAAAAGCCGTGACGATGCTGGGGGCGTAGGTATATCCGTTCGGTAACCAGACATGGAACGGAAACAGGGCGAGCTTGATGCAGATGCCCATCACGATGAAACCGACAGCTGCAAGGATCGGACGGGTCCCTTCAATATCGGTAAAGCGCGTTGCGATATCGGCAATATTGAGCGTGCCTGTCATCAGATAGATGAGGCCGACGCCGATGAGATAGAATGTCGCCCCGATGGTGCCGATGATCAGATACTGAAAGGCGGCGGTCAGGGCACGCCGGTCGTTCCGCGCCCCCATGGCGATCAGCGCATAGGAGGAAAGCGACATCACTTCCAGAAAGACGAAGACATTGAACGCATCGCCCGTAATGCAGATGCCGAGCATCCCGGTCAGGGCCAGCAGATAGGCGGCAAAAAAGAGGCCAAGTTGTTCAGGGCGGGTTTCCCGGGCAATGCTTTCCCGCGCAAAGAGCAGGACGCCGGTGCTGATGCCGCTGATCAGGATCAGCATGAAAGCACTCAGCAGATCCACCACATATTCAATGCCCCATGGTGGGGCCCAACCACCGAGGTGATAGGAAATTGTCCCTCCGTCAAGGACTTGCGCCATCAGTTCGATGCTGAGGTAAAAGCTGAGGGCGCTGATAATGGTTGTCAGCAGCCATGGCAATACGGTGCCGCGAAACAGCGCGCAGACCGGCGCGGCCAGCAGCGGCAAGAGGACGACAAGGATCGGAAACTGGGAACTCCACGCACTCATCTCAGTCCTTTGCCTCCATCTCGAGGATGTCATCCTCTTCAATCGTGCCATAGGCCTCGCGGATACGGACAACTAAAGAGAGGCCGAGCGCAGTCGTCGCCACGCCCACGACGATCGCCGTCAGGATCAGCACATGGGGCAGGGGGTTGGAATAAAAAACCTCGGTGCCCGGGGGAATATCCTCCATCACGATCGGAGCCGTGCCGCCACTGATTTTGCCCATGCTGATATAAAAGAGAAAAACGGAAATCTGGAAAAGCGACAGGCCGATCATCTTTTTCACAAGATTGGACCGGCTCATCACAGTATACAGCCCGACAATCAGCAGGATGACAAAAACCCAGTAATTGAAAAGACCAAGGATCATTGGTTCTTCTCCTGCTCAGCCTGTTGCGAAATCAGCAGGTCGGCCCGGCCGACAAAAGCATAGAATATGGCGAGCATGGCCGCCGTCACCGTGATGCCGACGCCAAGTTCGACCAGCAGGATGCCAAGATGCTGCCCGGCAACCGGATCACTTGAAAGGACATTATAATCAAGAAAGTTCGCCCCAAGCAGCATGCCTGCCACGCCGACACCCCCATAAAGCAACACACCAATGGAAATCAGAAACAGGATCGCCTTTTCATTGATGACCGAGCGGGCGAAGTCCAGCCCGAAGACAAGGGCATAGAGGATAATTCCGGCGGCAAAAATGACGCCGGCCTGAAAGCCGCCGCCGGGGCCGAAATCCCCGTGAAACTGGACGTAAAGTCCGAACAGGAAGATGAAGGGAACCAGTAGTTTCGCGATCACGTGAGGAATGAGGTCATGGGCACTGCCGAGTCCGCTGAGGCTGCCGCCAAGGCCATCACGCAGCAGGAGCATATCGCTGTCGGCGTCGCCTTTGCGCCGCCGCTGCTGCCGTAGGATGAGCAGCACGGCAATACCGGCGGTAAAAATAACTGTTACCTCTCCGAAAGTATCATATCCCCGATAGCTTGCCAGAACGGAGGCAACCATGTTGGGGATTCCAATTTCGGTCGGGCTGACATGAATGTAGCGCGGCGCGACATGGGTATGAACCGGATTGTCAGCCGCACCGAAAGGCGGCATGTCGAAAGTCGCAAAGATCAGTGCGGCACCGACGGCAAGACAAATAAGCAGCGGAACAGGGGCGAATTTTGGCCGCTCCTTTTCTTGGGCGCCGACGAGGGCAAGTGTTCCGATATAGAGAACTGTGCTGATGCCCGCACCGACAGCGGATTCGGTGAAGGCAACGTCAACGGCATCCAGACTGATAAAAATCAGCGCCATGGTAAAGCTGACAATGCCAAGCAGCATGGTCGCAACAAACAGATTGCGAACCACCAGGACCGTCACGGCGCCAGCAATCAGCAGCAGCATCAGAAAGATATCGACAAAGGCAGCTATTGTCCCGTTCCCCTCTGGTTAATCGTGGTGTTACGCGTTCTCGTCTTCGAAGCCGTCCAGTTTGGGTTTCAGCCCCGCCACGAAGCTGGCCTGAGCCAGCGCATAGGAAGCTGTCGGACTTGTGAAGAAAATGAAAATGACGATCATGAGAAGTTTTGCCGTCACAAGGGTAAACCCGCTTTGCAGGGCCATGCCGCAAAAAATGAACGCCGTCGCCAGAGTATCGGCCATGCCGCCTGCGTGAATGCGACTATACAGGTCGGGAAGGCGCAACAGCCCGAGACCGGTAATCAGCAGCATGAGGCTGCCTGCTAGCAGCAGAATCCAGGTGGCTATGTCAAGGGCAAGATCAATCATGGATTATCCACCGGCTTTGAAAGTGTCCCGCGCAAGGTGCCGAACTTGAAATATTTCAGCACGGCCACGGTGCCGATGAAATTGACGAGCGCGTAGACCAACGCCAGGTCAAGAAAGTCCGGACGGCCGCTCATAAAGCCCATCACGCCAATCAGCAGAACTGTTTTGGTGCCGATGGCGTTGGCGGAGAGGATACGGTCATAAGATGTCGGGCCTAGGATGGCGCGCACAAGGGCGAGCGCGATGCTGACGAGAATGGCAATAGCGGTTATGGCATAAATCATGATCAGAGATGTTCCTCCATGACCTTGGTGACACGGCGGTCCATGTCGCCACTCTTGACGCCTTCGGCGGAGCCGACCGTCAGGGCGTGGACCATCACGCGATCCCCGTCCAGATCAACGGTAACGGTTCCCGGCGTTAATGTGATGGAATTGGCATAGATGACTTTGCCAAGGTCGGATTTCTGGCTGGCCGTCACCGTAAACATGCTGGGGCGCAGATGGGTTTTTGGGGACAGGATGCATTTTGCAACATCGAGGTTGGCCTTGAAAATTTCGACCGTCAGCCAGCCCCAGTAAGGAATGATGCGCGGGCCGAGATGGAGGGGCTGCCCCTCATGATCGACCACATCCATCCGATGAGCGATAAGGGCGGATAATAGACAGGAAAACACACCAAGCCCGGTAACCAGAGGCGTATAATGCCCGGACAGCAATAGCCACACGGCCAGTAGTACAAAAAATAGACTAACGGTTCTTATCAACGCCCTGATTTTCCTGTTGTCGGCATGGTTATTATGATGGAGGGACCCTGAACCCTCGGCTCAAAGCCGTCGGCACGTATATGCCACGGGATGAAGGCGGCTGCAAGTATCAACCGCAAATTCACAAAAGGGTGAAGCGGCCGTCAGCGCGTCGTCAATATTGAATATCGTCCTGAATACTGGAAGATACAGCGGATACAACCAATTCGAATATTGAAATTTTACTTAATATTATGTTAAACTGTCTGTCTGGCAAAGCGTTGGGAGACGTTTTGTAAGTTCGGGAGTATTATATGACAGCCAAAATTGAACAACTGAGGAGTAAGCAGGAAAGCACAAAATCGAACGAGTCCCCGGAAACAACCTTTGAAATGACAGGACGTGTTAAATGGTTCAACACGGTCAAGGGTTTCGGTTTTTTGACGCCGAATAACGAACCGGGCGATATCTTTCTGCATCTTTCCTGCTTGCGTGAATCAGGCCACGAATATGTGGCCGAGGGAGTGAGTATAACCTGTGTGGTTGTCCGCCGCTCCAAAGGGTTACAGGCGATCAAGGTTCTTGATATCGATACATCGACGGCCGTGCCTTTTGAGCCGAGAGTGCCCGAGAAGAACAATGTCACCACCCATCCGGCCGTACAGCCACAAGGGGATTTCGTCGAGGTCGAGGTGAAATGGTTTGATCCGGTGAAGGGATATGGCTTCCTGACGCGTGGCGAGGGGACGCAGGATATTTTCGTACATATGGAAACGCTGCGCCGGGAAGGCATTTTACCTATTCAGGCGGGACAGCGGTTGCGGGTGCGTATTGGCGACAGCGCCAAAGGACCGCAGGTGGCGGAGATTGAACGTCCGGCTGGATAAGCCGGACGCTCCCTGTCGTGAAATCGGATGAACGGTGTCGTCAGTCGATGACAACAGCGTAGTCTTTGGACGGTTTTGCGTCCCGGATAAGCCCCTGTTCCATCAGAAAAGCGGCAAAACGGTCATATCTTCCCCTGTCCAGGGCGGCGGGGCGGAGGGCAAATCTTGGCAGCGTCGCCGCAAAGGACCGACGGTTGAGTTCGTCATCCAATCCTTTGTTATGTTTGATAAACAGCTTCCAGCTTTCTTCGGGGTGATTGACAAGATATTGCACCGCTTGCTCCAGCGCATCGACAAAAGGCTTCAGCCGGACATCTTCCAGTTTATCGCTGTTGGCAACAATGATGAGCTCGTCATAGGCGGGAACGCCCTCTTCTTCGGGATAGAAAGCCCGGCCAGGACGTTCCTCTATATCCATTTGATTCAATTCAAAATTGCGAAACGCGCCAATCACCGCATCAACCTGTCCGGCGAGCAGGCTGGGGGAGAGCGAGAAATTCACATTGATCAGCGTTACATCATCGATTGTGATGCCATGAGGCTCCAGCATCTTGCTGAGCAGGGCCGTTTCGAACCCGCCAATGGAATAGCCGATCTTGCGGCCTTTAAGATCAGCAAGTGATTTGATTGGCCCGTCTTCCAGCACAACCAGGCTATTGAGCGGTGTTGCCACCAGCGTTGCGATGCGTTTCAGCGGCAGCCCGGCATCGACCTGCATATGCAACTGTGGCTGATAGGTAATGGCAAGGTCAGCCTTGCCTGCGGCGACGAGCTTGGGCGGATCATTGGGATCAGCCGGAGCGATCATTTCCACCTCAAGGCCATGATCCTTGAAATAGCCCATCTCCTCGGCAATGATCAGTGTTGCATGATCTGGATTGACAAACCAGTCGAGCAGGACAGTCAGCTTTTCAGCAGCAGCGGCTGTGCCAGCGCCCTGTATCAGGCCGGCCAAGGCAAGGGGGATTAGAAAGCGTTTCATTTATGTCTCCGTCGATTGGGAAGAATGATGTTGCGGAAAAGAGAAATCGGTCCGCCCGGCAAGCCAGGGAAGGGCCAGCCGAAGGCCATGATCGATCAGGAAATATAGCGCAAGCGCCATGGCCGTGAGGGTGAGCAGGCTCGCGAACATAAGATCTGTCTGCACACGGGCATTGGCATGCAGCATCAGGTAGCCGAGACCGGAAGAAGCGCCGACCCATTCGCCCACCACCGCGCCAATCGGGGCGATGGCGGCGGCGACGCGTATTCCGGACGCGAGGGACGGCAGGGCAAAAGGGATTTTGATATAGCGGTAAAGCCGGACAAGGCGCAGAAAACGACCCTTCGGTCCGGATTGTTGTAAGAGGGTGGCGAGATTCATCCAGGCCGGATCCGTGCGGTTCAATCCGTCGAGAAATCCGACGGTCACCGGAAAATAGATGATCAGCAAACTCATGACGATTTTCGGCGCCATGCCATAGCCGAACCAGAGGACCAGCAGCGGGGCAATGGCGAAGACGGGGATGGCCTGACTGGCGATCAGGAGCGGAAAAACCCATTGCTTTACAGGTCGAAAGGCTGAGATCAGCAGCGCCGATATCATCCCGAAAAGGACGCCGAGAAATAACCCAGAAAGAATTTCAATGCCTGTCGTCAGCGCATTTTCCGCAATCAGCGCGGCATGGGTTACAAGCGCTTTACCCACCACCAGCGGGGTGGGTAGAATGAATTTCGGCAGTGAAAAGGCTGTTGTAATCACAGCCCAAAGGCAGATCAGCCCGGCAATGGTTATGAGGGGACGAAAAAGCCGCATGTCAGCCTTCCACGCTTACCGCGAGGGCAGACATGATGGCCGAGTAATGCGTTTTGAGCTCATCATTTGTGGGATCGCGGGGAATTTTCCCGGCCGGCCGGATCGGGCCCGAAAGCTGCGCCGGAGACCCAGAGAGCACATGGATTTCATGCCCGATTCTGAGAGCCTCCATCGGGTCATGAGTGATCAGCAGCACGGTCCGGTTGGCGAGCAGGCGAGCGGCAAGTGCTTGCAAGTGGTATTTCGTAATGGCGTCGAGCGCTGAGAATGGCTCGTCCATCAGGACGACCGGGGTGTCTTCCATCAACGTTCGGGCAAGGGCGACCCGCTGCCGCATACCGCCGGACAGGGCGTCCGGCCGGGCATCTCGCCATTTTTCGAGACCGACACGGGACAACAGCGTATCGGCTCGGGCCAGATCAGGCGTCTCCCCGCGTAGCCGGGCGCCGATCAGCAGATTATCCCGAACGCGCGCCCAGGGGAGTAGCAGGTCCCGTTGGTCCATATAGGACAAACGCCCCGTGAGAGGCTGGCCATCGCTGGTCTTTAGAAAACTTCCAGATGGCAGCGGAAGAAACCCTGCTATTAGTCTGAGAATGCTTGTTTTTCCGACGCCACTTGGGCCAAGAAGGCAGGTGATGCGTCCCGGCGGGAGTGTGAGGTCGAGGTTCCGCAGAAGGACATCGCCGTTGAACGCGAGCGAACTCAGCCGAAGTTGCACCCCCACAGGGGCAATGCCTGTTTCGGTAAAAGGGATACAAGCGGCTTCCGCTGTATCGGAACTAGCTGGATGGTCAAGGCCCATTGATCTCTCGTTCCTACGCAGGTATTAACCTGATCAGGTAGTCGGGGTCGTCCCATCAATGGAACCTCTCAGCCGTCGCGGCTCCCCCCGAGGAAGCTTCACTATAAGGATTTAATACCGATGAGCAAAGGATAATCTGGAAATGTGGGGACCGTTGCGCGGATATGGAGATGGTTTGTTTAAACTGGCGGGCGTTTTACTCCTGCTTTGCGTTGCGCTGGCATCTGCGCGTGCCATGGAGACAGAGCCACTTTTGATCCGAACCGGTGATCAGTTGATTGATTTGCAGGTCGAACTCGCCGATGATCCGGATACGCGAAGCAAAGGATTGATGTATCGCGCATTTCTGCCACCTATGCAGGGCATGCTGTTTGATTTTGCGGCTGCGGGCCTCGTCAGCATGTGGATGAAGAATACAGAAATCTCTCTCGACATGTTCTTTGTGGATAGGCAGGGGAAAATTCTTTACATTAAGGAGGAGGCTCAGCCTCACTCGCTTGAACATATTGCCTTTGACGGCCCCGTCCATGCGGTGCTGGAGGTGAATGGCGGCTTTGCGAGACAATTTGACGTACGGGTGGGGGATGTCATGATCCACCGCCTTTTTGATAATGAGTAACACCGGAATAATAATGAAGAAGCAAGACACCGGAGAATTCATCATTCCTGATGGATTTGAACGAAGTGATGGACAGGCCCCATTCGGGTCTCATTCCGGACCCTACTATCAGAAAATTACCAGCGAAAACAAACTGATTCGCGCACTTCATGTAAAGCCGTATCATCTGAACAGCATGCGGTTTCTCCATGGCGGGATGCTGATGACCTTTGCCGATGCGGCGATGGCGTCTGTTATCATTCACGAAACGGATCGGCCCTGCGTCACGCTCAAGATGAATTCGGAATTTCTGTCGGCGGCTTTGGAAGGGGACTGGATCGAAACGCATGTCGATATTGTCCGCACGACGAAGACCATTGCCTTTGCAAGGGGGGGGCTCATGGTCCGGGGAAAAATGATATTCAAATGCGATGGCGTTTTTCACTTTGTCCGTAAGAAAAGCTGAGTTTATTCTGGCAGGCCAGCCTATTTCCAGCTTGCGGGGCCGGACATCATGGTATAGATCATCAAGGCATGTCGGGGCGTAGCACAGCCTGGTAGTGCGCTCGCTTTGGGAGCGAGAGGTCGCAAGTTCGAATCTTGCCGCCCCGACCATCGGAAAGTCATGCCAATCAGTGAATTACGGGGCCTTTTTTATCCTGTATCCGTTTTCGCAGCAGAGTGCGGTTAAAAGATTTTCGCAATCCCTCCTTTCGATTGCCCGATTGTGAAAATTCCCTAAAATGAATGGCGAATTGTTCATGACGGAGAAAACCGCCGATGACGTTATATTTTCTTGACCGCATATTTCTTAGTCCGGTGCGCGCCACCACTATGTTGCTGCTTCTTATTGCGGCGCCCGCCTGGGCGGATGCCCCGTCCTTCAGCGGCCTGAAACCGGCGATCCCACAGCCGGATGCGGCGCAGCTGAAGCCCGGCTTGGCGGTGACTTACTATGGTGTTGAAGTCAATAGCCTCCGGAAGCTTGAAGAAAACATGGAATATATGAACGGTACGCCGGGGACGCCCATTCCGATGCTGAATTATCAGGTCGGTGCGGGCAATGTCCTGACGTCCAATAGCAGCGATATGGTGGGCGCAGATATCAAGGGCTTTATCCACCTTAAGAATCCTGGCCGGTATATGTTTATGGTGCATTCCAATGACGGGGTTCGGCTGACCATCGGGGAGAAGGTGCTGTTTGAAGACCCGGATGTTCATGCCGACCGGTTTTCCGATGAAATAATTGTTGAGATTTCGGAAGCAGGCTGGTATCCGATCCACATTCTGTATTTTGAGAAGAAAAACACCTCGACACTAGAACTTTACTGGGAAGCGCCGGGATTTGGCGATATGGATTATGTCCCTGAAGAAGTCTTCGGTCATATTGGAGAGTGAACGCAAATGGCAGTGAAAGCGAGAATCTTTCAACCGGCGAAAAACGCCATGCAGTCGGGCCGCAAGGGGACCAGAGGCTGGCGTCTTGAGTTCGCGCCGGGCGCCGCCCGATATATCGAGCCGTTGATGGGCTGGACGGGGTCGCGCGATATGAATGCGGAAGTGCGGCTGAGTTTTGAGGACAAGGAAAGCGCCATTGCCTTTTGCGAGGCCAATAATATTGACTATACGGTGTATGAGCCGAAGCAGCGCCGTTTGCACCTGAAAGCTTACGCCGACAATTTTTCCTACTCCCGTATTCGCGGGTAACGCCCGGTTCACATAGACGGCCCCGTAGCTCAGCTGGATAGAGCAATTGACTTCTAATCAATAGGTCGCACGTTCGAGTCGTGCCGGGGTCGCCAATTACTTCAATGACTAGAGTTTGTTCGGTAATCTAGTTTTGCCGCGCGGTCAGCCCCTCAGCACGACCGCACTTGGCCTATAAAGATCATCGGCGTGCACCCCATTCAGCAAGGCAGCCACGGACATTAAGCTGACATCGGTATCCAAACACGTCTTTGAGTGCATCATTTAATAACGGTACTTTGTTATATGACGCGATCATCAATCAGTGAGTTTGGTTTCGCGAGCATCTTGAGTGCATTGATGTCCGTTAGATGGACTGTTGAACCATCCACGACGACGCCATAGGGTTTCAGCGTATTGAATGCACGGGACAGATTTTCAGGCGCCATTCCCAGAAGCGATGCCAAGGTGCGTTTGTCATAAGGCAGCAGTAAGGAACCGCTGCCACCTTGAGCATCGTTGTAACGGAGCAGTCTGTTGGCCAGCCGCTCGACCGCAGATCTAAGTTTCAGGCCCTTATGTTCCTTGACGACTGCGCGGTAGCAATTTGCCAGTTCCCGGATGATTGCCGCCGCAAATGCCTTGTCCTTTTCGATGGCCGCCCGGATATCCTGAGACGGGATCATCAAGATACGGGACTTCTGACAAGTTCTAGCGGACATAAGGTAGACGGAATCATTTAGTACCGCCGCCAGAATGAAGGTTCCGACAGGGAGGACCATCGCCATCGTGGTTTCTCGTCCGTTCGCTTTGGCGTGGAGTTCTACACATCCCTCAACCACGACATACAGAAAATCCGCAGGATTACCCTCTTCAATCAAGTCCACCTGCTCAGGGAAAGTTTGAAAGTATGCTGCCTTGAAGATTGAGTTGAAGGTTTCCTCTTCCATCGATCGGAAAAGATGGATTGCTCTCACTTCAGGAAGGTCGGCTAAACGCATCCGTTTTCTCAATTGATAAATATCAAGTCAAATACTAACAAAGATGCAAATATAAATCCAACTTTTAATCCGTCATTCTTGATCCCTAAAATTGGCGAAATTGTCATTTGCCAGCGTCTGGCTTGTTTTTGTGATCTTATTCTATGCTGTTGATTCAAATCAACATTTCGACCCTGTAACTGGGCTCTACTTTCTCAAGAAATCAAAGCAATTGCGATTGGGTATTGATTGAGAGGGATGTTGTCATGGTGGGGTCAGGCATCAGTGCTGGCGATCAAAATCGTGCATTAACTGCCAGTACGCTTACGTTTACCGTCTGTTTTGCGGTGTGGACCATTTTTTCAATTATTGGTTTACAGATCAAGGCAGAACTGGGTTTGAACGATACTCAGTTTGGTATTCTGGTAGCAACTCCCATTCTTACCGGATCTATCAGCCGAATATTCTTCGGAATCTGGACCGATCAGTACGGCGGGCGGATCATTTTTACGCTTCAGATGCTGCTGACGGCTTTGGCGGCATTTCTTCTGACACTGGTTTCCACCTACGAAATGCTCCTGCTTGCCGCTTTGGGTGTCGGGCTTGCCGGGGGCAGTTTTGCGGTCGGTGTTGCCTATGTGGCGAAATGGTACCCCAAGGAAAAGCAGGGCACGGCGCTCGGTATTTTTGGGATGGGGAATGTCGGAGCGGCGATCACAAACTTTGGCGCACCTTATCTTCTGATCCTGGTTGGCGGGCAATGGCAGGGAGTAGCCCAGATATATTCCATCATCATGGCAGTTTCTGCTGTCCTTTTTTTCCTGTTCGCTAAAGAGGATCCTGACATTGCTGAGCGCAAAAAAGCAGGTATCAAGCGTGCCTCTTTTATGGAGCAAATTGAACCTCTCAAGAAGCTGCAGGTCTGGCGGTTTTCTCTTTATTATTTCTTTGTTTTTGGTGCTTTTGTCGCGCTGGCGCTCTGGCTGCCCCGTTACTATGTCGGCGCCTATGGCCTTGATCTGAAAACGGCCGGTCTGCTGGCTGCCGCCTATGCGCTCCCAGGGTCCGTTTTCCGAGCGATGGGAGGATGGATGTCCGACAAATGGGGGGCCAGAACAATCATGTATTGGACATTCATTGTCAGTGTCATCTGCACATTTATCCTGTCCTATCCATCGACCGATTACACCGTTGCCGGTATTGACGGTCCGATCAGCTTCAATATCACCATTCCGCTTTGGCTGTTTGTACTGCTGACAATTATTCTCGGTTTCTTCATGTCGCTCGGCAAGGCGGCCGTTTTCAAGCATATCCCGACCTATTACCCGGGGCATGTGGGGTCGGTTGGCGGTATTGTTGGCCTGATTGGGGGGCTGGGAGGCGTTTTTCTGCCCATTGCATTCGGCTTTATGAATGACATTACCGGTGTATGGACAAGTTGTTTCATGCTGCTGACGGTTCTGATTGCGATTGCTCTTACCTGGATGCATTTCACCATTCGTTTGCTGGAAGGAAAACGTGTTCCCGAACTGCGCAGGCCTCATGATCTGCCAGAGCTTGAAAGTATGCGTGATTTACGCGGCTGGAATCCGGACGATCCCGTTCAATGGGAAAAGGATGGAAAGTCTATTGCCACCCGCAACTTATGGATATCTATCCCGGCGCTGCTGTGCGGATTTGCCGTCTGGCTCTACTGGGGCATTATCAGCGTGCAGATGATGAATTTGGGCTATCCCTTCACGCAAAGCCAACTCTTTACATTAACTGCAATCGCCGGTCTCTCAGGGGCGACGTTGCGAATTCCCAGTTCCTTCTTTATCCGGATTGGCGGCGGACGTTACACTACCTTTATTACCACGGCGCTCCTGATCATACCGGCATTTGGCACAGGTGTTTTGTTGCAGGATATCAATTCACCTCTCTGGCAGTTCCAGCTTATGGCCCTGCTGAGCGGGCTGGGAGGCGGTAATTTCGCCTCCTCCATGTCCAATATCAGTTTTTTCTACCCCAAGAAGATTCAAGGCTATGCCCTCGGCATGAACGCCGGTATCGGAAACTTCGGCGTCACCACGATGCAAATACTTGTGCCGCTGGTCATGACATTCTCCATGTTCGGCGGCGATCCGATGATTTTGACGGCTTCTTCCGGTACGTTGATCGGGAAAATCCCGGCAGGAACGGAAACCTATATTCAAAACGCCGGATATATCTGGCTGGTTTTTCTTATTCCGCTGCTGGCGGCCATTTGGTTTGGGATGAATAACATTCGCGATACGCATGTATCTCCGGATGCCACCTCTGCCATCAGTGCCTTTGTCAAGATTGGTGGCATGCTGCTTGTCGGGCTGCTGACATCAATATTTGGATTGTGGTTGCTGCTGCCAAGTGATGCCGGGGGATCCGGACTGGAGCTTTCCAAATGGCTAGTGCTTCCCATCATCATCGTGCTTACACTAATGCTGCTGCGGCTTATCCCCGGAAATATCCAGCCCAACCTGAAGCGCCAGTTCAAGATTTTCAATAACAAGCATACCTGGGCCATGACGGTGATCTATACCATGACTTTTGGGAGCTTCATTGGCTTTTCGGCGGCATTGGCGTTGGCGATCCAGGTCATCTTTGGCTTTCAGCACGGCCTGGTCGATGGTGTGATGAACCACAGCGTCGCCAATCCGAACGGGCCGAGTGCCCTGACATATGCCTGGATGGGTCCCTTTATCGGCGCGCTGATCCGACCTGTTGGGGGAAAACTGGCGGACAAATACGGTGGGGCGCTGGTCACCCAGATCATCAGTCTCGTTATGGTCCTGTCCGCACTCGGTGTCGCTTATTTCATGAAGGCGGCTTATGGATCGATGACACCGGAAGAATATTTCTTCCCCTTCCTGATTCTGTTTATCATTCTGTTTGCCGCAACCGGGATCGGCAACGGGTCGACCTTCCGGACGATTGCTGTCGTGTTCGATAAGGAACAGGCGGGGCCGGTTCTTGGTTGGACGTCGGCAATTGCCGCATATGGCGCTTTTATTATTCCGCAGGTCTTCGGCGAGCAGATACAGGCGACGACACCGGAGTACGCACTCTACGGTTTCGCCATTTTTTATAGCCTCTGCATGCTGATTAACTGGTGGTTCTACCTCCGTAATGACGCCTATGTGAAGAACCCTTAAAAATTTGATATTGGGAGAGTTTTGATGAGCAACCTGATAGACCGGTTCATCTATTTCACCGCCAGCCCGGAGACATTCTCGGACGGCCACGGCATCACGACGGAGGAAAGGCGGGACTGGGAGCAAGCCTACCGCGGCCGCTGGGCGCATGACAAGATCGTACGCTCGACCCATGGCGTCAATTGTACGGGTTCCTGTTCGTGGAAAATCTACGTCAAGAACGGTCTGGTGACTTGGGAGACGCAATATACGGATTATCCGAGAACCCGGCCGGATTTGCCAAACCACGAGCCGCGCGGATGCTCGCGGGGCGCCAGCTACAGCTGGTATCTCTATAGCGCCGCGCGCCTCAAATATCCACTCATCCGCAGCCGCCTCGTCAAGCTTTGGCGGCAGGCGAAAAAGGCGCATCCCGATCCCGTCGATGCCTGGGAGAGTATCGCCTCCGATCCCGCCAAAATGCGTGAATACAAGGAAATCCGTGGACGCGGCGGATTCGTCCGCGCCGACTGGGACGAGATGAACGAGATCATCGCCGCAGCGAATATCTATACCGCGAAAACCTACGGGCCGGACCGCGTCATCGGTTTCTCGCCGATCCCGGCGATGTCGATGGTCTCCTACGCTGCGGGCAGCCGCTATCTCTCGCTCATCGGCGGCGTCTGCTTGAGCTTCTATGACTGGTACTGCGACCTGCCGCCGAGCTCGCCGCAAACCTGGGGGGAGCAGACGGATGTGCCGGAGAGCGCGGATTGGTACAATTCGGGCTATATCATCGCCTGGGGTTCGAACGTGCCGCAGACGCGGACTCCGGATGCGCATTTTTTCACCGAAGTCCGCTACAAGGGGACCAAAACGGTTGCGGTCACGCCCGACTATTCCGAGGTGGCCAAGCTGACGGACCTCTGGCTGAACCCGCGTCAGGGCACCGACAGCGCGATGGCGATGGCGATGGGGCATGTGATCCTGAAGGAATTCCACCTCACAGGAAAGTCGGACTATTTCCGCGACTATTGCCGGCAATATACGGATATGCCATTCCTCGTCCGGCTCGAAAAGCAGGGCGAACGCTATGTCGCGGGCCGGACATTGCGGGCGAACGAGTTCGCCGGTCATCTTGGCGAGAGCGAGAATGCCGACTGGAAGCCCGTCCTTTTCGATGCGACGTCGAAAAGCCTCAAGGTGCCGAACGGCACCGTCGGATCGCGCTGGGACAAGAGCGCCAAATGGAATCTGGAGATGAAGGACGCCCGCGACGGCAGCGACATCTCCCCGGAAATGACCTTCATCGACGATAGGGACGAGGTGGTCACCGTCGGCTTCCCCTATTTCGGTAATCTCGAGAACGAGCAGCCGATCTTCAAGTCATCCGGCCATGACGGCATTCTTGATCGCAACGTTCCGGTCAAAAAGATCACGACCGCCGAGGGCGAGGTGCTGGTTGCCACCGTGTTCGATCTCATGGTCGCCAATTACGGGATCGACCGCGGCCTCGGCGGCGGCAATGTCGCCAAATCCTTCGATGAGGATATTCCCTATACACCGGCGTGGCAGGAGCATTTCACCGGCGTTCCGGCCGCCAAGGTCATCAAGGTTGCCCGCGAATTCGCCGATAACGCCGACAAGACCCATGGCCGGTCGATGGTTATCCTCGGGGCCGGGGTCAATCACTGGTACCATATGGACATGATCTATCGCGGGATCATGAACATGTTGATCATGTGCGGCTGTATCGGGCAGTCCGGCGGCGGCTGGTCACATTATGTGGGGCAGGAGAAGCTGCGTCCGCAGACCGGCTGGCAACCGCTCGCCTTCGCGCTCGACTGGAACCGGCCGCCGCGCCATATGAATTCGACCAGCTTTTTCTATAATCATTCGAACCAGTGGCGTTATGAGAAGCTGAAGCTGGACGAAATCCTCTCGCCGACGGCGAATAAGGAGAAATGGCAGAACCTGTCGCTGATCGACTGCAATGTGCGCTCCGAGAGGATGGGCTGGCTCCCCTCCGCGCCGCAGCTCGATCAAAACCCGCTGGAACTCGCGCGCGAGGCGGAGGCCGCCGGGATTTCCGGTGCCGATCATGTCGTGAACAAGCTCAAATCCGGTGATCTGCAGTTCGCCTGCGAGGACCCGGACAATCCGCAGAACTTCCCGCGCAACCTGTTCGTCTGGCGCTCCAACCTGCTCGGCTCATCCGGCAAGGGACACGAATATATGCTCAAGCATCTGCTTGGCACAAATCACGGTATACTCGGCAAGGATCTTGGGGATGACGGTGCACAGAAACCGTCGGAAGTCGTCTGGCATGATGAGGCGCCGGAGGGCAAGCTCGACCTTGTCGTGACGCTCGATTTCCGGATGTCGACGACCTGCGTCTATTCCGACATCGTTCTGCCGAGCGCCACCTGGTACGAGAAGAACGATCTCAATACATCGGACATGCATCCCTTCATCCATCCTTTGAGCCGCGCCGTCGATCCGGCCTGGGAAAGCCGGAGCGACTGGGAAATCTACAAGGGCCTCGCGAAAGCTTATTCGGATCTTTGCCCCGGCCATCTCGGCGTCGAGAAGGATATCGTCTCGCTGCCGATCCTCCATGATACGCCGGCGGAACTCGCGCAGGCACTCGGCGTCAAGGACTGGAAGAAAGGGGAGGTCGATCCGGTTCCCGGCAAGACCCTGCCCAACCTGATCACGGTGGAACGGGATTTCCCCAACACCTATCAGCGCTTCACCTCCATCGGTCCGCTGCTCGAGAAACTCGGCAACGGCGGCAAGGGCATCACTTGGAACACCGACGCCGAAGTGGCTTTCCTCGGCCTGCTGAACGGAACGCATTTCGAGGGCAGCAATACCGACCGGCCGAAGCTCGAGACCGATATCGACGCCGCCGAAATGATCCTCTCGCTCGCGCCCGAGACCAACGGGCAAGTCGCCGTCAAGGCATGGGAGGCATTGGGGCAGGCAACAGGCCGGGATCACACCCATCTCGCCCGCCCGAAGGAGGAGGAGAAGCTCCGCTTCCGCGATCTGCAGGCGCAGCCGCGCAAGATCATTTCCTCGCCGACCTGGTCGGGGCTGGAGGACGAGCATGTGAGCTATAACGCCGGCTATACCAATGTCCATGAACTGATCCCCTGGCGCACCCTCACGGGACGTCAGCAGTTCTATCAGGATCATGAATGGATGCGCGATTTCGGCGAGGGCTTCTGCCTTTACAAGGGTCCGGTCAATACCAAGACCATCGCCCCGGTGGCCCGCCATGGCAACGGCGACAAGCATGTCGCGCTCAACTGGATCACGCCGCACCAGAAATGGGGCATCCACTCTACCTATTCGGACAACCTGCTGATGCTGACCCTCAACCGGGGTGGTCCCGTCGTCTGGATCAGCGAAGTGGATGCGCGCAAGATCGAGGTTAAGGATAACGACTGGATCGAGCTCTACAACGCCAACGGCGCCATTGTCGCCCGCGCCGTCGTCTCGCAGCGGGTGCCGGAGGGCATGACGATGATGTACCACGCGCAGGAGAAAACCATCAATACACCGAAATCGCCGACAACCGGCGCGCGCGGCGGCATCCATAATTCGGTGACCCGGGCGGTCGTCAAGCCGACCCATATGATCGGCGGCTACGCGCAGCTGTCCTATGGGTTCAACTACTACGGCACCGTCGGATCGAACCGCGATGAATTCGTCATGGTCCGGAAAATAGAAAATGTTGATTTTGGTGACGAAAATCCCGTCACTGAAGCGGCCGAATAGGAGAGTGAGATGAAAGTACGTGCTCAAATCGGCATGGTCCTGAACCTGGACAAATGCATCGGATGTCATACCTGCTCGGTCACCTGCAAGAATGTCTGGACGAGCCGGGCAGGGGTGGAATACGCCTGGTTCAACAATGTCGAGACGAAACCCGGCGTCGGCTATCCGCGCAACTGGGAAGACCAGAAGGAATGGAACGGCGGCTGGGTCCGCAAGGCGAACGGCAAGATCAAGCCGAAGATGGGCGGCAAGTTCCGCCTGCTCTCCAAGATCTTCGCCAATCCCGACCTGCCCGAGATCGACGATTACTACGAACCCTTCACCTTCGATTACGCCCATCTGCAAAATTCGGGCGAGGCGAAGGACATGCCGACGGCGCGGGCGCATTCGGCGATTACCGGCGAGCGGATGGAAAAGCCGGAATGGGGCCCGAACTGGGAGGAAATTCTTGGCGGCGAATTCGAGAAACGCAGCCGCGACTACAACTTCAAGGACATCGAGAAGGAGATGTACGGGGAGTTCGAGAACACCTTCATGATGTATCTGCCGAGGCTTTGCGAACATTGCCTGAACCCGGCCTGCGTCGCCTCCTGTCCCTCCGGCGCGATCTACAAGCGCGAGGAGGACGGGATAGTCCTCATTGACCAGGATAAATGCCGGGGCTGGCGGATGTGCGTTTCGGGCTGCCCCTACAAGAAGATCTATTTCAACTGGCAATCCGGTAAGTCGGAGAAATGCACCTTCTGCTACCCGCGGATCGAGAACGGTGAACCCACCGTTTGCAGTGAGACCTGCGTCGGGCGTATCCGTTATCTCGGCGTGATCCTTTATGATGCCGACCGGATCGAGGAGGCGGCGAGCGTCAAAGACGAAAAGGACCTCTACGAGGCGCAGATCGATATCTTCCTCAACCCCAACGATCCCGAGGTGATTGCGGCGGCGAAACGGGACGGCGTGCCGGACAGCTGGCTCGCCGCCGCCAAGAAATCGCCGGTCTACAAGATGGCCATGGAGTGGAAAGTCGCCTTTCCGCTGCATCCGGAATACCGGACTCTGCCCATGGTCTGGTATATCCCGCCGCTCAGCCCGATCCAGAGCCGCTGGGAAGACGGCCAGCTGGAGACCGACGGTGTCATTCCGCACGTCAGCAAGCTGCGTATTCCGATCAAGTATCTCGCCAACCTTCTGACGGCGGGCAAGGAGCAACCGGTGACCCATGCACTGGAACGCATGCTGGCGATGCGCGCCTATATGCGCACAAAGCATGTCGAGGGAGCCCCGGATCAGGGCATTCTCGATCATGTCGGCCTCGACAAGCCGACGGTCGAGGATATGTACCAGATCATGGCGATCGCCAATTACGAGGACCGCTACGTGATCCCGACCAATCACCGGGAATATGCGGGCAAGACGCCGTTCGACAATGAAATCGCCTTTGCCTCCCGCTCCGAATGCGGGTTCAGCTTCGGCGATGGATGTTCGGGCGGCGCACCGAAGAAAAGCCTGTTCGGAACACCCACCCATGGCAACACCCTTAACGGTCAAATCCGGAGGCAGAAATGAAAAGCTTCAAAGTACTGGGACTATTGCTCAGCTACCCGACCGCCGAGCTTCAGCAGGAAATGGCCGCTCTGGTGGCGGTCATCCGCCGGGAAAATATCCTTCCTGCGAAACTCGAGAAACGGCTGGTTGCGTTCATGGAGCGGCTTGCCTCGCGCAATCTCCTGAAGGTGCAGGAGGATTATGTGTCGCTTTTCGATCGCGGACGCGGAAACTCGCTGTATCTGTTTGAGCATATTCATGGGGAATCCCGCGACCGCGGGCAGGCAATGGTCGATCTGATCGAGCATTACAAGGAAAAGGGGCTCAAGCTCAACGCGAAGGAACTTCCCGACTATCTGCCGCTGTTCCTCGAATTCCTGTCGATCTGTGCGCCAGCGGAAGCGCAGGAGACGCTCGGCGAGGTCGTGCATATCATTGCGGCGATCGGCGCCAAGCTCGATAAGCGCGGCTCCGCCTACAGCGCCGTCTTCGAGGCGCTGGCCAGAATGACCGACGCCCGGATCGATGAGGAATTCGTGCGTCAGGCCCTGGTCGAGGAAGCGGCAAGGGATGACAGCCTTGAGGCGCTCGACAAGGAATGGGAGGAGGCGCCGGCGTTCGACGGGATCGGCGATGCGGCCTGCGGCACCTGCGCCGTCGCGCGGCCCCTCGGGTTCGGCGCAACCCAGCAATCAACCGGCCAACTCAATAGGAGCGGACAATGAGCTACTTCTTAAACGAACTCCTGTTCGGCATTTATCCCTATATCGCCATCCTCGTGATGGTTCTCGGCTGTATTTTCCGTTACGATCAGAACCCCTACAGCTGGAAGGCGGACAGCTCGCAACTGCTCCGAAGCAAGGGGATGCGCTGGGGCAGCAACCTGTTTCATATCGGCATCATCCTGCTGTTCTTTGGCCATCTCGTTGGCCTGCTGACGCCGGAGCCGGTTTATCACCTGATCATGAGCGCCGCCGTGAAGCAAAAAATGGCGATGATCGCCGGCGGTATTTTCGGCGTGATCTGCTTTATCGGCCTGACCATTCTCTTATGGCGCCGCTTGACAGACCCTCGGATACGAGCGACTAGCAAGTTCGGTGATATCCTGATCCTCGTCATTCTCTATATCCAGCTTATTCTCGGTCTTGCGACCATTCCGGCCTCGGCCCAGCATCCGGACGGCAGCAGCATGGTCGCACTCGCGAGCTGGGCGCAGCATATCGTCACCTTCCGGGGCGGGGCGGCCGATTTCGTGATGGGAGAGGCGTTCATTTTCAAGGCGCATATCTTCCTCGGGCTGACGATCTTCCTGATCTTCCCCTTCACGCGCCTCGTGCATGTGTTCAGCGCGCCGGTGAAATATATCCTGCGGCCGGGATATCAGATCGTCCGCAAAAGGGGGTAGTCATGCCGGTTTTTGTGAATGATACCGAAATTGACGACAATACCGTCTTCTCCGAGATGCAGTATCACTCGGCGCCGAGCATGGAGGAGGCGCGCGACGCGGCGGCGCAGGCCCTTGTGGTAAAGGAGCTGCTGCGTCAGGAAGCAATAAAGCAGGGCTTATGCGATCCCGATGATACCGACGAGGCGCTTGACGCTTCGCTGATGGCACTCATCGAGCAGGAAGTCGTCACACCGGCCGCCAGTGCCGATGCCTGCCGCGTCTATTACGAGCAGAACCGCGAGCGGTTCCGCGCCTCCGACGCCAGCAGCGCCATCCTGCCCTTTGACATGGTGGAGGAGCGGATCCGCGACTATCTGCACACAAGGAGCATTCGCGAAGGCATCCGCTCCTATATCCTCCATCTCGCCGAATCCGCCCGGATTTTTGGTTTCGATATATCGGCTTTGTAACATTAGCCTGCAATTATGCTTCAAATGCTATGCTAGCGAAGAGCGTAGTTATCTTCTGCCGCGACAGTCCGGATGATGTCCAAAGCCGTTGATAGATAGGCTTTTTCACTTCGTGACGGGTAGACAATGAAGGCTGTTAGACTGAAAGCCGGTGCGGTTGTCACCTGCGTAATCCGTCCGTCTTTGATCATCGGGCGAACAAGGCGCTCGGGAAAATAGCCTGAACCGCCGTTTTTTAATATTTGCGTGAGGCCCAGCCAGCCGACATTTGTGGAAATCGCCGCGCCGGTGAAATCGGGAAAGCTCGCGCTGTGCTGAACATAAAACTCCGGCCCCCAGTCAATGTAGACATACTGTGTGTCTGGTTCCGGCCGAGTGTCCGGATTTGTCGATACGAGGATAAGTCGATCCTCAATCAAGGGTTCGACAATCAGGCCGGGCCGATTGTGCGGCGTAAACATGACGCCGATATCCAGACGAGCCTCAATCAGCCCCTGCATCAGATCCGGCTCAAAACCTATTTCCGCACGTATGGATATTTCCGGGGCGAGTTGTTGCATATGTGGCAGACAATCGAGAAGAAACTGATCCCAAAGGCCCAGCCTGCCGCCGATTGTAATCGCACCCTCAAAGCCGTCGGGAATCCCGACATCCTGACGCGCCTGTTCTACGGTACGTACAAGTGTGGAGGCATGCTTTTGAAATTGCGCTCCTGCCGGGGTAAGGGTTGTTCCCGCCTTGTTACGGATAAAAAGGGTACATCCGAGCTGTTCTTCGAGAGAATGAATGCGCGCACTGATAGTGGACTGCGTGACGTGAAGCCGCTCGGCTGCGTTGATAAAGCTGCCTGTCGCTAAGATGGTCAGGAAGGTCCGGGCTAATTCTGTTTCCACTAGTAAGCTTTCCTGTCAGGTATATTATATTTAAATTATCGATATTAAAAACCACTATATATCGTTTGTTAAATACTAAGGTGGATTTTATATATCTATATAATAGTAAACAGGGAAGACGATGATCTAATGTCAGAAATCCACCAATTCAGCCCGATGATTTCCTGGGATAGGCTGCTTTCCAGCAGATCATTCTACGCAATGAAAAAGATTTTCAAATGAAATGCATCTCTTCGTGCGGCCATGGATGAAAGGACAATCATTATGATGAACACTGCGAAACCCGGGAAAATTGACAATGATATGGACCAGGCCGGAATCGCGTCGGCCCGGTTGTCAGAGAACGCGGAACATGACTTGTTGGCTAACGAGGATATACTGGAACTATTAAATATTTTACTGGAAGCGGAACGTGCGGGCGCGCGTGCTGTCCAGGTGCTGAGCAAACAGACAGGGGATGCCGTAACGGGCAAGACCTTACAGGAAATTGCTGTGGACGAGGGTCGGTTTTGCGTCATGCTAAATCAGCATATTAATCGGTTGGGTGGTCGGCCGAGCAAAAAAACCGGCGACTTTTTTGAAAAGTTGATGGCCCTCGAACAATTCGATGACAAGCTGGATTTGCTTGATCGCGGCCAGTCCTGGGTGGTCCGCAAGATAAGAGGCGCGCTGGCACGGATTGGTGATGAAAAACTGCATGCAGATCTGCTCGACATGTTGAAAGTGCATGAAATCAATATTAAAAGCGCCGCATCATTGCGCAAAGCTGATTGGTGATGTGAAGGCCATGTCACCTTCATGTTTTACCTTGGAATGTACTCGTACGGTCGTTAGGGGATAGAGCCTTCGCGTCTTGTCGATGTATGTAAAAGATGCTGCAACCGTATCTTGATTTTCGGGTTTTATGGCGCGCAGGCGAATGCAAAGCGCAAAATGAAGATAGCTTGTCGGGGCTAAAATAGTATTTGCAATGACAATGAAAACTTTATAATTAGTATTATAAATACCAGTTATAAATTTCTTCTGTGATGCTGTTTTTTTGCGTAGCTCCATAGGCGGATGAGCAGGCGGGGTAGTTGGGTGAAAGGGCCAATTTTCGGCAGCGGAAGAGTTATCCGGAACTGTTAGGGTTGGAAGGTATAATGCGACTTGCTGCGTTTTCAGATTATGGGTTACGAGTGATGATGCGGTTGGCGGATAAACCGGAAACATCGCTCACAACCGGTGAAATAGCGCGGGAATTTCATATTTCCTATCATCATCTTACAAAAGTTGTGCAGGATCTTGTGCGCGGCGGTTTCTTGCAAACGAAACATGGCGCGGGCGGGGGCATTACACTCGCCAGATCGCCGCAATCCATCACTTTGGGAGAGGTTGTACGCTATCTTGAACAGCGACATGCGCTTGTTGAATGCTTTCGTCATGATGGTGGGGCTTGTCACTTGACGCCGAAATGCAGATTAAAAGCGAAGCTATTTGATGCGCGCAATGCTTTCTTTGCATCGCTTGATACGACAACAGTTGCCGATTGCGCCTATCCGGGGGAAACGCTGGACAGGCGCAATAAATAAGAGGCTATGCGGAAAATGATCAGGCTGGAAGCCATGGGCGGAGATGTTGAAATTGACGCCGACATTGTTGCCAAAGGATTGAAGATGGATGTTTCCAGGCTGCGGACGGATATGCAGGCGGGAAGAGTAACATGTCAGTGCGAGCGGGGTATTGAAGAGGACGCGGGGCGGATGAGGATTACTTTTTACTCAAAAACTTGTCAGTATAGGCTGGTTGTGGATGACAGGGGTCGTATTGTTCAAAGTTCCGTTGTCAATTTTGGCCGCCAGGGCGGGGGTGTTGCCGTTCGAAACAAGGCGAAGGCGTAACAAGATGCACATATCTGGCGCATCGAATATTAAATTTTTCTAGGGTCTATCCCGTCCGCGGCGCGTAAAGATTGCAGGGTTTCCCCTTATGTTTACGGAGTTCCTAAAAACGTCACTAGCTTTAAAAAGGAATGTCAAATGATTGCGCAGATGACCATCCGGGAACGAAAACTGGCCTTGCTGATGCTTGTTTTGATGAGCATGGTGGGCTTGCTAATGGCGGTCGCGGGGGAAGACAGTCTTTTCGGTATCCATGGATTTATAATTTCGGGCATATCTGTTTTCAGCATCTTTCTTGTTCTGTCGGGTCTTTTTCAACCGGAGCCTAGCAGCGATAGCCAGCGACAATATTATGACGATCCAACCAAGGCCGGTATTGTACTTGCCATGATATGGGCTGTGTTCGCTATGTTCATCGGCGACTGGGTTGCCTGGCTATTCGTTTTTCCGGACATGACGTTTGATGCAGCCTGGGCCAGTTTTGGCCGGTTGCGTCCGGTTCATACAACAGGCGTCATCTTTGGTTTTGGCGGGAACGCCTTAATAGCAACGTCTTTTCACGTGGTTCAGAGAACCAGCCGAGCGCGCATGCCCGATCAGCTGAGCCCGTGGTTTGTAATATTCGGTTATAATATATTCTGTATCCTCGCCATATCCGGCTATTTCATGGGGATTACCCAATCGAAGGAGTATGCCGAACCGGAATGGTATGCCGACATCTGGCTTGTGGTGGTCTGGGTAGTTTATTTCATTCTGTATTTGCGTGTATTAGCCAGACGGAACGAACCACATATATATGTGTCAAACTGGTATTATATGGCCTTCATACTGGTTGTTGCCATTCTCCATATTGTCAACAACCTGGCTATCCCGATTTCCCTGCTTCATGCCAAAAGCTATTCCGCATTCTCGGGTGTTCAGGATGCCATGACCCAATGGTGGTACGGCCATAATGCGGTTGCATTTTTTCTGACAGCGGGCTTTCTCGGCATGTTGTATTATTTTCTGCCCAAACAGGCAGGAAGGCCCATTTATTCGTACCGCATGTCCATCATTGGCTTTTGGGGGATTACGTTTTTCTATATGTGGGCCGGATCCCATCATTTGCATTACACGGCGCTGCCAACATGGGTGCAGACGCTAGGCATGACATTTTCCGTTATGTTGCTTATTCCGTCCTGGGTTGCCGCGGCCAATGCGCTATTGACGTTGAATGGCGCCTGGCACAAAGTGCGTGATGATGCCACTCTTCGTTTTATGATGGTTGCGGCTGTCTTCTATGGTCTCTCGACTTTTGAAGGCTCTTTCATGGCGATCCGGCCGGTAAATGCACTGTCACATTATACCGACTGGACCGTAGGCCATGTTCATGCCGGTGCGCTTGGCTGGGTGGCGCTGATTACCTTCGGGGCAATATACGCGCTGGTCCCCTGGCTTTGGAAACAGAAAAGCATGTATTCATCGCGCCTGGTGGAACTGCATTTCTGGCTCGCTCTTGCCGGAACGCTCATCTACGTCTTTGCAATGTGGAACTCCGGCATAATTCAGGGGCTGATGTGGCGCACATATAATGAAAGCGGCACGCTTGCCTATTCTTTTGTCCAGTCCATGATCGAGATGCATCCTTATTATATTGCTCGAGCAATTGGCGGATTGTTTTTCCTGATTGGTGCGATTGTCGGCTGTTACAATATATGGATGACAATACGCTTGGCCAGAGGAATGGAAAGCAGCCCTACATTCGAGACGCCTCAATCAAAGCTCTCTTCCGGTCAAAAAGCTGTGGCAGGAGAATAGACACCATGTTCAATTTTCACTACCGGCTGGAGCGCTATTCAATTCGATTTGCAATTGCGGTTGTTGTGGTTGCGAGTATTGGGGGGCTTGTTGAGATTGCGCCGCTTTTCACTATTGATGAAACCGTAGAGACAGCACCGGACATGCGCGTTTACACACCACTCGAACTTGCCGGACGTAATATTTATATTCGTGAGGGGTGTTATGCCTGTCATTCGCAAATGATCCGATCCCTGCGTGATGAAGTTGAACGATATGGTCCTTATTCACTGGCGGCAGAGTCTCAATATGATCATCCCATGCTGTGGGGGTCGAAACGGACGGGGCCGGATCTGGCACGAATAGGGGGCAAATATTCCGATTACTGGCATGTGGTTCATATGAATAATCCACGTGATGTGGTTCCCGAATCTGTCATGCCCTCGTATGGCTGGCTAGGGCGGACTGAATTGGACCGCAAAGATTTCTTTCTTCATTTACAGGCACAACAAAAGGTTGGTGTGCCCTATACTGATGAAATGGTAGAAAATGCCATGAATGACCTTGTCGGACAGGCGAAACCCGACAGCGAAGGGGCGGAGGGTGTTCTGGAGCGATATGGCGACGCCACCAATATCCGCGATTTTGACGGCAATCCAGCGAAAGTGACCGAACTGGATGCCCTTATCGCCTATCTCCAGATTCTGGGCCGCCTGACGGATGTTGCCTATCAAAACCCGGTTCTCAAAAAATTGGGAGGCTCGGAATGACGATCGAACACGAAATGCTGGTCGGCTTTGCAAAATCCTATGGTCTATTTTATTTGCTCGGCCTTTCCATTCTGGTGCTTGTCTATACTTACTGGCCTTCCAACAAAAAGCCGTTTGACCGCGCCGCGAGAAGCATCATTGAAGACGAGGATCGGCCATGGGAATAGAAGAGAGGGATAAATATACGGGCTACATGACCACTGGCCATGATTGGAACGGTATCAAGGAGTTGAATACCAAAGTTCCAAAAACCGTTTGGATCTTCCTTATTATTTCATTCGTCTTTTCTGTTATTTGCTGGATCCTCTGGCCTGCCTGGCCATTGGGACGAACATATACGAAAGGAGTACTGGAAACGGATCAGCAAAAGCGTGTTGATCAGGTGGTCGAACGGGCGATTGATGACCGGGCGATCTGGACTGATCGGATAACGAAGCTGGATTATGCAGCTATCCAGTCAGATCAGGGACTGATGTATATTGTACAGCAGAATGGTACCCGCCTCTTTCTAGATAACTGTGCGGCGTGTCATGGAGAAGAGGCAGAGGGCGGTCCCGGTTTTCCAGCGCTTAAAGATACTGCCTGGCTTTGGGGCGGCACGGCGGAAGCTATATCTGAAACAATCCGTGTTGGGATTAATTCCGAGCATGAGGAGAGCAGGATGAGTGAAATGCTGGCATTTGGCCGGGATCAAATTTTGGCTCGTCAAGATATTCTGGCAGTGGTTGATTATGTGCTGTCGCTTTCATCTTCAAGCCCTCCACAAGCCATACAGAAAGAGGCTAGTCCCCTCGGGAAAAACATCTTTTCCGATAATTGCGCTTCATGTCACGGCGAAAATGCTAAAGGGAATATAGAACTGGGCGCCCCGGATCTGACAGATAACAACTGGATTTATGGAGGAAGCCGGGATGCTGTCTTTAAATCGGTCTGGCACGGCCGCAAAGGTCATATGCCGTCATGGCAGGAGCGATTGTCGGAAGTGGACCGTAAAATTTTGACGCTTTATCTCTTGGATTTATTGGATATCCAAGCCGCTGAAAATGAGGAAAAGGAGAATGGCTGACATCAAAAAGAAGTTTGGCGTACGAACATTTGTGGCCTGGGCCATTTTGACCGGGCTGACGGCGATCCTCGTGGCAAATGCGCATCTTGTTTATGTCGCCATAGCGTCGGACCCAGAATGTGTACTGGCAACATCAGATGTCCAGGTGACGAACAAAATTTATCGACCTGCAAAATCCGCCTGTTGAAGATGGCTCTCTTGATTGTCGGGATGCCTCAAAAGGAGAAGATGGCATGACAAGAATACCAGAAACTGTTCCTCCCTTACCGCCGCAAGTTATTCTGGGGAAGGATCTTGAATGTATGGCAGCATTTGGCTGGCTGAAGGCTGGATGGCGAGATTTTAAGACGAACCCTTTGACAAGCCTGGTGTACGGTATCGTCGTCTTCATTATTTCCCTGTTCGTGCTCGCCAGTCTTTATAGCTTGTCGCTTGACTATATTTTGTTTCCGGCGCTGGCGGGTTTTATGGTAGTTGGTCCGGCTCTCGCGATCGGACTTTATGAGAAAAGCCGCCAGATTGCCGAAGGCAAAACTGCTCGTCTCTTCACGATGATTTTTGTCCGGCCGAGATCCGGAGCACAGATCCTTTTTATTGGTGTCATGCTCTGCCTGTTGATGTTGCTGTGGATGCGCGCGGCCGTCCTACTTTATGCGCTTTTCTTCGGCCTGCTGCCGTTTCCGGGCCTTGATCACATCTTGCCGGTGTTAATGACACCGGAAGGTATTTTTTTGCTCATCGTCGGTAGTCTGGTAGGGGGGCTATTTGCGTCCTTCTCCTTTGCGATAAGCGTTTTTGCTGTTCCTATGCTGCTAAACGAACCTACGGATGCCTTGACCGCAATGGGCGTCAGCATGGCGGCTGTCTGGAACAACCTACCGGTTATGTTAACTTGGGGCATTATTGTGCTGGCGTCATTTATAGTTTGTTTGATGACGGGGCTTTTGGGCTTAATCATTATTTTCCCGATATTGGGCCATGCGACCTGGCATGCCTACAAAGCGCTTCGGTGACGCTTAATTGATGAGGGATTGGCGCCCTTAACATGCAAAAGTTTTTCGTCTTATTTCTAGAGGGTTTAGCAATGGCAATACCGAGATTGCGTGATTATAAGGGGCCAGCAATATTAAGTTACGGTTTTCGCCCCTTTTTCTTTTGTGGATCTCTTTTCGCCGCCCTTGCCATGATGGCCTGGCTTCCGGTGTTTCATGGAAGTCTGGAGTTATCGAGCCTGTTTGGCCCGATTGATTGGCATATTCACGAAATTTTCTTTGGATATCTTGCAGCAATTATTTCGGGGTTCTTGTTTACGGCGGTTCCAAACTGGACTGGACGTTTACCCCTTCAAGGGCAGCCATTACTCGCGCTTGTGGTGATCTGGGTCGCAGGGCGACTTGCGGTCACCTTCTCAGGCTACATCGGCTGGATACCGGCCTTGTTAATCGATCTTGCTTTCCTGACTGCTATCGTAACAGTTATCGGAAATGAGGTCATTTCGGGAAAAAACTGGCGCAATCTGAAGATTCTTATCCCAGTTTCGCTATTTTGGTTGGCAAATCTCTGTTTTCATCTCGAAGCCCATTTCACGGGAGCAAGCAATTACAGTCAGCGTCTTGCCATGGCTGTCGCCATTATCCTAATCATACTTATTGGTGGCCGTATCGTCCCGAGTTTTACGCGAAATTATCTCGTTCGTATGAATCCTGGTCGGCTGCCAGTGCCTTTTAGCCGGTTTGATGCTGTCTCGATTGCGGCCAGCGTTATCGCCTTAGCCCTCTGGATTGTTCTGACCGATGGGTTGATAGTCGCTGGAGCTATGGGGGTGGCCGGGGTTTTGCAATTTGTACGGCTCGCCCGCTGGACAGGGGATCGGACCGGTGGCGATTTTCTGGTGGCTATCCTACATATCAGCTATCTATTTATTCCCGTTGGCTTTGTTTTGATCGCTCTTGCGAACATCTGGCCGGAGTATGTTTCTTCTGTTGCCGGAATGCATATATTTGGGGTTGGCGCAATAGGATCAATGACACTTTCCGTAATGATCCGGGCAACATTCGGTCATACTGGCAGGCCGCTTAAGGCAGATGTCTATACCAAGCTGATCCTCTCGATGGTTTGGATTTCCGTGATTAGTCGCATTGCCGCCGTGCTTTTCTCTTCTGGTGTGGAAATTTTTCTTGAAATCGCTGCAATGAGTTGGGTTGCGGCTTTTCTGTTGTTCAGCTTGGTTTTCGCTAAGCTGTTATTCAGGCCAAGAGGGTTTTAACGCACTATATTTTCGATATCGGGAACTTTTCTGGCTGTGGGTCGTCTAATGGGCAAAAGGAAATACCATGATGCCCCTGAAACTCGCAGACTTTGAACAGATGGATGATATTGAGCTGGCACGCCGTGCCGCTCGCCGGGAAACTTTTGCCGTCCGAACAATAACCACTCGTAACAATCAACGGCTTTTTCGCACTGCCTGGAGTGTATTGCGTAACCATGCGGATGCGGAAGATGCTGTTCAGGATGCCTACTTAAAAGCATTCCGATCGATGGAAAACTATGATGGAAAATCCAGTTTATCAACCTGGCTTACGCGTATTGTTTATAATACTGCAATTGATAGACAACGAGCGATAAAGCGCCGCCGGGAAGAACTCCAGCAAAAGGACATAAGCATCCTTGAAGATTATCAGTCCGCTAATTTGATTGAGCCGACGTTTATGTCTCCGGAGTCCGAAATAATAAAGAAGCAATTCTCAGAACTTCTAAAACAGGCCGTTGCAAGACTGTCGGATGAATACAGATCTGTTTTTGTGTTACGCGATATTGAAGGTTTGTCCATCCTGGAGACGGCTCAGTCCCTGCAAATCAAAGAAGCTACAGTCAAATCCAGACTGTTTAGGGCCCGTCGAGATCTGCGTAAAAACCTGGAGCTAGAATTTGATACGATCTTTGCTGATACAATCAAATTTGCCGGGGCAGATTGTGATGCAATGACGAACCGAGTCCTAGTTGCATTGAAACTTTAATCTTAAAACAAAAGGAACTTATAGATGCGAAATGTCAGTCGGAGTCTGTCCTCACGTCGGGAAATACTAGGAGTAACGGGAAAAACCCTTTCTGCTGCGGCAATTTCACTAGTACTCGGTAGTAAAATAAAAACTGCATCTGCGGCGGATGCGTCCCAGGATATTGGAATTTTGAATGCGGCGATTGCTCTCGAACATGAAGGTATTGCTGCATATCAAATTGCAGCGACTAGCGGCCTTTTGCAGCCGGCCGTTGTCGATATCGGCGTTACATTTCAAGGCCATCATAAGGGACATCGTGATATTCTAGTATCAGCGGTTGAAACTCTTGGCGGTACTCCTGTAGAGGAAAAATCTCTGGGCGCTTACGCTCAAGACCTGAATGTTTCAAACCTCAAAAATCAGGAAGATGTGCTGCGTCTCGCCCTCAGGCTGGAACAGGGGGCCGCCAATGCTTACCTCGGATTGATCCCCTCACTCGGCCCTGATTTTCATCAAGTGGCTGCGCAAATGGCCGGAGATGAAACTTTTCATGCCGCGATCCTTGCAAATGCACTTGGTCTGCCGATTCCGAAAGATGCCATGATGTTTGGGTAATGATTTCACTGGTGGCAAGCTTATGAAATACCCGTTGTATATCATGTTTTGTGCACTGACTGTTCTGATGGCAAGTAGCGTATGTGCGAAAGGAACAGCCAATAAGTCTGCTGAGAACAGCACAGACATGATAGTAAATGGAGGCAGTGTTCCCCTATACACTGCCTCCAATACAAAAATGGAACAGGGTGAAAAACTGTATGATCGGCGATGTGGAGGATGCCATTCTCTTGATAACAATCGGATCGGGCCGCGTCATCGCGGTGTCTATGGAAGTAAAGCCGGATCGGTACCTGATTTTAATTACAGCAAAGCATTGCAGAAACTGGATGTTATCTGGACGGATGAAACCCTGGATCGATGGCTGAAAAATCCAACAGCTTTCGCCGAGGGTACGTCAATGGGGTTCCGGCTGCGCAAGGCCAACGAACGTGAGGCCATCATTCAATATCTTAAATCAATTTCCGCGACCTCTGAAGCAGATATGATGAAGGGGAAGAGCGAAAGCAATCAATAACTTTTAGATTTTAAAGAGAGTATGCCCATGTCGTCCGTGGATTTGAGACACTATTCATCTGGCAATCCTAAAAAAATAAAGCTGCCTTCGCGAACAGTCAGCAAGACTGAAGCCGAAGAGGCGGTTAGAACTTTGATTGTTTGGCTAGGGGATGATCCAAACCGCGAAGGTTTATTGGAAACTCCTGCTCGTGTCACCAAAGCGTTCACAGAATGGTTTTCCGGTTATAGACATAACCCGGAGAAAATCTTGGAGAGAACATTCGAGGAGATCGATGGTTATAAAGAACCGGTCTTTTTGAGCGGGATCCGTTTTGAAAGTTTCTGCGAGCATCATATGGCGCCAATCACCGGAACAGTTCATATCTCTTATATACCTGATAACAAGGTCGTCGGATTGTCGAAGTTGGCACGTATCGTTGATGTATATGCAAAGCGTTTGCAAATTCAGGAAAAAATGACAGCTCAAATTGCGAACACAGTGCAACAATTCCTTAATCCAAAGGGTGTGGCAGTGATGATATTCGCTGAGCATCGATGCATGTCTACCCGAGGCGTTTATAAGCAGGGGGTTGATACCATTACATATCAGTACACCGGAGATTATCAGACGGATATCCCCCTTCAAAATCAGTTTATACAAATGATAGCACAAAAGCCATCGAACTAAGTTCTTTCCTAAGACAGGATGTATTCGAAAATACTAATGATTTATTGAACGTTGCCCGAATTAGAAAATAGATATGGAATGCGGTTATGAAAATTGCTTATGGAAGTGATCTTCATCTTGAGCTCGGTACATTAAAACCGGATTTGAAAAATATTCGTGATGTAGATGTTCTTGTGCTGGCTGGCGATATTTATAAAGGCCGCGATGAGACATCGGGCTGGCCAAATATATTGAAGTACGCCAAGGAATGTAGGGAATACCTAGCCAAGCCCGTTGTTGTAATTAATGGCAACCACGAATTTTATGGTGAGGAAGTAGGACAGTATGTAAACGATTGCCAGGAAATATCCGCATCAACTGATGGAATTTACTTTCTTGAAAATGACTCTTTAGAGCTGGGTGGAGTTCGTTTTTTGGGATGTACCTTATGGTCGGATTTTAAAATGTTTGGCGATGCCTTTGGCGCGATGAATATCGCACAGCTGATAATTCACGATTACAAGCGCGTAAAAATTGTTGGAAAAGATGGAGGAGTAAGAGACCTTTCCTCCGAAGATACGCGTGACTGGAACATGGAGAGTGGGCAGTTTTTAAAAAATCACCTAGCGAAAGGTTTTGATGGCTCCACAGTAATTGTTACGCATTTTCCTCCAATCCCCATGAGTTCTCCGAAGTTTGAGAAAAGTCCGTTAACGCCTTACTTCAACAACGATTGGACCGAAAAAATACGAAAGGGAAGTTTGTCTCCTGATATCTGGATTTCCGGCCATACTCATCACGTGGAAGAAAAATCTGTTGGATCTACTCGTATATGTTCGCGACAAGGTGGGTATCCCGGTGAATTGGAATTTTTTACTTGGGGTGTTATCGACATTTGATCTGTTAATTTTGTAGATTAAATTAAATTTTCAAATTATCTCATTTTTGCCGCCATGATTTCAGCGGCTTCTCTCAATGGATTATCTGCTAAATGCGCATAACGCTGTGTTGTTATAGGATTTGTGTGGCCAAGTAAGCGACCCACTATCGTGAGGCTCATACCGCTTGAGACAAGTTGCGAAGCGTGAGTATGTCGGTTGTCGTGGATTCGATAGTCGTCAATTTCAGCGGACTTCGTTATCGAAGCCCAGAACCTCTTTAAATCAACGATTGGTTTGTCGAATTGCCGCCCTGGAAATATAAACAACGATTTAGTGCCATTTGACTTTCGATGAGCAATTAGTAGTTCTTTAGCTACTCCTGAAAGGGGGAGGTGCTCGGTGCGCTTTTGCTTGGTGTGGTGCGATGGCTTGGTCCAAACTCCTCGATCAAGATCAAAATCTGCCCACTTCGCCGATAATACCTCTCCAATTCTTGCGCCGGTTAAAAGCTGTAGCCTGATTGCATTGGCAGCAATTTGATTTGGATGTTCGTCGAGCGCTTTTGTTAGTCTCTTGAGCTCTTCGTCAGCGAGCCAGCGATGTCTTTTCTCCTCATGGAATTTTTCAACACCCTTGGCAGGATTATCGCGTCGCCACTGCCATTTAATCGACAGCTCAAACATTTTAGAAATGAGAGAGAGAACTCTGTTGGCTTGATAGGGTGTCGATTTAAGAGAGTTATGAAGACATTGGACGTCATTATATCCAATCTCGAATACCTTATGGCCACCAAGAATAGGTAGTATAAATCTATCCAGCATGCGCAGATCGTTTGCAGCGCTTTTGGGCCGCTTTTTGGGGATGGCGTGTAGCTTCATATACTTATCCGCAAGATGCCGAACAGATGGCGATGATCTTATTGCTTTGGACTCTGCGACGGGATCTCCGCCACGAATAGCATCTGATAAGTAACCCTGTGCTAATTCGCGAGCCTGGTGCAGAGACATATGAGGACCGTGTTTGCCCAGAGTCTTTCGCCTAGAGCGGCCGGTTTGGCGATTGCGATATTGTACAACATAGCTTTTTATACCAGAGGGCTTCACCCTGATGCCAAATCCGGGCAATGTTTCATCCCAGAAAATACGCTCTACATCGTCTGCTTGAATTTTATCTACAAAAATTTTTGCCAGCCGAACTTTAGCCATAAGTGACTCGTTATAAGTTGAGTAAGCATAAGGTAAGCGATTTTCATAGAAAAGGAAAGAGCGGAGCTGTGGAAATTTTCCTTTTAATCATCATTAATTGTTTGTTATAAAATGAGAAATTTAATTGAAAAGAAATGGGCAGAAGTCAGAAGAATAGTAGTCCAACAGACTTCTAATCAATAGGTCGCACGTTCGAGTCGTGCCGGGGTCGCCAGTTATTTCAATGGCTTGCCGTATTCTCGGCAAGCCATTTTGATATGCAGACAAGCGGTTTAATACGGTTTCTTGCGGTTGCGCTTTAACCTTATATAAAGCCCCATACAAAGCAGGATCAAAAGCGAGCCGAGGAAAAGCACAACAAGACCGTCACGTCCCATACGCCCGGTGAAGGGCACCATAAAATCCCATTTATGCAGCCAGGAAAAGCTGTATCGTTCGATCAGGCTGCTGGCAGCCATCCGTTCAACCAGAATGCCGGAAACCGGGTCGATCAGCAGAATATCCTCCGGCTGATCATCGAAAATGACCTGCCAGACGGGCAGCCGTTTGTTGCGGAAATCATATTCAGGTCCGAAACGGGTAATGAGAGTGGCTTGGGCTTTGGTATCCACCGGTTTGCCGAGCAGTCTGCGCGCATAGAAAAGAACCTGATCGTGATCGCTGAGTACCTTTTCCGTTTGGCTGTTCACCGCAATATAGAGAGAAGAGCGTTCAGATGGCATGCCGTCAAAACGCTCATTTCGCTCGCTGGTATGATGCGCATGAGCACCGCCGTGACTGTCGTGTCCGCCGTCCTGCTTCAGGGCCGGAGCGATACCGAGGCGGTAATAGAGGCGATCATCTGGTCCATGCACCAGACTCATGGCGTTGAAGCTCAATTCCCGATAGGGTGCCGCCCAGCTGTTCCCGGCGGCGAAGAAGGGCTGATCAAGGAGGAGGGGGGCTTGCAGATGGATGCCGCTACGGCTGTTGTCCTCAAAATAGGAGGCGATGAGATGATAGCTACCGCTGATCAGGGACGTGAATAACGGCAGGGAGATGGCATAGGCAAGATAGCGATGGAAACGCTGCGATTTTTGCGCGATACGCCGCTTTTTCATGAGCAGTAACAGCCCGATCCCGCCTGTGAGCAGCCCGAAGATGGAGAGCAGCATCACAATCATTGCGGCAAGGCGGATAATTTCCAAATTATCCAACCAGCTCCAGGTATGGAAAAGCTGGAAAATGCTTTGCAGCACGGATTTGTAATTGTTGCTGTAGCTGGCCATCGCACCAGTTTCGGTATGGACATAGATGGACTTGCCGTCGGGGGTGTCAAAATCAATCTTGTAGACAGGCAGCAGACGGTTGACCCAGGGGTAGCCGTTATCGAACTCGCTTTGCAGTCCAATCCCGGTGATTGTCGTGTCTTTCAGACCGGAATAGTAGCGGGCGAGCCAGATGGCCTGCGCCTCATCCTGTCCGATTATTTCATCGCCGGATGAGGGTTCGAAATACCGTTTTGGCCCGGTGAGGGTCGTCGAGACCTGCAGCAAGGGAGTGGTTTCTCCGGGCACCAGCTTAACGATGGCTGCTTCGCGGATGTTATGACGGGCGAGGGTTTGGCGAATGGCGGGCACAGTTTCGGCGCTTAACGTCATCTGTGGCGGCGTGAAAGTCGCGGGCATCGGCCCCGTCCAGATCATTAGCGGATGGGTCAACGCCGAAGCAATAAACAGAGTGAGGCCGATCGCGCCAATCCATGTCAGGTATCGATGCAGATCGAGACTTTTTTTCAAAAGCCGGTTGCGGGTTGTTTTCATGTTTATAATGCCGCCCCGACCTTAAAAAGTCGGGACGGCCATCCCCTGTCTAGAATTTCGCGCGCAGGCCCACAAATGCCCGTCGGCCTTCGCCGGGGTAATAGACATTTGTGTTACCCGTGTTACTGATGATCGTGCTGAAAGTGGTGATGTAGTTCGTATCCAACAGGTTACGCGCATCCAGATAGAGCGTCACATTCTCATTGACGTTATATCCCGCCGACAGGTTGAGCAGCAGATAGCCCGGCGCCTTGACAGTGTTCATAAAGTCCACATAGGCGCTGGAGGAGGCTTCAATGCCGGGGGCGACATACCACACATCATTATGATCATAGCGAAGCTCCGCCTGATAAAAATGCGCGGCAATGCCAGGAATGTCGTTGTCGCCATACTGTGCGTCATCATCAAAGAAGAAGTCGGACCAGGTATAGCTGTTGCGCCACGTGAGCGATCCGCCGCCGCCAAACAGATCGCTGGCGAGCAGAACATCAAATCCGAGCTCCAGCCCCTGATGAACCGTCCGGTCGGCGTTAAAGGTGCTGGCGGGAATGCCGGGGCCGGTCGTGTATTGCAACATTTCATCCTTGAGCCACGCCCGATAGAGGGCAACATCCCATCCGAACCGGCCATGGGTGCCGCGCGAGCCGATTTCCGCAGTCCAGGCTTTCTGCGACTCCACCGGCGTAAAGCCGGACAGGCCGCTCTGTGTCAGCTCGATGAAGGTTGGCGCCTCGTTGCTATAACTGACATTGGCGAAGAATTGCAGGTTGTCATTCGGTTCATACATCACCCCTAGTTTCGGATTGACCGAATTATAGGTTTTGCTGTCGCTCGCAGCCGGGTTCAGATAGTCGGTCAGCTTTCGTTCCGCCCGGGTGAGCTGGGCACCCGTGATGAGCGCAAGCTCAGGCATTGCATAGAAAGCATTCTCGCCATAGATGACAAGGTCGCTGGCTTCCTGCAATGTATCGCTTGTCTGGGCGCCCGGCTGTCCCCCAACATTGGCATAGACATCGGCGTCATTCTTGCCGAACTGACCGATTACACCGATACGGTAGCGGTTGGCATGACCTGCGATGTCGGTGTTGCCACTTACATTTGCAAAGGCGCCATAATCTTGGCTCTGGTGATCGAGAATGCCGGCGAAAGGCGTGATCGGGTGCCACAGATCCTTGTGATTATAGAATACACCCACATCCAGCAGTTCATCATCATTGAATTGCAGGGTGGTCTTGTTGGCGAACCGGAGGGAACGGATATCCCGTCCCCAGTCGGTTGCGACGGCGGAGGGGTCGGCGGGTTTCGGATCATGCAGGGCGTCATAACGGCTGACGCTTCCCGGCAGTTGTTGATCCACATGATTGCCGGTGAAATAAAAGCGTGTTTCCAGACGATCCGTCAGCCGGATACCTGCATTGCCGGAAAAGCGAAGGGTCTCCATATCGTCATGTTCGCGAAACTCGTGGCTGGTCGTGCCGCTCAGGCTGCCGAAGACATCATATTTGTCGGTCGCATGACCGGCCTGCAGGTTGCCGCGATAGGTATCGTAGGAACCGCCAAGCAGATTGATCTCAAATCCCGGATTACTGCGGCCGGTCTTTGAAACCGTATTGACTGCGCCGCCAAGGGTGGTGCCGCCATATTGCAGCGCATTGCCGCCTTTGAAGACTTCGATCCGCTGGGTGATGAAGGGGTCGAGTTCCTGAAAGTCTCCGCCGCCGTCGGCGAGATTGAAGGGGATGCCATCCTGTGTCAGCTTAATGCCGCGCATATGGTAGCCACGGGACAGGCCCGAGCCGCGAATGGATAGCCGGACTTCCTCGCCATAACGCTTTTTCGCGCTGACATCCGGCACCATGGCCAGGCTGTCCTCATAGCTCATATAGAGCCGGTTTTCGATATCCGAGCCTTCGACAAGGCTGACGCCGCCCGGTGTCTGATTAATGATCTCCCGGGCAACATCATTTGACGGAACCGTCAGGGAGCCGCCGGTCTCTCCGGTTGCAGTGACTGAAATGGGCTGTTCCGCAGAAGAAGTTTCCTCAGCGGAAACTGCCCACGCGTTCAGGGTGGCCAGGCTGATGCCCAGCATGACTATTTTCGTTTTCATAATGCCTCACAACTACGTTGCCGCGATCCTTATGGACCGGGCGCTTATATATTCCGATTGCTTAAGGGAATCAGAGGCTGTGAGGCGGCGCGCGGGAGAAGGCACCACATGTGTGGAAAATATTCTTGCAACGAATATCGGGCGCCCGTACAAAATGCCCGATTTCGGTGACGACAGGCTCAACTGTAAAGTCAGACGCGAGCGAGACATTGCCAACCGTTGTCCCGAATGTGGGCAGGATACAAAGCGCGCAGCGCAGGCCGGTTTCCGAACCGGATGTCGACGATGTTTTCTGCAGGTCGGCCCGGCTGACCCATTTGATGCCTTCCGGCGTACAAATAAGGATACGGTCGTCACTCGATCCTGCAAGTCCGGCCGTATCGCCGCCGCGAAGAGGATCGCTGCTAACGGCGGCAAGGGCAATGGAGGGCGCAATCGCATTCACAAGAAACGCGAGGAATACCAGAAAATTTATTTTTTTACGCAGCCCTGTCCTGACCATGAGTATTTCATAGAGGGAAATGCGATTGCCGACAAGCAAGCGATGGACGGATTAATGATTATTTTGTTGCGTCAAATGGACGCAGGGCGCAAGGAAAATCCTCAGCTTTCATCCCCGACCAGCACGCCAATCGATCCTAGGTTGGCGGTATCCGTGCCGTGATCGCCAGCCATCAGGATGGAAAATCCCTCAACACCCTCGATGGTGAGCAGCGTGTAGCC
>CEOG01029292.1_pt1 | contig 76904 bp, 65 predicted proteins | sample 530301 | NCBI WGS metagenome assembly CEOG01 (sample SAMEA2619903, study PRJEB7988) | marine metagenome | biome: marine biome (ENVO:00000447); feature: surface water layer (ENVO:00002042); material: "saline water (ENVO:00002010), including plankton (ENVO:xxxxxxxx)" | depth 5 m | reverse complement strand
ACATTCCCAACTACCGGCTCGGTATTCGCACGGATCAGCCGCCAATAGAAGCGGCGAGCATCGCCGAGCTCGCCCGCCGGCTGGATCTGCCGGTGGCGGCGCTGGAAGAAACGGTCAATGGCTACAATGCCGCCTGTTGTCCCGGCGACTACCAGCCGCTGCAGTTAGATGGTCTACGCACTAACGGTATCGAGCCGGCCAAGAGCAACTGGGCCCTGCCGCTGGATACTGGGCCCTACCTGGCCTATCCCATTATCGCTTCCAATGTGTTTACGTTTGGCGGTCTCAAGGTTGACGAGCAGGCGCGGGTCATCAACGCTGATGGCGACGCAATCTATGGGCTTTATGCGGCAGGTGAAACGGCTGCCCTATATTTTGGCAATTACTGTGGCGGTACCTCGGTTCTGAGGGGGTTGGTGTTTGGCCGGATAGCGGGCAACGGCGCTCAGCCGTCCTCCGCATCGGCAGCCATATGAGCGACATGAATCATCCGCGTGTAGTAATGGTGACCGGTGCCAGTGGTGATATCGGCACTGCGGTGTGTCAACGTCTGCTCGCCAATGGTGTTGCGATCGCCGCCGTGGACCTGCAGTCAGTACCATTGGCCGGTGTGCAGGCCTTTTCCTGTGATGTGACAGATCGCGCTGCATTGCAGGCCACTATTGAAGCTGTGGAAACTGGCATGGGCCCCATTAATGGTTTGGTGAATGTGGCGGGGATCCTCGCCTGCGGTGCTGCGCTAGATGCTGATCCTTCGGTCATCGAGCGTGTCTGGCGGGTGAATTTTCTGGGAACTTTTAACGCTTGTCAGTTGGTGGGACGCGGTATGGTGGCCCGCCAGCAGGGTGCCATCGTCAATATTGGTTCGGTGGTTGGCAAGAACGCTGGCAACGCGCGTCCCTGGCTGAATCCGGACGAGTCTGTGGCGGCCGCGGGTGTTGCCTATGGCACTGCCAAGGCTGCGGTGCACGCGCTCACAGGATTCCTCGCACGAGAATTTGCTGCAGCGGGGGTTCGAGTTAACACGGTTGCTCCCGGGCCGGTTGTATCGCCAATGACCCGCCAGTTTCCGGAAATGCTGCGTAAGCTCATTCCACTCGGCCGGATGGCGCAACCGGATGAGGTGGCTGCCGCCATCGAATTCCTGTTGTCTGAACAGGCAAGTTTCATTACCGGCGAAACTCTTGATGTCAACGGCGCACTTTGGTGCGACTGACTACAAACACCCCTAAACAGAAGGAATTTCTCAATGAATAGTATTTACCTCGTTCTGGATATGCAGAATGACCTGGTCCACCCCGAAGGTGCGAGCGGCAAGTCGCCACTGGGGGAGCAAGTCAGGGAGCGTAGTGTGGTCTCGAACACCGCCGTTGCAGTAAAGCTGGCGCGCGAGAAGGGTATTCCTGTTGCCTTTGTACGAGTGGCATTCTCTGATGATCATCGTGAAGCCAACCTCCATTCACAGGTTTTCGGGCCTATCGCCAAGAATGGGATATTGAAGAAAGACAGCTGGGGTGGCCAGGTTCATGCGGATATTGGCAAGTCTGATGACGAGTGGGATATCGTCAAACACCGGGTCTCGCCATTCTATCAGACACGCCTGGAGCTGTTGTTGAAGACTTTGGAAGTGGACCGCATTTACTGCAGCGGTGTCAGCACTCCGGCGGTCGTGCAGGCAACCGTGCGTGATGCACATGACCGCGATTTTGATGTTGTTGTCATTGAGGACTGTTGTGCCGCTCCGACTGCACAGGAACACGCCAACTCTCTCGCTAGCATTGCGCGCTTCTGCAGTGTGGTACCTTTGGCTGAGGCCTTTGGTTGAGATGATCGGGCTCAGCTGGATTCTGCGTCGAGTTTCTTGAGGCGGTAGTCCAGCTGCGCGCGGGTCAGGCCCAGTTGCGCGGCAGCACGGGTAACGTTGTTGTCGTTCAGTGACAGCGCAACGTGGATAAAGGCATTTTCGACGTCCGTCAGGGTTAAGGCTCCGAGTCGCAGCGCGTCACGAGCCATTGATTCAAGTGTGTTCGCAATATTGACACTGTCGTCGTTCTGAGTCTGTACGTTGGGTACCCGAATTCCGATTCCGGGGGCGGAATCCCAGGAAATGGTTCCCTGTGTCCGCCGCCGGGTTGCATCATCAATGCCGGAAAGGTGCTGGGTGTCAATCATGTCGCCGTCCTCGATAAGGATGACGGCGCGCTCAATGACGTTCTCGAATTCGCGGATATTACCCGGCCAGTGGTAGTCCAACAGCTTCTGCAGTGCCTGAGATGTGATCCCCGCCACGTCTCTTCTATGTTGGCGAGCGAGGCGTTCCAGGGTGGATTCCAGCAGAAGTGGCAGGTCGTCCTTGCGGTCCCGCAGTGGTGCAATGAGTATGGGGAATACATTCAGCCGGTAGTAGAGGTCGCTACGGAAACGCCCTTGCTCAACTGCTTCTGCCAGGCTTTCATTGGTGGCTGCAATGACGCGTACGTCTACCCGGGTTGTCCGATTCGACCCCAGCCGCTCCAACTCGCCACTTTGTAGAACGCGCAGCAATTTGCTTTGCGCCGTCATGCTTAATGTGCCTATTTCATCGAGAAACAGCGTGCCGCCGTCGGCGGCTTCGAAGCGTCCGGGCCGTGATTCGTTGGCACCCGAGAATGCGCCCCGCTGCACGCCAAACAGTTCCGATTCCATCAGCTGTTCCGGAATGGCCGCGCAGTTGATTTCCACAAAACGGCCGCCGGCGCGACTGCTGTTGCGGTGAACTTCGTAGGCAAACATGGTCTTGCCTACACCGCTTTCACCCAGCAGTAGCGTCGTTGCGTCAGTCGTAGCAGCCTTTAAGACCTTGTGCAGCGCCGTATGATAGGCAACCGAGCGCCCGACGATGCGTTCATGCGAGTGTGAATCGCTGGCGGTGTGAGTGCCGTGAGTCGGCCGCGCATTCTTTCCCGCTGGCTTGGATTCTGTGCGGACCGGGATATGATCTGTCGAGCGTGGTTGGAAATACTTGAGATCGCTGGCGCTGTCTTCCCAGTCATCTAGAGGTCGTGCCACGGCGCGGCAAACCTCGCCGCCAGCTGCCCTGCATTCCACCTCTCTGACCAGAATCTGTTTGCCCATCAGGCGCGTGAGAAACGCTGAACTGTGGCCAACTTCCATCCAGCAAACGGAGCGGTAATCGCCGCCGCTGATGCGCGCATGCACTTCGCTTTCGACCGAGTGCTTCCAGCTGAATTCGCCGTAGAGAAAGCCGCGGGACCGGTCGAACTCCACTCTGCCGGGCTCCAGTGCCACCATGCCGGACAGGGCTCTCAGTTGGCCACCGGAAGCGAGAATAGCGAGTTGCTCGGCCGAACCCCGGACCTTCAGTGCCAGTTCCGCGTCCAAGGTGCCACTGAGGTACCCCATTCGTGTCATCAGCCCGCGCGTGTACTCAGCCCCAGCTGTTTGCAGCAACTCCTGTCGCAGCGCGCCGAACACGTCCGCGTAGAGCAGCAATGCGCGCTGCTCTCCTAGCCAGATGAAGCCTTCATCGGCGTTGAGGAACAGGGTCTGGGCCAGGTCCTCAATGTCTGGAAAGCGCAGATCCGTGATGACGCTCGGGCTTTCGCCGCCGGCTGACCTACGCGTCTTGCTCTTGCTCATCCGTGTATCCCCGGGGTGTTCAATATGCGCTCAATCAAAACAAGCATACCCTGTACCCCAAGATATTCGAATAAAAAAATTAATGAAATTCTACGATTTCATGATTTTCGGTCTACCCCGAAGTTTCGGTTTAGGTTGGCGAATATCCATAACACATTGAAAAATAAAAATAAAATCAAGTATTTCCAGGTTGGCACGGTATCTGCTTTCTCCGGGGTATTAAACCAATAAATCGCGTAAGCAAGGAAATATCATGGCGGAAATCAAATGCCTTTCGTATATCGGCCTCGGCGTCAGTAACCTCGATGCCTGGCAAGACTTTGCCGAAAACATCATCGGCCTCCAATTGGGGCGTCGCGAAGCTGGCTTCATGACGTTGCGTATGGATGAGCATCTTCAGCGTTTTTTTCTCGAAGAAGACGGCACAGACGATCTATTGGCGGCGGGGTGGGAGTTTGGCACCGAAGCCGAGCTCGAGAGCTATGTCGCGAGGCTTGAACAGCGGGGTATCAGTGTCAGGCCCCTGGGGTCGGATGAGCTTGCCAAGCGGCATATCGGCAAGGCGTATTCATGCATTGACCCCAGTGGTTTTGCTCATGAGTTCTTCGTGGATCATCAGGTTGCGGAGCTGAAAAATGCATTTCGTTCGAAGGTTCTGAAAGGCAGTTTCCTGACGGGAGATCTGGGCATCGGCCATATTCTTCCGTTTTGCCGCGACCGTGAGCAGACCGTGAGCTTCTACAGAGATGATCTTGGTCTGCGTATCAGTGACTACATTACCGAAGAGGTGCAACCCGGTATGGTCGTCAATGCAACCTTCTTTCATACCAGAACCGGCCGGCACCACTCCATTGCCACGGCGCAGGCACCGGTACCGCGAGTACTCAATCATTTTATGCTCGAGTTCGTCGATATGGACGATGTGGGCCTGGCCTATGATCGTGTCGTTGAAGCCGGCATCCACGTTGCGCTGGAGCTCGGACACCATCCGAATGATCGCGCGTTTTCTTTTTACGCGCAGACACCCTCTGGATTCAACTTCGAATTGGGCTGGGGTGGCATTGTGATTGATGAAGAACGCTGGGATATCAAAACCTATACCGAAATGAGTGACTGGGGGCATCGCCGCAACCCCCTCAACTGACATTTTTGCGCTTGTCATCAAGAGAGAAAAAACAATGAACATAATGAATTTTCATCAGATACAGCAACTGCAGTCAGCACAGCAGGCCGGGCCAGTCAGCAAAGAAGACTTCTGCAACGGCATGCGCAACCTCGCGGGACACTGTGTTGTTATCGCAGCCAACGACGGGCAGTGCAGAGCGGGTCTGACTGCGACGGCGGTCTGCTCTGTGACTGCGGAACCCCCGCGTCTCCTTGTTTGCGTGAATCGCGATGTATTTGCCCACGGCGTTATTACCCGCAGTGGAAGGCTTAGCATTAATGTACTTGGGGCCAGTCAAGAACAAGTGGCGCGCCGTTTTGCCGGGATGATTCCGGGCGTGTCAGGTGGCGAACGCTTTGTTGATGGTGATTGGAGAGAGGGTTGCAACGGGACGCCCATTCTTGCAGAGGCACTGGCAGTTTTTGATTGCAGCGTGGTCGAGATTATTCCGGCTGCAACTCACGATCTCTTTCTGTGCGAAGTTCAGGATGTCAAAGGCACCCTTGATCAGGCAGAGCCGCTGCTGTACTTCGCCGGAAAATTTGCCGCAATACCCAGCCATAGCCATTGAATCCATCAATAAGACCATTAGACACGAGAGGCACATACCATGACACAACAACAAAGGACTCCTGATCGGGATCGCGCCGTTCCCTCAGAGTGGGAACTTGTGAGTCGTGCACGAGACATGATCCCAATGCTGACAGAAAAGGCCGCATCCGTTGAGGCAAACCGCAAGGTCTCGGCTGAAACGATTCAGGCGTTTGTTGAGGCGGGTTTTTTCAAGATCTTGCAGCCGCGCCGTTTCGGCGGCTGGGAAATGGATCCGAAGACATTTTACAAAGTTCTCATGGAGCTTGGCCGGGGTTGTGGGGCCAGTGCCTGGAACATGATGATTCTTGGCGTACACCAGTGGGAGTTCGGCATACTCGATACGCAGGCAGGTGAAGATGTCTGGGGTGAAGACGATACAGTGATTGTCGGCTCCTGCTATCCACCAATGGGTGTTCTCGAAGTCGTTGAGGGCGGGTACAAGCTTAGTGGAACCTGGCGGCCCTCCAGTGGCTGCGACCACGCGGAGTGGTCGTTTATGGGAGCGCTGGTCAAGAACGAGGCTGGCCAGGTTGTTGATCGCCTATCCCTTCTCGTCCCCGCTTCCGACTATCGTATCGTGGACGATTGGCACGTATTTGGTCTCAAAGGCACTGGTAGCAAGACGCTGGTGATTGATGATGCTTTCGTGCCTGCCCACCGTGCACACAGTATGGTTGCTTATCACGCGGGCGATCGTCCAGCGCCATATCTGCTGCCGTTCAATCAGGTGTTTTTCGCTGCAGTATCTGCCCAGATGATCGGTATGGGGCAGGGTGCCATCGATGAATTTATCAAGCAGATGCAGTCACGCCGGAACACAGCAACAGGTGAGCTCACAGCTCTCAATCATTATACAAAGGACCGTTTGGGGAATGCGGTCGTGCGTGTGCGTTCCGCGCGTTCTCGTATTCTGCAGATGATGGACGAAACCATGGATTATGCGATTCGCGGTGAGCTAGTGCCTGAGTCCGAACGAGTAGCCCATATGCTGGATATCGCAAGAGTCGGGCGCGACTGTGAGGAAGCGGTAACCCTGCTGTTCAAGGCTGTCGGGGCCCGTGGTCTCTACGACCAGAATCCGTTACAGCGCTGGTTGCGGGATATTATCGCTGGTGCCAACCACATTACCCAGAACGCTGATGATTCAGCGGGTGTTCTGGGTGGGTATCTCCTCGGTCAGCCGCTCCCACCATTAATGTTCAATCTCGCGCAGGATTAAGGGCGTCAACGGAGGCGGCCGTCGCGGAGCCGGCAGCGGCTGTGCTCTGTCCTGCCGACAAGGAACAAGAAAGGTGAAAATGAAAAATGCAGTCATAGAGAACCTGGCCGAGCGTCTGTATCAGGCGCTGTGTCAGAGTAAACCCATCGAACCCCTCACGGATTCCGAGGCGGGTCTGAGCGTTGAAGATGCCTATGCCATCCAGCGTGCATTGATTCATCGACGTGTTAGTGCCGGTGAAAAAATCATCGGCAAGAAAATCGGTGTGACCAGTGATCCAGTCATGGAAATGCTGAAGGTCAATCAGCCGGATTTTGGCATGCTCACTGACCATATGGTGATCAATCAAGGTTCCGCAGTGGATATTGCTAAGCTTATTCAGCCCAAGGCCGAGGGTGAGCTGGCCTTCGTGCTCAAGCGTGATCTGCAGGGACCCGGTGTTACCACGGCTGACGTGCTGCGAGCAACGGACGGGGTAATGGCCTGTTTTGAGATCGTGGATTCGCGTATTTGCGACTGGCGGATCAAGATTCAGGATACGGTCGCGGACAATGCCTCGTGTGGGCTCTTTGTGTTGGGTGACCAGATGGTGCGCCCGAATGAACTGGATCTTCGCCTGCTTGGTATGGTGATGGAGAAAAATGGCAGAGTGGTCGGTACTGGCGCTGGAGCGGCAACTATGGGGTCACCGGTGACGGCCGTGGCATGGCTGGCCAATACGCTAGGGCGACTAGGTATTTCGCTGCAGGCGGGTGAAGTGATCCTGTCTGGTGCTTTGTCCGCTATGGTTCCTGTCGCCCGTGGTGACCAGTTGCGCATGGCCATTCAGGGTGTAGGCGACTGCTCGGTTCGCTTTGAGTAAAGGTGGATCATGACGAGAAAAATGAAAGCAGCGATTATCGGTTCGGGTAACATCGGAACGGATTTGATGATCAAGATTTTGCGACAGTCCCAGAGTCTGGAATTGATTGCGATGGTTGGCATTGATCCACAGTCGGACGGGCTTGAGCGCGCTCGGCGTCTGGGTCTGGCGACGACTTGCGATGGCGTTCAAGGTCTCTGTCGCATGCAGGAAATGGCCGATATCGACATCGTTCTGGATGCAACCTCGGCTGCCGCGCATCAGCATAACGACTCGGTGCTGCGATCCGTCAGGCCCGATATCCGAATGATTGATCTCACACCTGCAGCGATCGGTCCCTACTGTGTCCCGGTAGTGAACCTGGATAAGCATCTACATGCGCTGAACGTGAATATGGTTACTTGCGGCGGGCAGGCAACCATTCCAGTTGTCGCGGCGATCGCGAACGTGGCGCAAATCCATGCGGCTGAAATCGTCGCTTCCATCAGTAGCGTTTCTGCCGGGCCGGGTACAAGAGCGAACATTGATGAGTTCACGGTTACCACGTCCAGAGCCATAGAAACCGTGGGTGGAGCGGAATACGGAAAAGCCATTATTATTCTGAATCCCGCCGAACCGCCAATGCTGATGCGCGACACCGTGTATGCGCTCTGTGAAGATGCGGACGCAAATGCAGTTGAGCAATCCATTGAGACCATGGTCAATCGTGTTCAGGACTACGTTCCTGGCTATCGTCTTAAACAAAAAGTTCAGTTTGAAACCATACCTCGATCACGGCCACTACAAATACCAGGTTTGGGGCCGCGTAGCGGATTGAAAGTGACAGTCTTTCTCGAGGTTGAGGGCGCCGCGCACTATCTGCCCGCGTATGCCGGAAATCTTGACATCATGACGTCTGCGGCAATGGCAACCGCAGACCGACTAGCTCAAGCCGGCCGCAACACAGATTAAGGACAGCTCCGTCATGTTTAGACCAGATAAGAAAGTCTACATTTCCGATGTGACTCTAAGGGACGGCAGCCACGCGGTTCGACACCAATACAGCGTGGAAAACATGCAGCAGATTGCCGCCGCGCTCGACGCTGCCAAGGTTGACAGCATTGAAGTGGCGCACGGCGACGGCTTGTGCGGTTCCAGCTTTAACTACGGGTTTGGCGCCAACACTGACATTGAGTGGATCGAAGCCGTTGCAGGCGTAGTAAAGCATGCTCGTGTTGCGACCTTGCTGATACCTGGGATCGGCACCATCAATGACCTGGATCGGGCCTATTCCGCAGGCGCACGCACCGTACGAGTCGCAACGCATTGCACGGAAGCAAATATCTCTCGTCAGCACATAGAACATGCCCGTTCTCTGGGGATGGACACGGTGGGCTTTCTGATGATGAGCCACATGATCAGTCCGACAGATCTGGCTTCGCAGGCAAAATCCATGGAGAACTACGGCGCTCAATGTATTTACGTGGTCGATTCGGGTGGTGCGCTTGGCATGCATGATGTCCGCGATCGCTTCCGCGCCTTGAAGGACCTGTTGGATCCCGCAACCGAGACCGGGATTCATGCCCATCACAACCTCAGTCTTGGCGTGGCCAACTCGATCGTGGCGGTTGAGGAGGGCTGTGACCGGGTAGATGCGAGCCTGGCTGGAATGGGGGCGGGCGCCGGGAACGCACCGCTGGAGGTCTTTGTTGCTGCAATTGAACGGATGGGCTGGGAGCATGGTACTGATGTGCATGCCCTGATGAATGCCGCTGACGATATTGTTCGACCGTTGCAAGACAGGCCGGTCCGGGTCGACCGCGAAACCCTGGCGCTAGGCTATGCCGGTGTCTATTCCAGCTTTCTTCGACATTCGGAGGTCGCTGCCGAACGCTACGGACTGAAGACAATGGACATACTCATCGAGCTTGGTCGCCGCCGAATGGTCGGCGGCCAAGAGGACATGATCGTAGATGTCGCGCTCGATCTGCAAAGAAACACGCATTAAACACAACATCAATACCCCACGAAGGAAGACTCTAATGAGTAACTACAATCAGGATAATACCAGCCAATATGCGGTGACCCCGGAATGGCGCATTCACTACAACGATATCGGCGAAGGAGAAGCAGTCATCATGATCCACGGCTCGGGTGCCGGAGCGACGGGCTGGGCAAATTTCCATCGCAATGTGGACGCTTTCGTTGAAGCTGGCTACCGCGTGATACTTATCGATTGCCCGGGCTTCGGAAAATCTGATTCAGTGGTCACCGGGGAAGCGAGATTTGTACTTAATGGTCGGGCCATAGCGGCATTGATGGATGCAATCGGACTTGAGAAAGCCCACCTTGTCGGCAATTCGATGGGGGGCGGGAGCGCGCTGGCATTGGCGACAGCGCAGCCAGAGCGCGTCGGAAAGCTCATTCTTATGGGGTCTGGCGGTGTTGGGCGCACCAGTATTTTTACGCCACTACCGATGGAAGGTATCAAACTTCTCTTTGACGTTTATCGCGATCCAAGCATGGAAAACCTGCGCAAAATGCTGGATGTGTTCGTCTACGATCCCTCAGCACTGACAGATGAACTGATCAGCTTGCGTCACCAGTCTATTCTTGCCAATCCGCAACACCTTGAGAATTATTTGAAGAGTGTGGAAATCAGCGGATTCAAAATGGGCGACTTTACGGAACAGTTACCCGAAATCAAATCGCCAACTCTCATTACTTGGGGCCGCGACGACCGGTTTGTTCCGATTGACTGGAGCCTCAAGTTGCTGAACATGATTCCTGATTCTCGGCTGCATGTATTCAGTCAGTGTGGGCATTGGGCGCAGTGGGAGCACGCGGATGCCTTCAACCGTCTGGTCATCGATTTTCTCCAACACTGAGTTCTTCGCAAGGTGCCGCAGCCTGCGGCGCCAGGTTTAGTATTTCCGAAATGGTCATTCATGCGTGCTTGGAGCAACTGCGCGTGAAGTTGTAGCAGACTATGAACCTGACACTTTAGCGTCAGGCGCCAGGCAGAAACCTGCAGGGTCTGAAAAGTATAATAGCCTTGAAAGGAGTTACCGAATGATCGCCAATCAAAAGTATCCCGGACTTCGCAGGACCCCGCTGGTGGTTGCGCTTGCGTCAGTCTTGTTCACGGTCGACCTTGCAGCAGCACAGCTTGAGGAGATTTTTGTTACTGCCCAACGCAGAGATCAGAGTCTCCAGGATGTGCCGATTTCTGTTTCTGTAATGCCGGGTGACGTCATGGAGGAAATGAACCTGACCTCACTGCATGAGGTTACTGCTCGTATGCCCAATGTCAGCATCAATTCAAATCCGTTGACAGATTTTATGACGATCAGGGGTGTTGGCTCTGGTCAAAATGCCGGTTTTGAACAGGCGGTAGGAACCTTCGTCGACGGCTTCTACCGTGGTCGGTCTCGTGCCAGCAAGGCAGCGATGTTCGATATTGAGCAGATTGAGGTCCTGAAGGGTCCACAAACAACGTTCTTTGGAAATAACACCAGTGCGGGAGCGCTGAATATCACTACGCGTAAACCTTCTCAGGAGCTTGAAGGTGAGGTGCGTGCGGTGTTTGGGGAGTATGGGCAGCATCAGCTGGATGCCGCTGTTTCTGTCCCGCTAAGTGAAAACCTGTCAGTTCGCGTTGCCGGGCGCGTCGGTGGGCAGGATGGGTACAGTTATAGCCGCACCACAGATTCCGACTTTCCCGACATGGAGGAGTCGGTCGCTCGAGTTTCACTGCTTTGGGAGCCCAGTGAGAGTTTTAGCTCTCATCTGCGCTTCGATACAGGTAGTCTTGATGTCGAGAATTTTTCCACCCCTGAATTGATTAACTGTCCACCCCCAGCGCCGATAGTTCCGGCTGAAGGATGCGGCATGTTCCTCGGTTTCAATCAGGGTCAGGTCGAGTCCAAGGTGAACTATGAGGGCGATGGTAACTATTCGTTTATGGACTATGAGTTCGATGAAATTGGCTGGACCAACCGCTTCCACTTCGACACCATGACCCTCGTGGCCTCCACCGGCTATTTCAGCCACGATCTCGAAGCCCGGGTCAACATATTGCCAACCGCGGTGCCGGGTACTCCCAATCCCTGGGCTTTCCAAATGGGCAATCCGTGGGGAGCGCCGAATCCTGATCCCAGTCGTCAGGGTTATCTGGGTGCTCCATCGCCTATCTTCGAGGATGCCGAACAATTCAGCCAAGAGTTGCGCCTTGTTTCAAACAGTGATGGTCCACTGGAGTGGATGGTGGGAGGATACTACGCCGAGATCGATTACGAGCTCGAGTCCGACTTCGGCTTCTGGTTCCTGCCGTTCATGGCCATTGCTGCAGATGTGGTCAACGGTCTCAATGCTGGCGGGGCTGGACTGCCACCCATCACAGAGGATCCGTGGTCTCCCGTGACCGGCTTGAACAATACTCGCAACAAGGATGAAACGCTGTCCGCGTTCGCATCGGTCGGTTACTCCATTAGTGAGCGTCTGCGCGCCAACGCGGGTATCCGCTATACCCAGGTGAAGAAATCTGCCGAACGTACTCGCAGCTTTGGCGAGAGTGTTGATGCAGACATGAGTACCTATCGCGAATACGATGCCTACCATTCGATGTGGTTATCCCGCATCCTTGGATCGGATTTAAGCCCTCACCCCGAGCCCAACAGGGAAGACAGCGATGTCATGCCATCCTTCAATGTCCAGTATGACCTCGGTGAGTCCACCATGGTCTATGGCTCCTACACTAAGGGCTTCAAGGCAGGAGGTTACAGCGCGGCGGCAGCGCCGGAGAGTTTTGATCCTGAAACTGTTGATGCCTATGAACTGGGAATGAAAGGTAGCTATCTGGATGGGTCACTGCAGGTGAATATGGCGCTTTTCCGAAGCGAATATGCCGATCTTCAGGAAACAGTGATTGAGTTTGTTGGTGGATCTGTGAGTTCCGTGGTTCGCAATGCCGCTGAATCCATTGCAGAGGGTGTTGAAGTGGGCTTGACCTATCAAGCCAGCTCGGAGTTGATGTTGTTTGCGGATGTCGCATATCTCAACTCGGAGTACGATAACTACGAGTCCGGCACTTGCACTACCTTACAACTGTTCGAATCGGCCGGTGCTGGCTGTGCTCAGGATATGTCCGGCAAACAGCGTCCGTATGCGCCGGAATACAGCGGCAGCATCGGTGCTGAATGGAGCCAGCAGCTGGGAGCTGGTGAGCTTGTTGTGCGTCCGCTGATTTACTTCACGGATGATTTCTTCCATTCCGCATCAGCAGATCCACTGCTCTCGCAGAAAGGCTATGTAAAGTATGACCTCGCGGTCAGCTACCGGCTTGAGGACTGGACATTCTCCGTCATCGGCAAGAATCTGAGCGACAAGACCACGCTCGGTTTTTCCAATGCCGCGGCCTTTGGCGGTGGTTCTGCCCAGGCCTTCCCGGACCCGCCACGCTGGATCTCCGGTCAGGTGGTTTATCGCTTCTAGGCAGCGTTCTGGCTTCTCACTCGGCGGACCCTCGAGGGGTCCGCCTTTTTCTATCAGGGATTTCCAACCTTTAATACCGCCTGCCGCTGCAGGTTGCCAATGAAGAGTATGCCCTGACGATCCACAGCGACTGTCGCATCGCCCAGTTCCAGGTCACTGCCATCGAACCGTGTCTCTACCGCAAGTGAGTCTGGATGTAGCCGTGCAACTGTCACTCCACGAGAACAGCCTTCAGCTTTATGCGCACAGCTGGCAACGTCATTCGGTGTGGATGCTTGCCCCGTCACCAGAACAAAGCCGTCAGTGTCCCAGCGGAGATTGTCTGGCAAGAACGGCAGTTCCACAGAGGTCGCCAGCCAATTTCCTGCGTCTTGATTGTGGGTAAAGCGATAGACTCTGCTGCTTGTCCAAGAGGCAACATAGAGAACGTTGCCGTCATCCGATGCGACGATACCATTGGGGGCGGCCAGTGCTGTGCCGTCTAGTGACTGCCAGCCTGTGTTTGCCTCCCAAAGCAGTACGTCACCACTGATGTCACCATTCAGCATCTCTTGCTCTGCCGTCTGCCTCGACGGGTCGAAGAAGTTCGTAACGGCGATTTTTCGGTCAGGCATCGGCGTAACACCGTTAGCAAATACAGAATCGGGTAGATGTACGCAGCCACGCCAAGTAAGGCTGGGCTGCTCGGTGTAATCAATGCCGAAAACCTCAATGGCTTCCCGATCTCCATGATTAACTACCAGTAATTCGAGCCCGCCGTCGCTCGTGCGCAAGTTGATACCATGGGGAAACATGCTGACAGGTTCGGCAGAGCACTCAGGATAGGTATTTGGATCGTGGTCTATTGCCGCGGGAAGTAAGCCTATGACGGCCCCGGACTCAGCATGGAGTGCATACAGCCCGCTCTGGCCGACACCTTGCGGTGCCATTGCGCTGATTAACAACCACGGCGAGCCGTTGAGTACCACGATATCCTCAGGGAGTGCGGGTACCGGCAATAATGTGGTTTCGGTATCTGGCCCTGCGATTCCTTGCACGTTCATGCTCAGGCTCAGGGCTACTACGTGCAAGCTCATTAGTTTCTTCAATGTGATCTCCTTAGGGTGTTCTTCCGGTTTATTGATGCTGTTGCGGGTGCTCGCTCTGGCTCTTATATCAGTGCTACAGAAATTGGGTAGCTTTCGAGGCAAAAGGCCTTTTCATTTATTACAGCCGGCAGTCGTGACCGTGAGTGGTAGTGTTCAGACCAATCTAAGAGAAGAAGGTGGGATATGGTTCCAGCACTTTGGTCTGATAGACAGTTGCGTATCTGTGTCCTTTTTGCCCTTGCGCTAATAACGATGGAGCCGGTCGGAGCTGCCTCTGAAGACCATCCCAATGTGCTGATCATACTGGTGGACGATCTGGGATTTTCCGATCTTGGTGCATTTGGAGGTGAAATAGACACACCGAACCTTGATGCGCTTGCTGCAGAAGGAGTCCGTCTCACAGATTTTTACACAGCACCCACCTGTTCGCCCACGCGTGCAATGCTGCTTTCCGGAACTGATCCTCATGTGGCGGGCTTGGGTACCATGGCTGAAGTTGTGTCACTAAAGCCATCGCTGGGAAAGGTCCCCGGCTATGAGGGGTATCTTTCACACAGGGCGCTATCTCTGGCGGAGGTATTTCGCGCCGGGGGTTATAACACCTACATGAGTGGGAAATGGCATCTTGGAGTCGAGCAACAGCAAGGGCCTCACCTTCGCGGTTTTATTCGGTCGTTTGCACTCCTGGAGGGTGGTGCTTCCCATTTCCAACCGAGGTCCGACAGCAAACTGCGCGTGGAGAATGTCAGCTATCGTGAAGATGGTGCGGCGGTCGGTGTTCCCGATGACTTTTACTCTTCAAGCTTCTACACCCAGAAGCTGATCGAGTACATCGATAGCGGGATCGAAACGGGGAAGCCGTTTTTTGCCTATGCTGCGTACACAGCGCCCCATTGGCCCTTGCACGCGCCCGACGAGCTTATCGATAAATACTCAGATCGATACCGGGCCGGATATGCCGCGATCCGGGCTGAGAGACTGTTAGCTCAAGAGAGGCTGGGCTTGTTTCCTGACAGCACTGTTGCACTGTCGGTCTTGAATGAGGCGGCGCCGCTCTGGGAGGCCCTTAGCGACGAGGAACGAGACCTTGAGACGAAGAAAATGGCGGTTTATGCGGCCATGGTCGACAGTCTGGATACGAGTATTGGCAGGTTGTTGCAGTACTTGCGCGATATCGGGGAATACGATGACACGATTATTCTTTTTTTCTCTGACAACGGTGCTGCGGGAGAGGACCATGCGCGTGGATACTCACCGAATACAGCAAGGGAAGACAATAGCCTGGAGAACATTGGACGGCGTGGGTCGAATGTCAACTACGGCTTTCGTTGGGCAGAGGTTAGCGCAGCGCCTTTCAAACTGGTCAAGGGTACTACCGCAGAGGGTGGCATCAGCTCTCCCGCAATTATGCGCTTGCCGGAAACACTTTTGGCACCCGGTTCGCTGCTTCGACAGGTAACCCGGGTTGATGATCTTGCTCCAACGTTGCTTGAACTAGCCAATGTGAAAATTTCACCAACGGTTGTGACCACGTCGCTGCCCTTCACGGGCAGTTCTCTGGCATCCCAATTGCTGGGAACCTCACCTGTCAATCGGGACAGAATCCTTGCAGGCGAATTGTTTGGCCAAGCTTATGTGCGAGCAGGAGACTGGAAGCTGGTGTCCTCTGCTTTGCCCGCTAGTGGTCCGCCATTTCCAAGCACAGCCTATCGCTGGCAATTGTACGATCTCTCTGTTGATCGAGGTGAGACCCGCGATCTGGCAGCGGATTATCCTGATCGGGTTGCCAACTTGCTTCTGCTTTGGGAGACGTATGTCACACGGTATGGCGTTGTAACACCTGATGCATTCAAGCATCTGGAATAGCGCTCAATAATAGATTCTCTTTGCCAGACGAAACGAGAAATAACTGGGCGATCGAATTGAATTCGATTGATCGAAGGGAAATTTTCGCGGGAAGTACCCGCAAAAATCGCATATGGACACCCTTTAATTATCTAACATCATTGACAGACCGAAAGTGTAATGGCGAACAACCCAAAGAAAAAACGATCTCTAACTGAAAAGCTCGTTGACCAGATCTTTGCAACGCATTGCTCGGGGATCCCTGCCATGGTTACTCAGAAAACACGGCTACACATTGCTGATGCGGTGGGTATTGGCGTTGCGGCAAGGTCGCATGAAATGGCCAAGACAATACTGGAGGGTCCATTTTTCGATAGTCAGGGCACAGGAAACAGTCGCATATTGGGGGGTGGACAAACAACTTCAACGACTGCGGCTTTCGTAAATTCAGCGCTTATCCATTTGCTTGATTTTGATGACATACATGATTTTGCCCGACTTCATCCCTCCGCTGTAGTATTGCCCGCTGCCTTAGCGGCAGCTGACCTCGTTGGTGCCGGGGACAAGACGGTCGTTGATGCAGTCTCGTTGGGCAGCGAGCTGATGTGCAAGCTTGGTGTGCAGTTTTCACCGAAAGGTGATGGGTCCGGCTCTGGATGGTTTCTGACACAACTCTTTGGTTATTTTGGGGCGGCGTTGGCAGCGTCAATCGTGCTGGGACTTTCAAGGGAGGAAACAGTCAATAGCCTCGGACTTGCTTACATGCAGGCCGCAGGTGGCAAGGAGGCTGGCTTTGGAACCGGATCAAATGCCCGTTCTATCTATCCCGCGTTCGCCGCACAATGTGGTTTGCAGGCAGCACTTCTCGCTTTCTCTGGCTTGACGACGCCGACCACTGTATTGGAAGGCGATGCCGGATTTTTCGAGATTTATCTGGACAAGGTGCCATCGTCATACAAGCAAAAAATGCTTTGTGACTTCGGCCATTGGCACTGCTTGCAGACTGATATGAAACCATGGCCATGTTGTCGTCTTTCGCAACCCTATGTGGAGGTTGCGCTTCAGGCACGCGAGGTCTTGCAGGAATATCCAGCTGCAAACATTAAGATTTCAATCAATAGTTCCGCGGCTCGCCTGTGCAAGCCTCTGCCTGGGCGACGATGTCCCGCAACAATTCAGGATGCAAAGTACAGTATCCCTTTCATGACCGCATTTGCACTTGTCCACGGGATGCCAACGCTATTAAGCCTGAACACCGGCTGCCTTGGCGACGCCAAAGTGCTGCGACTCGCCAGAAAGATTATTCTCGATGACTCGCTGCAAGACAATCCAGGCCACCCTCTCGCCGGCCTAACTTTGCTTGATGGGAATCAACCTGTCATGCAGTTCAGGTTTAACCCGATGACACTGGTGGTCGACTCATCACGGGCTAAAATTAAATTCAGCGAGTGCCTTGAATATGCGGGGCGCGGGGAAATCGCAAACATCAGCTGGAATTTATTCCTAAAAGGAAAAATCACTGATGGTCTGAGGCTCGCCAGTCAGTGACATTTATTTCACGACAGGCGGTGCGTATCCGCGTGCTGCCAGCTCTTGGAATGTTGATACATCAGGAACGGAATCAACTCGTGATGAACGGTTGACGGTCAGAGCCTTTAGTCGACCGTCCTTGATTCTTCAAGCGTCTGTAACAGAGATGCAAGCGCCCGGTCCGAGCCCGGATACTTTGCGATAATCGTGAATAGTCTGTTCATCCATGACCTGTTTTTTCATCGCACAGGAGCGTCAATAATGCGGGCTCATTGCCAGCTACTACACGGAAATCATGGATAAACGAGACGTTATTGTACTTGGCGCGGGGAATGCCGGTCTCTGTGCGGCGATCTCCGCAGCTGAGTGTGGCGCGCGCGTCCTACTGCTGGAAAAGGCGCCTGCCGAACACACGGGAGGGAATTCTGCGCATACCGGTGGGGCATTCCGCGTCGCTTACAAGGATGTTCAAGACCTGCAGACCCTGATGCCTGATCTGTCACCCGCTGAGGTAGAAGTCAGCGATTTCGGGAGCTATCCAGCAGACCAGTTTTTCGATGACCTGGCTGCGCTCAGCCAGTATCGGGCGGATGCAGATGTGCTCTACAAGGTTACTTATGACAGCCTTGCCACGCTGCAGTGGATGGTCACCCAAGGGGTGCGCTTTCTTCCAATCTATGGGCGCCAGGCAGTGAAGACCGATGGTAGGTTCAGGTTTTGGGGGGGGCTGACCATTGAAGCATCTGGGGGTGGCCTGGGACTGGTGCAGTCCTTGTGTAGTCGAGCCGAAGCTCTGGGGGTGGATATTCGTCACGAAAGTGGGGCGGTCGATCTCTTTCGCGGCAGTGATGGGGGCTGGACGGTGATCTGTTGTGATGGCAAGCGCTTTAGCAGCTCGTCTGTGGTGATCGCCACCGGAGGCTTCCATGCCAACCTTCGCTGGCGCGCGCAGTATCTCGGTCCCGGTTGGGATCTGGCCAAGGTTCGGGGTTGCCGCTACAACACTGGCGATGGGATTCACCTGGCGCTAGAGGCGGGCGCTGCCGCCCATGGCAACTGGTCTGGTTGTCATGCGGTTTTCTATGATTTGAACGCGCCAATGGAAGGTGATCTCAGTCTGCTGAACATGCAAAAAAATTATTTCCACCTTGGAGTCGTGGTCAACAGCAACGGCGAGCGCTTTGTCGATGAAGGAGCCAACTTCCGCAATTACACCTACTCTACCATGGGTCGCGAGGTCCTTCGGCAACCGGGCGCCGTGGCCTGGCAGGTATTTGATCAACAAACCATCCACCTGCTCCCGGACGAGTATAGAACGCGCGGCGCGTCGCGGATTGAAGCTGGTAGTCTGGAAGAGCTTGCCGAAAAGCTTGAGGGCATAAATACACTCGGTTTTCTCGAAGAGATTCGGCGCTACAACGCGGCTGTCGATACACGGGTCGCTTTCGATCCCACGGTGCTTGATGGCCGCTGCACGCGGGGACTTGCTATTCCCAAATCTAACTGGGCCATGGTCCTGCAGGAGCCGCCGTTTGTGGCTTATGCAGTGACCTGCGGTATTACGTTTACCTACGGGGGCTTGCGCGTTGACGAACAGGCATGCGTTCTTGATGAAGGGGGATGTGCCCTGCCTGGACTGTATGCGGCAGGCGAGTTGGTGGGAAATCTTTACTACGTCAAATATGCCGGTGGAGCTGGTCTGACCAGCGGGTCTGTGCTGGGCAGGGTTGCGGGAAGAAATGCTGCACTTGCCGCAGCACAACCTGCCAGCTTGAGCGGAGATTGGACATGACCGACATACGTATCTGGCACCAGAGTTTCACCGTTCTCAGCGATCTGGGTGACTACGATAAAGCTCTGCGCGAGCATTTTGCCCGCGTTTCACGCCCCGGAACCATCATTGACATGCATGGTATGCGCCCTGGCAGCTATCAATCCAACTATCCGGGGGATGATATCAAGTACGGCGTCTTGCAGTACCTTCACGGCCTCCAGTTTCTGCTCAATGGTATTCGCGCGGAACGGGAGGGCTACGATGCCTACGCCATCAGCACACTGCCGGAACCGACTTTGCGCGAAACACGAAGTGCTCTCGGTATCCCGGTTGTAGGCTATGGAGAGTCAGCAATGCTCTCGGCGTGTGATCTTGGAGAGCGCTTCGGGGTTTTGGTGTTTATTGATGAATTGGCTGAGCTTGTCGCCTGCAACGTTGGGCGTTTGGGACTTGCATCACGTTTTTCTGGGGCGCGACATGCGGGCTTCCGCTTTGCAGATGTCCTGGAGGGTTTTGCATCGCCGGCGCGGTTGATTGACCGTTTCAGGGCGGCCGCCCGTGATCTTGTGCGCGCAGGGGCGAACGTCATCATTCCGGGAGAGGCACCGCTCAATGTCCTGTTGGCCAGAGAAGGTATTCAAGAGGTCGATGGTGTCCCCGTGTTGGATTCGCTCGCTTGCTGGATAAAGCAGGCAGAAATGCTTGTAGACCGGCAGCGTATGAATCACTACGTGGTGCAACGTGGTGGCTATTTTGACGCACATCCTGAGATGGCAAGGCTCTTGGAAGTGATCGATTTCTATGGTTTGGGATCTTTGCTGGAGTCCCAGGAGACAGGACGGTGACAGTGCAGACACATAGGTGGGTAGCAGACGTGGTTATTGTGGGCGGCGGTTTGGCAGGTCTGTGCGCCGCTGTGACCGCAGCGGAAGGCGGGCTTGACGTCATTGTCCTGGAGAAAACCGACAGCAACGGCGGCTCCTCCGCCATGAGCGGTGGCTGCCTGGCGTTTGCCGGCTCGGAACTGCAAGAGGCGCAGGGTATCGAGGACAGCGAGGAGCTGCTTTTGCAGGATCTGATCGCGGTGGGCAAGGGTGAGTGTGATGAGGCTGTCGCGCGCGCCTACACGCGGAACCAACTGGCAACCTACCGCTGGCTGCTAGATCAGGGTGTTGTATTTCTCCCGGTAATTGAGGCGGCCTCGGGACAATCGGTACCACGTGTACACAATGTGGATCCGGCTGACATGATCCGGCAGCTCGAACGTGTTGCCGGTGCCAGTAAGCGAATTAGCCTGCGGCAGAATGTAGCGGCGAAAAGACTTCTAAGAGACGGTGCCCACGTAACCGGGGTTATCTGTGAGGCAGCTGACGGCGACATCAATTGCCTCGCGACTCATGGGGTGATACTGGCCAGTGGCGGTTTTGTGCATGATCGCGATTTGGTGCACCGTTTCGCACCCCAGTACGACGAAGCAGTTTTCATCGGCGGAGAGGGCAATACTGGCGACGGTTTGCGCATGGCCCGGGCCCTGGGAGCGGATATCAGGGACATGCCCTATATCAAAGGAACCTTTGGTAAGCACCCGCTGGATGAAACCAATCATCACGCCTGTCTCGCGGTGTACAAAGGGGCAATAGCTGTCAATCAGGAAGGCAGGCGGTATGTCGATGAATCGATATCCTACAAGCTTCTGGGAGACGCCTGCATGGAGCAGCCCTATAGCGTGACTTACCAGATTCTCGATGCGGACATCATGCGCAGTGGTGAGAACCGTGTGCGGATACTGGATTTCGAGCGCCGGCTCGAAGAGGGCCTGTTTCTCGAAGCCGACTCGCTGGAACAGCTTGCGAGGATGATTGAGGTACCTTGTGACGCATTCTTGAGTGAAATCGCAGCTTACAACAGCGCGGTCGAGGCTGGCGAGTTACCAGCCTTCGGAAGACGTCATCTTGTGCATAATCACGGCGCTCTGACCCCGATAAGGACAGCGCCTTTTTATGCCTACCCCTCTACAGCAGCGGTTTTTGGCACCTATTGCGGCCTTTGTGTCGACGAAGATATGCGCGTCCGGGATGTCTTCGGCGAGATCATACCTGCACTGTATGCTGCAGGTGAGGTTGTCGGTGGTCTGCACGGCGCGGCATATATGACAGGATCTGCCTTGGGCAAGGCAGCGATTTTTGGGCAGGTCGCGGCCCGCAGTGTCATTGCCGGTACTGAAACAGCCGACCGGTGTGGAGGGCAGGAGTGAATATTCATCTGCTGCTGGCCGGAGTGGCGGATATTCGCTATCCCCTGCACGCGATTGCTGTGGCCGATGTGGATCGCCTCGAGGAAACCGGGCATACCCGCCGCATTTTAAGCCCATACGATGAATCCGCTTTGGAACTCGCACTGAAACTGCGGGACAGTGAGCCCGATCTGAGACTCGTAGTACATTTGCTCTCTGGTCCTAATGATGAGCGCCTGTTGCAGACCGTTGCGGCACACAAACCAGACCACCTTGAGGCCTTGGCACTGCTGCCGTGCGCGCCCTGGGATGCCTGTTTGACAGCCTGTCAGTTGGCGAGCGCCCTGCAAGCTGAACTTGATGACCACTCCCTGTTGCTGGTAGGCCGCGAATTTGGTGATCTCGACGGGGGTAATCTTCCTGCGGCGCTGGCAGTACAAATGGGGCTGCCCCTGCTGTCCCGAGTGCAGTATCTGCGTTGGGACAGTGATGGACGTTGCTGGTCCCTCCGGGAACGAGGTACACAGGAGGAATGGACTTTGGTGGAAACCCCGTGTCTTGTCAGTGTGAGCAACGATAAGCGCAGTAAACTTCGGCACCCCTTGATGAAAAACGTCATGCTCGCCCGCAAGGCAAGTTATGCATCGCGTCGGGTGCAGATTTCCCGCGCTGCAGGGCTGCAGTTGGGTTCGCTTCAGATCCCGGCTGAGCGCCAGCGCGGTGATCATTGCACCCTGCTGACAGGTGATGTCAGTCAACAGGTAGAGAGCCTTCGGGCCTGTTTAGTTGGCTCAGGAGCTGATGTGCCGTGAAGTCGAATGATCTGACAGTCATTGCAGTCGCCCCCAACCGCTGGCAAGTGTCTGCGCTGGAAGATGTGCTTGCGGCTGCACAGCGGGTGGGCGGGAGCGCTCAGGCACGGTTCGGATGTCTGCTTCTGGGCCACCCTGAGCCCGAGCGCGAACGTCTCGCACTGGAGGCCGGTGCATGTACGGTCTGGACCTTGGACCCTGGTGAAGCAGACGCAGAGGACTACGAGATGTGGGCTGCTGTGGCCCTCGCGGCACTCGAGAGCAGTCAGCTTTGGTCTACACCTCGCCGCGTGGTTCTCTTGCCGCCCGGTGCCGCGGGGGAGGAGTTGTGCGCCAGAATTGCAGCTGGCAATGGCAGCGTTGCCGCGGGGCGCTGTGAAGATATCAGAGTCCTCGATGGTCAATTACAGTTCGACCGGGAGGGTTGGGGCGGGCGTCTGAGCCTGTCGCTGATCACGGCAGCGAATGATCTCTGTGCCTGTCTGCGCGCCGACAAGCCGAGTTATCCGGGAAGGCGCATGGAGGCTCGCTTAATGCCGCTCGAGCACGAGCCGGCGCCGCGCCCCCAGCGTCAGATCGAATACCGCGAAACCAGTGAAAAATTACCGCCGATCGAGTCAGTGAAAACCCTGGTATGCGGTGGGCGAGGGGTAAACGAAGCGGGCTTTGCACTGTTGGAGCGGCTGGCAGAGGCTCTGGACGGCAGTCTGGCGGGAAGCCTGCCGGCGGTGGATGCGGGCATGGTGCCCGCATATCGGCAGGTCGGAGTGTCGGGCAAGTTTGTCAGGCCCGACGTGTATTTCGCTGTGGGTGTATCCGGTACCCCACAACACCTGGCTGGCATTTCTGCAGACACGCGTATTGTGGCTCTGAACAGCGACCCTGAAGCCCCCATTTTCCGGGTAGCGGACGTTGGCGTGGTCAACGACTGGGAGACTATATTGCCCGCCCTGCTCGAGGCGCTGGGGCCGGGCTGAAGGCCGCTCATTCGCCCTGAGGCTGCGCCTGATCGCTCACATTGAAATTGAAAATGGAACGGTCGTAGCGGTTGTATTCCTGGTAACCCAGCATCTCATATAGCTCGGCCCGGGTTAGCATGTCATCGACCACAGCGACCTGACTACCCTCACTTCGTATAGTTTGCAGAAGACGACGGCTGGCGCCCATGGCGCTGCGCAGCGTCGATACCGGATAGATGGCCATATTGATGCCAATTCCGGCAAGCTCTTCGGCAGTGAGCAGGCGTGATTTACCGAACTCAGTCATATTGGCCAGCAGGGGCACATCTATTGCCTGACGAAAGACGGCGAATTCGCCGATGTCCTGAAGTGCCTCTGGGAAGATTGCATCGGCACCGGCGGCGACGTATGCCTTTGCTCGCTCAATCGCAGCTTCCAGCCCCTCATCGGCACGTGCGTCAGTACGCGCCATGATCAGGAAGTTCGGATCGCGTCTTGCATCCACAGCGGCACGGATTCGCTGTTGCATCGTTGCCACAGGAACCAACTGTTTGCCATCCAGGTGACCGCAGCGCTTGGGATTGATCTGATCTTCGAGATGGCAGCCCGCAAGCCCGAGGTTTTCCAACTCGACAATGGTTCTCGCCATGTTCATGGCTTCACCAAATCCGGTGTCGATGTCGATCAATGCAGGCAGGTTGGTACAGCGACTGATCTGGTAGCCGCGCTGGGAAACCTCGGTCATAGTCGTCAGGCCAATGTCAGGCAGGCCTAGCTCGGCTGCCAGTGCAGCCCCTGAAATATAGATTCCTTCAAAGCCCAGCTGTTCTATCTGGCGGGCAACCAGTGGCGAGTGAGCTCCCGGGAACTGCAGTAGCCGGCTACTCGCCAACATGGTGCGTAGCTGAATTCGTTTTTCGTGGGCTGAGACTGTGATATCAAGCATGTTGGAACCAGTTGGTAGCGGAATTGGCATACAATTGAGCAAAGTAGCATCCTGGCTGCAATGTTCAACGCACCAAGACAAAACAGCTCATTCAGTTCTTTCGAAAAGGAGCTTTTGACGCGCTCTTGTGACTTCTCGGAGCAGTTTGCACCAAATCGGCGGGGCTCCGTGCACAGGTGCACAGACATGCTCAGCGAGCTTGACCCGCATCGCACTGGCCTTTTATTCTCAACGATATTTAATAAGCACTGCTAAAAATATTCGATATGCTCATTGGCGTCTCGAGCCCGGCGTTCACGGCGCATTTTCGTAAACCGAAAGTTCCTGTGTGCGTGTGTGCCCTATGGATGCGTGAATTCATCTTTTGAGGAATGATGATATGAATAATAAAACCCTGATTTCTGGCGGGATGGTTGTTGATGGCACCGGTGCCCCCGCGTTTGCGGCGGATGTGCGCGTGCGTGACGGGCGCATTGTGGAGGTGGCGAGTGGCCTGCAGCCCGAGGGCGATGAGCAGGTGGTAGACGCCAGCGGCTGCTACGTCGCCCCCGGCTTCATCGAGACCCATACCCACTTCGATGCCAACATGTGGTGGCAGCCGGACCTTGATCCGCTGCCGGGCTATGGCGTAACCACCACCATTCTCGGCAACTGCGGTTTCACTGCCGCGCCGGTTTCGGATGATCCCGCAGTGCGCATGGAGATGATCAATATTTTCTCCTTCTTCGAGGATATCCCTGTGGCACCGTTCCTGGAACACTTGCCCTGGGACTGGCGCAGCTGGCCGGAGTACAAGGCGTCCATGACCAGCAAGGTCAAGGTGCCGGCGAACTACGGTGCTTTTGTCGGGCATCTCGCGATTCGCCTGGTGGTGATGGGCCTGGAAGCCTGGGAGCGCGCCGCAACCGTTGACGAGGTGCAGCGCATGTGTGCCATGCTGGATGAAGCGCTGGCCGCAGGTGCCCTGGGCATGTCGTCCAACCTGCTGGATCATGACGGCCAGGACCGTCCTGTCCCGACCCTGCAAGCGGATGATGCCGAATGGGAGGCCCTGCTGGATGTGCTGGCGAAGTACCCCGGGGCGACGCTGCAGGTGATCGTCGATACCTTCATGCGCAAGACGGCTCCGGATTCGATTGCGCGCATCGACCGCCTGATCGGTGATCGGCCGATTCGCGCCCAGGTGGCGGGCATGGCGCCAACACTGACGTTTCAGAAAGACATCGAGGACAAGGTCGGCCCCCTGCGCGAGCGCTTCAAGCACGAGCGGCGGGATATCCGGGCGGGCTTTGCCCACGTGCCACCGACCAGTGTCATCAGCATCAAAAAATCGCTGATATTCGCTCAGTCAAATGACTACGTCTGGCATGAAGTGGTGCTCGCGCAGAGCGAGGAAGAAAAGCTGAAGCTGCTGCAGGACGCTGAGTGGCGCAGCCGCGCGCGGGCCAGCTGGGACGAGAAAGTCTGGAAGCATTCGCCTTTTGCCAACCCCCAGAGCTTGCTGCTGATCAACTCGGAAAACGGCGTGGGCCCGGTGGATATCTCCCTCGCCGACTACGCTCAACAGCTCGGTGTGCATCCCTCCGATGCCATGGCCGAATGGCTGGTTAACAACTCCGTGCACTCCACGGTGCACATGGCGCCCTTCCCGCAGGACGAGCAGATGGTGGTTCGGCTGATCAAGGATCCGTGGACGGTTCCCAATATTTCCGATGCCGGCGCCCACGGGCAGATGCTCTGTGGTGGTGGGGAAAACATCCGCCTGCTCAGCTACTACTGCAGGGAGAAAGGCTGGATCAGCGTCGAGGAGGCGGTGCACGCCCAGACCGGCAAAGTCGCGGACTTCTTTGGCCTGCAGGAGCTGGGCCGGATCGAGGTAGGTCGACGTGCAGATATTACTGTGTTTAACCTTGAAGAGGTGGATCGCCGTCCCATGAGAAAGGCGTTTGATGTGCCCGACGAAAATGGTGGCACGACCTGGCGCTTCACCCGTGACCCGGCGCCGATGCGCCTGACCATGGTCAACGGCGAGGTAACCTTTGCCGATGGCAAGTCCACCGGTGCTGCTCCCGGCGAAATGCTCAGTCCCGCCGCGGCCTGAGACGATGGCTTTTCCCGGCAATGTGACGGAGGCACCGATGACAGACAAGAAAATACCCTACCTGATGAAAGGGGCGGCGGCACCCACCTCGGCGAGCTCCATCCTGATCAGCTCTTCGAGGTATCTGAACGATGCGCGGGTGCGCGAAGGTATCGCCCTGCGCATGCTCGGGCGCAACGGGCGTGACCTGCCTCCAACCTACAGCCTGCCCGCCCTTTACGAGGCACTGGGTGCAGTGGAGGATTACGAAGAGGTCCAGCGACTCTTCGACGAGGAAAAGAAAGTGAATCCGCGCTTTGCGGCCTGGCTGTCAGAACGCTATCTCTCAACGATGGAGCGGGATGACTTCAGGCACTATCCGCCGGAGAGTGTGGGTGGTATCTACTACCGGTACCTGCACGACCGACAGTTCGAACCCAACATCATCGAGTTGCACGAGCCGGAAAGCGACCTGGATTACTGGCAGATGCGCAGCTCCCAGATACACGACGTCTTTGAGCACATTCTCGCTGCGGCACCGTTCGACATCATCAATGAAATGGTGCCCACGGCGATGAAGATCACCAATGTCCACAGCGTTCTCAGCCCGGGGCTCGCGGGCAAGTTGACCATCATCAACAGCACCCTGGTGTCGAGTCAGCTGATGCGCGCTACGCTGCACTACCCTGAGTGCATGACGGCGATCATCGAGCGCATGGAGCGCGGGCTGTTGATCGGCCGAACCTCCGAGCCCTACTTCATGCTGAAATACGAGGACATCCTGCACCTCACCCCGGAGGCGGCGCGGGAGGCGATCGGCATGCGCAATGTGCTTGCGGTGGACTATCCGGAGCTGTCCAACGTGATCAGCGAGGGCGCGTACCTTGAGGAAATGGAGGAAGTGAAAGCGCGCGCACGTCAGCGCGAAGCGCAAGAGACGGTGTGATCAATCATCGGGCCGCAGCAGCTTGCCAGCGGCCGTGACCACCCGCTTGTCACACAAACTTCAACAGCAACTCCGGCGTTTCGGTGAAGTCCCGCACGCTGCTTGACCGGTAGATCGCTTGCTTGACAATCTCCGGTGAGTAGCTGTAGCACACATTGCCATTCCGGTGGCTTGCAACCGGCTCATTTGCCGTTCCGGGCACGTCGGCAAAGCGCCGCGCCTGTGCCACGAAATTGCCGCGCTGCAACACCAGCGCCGCTTCCAGGGCATCGCCGCTGAAACAGTCTCGCGCCCAGCTGGAAAAGCCGCGGAAGAGGGTGTGCCCGGCTAACGGTTCCGGGCCTGCCAGCGCAAGGCCACTGGCGTACCATCGGTGCACGACCCTGCCGTTACAGTGCACGCTGAGCTCCGAAACGCCGTCACGTTCATCGGTGACGGCGACATCGTATTGCCGGACAGCGGCACCACGCGGGATATGGTTGATCGCGAGTATGCAAAGGTCCAGCCAGTGCGTGCAATTGCTTGTCGGGTCCGCGCGCCGGCTCAGTTGCGTGGCATCGCTGTGGATATCAGCGCCCACCAGCCGCTGCAATCGGGCGAGGGCGCCCGGGCAGGTGGAGAGCGGCGTGCGCAACGCATCGCCAGTGACCCGCGTGATACGCTGTCCATCGTGTTCAATGCACACGCGAAAGCCGTGGTTGTTGTCTTCCAATTCGGCAAGCATCGTGCCCTCACCGGGCACCAGCCGGATGCGGCGCCGATAGACTCCCGTACCGTAGTCCGGGTTGGTGATGGGCAGGTCTGGAATCGTCATTATTTCGTGATTACGCGCGCGGCGGCAGGCCGTGCAGCAGCGTCAGGAATTTTAGTTCAGTCCCGGCCCGGCGAAATTCGGACAGTGCCTGGTAGTCAGGGTCCGCGTACCAGGCCCGTGCAGCCGCCTCGCTGGGGAACTGGAACAGCACCATGCGACCCTCGCGGGGCTCGGGGCCTTCCAGGGTGTCCGGGTTGTCATCGTAGGTGAAAAAGCTGCCGCCATGGCGCTTGAGAATCGGGAAGAAGCCTTTCTCGTACTTGCGGTATTCAGCGGCGTCGTGAACGATAAAGTTGGCCACGATGTAGGCGGGTGCATCTGCCACGGTGATGTCCTCGATCATGTTGAAGCGCACACAGTACAGGTTTCGGAGTTGCGCTGCGAGGCGCTCGGGGTCGCCGGGGAATTCGGCAGGCTTACACAATTGAACTGTCGGGCGCTTTCTTCGCCAATTCGCTAGGTTGACGTGCTCCAGTGTTCTAGATTGGCTGTGAATGTGTGAACGAGGTGACGTAGATGAGCCAATCAGCAACTCCCGACAGTGGCGTGATTGTCACCGGCGGTGCGTCGGGTATTGGGCTGGCGACGGCAGAGGCCCTGGCGGAAGTCGGTCGCCCGGTCGCGATATGGGATATCAACGCGGAACGCAGTGCAACGGTCGCGGCGGATCTGGCGCAGCGCTTTGGGGTTGCGACTGTGGGGGTAGGCGTTGATCTCAGCCAGGTTGCCAACATCGCCCCCGCCTTGCAGCAAACACGCGCGGCGCTGCCCACTATCGGGGGCCTGGTGCATGCCGCTGGTATCTCGCTTGCGGTTCCCGTCGAGGAGCTCACGGAAGCGCAGTGGGATGCGGTGCTGAACGTGAACCTGAAGGCGTTGCCGTTCATGGTGCAGCAGCTGCGCAGTGCCCTTGCGAAGCAACCGGGCTCGGCGGTGGTCGGCATCGCGTCCATCAACGCGACGCTCGGCAACCACATGAACCCGGCCTACACGGCTTCCAAGGGCGGCATGCTGTCGCTGGTGCGCTCTCTGGCGGATGACCTGGCGCGCGATGGCATTCGCATCAATTCGGTAACGCCGGGCTATATTCTCACGCCCATGATGCAGCCTGTGGTGGATCACCTGGAACCCGGCCATTTCGAGCGGCCGGTGATGCTTGGCAGAATGGGGGCGCCACGGGAAGTTGCGGCCGCAGTGCGCTTTCTGCTGTCTGACGATGCCAGTTACATCACCGCCGCAGAGCTGGTGGTGGACGGGGGCACTATCTCCTCACAGCGCACGCGCTAGCGGGCATCGTCGGGCTCAGGCCGCCTGCCCCGCGGCAACGACCTTGTTGCGCCCCTCGTGCTTGGCCTGGTACATCAGGTCGTCGGCATGCACCAGCGTATCCCAGACGCTGCTGTCGTTATCGCGCACCGGTGCCACACCCATGCTGACGGTGAAGCGCTGGCCCGCCACCTCCAGTGCACTGACCGCGAGTCGCAGGCGTTCCGCCAGCACCGTGGCTTCGCGCAGGTCGGTTTGCACGCACAGGATCGCAAACTCCTCTCCACCCAGGCGTGCGACCAGGTCGAGGTCCCGCGATACCCGGGTCAGGCAATCCCCCAGCGCACAGAGAATCTTGTCGCCCACATCGTGGCCGTGAGTGTCGTTGACCACTTTGAAATGGTCGATGTCCAGCACCAGCAGCGTGAGGGATGTGCCAAACCGCTCGCGGCGCTCGAATTCCTCGGCCGCCTGCGCATCCAGGCCGCGGCGGTTGAGCAGCCCGGTCAGGGGGTCGATGAATACCAGGTCCCGCTCCAGGGAGAAGCGCCGCAGGACGGCAAAGCTGAAGCAGGCCAGTGTCATGAGAAGCCCGATCGCCGGCAGATGAATCAGCCAGTCGGCGTTGGGCAGCAGGCCATTCACCCGCAGTGTGCTCAACACCGCCGCAGTGGGTGCCAGCACCCAGCCAAGGGTGAAGATGCCGGCCTGCCTGACCCCGCGCTGCCAAAGGTACAGGGCCAGGAGGGTGGTGCAGATGGGCCCGATGACAATCACCACGAGGCTCAGCGCCAGCGCCAGACCGGTCGGTATGTCATGCATTAGCGCCAGGCCCAGCGCCAGCCACTGCAGCACTGCAACGGCCCTGTCGGCTTTCGCTGCCTTGTGTTTCAGGTCCAGGAAACCGCGATAGAAACGAGCTCCCTGGTGCATCAGCAGGGCCAGTGAGAGCATGTGCAACTGGTTGGTCCAGGGGGTCAGGGTGTCGGGGATGGCGTAATGAGCAAAGCCCATGAGGAAGCTGACATAGGCCGCGTAGACTGCGAGGTAACTCCCGAGAATGACAGCCAGAGTACTGCGCACCATGGCCGCGCTCAGGACCAGGTAGAACGCGGAAATCAGCACGGCACCAAACAGCGCCCCGTAGCTCAGGGTGAGGGTTTGCTCAATGCGGTTGTAAGCGGTGGGCGCGTACACCGACATGTCGAAGTTGAGGTTGGACTGTGTTTCCACGAATACGTAGACCGGTGTTGCCGAGCGTGCCGGGATTTGCAGCAGGAAAGACGGTGTTCTGGTGCTTTCCCGGCGGCCTGCCAGCTGCAAATCGCCCCTGCGCTGCTGATACCAGCTGCCGTCGGGGCGGGGGTGGCGCACCTCAACCAGGTCCGTGGGCGCGTAATTGTGGCTCAGCACAATGGCAGCAGGCTGTTCCAGTGTGTTGTCGATCACCAGGCGTGCCCACACTCCGTGGTTCTGCAGGCCGAGATTGAGCGCGCTCGCCGGGCTGAAGTCGCCCGCGGCCCAGCGCGCCGCAATGCCCGCCGGCGCGCCGTCCGGGGCCGCATCGAACAAGAGCTCGAGGTTTTCCGGCTGCAGGCGAACGGCGGTCTCGGTGGTGGCCTGTAGCGTGATCGGCTGGCTGGCAAATGCAGCCTGGCAGGCTGTCCAGGCCAGCAGCCAGATCCCAATCCAGCGCAGTAATGCAGGTGTACTTGTCATGGCGGCAGCCCCGGCGTGCGGGGTCTTGTTGAATCGGCAAAGTTTAGCACAAGGTTTTGCTGGCCGTGCGCAGTGTTGTTCATCGACACGTGCGGTGGACGCCTTATTGCGCGATAATGCTGGCAAATTCGCGTTTTTAGGGCGTTATTGATGAAACTTACAGCATTTTCAGGGCGAACAAGCTGCGCGGCGGCTGTGATACTGGCGCTGCTGATCTCCCTGCCGGTTGCTGCGGAGCCCCGCGCGGACGCCGTTGGCCTCACCGAGGCCAGCATTGAGCACGCGCGGGCGCTGCGCGATCGTGCACTCGGCGGCACCATGGCCTGGGATATTGTCGAGGCGTTGACCACCGAGGTGGGGCCGCGCCTGGCCGGCAGCGAGAGCGAGGCCCGGGCCCGCGAATGGGCCGTGCAGCGTCTGCAGCGCATGGGTTTTGCCAACGTGCGCGTTGAGCCCTTCGAGATTCCCGGCTGGCGCCGCGGCGAGGAGAGCGCGGCCCTGCTGGCGCCGTTCCCCCAGCCACTGTCCATCACTGCGCTGGGCGGCTCGGTGGCCACTCCGGAAGAAGGGATCGAGGCCGATCTGGTTGCCTTCCCCAGCCTGCAGGCGCTGCGTGCGGCGGAGGCGGGTAGCCTTTCAGGTAAGATTGCCTACGTCAGCCACGCCATGCAGCGCACGCAGGACGGTTCATCCTACAGCTATTACGGTGAGCTGCGGCGTGTGGGTGCCAGTGTCGCGGCGGAGAAGGGCGCGCAGGCAATACTTATCCGCTCTATAGGGACCGACAGCCATCGCTTCCCCCACACCGGCCAGATGCGCTACGTCGAGAACGTGCCGCAGATTCCGGCGGCCGCCTTGTCAAACCCGGATGCCGACCAGATTGAGCGGGTGTTGCAGCGTGAGGTGCCGGTACGCGTGCGTCTCCTGCTGCGTCCGCAGAGCAGCCCCGCCGCGCCCAGCGGTAACGTGATTGCGGAAATTGTCGGCCGTGAGCGGCCAGAGGAAGTCGTCATCATCGGTGGCCATCTGGACAGCTGGGACCTGGGCACCGGCGCGATCGACGACGGCGCCGGCGTAGCCATCACCACGGCCGCGGCAAAAATGATCCTGGACTCCGGCAAGCGGCCACGGCGCACCCTTCGTCTGGTGCTGTGGGGCGCGGAAGAAGTGGGGCTGCTGGGTGGCCACGAATACCTCAGGGCACATCGCGAGCAGCTTGCCCAGCACGTGATTGGCACCGAGAGCGACTTCGGGGCGGAACGCATCTGGAAACTCACGGCGCAGGTGTCGCCCGCCGGGCAGGCGGTGGTCGACCTTATGGCCGAACTGCTGGCGCCGCTGGGGATTGCGCGGGGCGACATGGACACCGCCGGCTCAGGCCCGGACCTGATTCCCATGGTGGAGGCAGGCCTGCCATCGCTGCGCCTGGTGCAGAACGGCATGGACTATTTTGACCTGCACCACACCCACGATGACACGCTGGACAAGATCGACCCGGTAGCACTGGACCAGAATGTAGCGGCCTACGTGGTGTTTGCCTGGCTGGCAGCAGACAGCACGGCAGATTTTCGGCGTTGAGCTGCCTTTACCCGCCTGATGTTCTGCGGTCCAATGTCCGGTATCGAATAACAAGAAGGAAAATTGCACGCACGCTCTGAAGGTTCGGCTGCTGTTACCACTGCTGCTGATCGCTCTCGCCGGTTGCAGCGATGGCACTGGCCATGCTGCTGATGGCGCTGAACGATGACCCCGAGAGCAATTTCTCGGTGAATGAACCCGTCGCCAGATACCTGCCCTGGGAGGGTGTGTACGGTGATCGAACAGTCACCCAGCTGCTCAGCAATACCTCCGGTATTCCCGGCCTGGGCAGTGTCGCGCCCGGCACCCGGTTTGACTACGGCGGTTCCCAGTGGCAACTGGCTGGTGCGGTAGCGGCGCAGGTCAGCAACAGCACCTGGCGCCAGGCATTTGATGCTTACGTTGCGGAGCCCTGTGACCTTGAGGTGTTCCAGTTTGGCAACATGTGGTCCAACCTCGAAACCTGGACTGGAAGCCCGGATAGCCTGCAGGGGCTGGACAACCCGAATATCGAGGGCGGCGCCATCTCCTCCCTGCAGGACTACGCCAAAATCCTGCTCATGCATCTCAATGGCGGGCTGTGCGGCGACAACAGTGTCATGTCGGAGGACTCGGTGGCCTTTATGCAGGTCGACCGGGGTGGTGAATTTGGTGTGCCCAACGGCATGGGCTGGTGGCACAGGCGGTGGACGAGGCGCGCGCCGCCGTCGACTGACCGACTGGCGGTTGCTCTGGACGCCATCGGGGGAAGTGCGTAGAGTCCCGTCTATCCCCGATCCAACCGCTGCTGGAATCCAACACCCTTCCATGACCCTGCTACTCGCTTTCGCCATTCTGTCCATCGCCGTGTCCTTTGTGTGCTCCATCCTGGAAGCGGCGCTCCTGTCCATCACACCCAGCTATATCGCACAGCAGAAGCAGTTGCACCCGAAGCGCTGGGAGCAGCTGAAAGTGCTGAAGGATCATATCGACCAGCCGCTGGCGGCGATCCTCACCCTGAATACCGTGGCCCATACGGTGGGGGCGACCGGTGTGGGCGCACAGGTGGTGAAGATCTACGGCGATGGCTTTCTCGGAGTGGCGTCCGCGATCATGACGCTGCTCATCCTCGTATTCTCGGAAATCATGCCCAAGACGATAGGCGCCCGCTACTGGGTGTTCATGGCGCCGGTGCTGCCGTCCATCCTCAATGGCTTGATTTTTATTCTCAAGCCGGCGATCTGGATGTCCGACCAGATCATGAAGCTGTTCGGTGGCAAGCCGCCAGAGCATGATATCCGCCTGGAGATCAAGGCACTGTCCCTGCTCGGTCGCGAGTTGGACAAGATTGACGAAGACGAGCAGCGGGTTATTTCCAATGTGCTCGACCTGCACGAAGTCAATGTGCGCCAGATCATGACGCCGCGCGTGGTGTGCCAGACGCTGTCGCCAGACCAGACGGTCGCGGAATTTATCGAGCAGATCCAGGAGCACCAGTTCTCGCGCTATCCGGTGCTGGATGAAGATGAAGCGCCGCTGGGTATCCTGTTCCGTCACGACGTCATTCGCGCCGATGAAAGCCAGCGGGTGGCGAACCTGATGAAGCCCGCCACCATCGTCACCGACCGCGCCAACGTGGAGTCGGTGATGACACGCTTTATTCGCGAGCGTCAGCACATGTTCCTGGTGTACGACGAGTACGGCAGCTGGCTGGGTGTGGTGACCATGGAGGATGTGATCGAGGCCCTGATCGGCCAGCCAATCATGGACGAGAGTGACGACATTCCCAACCTCCGCCGCCACGCGAAACGGCGCTGGAAAAAGCGCCTGCAGAACCTGACGGCGGAGTCTGAAGCGGATTTACTGGGCGTCGCCAAGTCTGATGGCGACGACGAGGCGGAGCCGAACCGCTCCGCCTAGTGAATGCCGGCCTGCTCGCGCAGTACGGCTGCGCGTTTATCGGGCCCGTGTGCAGACCAGCCCGGTGCCAGAAACAGCGTGCGCAGCCGCTCATGCCAGTTGCGCGCCTGCTGCAGGTCGCGCCAGATGGCGCGGTATTCGTGGCTCAGCACCGTCCAGGGGTTATCGGAGTCGATGTTGGTGGTGAGCCCATAAACCACCGGGTCGTCGTCGCGCTCTTCCGCGAAGGTGCCGAACAGCCGGTCCCAGACAATCAGTACCCCTCCGTGGTTACGGTCCAGGTAGCGCACATTGGAGGCGTGGTGCACCCGGTGGTGTGAAGGCGTATTGAACACGGCCTCGATCCAGGGGTGCAGCTTGCCGATGGCGCGGGTATGTATCCAGAACTGGTAGAACAGGCTCAGGCTGATGACCGTGATGATCATCGCCGGGTCGAAACCCAGCAGGGGCAGCCACATCCAGAACAGGAACTTGTGCAGGCGCTCGCCCACGCCCTGGCGCAGGGCGGTGGCGAAATTCAGGTACTGCGAGGAGTGGTGATTGACGTGCCCGGCCCACAGCAGGCGCACTTCATGGTTGGCGCGGTGGAACCAGTAATAGGTGAAGTCGTCGAGAAAGAACAGCAGCAACCAGGCCCACCACTGGCGGCCCACCACATCGCGCAATGGGCTGATCTCGTGCAGGTAGACGAAGGCGGTGAGGGCCAGCAGCCGGGGCAGTAATTCAACGATGCCGGACGCCACCAGCATGGACAGCGAGGCCAGCGTGTCGCCCAGCCGGTAGCGGTTGAGGTGATGGCGGTGGGCGTACCAGGCCTCCAGCAGCACTGCGGCCAGGTACAGCGGCAGGGCCAGCAGGCTCAGGTCGTCCTGAAGCGCTTGTTCAAGCATCGAGTCCCTCACGGCGTGCAGTGTGGTGCGCAGGGCCCTATTATAGGGACTATTCCTGCAGACAGAGAAGCACCATGGAAGATGACCTCTCTCTCAGTTCCCAGCCGAGCCTGCGCAGCCGCTTCAGGGGCTGTCTGCTGGCGGGTGCTGCGGGCGATGCGCTGGGCGCGGCGGTGGAGTTCGACAGCCGGGACGCCATACTCGCGCGCTTCGGCCCCGGCGGCATCCGCCACTATGCGCCGGCCTACGGACTGCCCTGCGCTATCACCGACGACACCCAGATGACGCTGTTCACCGCAGAGGGCCTGATTCGCGGCCTCATGCGCTACCGCCAGAGCGGGCTGATCGAATACCCGCAGGTTACCGCCTGGGCCTACCAGCGCTGGCTGCTCACCCAGGGGCAGGTCAACCGCTTCCAGCTGGATGCACTGCACCCGGACTGTGGCTGGCTGTATGAAGTGGCGGCCCTGCACAACAGGCGCGGCCCGGGCAACACCTGCCTGACAGCGTTGACCCACACCGAAACACCGGGCGAGCCGGCGCGCAATAACAGCAAGGGCTGTGGCGGCGTGATGCGCATGGCGCCCGTGGGCCTGTTCGCCGACTCAGCGGAGGAAGCCTTCACCCTGGGCTGTGAGCTCTCGGCACTCACGCATGGCCACCCCAGCGGCTGGTACGCGGGCGGCGCGCTGGCCGCCATGATCAGCGTGTTGCGCGATGGGGGCGATATCGACGATGCCCTGAATGTGGCACTGGATAATCTGGCCGGGCAGCTGGATGCGGACGAAACCATCGCGGCGCTGGAACGCGCGGCAGACCTGGCCGCGACGGATACGCCGTATGCCGAGGCCGTTGCCCGGCTCGGTGAAGGCTGGGTGGCGGAGGAGGCACTGGCCATTGCTGCCTACTGCGCGCTGGTGGCCACCGACCTGCACGAGGCGCTGGTGATTGCGGTGAATCACGATGGCGACTCCGACTCCACCGGCGCGATTGCAGGCAATCTGCTGGGCGCCCACTGGGGCGAGGAGGCGATTCCGGCGGCGCTGCTCGAGCCATTGGAGCTGCGCGATGTGATTACCCAGGTCGCTGACGATTTGCTGGATTGCGTTGACTGGCAGCCGGATGAGGCAATCCTGCAGCGTTATCCTGCATTTTAAGCAGGGTGCGTGAGTCACGGGAAAAAAAGGCTGAAAATCCGCAGTGAGCGAGTCTATACTGCATGACAAAGCTCGGTTTCGCAGGGGGCGATACCGTGAACATAATAAAACTCGCCGTGCGCAACCCCGCAGCGACTCTGGTTGCCGCCATGCTGGTGCTCGGGTTTGGTGCGCTGGCCATCTACCGACTGCCCATCCAGCTGCTCCCTGAGCTTTCCCCTCCGCGTATTTTCATTTTCACCGGCTGGCGCGCTGCGGCGCCGGAGGAAATCGAGGAGCAGATCATTCAGGGCCAGGAGCGTGTCCTCGCCAACATCCAGGGGGTGACCAGCATGGTCAGCTCCATAGCCCGCGACCAGGGCTATATTGAACTCAATTTCGAGATCGGTTGGGACATGCAGCAGGGGCTGATTGACGTGATCACCAACCTCAACCAGGCGCCGCCCCTGCCCGCGGACGCGGATGAGCCGATCGTGCGTGCCGGCGCCGGCACCACCGGCAGTAACGCCGCGGCCACGCTGCAGTTGTTTCGCGCTGACGATCTCGACAGCGACGTCAGTGCCTACGAAGACCTGGTAACCACGCTCATCGAGCCGCGGCTGGCGCGTGTGCCGGGGGTTGCCGAGGTCAATCTGCAGTCCCGCCGCGAGCGCGAGATCGCGGTAAATATCGATCCCCACAGGCTGGCGGGCATGGGTGTCGCGATTGATGACGTGTCGCGGGCGCTGCGCCGCGCCACCAATGTGTCCGGAGGTTTTGCCGATGTCGGCCGGCGCCAGTATACCGTCCGCATCGCCGGCAGTTTCGGTATCGAGCAGCTGGGCAATCTGGTGGTCGGTTGGCGCAATGCACAGCCGGTTTACCTGCGGGATGTGGCCGTTGTGGAGGCGGGCTTCATGAAGCGCAACAGCTTCTCGCGGCGCAACGGCCACCCGTCGTATTACATTCGGCTCAATCGCAGCAACGGTGCCAATACCGTGGAATTGCTGGATTCGCTCAAAGCGGTGATCGCCGAGCTGAATGACGGGCCGCTGGCTGCCGAGGGGCTGACTCTGGAGCTGAGCTTCGACTCTTCCCTGCATATCCGGCGTGCAATCGCGCTGGTGCAGAGCAACCTGTTGCTGGGGCTGCTGCTGTCCAGTGTCGTGTTGTTTCTTTTCCTGCGGGTCATGCGAGCGACGTTGGTGATTGCGCTGAGTATTCCCCTGTCACTGATGGGGGCCTTCCTGGCGCTGCAATTTACCGGCCACAGCCTGAACGTCATTTCACTCGCCGGTCTGGCCTTTGCCGTCGGGCTGTCCATGGATGCTTCCATTGTGGTGCAGGAGAACATCATGCGCCTCGGGCAGCAAGGCATGGGACGGCGTGACGCGGCGGAGGCGGGTGCCGGCGAGGTGGCGCCGGCCCTGCTGTCGTCGACCCTCACCACGGTGGCCATTTTCGTGCCCATTATTTTCCTCGAGGGGCTGGAAGGCCAGTTGTTCAAGGATCTTGCGATCACGCTCTCCGCTGCTGTGCTGATGTCACTGCTGGTGTCCCTGACGGTGCTCCCCATGGCCACGGCACACGCCGCCTTGACCGAAGTTCCCGCGGACCCCTTGCAGCGTTTCTGGATACGGCTCGCGGGCTGGATCGACCAACACACACTGACAGATCGAGACCGCATGCGCTGGGTGTTGGCGATCCTGGGTTTTTCCGCACTGGTGGTGGTACTGCTGCTGCCCAAGGTTGATTTCCTGCCAAAAGCCGATGTGGACGCCGTGGAAAGCTATCTCGACCTGCCGCCGGGCACCAGCCTGGACACCATCGAAAGTGAAGTGTTCGGTGAAATCGAACGACGCCTGCAGCCTTACTACAGCGGTGAGCGAGAGCCCAGGGTGCGCGGCTACAACGTGGGCGTCGGCCCCGGCTACGGGACGGTATTCCTGTATCCGGCCGAGCCGGAGGGCACGGACCCCCTGATCCGTATCATGCGCGAAGAGATCCTCGCCGGCTTGCCCGACGTCGGGCCGTTTGTGCGTCGCGCCTCGATGATCCAGGTTGACGACGGTGGTCGCAGCATCGCCATCGATATTCGCGGCGCAGACCTCGAGACCCTGATGCGTGTTGCCAGCGTCGGCATGGAGCAGGTCATGGGCATGTGGGAAACCGGTAGTGCCTACGCGCAGCCCGCACTGACCATGGATCAACCGGAGTTGCGTATCGTGCCCGATGACAAGCGACTCGGGCTCGCAGGCCTGGACCGGATGATGCTGGCCGACGCCGTGCGAGCACTGACCGATGGCCTCTATGCCGGTGAATATTTCGACGGCAATCGACGCTACGATATGCTCGTGCATGGGCCGGGATGGAGTACACCGGAGGAACTGGGGAGCACGCCGATTGCGACACCGCTGGCCGGCGTGCAGGCCATCGGTGAGCTGGCGAGCATTGAATACACAGTGGGCCCGGTGCAGTTGCAGCGCGTTGACGGCCTGCGCACCGTTACCATCAACGTCCTGCCGCCGGAGCACGTGACGCTGGAGGAAGCCATTGACCGACTGCGCGCAGAGCTGGACCCTGCGCTACAGGCCATGTTGCCGCCGGGCGCGTCCATTGCCTACCGCGGCAGCGCCGACCGCCTGCAGGAGGCGGTGAGCAAGATGCTGGTGAACTTTGCCATCGCATCCCTGATCCTGTTTGCGATCATGGCGGCGGTTTTTCGCTCCGCTTGGGACAGTCTGCTGGTGCTGCTGGTCATGCCGCCAGCCGTTGCCGGGGGCGTACTGGCCCTCAAGGCCTTCAATCTGTTCACTTACCAATCTCTCGATATGCTGACCATGGTGGGTTTTATCATTCTGCTGGGTCTGGTGGTCAACAACGCCATTCTGCTCGTCGACCAGACACGCAGCAGGGAGCGCGAAGGCGCAACGCGCCGGCAGGCGATCCACGACGCCGTGCTGACCAGGGCCCGGCCCGTTTTCATGAGCACCCTGACCAGCATTTTCGGCATGCTGCCACTGATGCTGATGCCGGGGGTGGGTTCCGAGATCTATCGCGGTCTGGCTGCGGTGATCGTTGGCGGTATGATGTCCAGCGGTGCGCTTACCCTGCTGTTGATGCCGAGTTTACTGGGGATGGGCGGGGCCACGGTGCCGCCGCTGCCAAGCGCCGCTGCTGAGGCGGCAAACGCCTCCGGGGGTCAGATGTCATGAGGCAATTGCGGGATTATTGCATTTACCGGGTGCTGTGGGCGCCGGTATTGCTGTTGCTGTTGCTGCCGCTGCCGGGGCTGGCGGAAGATCGCGCGGTAGTGGAAACCGGCAGGGTGGAGCGCGTAGCCATGGGCGCACGCCTGCCGCTGAATGGCAGCATTTTCAGCCGCAATGACGTGGCAGTGACTGCGGCGGTAGCCGGTGAACTGGACTGGGTTGCCGAGCCAGGTACCCGACTCGCAGCGGGGGAGGCGATCGCTCGGCTCGACCAGGCACCGTTGCGCTTGCGGCGGGAAGAACTGCAGGGGCTGCTGGAGCGGGAGGCGGTGAACGCGGCCTATCAAGGCAAAGTGGTGGACCGTTATACCGCGCTCAGCGAGGCACAGAACCTGTCGGTGTTCCTGCTTGATGAAGCCCTGTCGCGGCGGGACATTGCGCGCAAGGATATGGCCATCCTGGAGGCCCGCATCCGTCAGCTGGATGACGAAATCGACCGTTCTGAAGTCCGCGCGCGCTTTCCGGGTGTTCTGGTGGAGCGGGACAAACTGGGGGGGGAGTACGTGGTTCCCGGTGAGATTATCGGCCGGTTTGTTGACATGGACCGGCTCGAGGTGCGGGTGGACGTGCCAATTCGCTACCGGGCCAGGGTGGCGCAGGGCGATCGCCTCGATATTGTCGCAGGCGACCGGGTGCAGCCGGGTGTCGTGCGTACTCGCATAGCGGCCGGCGACCCGGTGTCGCAAACCTTTGAGCTGCGTATTGATCTCCTGTCGGCGAACAACGACGGCATCATGCCCGGGCAGCTGGTCAAGGTAGAGATTCCACTCGAGGACAGCAGCATGACCCTGGCGGTACCGCGGGATGCGGTGGTGATTCGCAGCGAGGGCAGCTATGTCTACCGCGTCAGCGAGGATGATATTGCCGAGCGGGTCAGTGTTCTCGTGGGCACGGGCGATGCCAGCCTGGTCGCTGTCGAGGGCGAGCTGGAGGAAGGCCAGCGCATTGTCGTGCGCGGTGCCGACCGCCTGCAGAATGGCCAACAGGTCGTGGAGCCGCAGTGACCGCATTGCCTGCGCCGACAGGCGCCGACGTTCTGAACAAGGCAATATCGCGGATATGTGCTAGTTTCAGAGTGAGCGCCCGATGATGCGCGCTCGCAGACCTTACTCAACGCAGGATGACTCGAATGACAACAATCCGCTTGCTACTCGCCACGGCGCTGCTCGCCTTCGCCGCACTGGTTACTGTCGCTGACGACGCGCTGCCCGCCGTGTCCGCCAGCCGCATGGTCGAGGCATCGGCCTCGGTGGCCGCTATCAATCACGAAACGCGGGAGGTGACCCTGAACACCGAAGGGGGTGAATCCGTCTCCTTCATTGCCGGTGACAACGTGCGCAACCTCGACCAGGTGGCGGTGGGTGATGTGGTCACCATGACGGTACTGGAGGAAATCAGTCTGTCACTGGTGCGCCCCGATCAAGCAATGGCCGCCGTTGAGGGTGGCATGCAAGCCGCCGCCACCGCCGCTGAGGGTGACAAGCCCGGGGTGGTGCTGGCGGACATCGAAGTCATCACCGCCACGGTGGAGGCCATCGACCTTGAGGCCGGTACCTTTTCGCTGAAAGGTCCCGAGGGCAACGTGATGGAGTTTGCCGCGCGCAATCCGGAAAACCTCAAGAAAGCCAGTGTGGGCGACCTCGTGGTGTTCGAGCTGGACCGCGCCATCAGCCTGGTGGTGGAAGCCCCCACGCTGTAAGCCAGTACTGCCACCCTCGCGTCGCACGGCTGCGCCTGCGACGTGAGGGGAGGTGTCCGATGCCTGCGCCTCTGATGCACCTGACGACGCTTCAGATCCCTGCTTTTTATCACTGCGATACGAGCGCCCGGCGGATTCATGAAATAGTACATTGACAATATAATATGATCACATATACTGTACTAATCAAGTATATGGTAAGTATATCGTTATGAACGTTGAAGGCAAATACGGCGCAATCAGCAAAAGCCTGTGGCTGAAATCAGCCGTGATCTCTAAACATCTGGACAATAGTCTGGGTGCCATTCACGGCATCGGGTTAGCGGAATACATGGTACTGCTGAATTTGATGAAGGCGCCCAATCACGCGCTGCGGCGCATCGACATTGCTGAAGCCCTCGCGCGAACGGCATCGGGGATCACAAGAATGCTGATGCCGATGGAGAAAATCGGCCTTGTCAGCAAGGAAACCAATGAGCGAGACGCTCGGGTGAGCCTGGTAAAGATCACCCCTGCGGGAGAAGAGCTGTTCAGGAACGCCACCGTCACCCTTGATGCGAAATCACAGTCACTCCTCAGAAACATCGACCGAGAGTCCGCTGATAAGTTGCTGGCTTTACTGCAGTCGATATAAAGGTGCCAACATGGAAATGATCAGCGGAAGTTGCCTCTGCGGACGAGTGGTGTTCAGTGTTCAGGATGCATTTGTGTATTCGGGCTATTGTCATTGTTCCCTGTGCAGAAAGGCATCCGGAGCGTCGGGAACTGCCATAGGTGGTATTCCCAAGGCACTTTTCTCAATCAAAACGGGTGAGCAGCACCTGAAGAGATTCAGTCGAAGCAAGGAAACGGTGTCTTGCTTTTGCGGGCATTGCGGCTCGACGCTTTATGGCGAAAAACCGGCTACGGGCATGGTGCACGTGAGATATGGGGTATTGAACAGCAGCCCGACCCTCTTGCCCCAGGCCCACATGCATGTATCTTCAAAGGCTGATTGGTACGAGATCTCTGACGCGTTGCCGCAGTTCAGTGAATTTCCTTCCGGCGCTGCTCCACCCGATCCTGTTTGACGCTCATGCCAGTACTGTGATGCACGTCAAAGTCAATCACAGCGTGCGTAGGCAGGGGGTGCCGTTTCCCCCATACTTCTTGTAACCGGGGGTCCAGCAACACGTGAAATTCATCCACACATCCGACTGGCAGATCGGCATGACCCGGGCCTTCCTCAGTCAGGAGGCCGCGGCGCGCTACAGCCAGGCGCGGATCGACACCATCCGTGCCCTGGGCCATCTGGCCGAGGAGCACCAGGCCCGCTTTATGCTAGTGGCGGGGGATGTGTTCGAGTCCAACCAGCTTTCCGCGCAAACCCTGAGCCGGGCGCTGGATGCGCTGAACAGCGTGCCAGTGCCGGTGTTCCTGCTGCCCGGCAACCACGACCCGCTGGATGCCTCCTCCATCTTCCGCAGCAACGCCTTCCGCGAACAGGCCCGGGGCCACATCATCGTGGTGGAGAACAGCGAGCCGATTCCGGTGCCGGGGCTGGCCAATGTGGAGGTGGTGGGCGCGCCCTGGTTCAGCAAGCGCCCGGGGGTGGACCTCTGCGCCCAGGCACTGAAATCCCTGGAGCCCGCCCCCGGCGTCACCCGCATCCTGCTCGGCCACGGCCAGGTGGATTCCCTGTCGCCGGACCACAGCCAGCCCGGCGTCATCAGCCAGGCGCTGCTGGAACAGGCGCTGGCGGAGGGGCGGGTGCACTACGTGGCGCTGGGCGACCGGCACTCCCTGACCGAGGTGGGTGCGAGCGGCCGCCTGTGCTATTCCGGCACCCCGCTGGTAACGGACTTTGATGAGGTGGAACCGAACGAGGCGCTGTTGGTGGAACTCGACAGCGACGCGTGCCGGCTGACGCCGCTCGCCACCGGCTTCTGGGAGTTCCAGGCCCTGCAGCGCCACTTTGATGGCCCCGAGGACCTGGCCGGCTTCGCCCAGTGGCTGGACGCCGTGCGCGGCAAGGAGTGCACGGTGCTCAAAGTGGGCTTTACCGGCAGCGTCAACCTGGCATTGGCGGCGCAGCTGGACGCGCTGCTGGAAGCCCAGGCCCCGCTGTTTGCCAGCCTCAAGCGCCGCGAGCGCACCACGGACCTCGCCGTTATCCCGGACGCCCTGGACGATAACGCCATAGCGCTGAGCGGCTATGCCGACGCCACCTGGAAAGCCCTGCTGGCCCGCGCCGCCACGGATGACACCGCCACCGATGCCCTGCGCCTGATGTACCGGTTGGCAGGTGGCGCCAATATCAAAGGGCGCGGCGCATGAAGCTGCTCAGCCTCACTCTGGAAAACTGGCGCGGCGTCAGCGCCAGCCACATCGAATTCGATAACGGCGTCACCCTGATCGAAGGCCCTAACGAAGTCGGCAAGTCCTCGCTGGTGGAAGCCCTGCGCATGTTGTTTCAGGTCAAGTCCGGCTCCCAGGCTGCCCAAGTGAAAGCGGTTAAGCCCGTAGATCAGGACGTGGGCAGCAGCGTCGCCGCCGAAGTGCGCTGCGGCGATTACCACTTCACCTACCGCAAAACCTACAACCGCAAGCACGGCACCGAGCTGCGCATCCTCGCGCCGCGGGCCGAACAGCTCACCGGCGACGACGCCCACAACCGCGCCTGGGACATCCTCAGCGGCCACATGGATATGGCCCTGTGGGACGCCCTGCTGGTGGAGCAGGGAAAAGAGATCGGCGGCGTCAAACTGGCGGATTCCGACGGCCTGGCCCGAGCGCTGGACAACGCTGCCGGCGGCGCCGGGTTCAGCGGCGAGGAAAGTGCCCTGTTCGATGCCGTGCAGGCCGAATACGAACGCTACTTCACCCTGAAAACCGGCAAGCCGCGCTACGCGGATGAGCAGCAGCGCGTGGAAAAAAATTGCGAGCAGGTGCAGCAGCTGCAGACCACTCTGCGGGAGCTTGAAGACGACCTGCGCCGCTTCGAGGGCGTCTCCGCGGAAATTTCCCGCCTGCAGCGTGCCGTGCCCGAACTGGAAACGGCCCAGAAACAGCACAGCCAGCACTGGGCGGCCATCGATGGCCTGCAGTCCCGCCTGATCGCCAAAGAGGAGGAGGGCAAGCCCCTGCAGGCGCTGCTGGCCCACGCCCGCAACCAGTGGCAGCAGCGCCGGCAAGCGGTGGCAGACATCGCCCGCCGGGCCGAGGAACTGGAACAGAAACAGGCCGCGCTGCAGCCGCTGGCAGAACAGGCCTCAGGCCTGGAGCGCACCGTACAGGCCGGCGAAGCTGCCCAGCAGGAACTGCAAACCCAGCGCCGTGCCCTGCAACACGCCGTGCAGCAGGCCCGCCGCGATGCCGCCTATCTGCAGGACGCCGCCGAACTGGCCCGCCTTGAGCAGCTGCTGGGAAGAGTGCAAGCCCAGCGCGGCGAACTGGCTGCCGCGCGCGACACCCTCGCGGCTATCCATATCACCAGCTCCGGGCGCAAAGAGATCCAGGCAGCCGCCAGCGCCCTGGACGTGGCCACCCGCACCCGCGACAACGCCGCCACCCGCCTCACCATCGAGGCACTGCAGGCGCTGGACTGGCAGCTGAATGGTGAGCCGGTCAGCCTGCGCCCCGGCGACACACTGGAGCGGCAGGTGGCGGCCAACCTGCAGCTGGAGATTCCCGAGCTGGCGTGCATCCGCATCGCCCCCGCGGCCTCCGCCGGCGAACTGGCGGCGGAAGTGGACGCCCGGCAGCAGGAACTGGATGCCCTGCTGGCCCGCTTCCAGGTGCGCAGCGTGGAGCAGGCCATCACCCTGGACGAACGGCGGGTGGATGCGGAACAGACTGTGAGCGCCCTGCGTGAACGCATTGAAGACATGCTGCAGGGCGCGGATGAAGAATCCCTGCAGGCGGATTGCACGCGCCTGCAACAGGCCTGTCAAGCGGCACTGCAACAGCGCGACCCGAACCAGCCCCTACCCGCCAGCGCGCAGGAGGCAAAACAGCAGCTGGAAACCGCCACTGAAGCCCTGGACGCCTGTGAATCCGAGCTGGACCAGGAGAGCGGCCGCCTGCAGGAACAGCGCAGTGAACTCAACCGTGCCCAGGCCAGCCTGCAACAGGCAAGCGTTGAGGCCAATGCCCTCACCAGCGTGCTGGACGAGAAGCGCAGCAGTTTGGCGCAAGCGGTGGAGACCGAGCCCGATGCCGCGCTGGAGCAGGCGGTAGCGGACCGGGAACAGCAGCTCGCGGCCATCACCGCGGAACTGGAACAGCTGCGCGCCCAGCTACAGGCCGAAGACCCGGATACCGTAAAGCTGCAACTGGACAACGCCAGCCACGCCCTGCGCCGGGCCGAGCGGGACATTATCGAGCAACAGCAGGAGCAGGCCGTACTCAAAAGCCGCCTGGACCGCGCCCAGGCCAACGGCCTGTTCGAAGAACTGGAAGCCGCCGAGCAGGCCCTGGCGGAAGCGGAAGACACCCTCGCCGCCACCGAGCGCCGCGCCGCCGCCGCCAAACTGCTGTGGGAAACCCTCAACGAACACCGCGACGCCTCCCGCCAGGCCTACGTGCGCCCCCTGCGGGAAGGCATCCAGAACCTGGGAAAGATCGTCTTCGGCAGCGACTTCGACATCGCCCTGGACGAAGACTGGACCATCCTCAGCGTCACCCGCGCCGGCCAGACCGTACCCTTCGACTCACTCAGCGTAGGCGCCAAGGAACAGCTCGGCATCCTCACCCGCCTGGCCGCCGCCCGCATCGTCGCCGACGAGGGCGGTGTGCCGGTGATCATCGACGACGCCCTGGGCTTCTCCGACCCCAGCCGCCTGCAGAGTATGGGTGCGGCTATTGCCGCGGCGGGACGGGATGCGCAGGTGGTGGTGCTGACCTGTACGCCGGGGCGGTTTATGTATTTGGGGGAGGTGGGGGTTAGGAGGTTGTGAGTGTATGCGGTGCAATACGAGGGCCGGTTAATCCCGTTGGATTCTGGGTTAGGTGAGTGCGTTATGTGTATGAATGTAGGGAAAGACCTGTGAATTCTGGCCGAGGGGTTTGGGAGTTAGTCGGAGCGGTGTTATACGGCGAGGTCTTTCTAATAAGCTGTTATGCAGAATAAAAGGGTAGCTTCTTTTGAGTATTGATATTGAGAACATGTCGCATGATGAGCTGGACCAGCATGCAATGGAGCAGCTGGTTTTCGATTCGAACGAAATGTCTCCTCTATTGAAAGGGCACATCTTTGTTGAGCGAGTATTGGAAGCTTTGATCGCACGAAGCCTGGTGAATCCAGAAGCATTCTTCAAAAATCGTGTGGCATTTGAGCTGAAAGTCGATTTGGCTCGAGCTTTGGGTGTGCTCCCGGAAGTGTATGTCTCGGCGTTTAAAGCTCTTAACAATGTGAGGAATAATTATGCCCACAAAGAAGCATATGAGGTCTCGATCGCGGAGTTGAACAGCTTCAAATTCGATTGGGTGGATACTCAGAATCAGGCATTCAAAGTGGCCTCTGAGCAAGGCGTTGCTGAAGCGGCTCGAATAGCAACGATATTTCTTTGCTGGAAGGCCCAGCTACTGATCAAACCCAACGATGCATAACAAGTCGGTCAAGCCGCTCGCCTGTGGCTCGCTCGGACATTCTGTACTCCGCACCTGCTCGGGCATGGCTTCGCCATTGTGGCCCGAGCAAGTGCTCCGTACTGAATGCCGCTTACCTCGGCGTTATACGCCCGTCGAGCATTGAGTGATTTTTGGATCAGGGATGTTATGTCAATAAAGAATATACAAAAACTAAAGCGGTTCGGTATCTTTCATAATCACACTAACGCCAGTGCAAAGGATTTTGGGAAATACAATCTGTTTTATGGCTGGAACGGCAGTGGCAAATCTACGCTTTCAGGTATATTCAGGTGCATCGAAAACAAAGCTAATTCAGATAAATTTCCTTCTTCTGAGTTTACAATACATATTGACGGCGGCACTGCAATTACACAAAAGAATGTCGCTCAATCTGACCTAAACGTATACACCTTCAATCAAGACTTCATTGACGAAAACATTTCATGGAATAGCGTCGTCAAAAGTATTTTGCTTGTAGACAAGGCCAAAATTGAAGAACGCGAAAAGCTGGAAGAGCTAAATAAGACGCAAAAGACCGATTCTGACGCGTATACCAAAGAAGCAGTAGAAATAAGAAACCTGGAAGGTGCCATTTCAAAATTTGGAACTGATAGTGCTCGCCGCTTGAAAATGAGCCTCCAATCTATTGATACGTCTGATAGCCATTATCTTAATTATAATAAAACAAAGTTTGAAGCGTTTATCGCTTCAAACCTTCAAGCAACGAAAACAGACGCCGCGATTCTTGATGAAGAGAAAATTATCGAACTAACCAATGCGGCCAAACCAAATGAAAAGAACCCTATCAGTTTCGCCCAACAGACCATAAGCCAGGAAGCTTTCACCAAGGCGAAAGAGCGCCTTGATGACCTTCTAGAGACCAGTGTAGTCAGCAAAACTATTCAACGGCTTATTGAGCATGGAGATATAAAATCTTGGGTGGAGGCCGGCCTTGGTCTTCACAAGCATCACGATACCAACCAATGTGAATTTTGCGGTAACACCATCACCGAAGAACGGACTAAACAGCTTGAAGCCCATTTCAATGATGATTACAAAGCCTTCCAAGACCGGCTTGTAAATGCGGATAGTTGGCTTTCCAGTCAATACATACAAGCTCCAATGCTTCCAGCGGTAAGTGACTTTTACGAAGAATTTAAAAAGGAATATAGTGAAGCCTGTACAGCTTTGGACAAAGCCACTACAGACCTGAACGAAGAAATATCAGCTTGGCATGCTACCCTGAAGAAGAAGACTGCAAATCCGCTTGAAACAGGGCTTGCTGTTGAAGTCATCAAAGAATTTTCGATAAAGGCTTTCAACGATGCCATGACATCTATTAGTGCAACTGTTGGAAAGCACAATCACAAATCAGCCAACTTCAAAGAAGAAACAGACAAAGCCAAGCAACAGCTTGAGCTTCATTATGCCACTACTGAAGTCAAGGATTTTGGCTATCATGAAAAGATAACCGAGGTTGCTGAACGTTCAGCCGAAAACAATGCATTAAAGACAACCATTAATAATCGGGATACCGAAATTCGATCCCTTGAAGAGTCATTGTCAAATGAAGGTTTGGGGGCTGGTCAGTTTAACGAATCACTTCACAAGTTTCTTGGTCGAAGTGAAATAACTCTCCGTTTTAACCCAGCAAAAAAAGGTTATGAAATACTTCGAAATGATTCTGATCTGGTAGAAGGAAATCTGAGTGAAGGTGAGAAAACTGCCATTGCGTTTGTTTACTTTATTACTAAGCTAAAAGAAAACGATAACAATATGGAAGATACTATTGTTGTAGTTGATGATCCAGTATCGAGTTTTGATTCGAATCACTTATTCCATGCATATTCGTTCCTTAGAAGTAATTGTGATGAAGCAAAACAGTTGTTTGTGTTTACACACAACTTCACTTACTTCAAATTAGTTAGAGATTGGTTCGAAGGAATAAACCGTAATAGGAGAAGAAAGAACCCACCTAAAGACCCGAATGGGTTCTTTTACACAATTGAAGCATCAACAGACATACCCCGTAATTCAACATATAAAGACGCTGATTCCAGCTTGGTGAATTACAATTCTGAATATCATTACATTTTTTCAAGGCTGCATACATATAGAAACAGTCCATCATTATCACGAGACGAAGCATTTTTGACAGCAAATCTCTCGAGAAAATTGATTGAATCTTTCTTTAGTTTCAAGTTTCCAAAGTATCGAAGCGATATTGCCCAATTAATGGATCGTGGTTTAAAGGGGTGTGAAGTTACAGATCAGGCAACAAAAGAAAAAATATACCGATTCATCAATAAATATTCTCATAGTATTGTTATTGAGATTAATGAGGATTCGTCAGAAAACCTTGTTGGTGAAAGTCAAAATGTAATTGGTGATATTTTTGTTTGGCTTAAGGAAGTCGATGAAGTTCATTACAACGAAATGCTCGAAGTTGTGCAATGATTAGTGACAAAGCGTATAACAAGCACAAGCACGCGGATCAATTTTCCGCTGCGCTACAAATTGCCCGGTGTTGCGGGCGTTGGGTCCTGCGAGGATAGGCAAATTAATCTGACGCTTGTTCCATTTGGTCTTGATGTGTCTACACTAGATCTCGTAGACGTATGCGATGTGTCTGGAGGTAAGGCATGTGGATGTGTTTGCCCCTCGTGCGGCGGTCAACTCATTGCTCGCCATGGCAGCATCAATCAATGGCATTTTGCTCATGCAAGCAAGGGGATCACAGGGGCGATAAATGAGCCGTGTGAATACTCGTTTTTCGTGTCTGTTCGGCTAATGGCGCGTCAGTTGGTACATCAAACTCTAAGTATAATGCTGCCTGGCTTTAGATCACAGGTATGCCATATTGACGAAATTACGGGAGAAACATCGGCGATTGATTTTACAGTGACAGAACTTACTGAAGTTACTCTACTGAACGTCGAGACAGAGAGCCGAGTTGGCGATGTTGTTGTAGATTTGATTGGAAGAGTGGGCGATTATAGTTTAGCCATTTGCTTCACACATCCAGGAAGAGATTTCCCGCTCAGGGACCAGATTACATTGGGCGGAAAGTGTGGGCTTATTAAAGTGTCTTTAGACAGTTTTTATAAAAACCTTGCTAGTGTTAAGTTGCAAAAGGAGTCTTACGGTGCAGCCTTGAGAAGATTCCTCGAGAAGGATGTCCTGTCAAAGATGTGGCTTCATCATCCGCGAGACCTGAGAAAGAAGCAGCAAGCAGAAATAGAGCTAAGCAATAGGCTGAGTGCTGTCAGATCCGAAAGGCTTGCCGAGACTAGTTTCTCATGTGGAGTATGTGGACATACATGGGTCGGACCGGCCAGCAAATCGAAGTGCCCGAAGTGCAATAGCCACCTGTACAGTTATAGAAATGAAAATACGTAACAAGCTCCCACAGTCGGATAAAATTATGGTGTCATGTCCTTTGATAAGTAGGAAAAAGTTACGCCAACATCCTTCGCCGCTGAAGAAGTGCGCTCTTAGAAAGGGTCGGATCTAATGAATTTTTGGTGGGTGAACCAGAAGCAAACCTACCGGCATGAGGTGCCGGGTGGGTATATGTGGTCACCTAAGCTCGACCAGTCGGGTAATCGCAACCATTCTTACGATTTGATGCGGAAGATTAAGCCGGGTGATCTTGTTTTTTCCTATGCAAACGCATTAGTAAAAGCTGTCGGTGTGGTTGGGTCACATTGCTATGAATTTCCTAAGCCCGACGAGTTTGGCTTGGTGGGAGACTACTGGTCCCACATTGGATGGCGTATAGACGTAAAGTTTACGGAGTTCACTCAACCCGTTAGGACAATAGATCACATTGCGGCACTTAAACCATTTCTTGCAGACAAGCATGCGCCGCTGCAGAAAGATACTGGAAAGGGGAATCAGGCGTACCTGTTCAGCATTTCCCGGGAGCTGGCGCTGGCATTGTCCCATCTCCTTGACCGGTGGGTCGTCGATTTGGTTTCTGGGAGCTACGTTCTGGACGCGAATGTAGACCGCTCATGGGCAAACATTGAGGAGTGGGAGAATCGCGTTGAAAATGGAATCAAGTCTGATCCCTCTATCGTCGAGACAGTCAAAGAAACCCTGGTTCTTGCCCGTAGAGGGCAGGGTGCATTCAGAGAGGGGTTGTTTTCTCTCGAGAAATTCTGCCGCATTACAAAGGTGGATAATCCTAAGCATTTGATCGCCAGTCATACCAAGCCGTGGAGAGATTGCGACAATGAGGAGCGACTAAATCCTGAGAATGGGTTCTTGCTCACCCCCACGGTAGACCATCTTTTCGACAAAGGCTTTATCAGTTTTGAGGACAATGGAGACCTGATTGTTTCTCCTGTCGCACATCGGGAATCGTTGCAAAAAATGCGTATCCCGATAGATGAGAAATTTAACGTCGGTAGTTTCTCAAGCGGCCAGAAAGCGTTTTTAGACTGGCATCGAAACAGTTTGTTGTTAGTCTAGTTGCTTCAATCTGTAGCAGGAATCGTCGGTGGCCAACAATGGATTCTATGACAAGCATGCCGTTGCGTTGGCAACCCAGTATCGGGCAGCAGATGTCGATACTGTACATGAGGCTTGGGTTTCTGAGATTGCTGCTTCTACCCCCGGCTTGGCCTGCGACATAGGCGCCGGCTCCGGCCGCGACGCCAACTGGCTGGCCGAGAAGGGCTGGGACGTCATCGCAGTCGAGCCTAGCCAGGGTATGCGCGAACTGGCCATACCCAAATCCCACGCCAACGTCACCTGGCTGGATGACTCCCTGCCGGAACTTTTCCGACTGCGCGCACTGGGCCATCGCTTTGATCTGGTACTGCTGAGCGCCGTCTGGCAGCACCTGCCGCCCGGCCAGCGCGAGCGGGCCTTCCGTATCCTCACGGAGCTGCTCAAGCCCGGCGGCACGCTGGTGATCACGTTGCGCCACGGCACTGACGAGTTGGAGAACCGGGAGCGTGGCTTCCATCCCGTGTCCGCAGCGGAGCTGGCCGTCTTCGCCCAGCGCCGCGCGGTGGTTATGCGCGACCCGGTCACACAGCCTGACGAGACCCGCGCTCACCTTCAGTGGGAGACGCTGGTGTTCAGCATCCCGGGCGCTGATGTGGACAATCTGCTGTTACTGTAATATCTGTTGGCCATTCTAAGAAACTGCGGAGCCACCCCATGCCCACCAAAGAACAAATCGACCACGCTATCAACGAACATTTTGACGCCTGGAACGCCCAGGACCAGGCGCGCTGGTCAGCGAACTTTTCCGATGACATCGTCTTTGAAGACCCCTACGGCGGCCTGCTGAAAGAGGGCCCGCTGGCGGTGCGGCAAAGCTGGGAGAACAGCTTCAAGAATGGCGACGTCTGGACGCTGGAGTGCCTCCTCAAGCAGGTCTGCCTGGATCAGGCGGCGCTGGTGGTGCGTTCCACCGGCAGCGTCAATGGCAAGCCGGTGGTGGTGGAAGGCATCGAGATTTACACCGTGAACGACGATGGCAAGGTGTGCCACATTCGCACGTACTTCAACCCCCCGGAGGGGATGGAACTGGACCCGTATTTTTCACACCAGAGCTGAAAGCGGCATCACTGCACCACATTCACCACCAGCTTCCCGCGCGTGCGGCCCCGCTCCAGGTAGCGGATCGCCTCGGGCACTTCCGCCAGGGTGAACCGTTGATCGATCACGGGCGTGAGTTGCCCGTTGTCCGCATAGCGGGCCAGAGCCGTCAGGTCCTCGGCGGTGGTGATGGCGAGCAGCGGCTCCAGCCGCTGTGAAACGAAGGGTGAGCGCACCACGGCGTGCAGTGGCCGTGCCAGCGGGCCCCACCAGGGGTCTATCTTCATGGAGCCGACCAGCACCAACACGCCATCGGGCTCGGTGACTTCCAGGATGTCCGAGATGGCATGGTTGCCGACCATATCGATAATGGCGTGGTAGCGTGTGTCGCCTTCAGTGTAGTTCTGCTGCGTGTAGTCAATCACCCGGTCTGCACCCAGCGCGCGCACCAGTTCCGCATTGCGGCCGCTGCACACCGCGGTCACGGTGGCGCCCATGGCCTTGGCCAGTTGCACGGCATAGGTGCCCACGCCGCCGGACGCGCCGTTGATCAGCACCTGTTGGCCGGGCTGCACGTTCGCCTTGTCGCGCAGGGCCTGCAGCGCGGTGATCGCCGCCACCGGCAGCGCGGCGGCCTGCTCGAAGCTGAGGTTGGTTGGTTTCAAGGCAATACCGCCGTTCTCACTGCGCACCACATACTCGGCGAAGGCGCCGTTGGCCACACCAAACACGGCATCGCCCGGCTCGAAGCGAGTCACACCCGAGCCGACGGCTTCCACCACGCCGGCGAAGTCTGCGCCCATGCGCGGTGACTGCGGCGCATTCAGGCCGTTGGCCAGGCGCAGCAGGTAGGGTGTGCCATGCAGGAAATGCTTGTCGAGGGGATTGACCGAAGCCGCGTGTACCCGCACCAGCACGTCGCTTTCTGCCAGTTCAGGCTTCGCAACGGTTTCCAGCGTGATAACGTCCGTATCGCCGTAGCAACGCTGCATGTTGGCCTTGAAGCCGGTAGTGCCTTCCGGCACTGCAGACCCGGGTTCGCAGGGCGCATTGTGGCTGGCCACCAATGCCAGCGCGCCAATGGCCAGCACTGTGGTGGCGGTGAGCCCGGCCAGTAGTTTGATTATGATGCGTCGATACACGGTAGTTCCCCCGGGCAGTGAGCAAAAGGCCACTGTCCAGTGCCGCGGGCCAGACCGCAAGCTTTTTGCGGTGAACAGGGGATGTGGTGCGTTGAACGTTCGCTGGATAGCGGCTTGCGCCTCAATTGACGAGCCAGGCCTGCAACTGGGGCACCACCTGTACAACCACTATCAGTCCCAGCATGAAGGAGTGCAGGGTGGCCTGTGTGCGTAGGGGCTCCAGTTTGTCGAGCCGCATGCCCAGCTTGTCGAGACGCCTTTCCAGCTCGTCGAGCCGTCGGTCCAGCCCGTCGAGCCGCCGGTCCAGCCCGTCGAGACGGTGATCCATCTGCTGGAAGCGCCTCTCGATTTGCTCAAAACGCTGTTCCTGTTCGGCGAACGCGGCGCGCACCACGGCATCCAGGTAGTCCCGGGTGACGATGTTGTCTGCGTAAAAGCCAAATGCTTCGGCCATCAGTTCCGCCTGCGCGTCTGCCTGCGGTTCAGGCACGCCAGCCTCCCGGAGGCGGCGTGCGTAACGCAGTGAATCAAAAGCCAGTTTCGCCACAAGAATAGCCTCCCAACGCGCCCGCGCCAAGCATGACAATCCTGATGAGGCTGTGGTACATCATGTCCATGCAGACTTCATCTGATTCAGCCAGCCTTGCCACCTCGGGTGCGTGGCCTCGCGCCTGGCTACTCTCCGCCTACCGCGCCGACAGCCACGCTGCCTGGGCAGACTGGCTGCTGGCCTCGCAGCCTCAGTTCAATTGGCAGCGGCTGGAGTTGCCCGGTCGGCACTTCGCCTGGCGTATTCGCGGCAATCCGCTGTCCTGGCTGGAGGCCTTGCCGCCGCAACAGCCGGACCTGATTGTGGCTACCTCGATGGTGGACCTAGCCACCCTCAAGGGCCTGCATCCGCGTCTGGCGGGGGTGCCCACGCTCTGTTACTTCCACGAAAACCAGTTTGCCTACCCGCTCAGCAGTCGCCAGCGCCACTGGCTGGAGCCGCAGATGGTGCAGCTGTATGGCGGGCTGGCGGCCAGCCGGCTGGTGTTCAACTCCGCCTTCAATCGCGACAGTTATCTGCAGGGCGTGCGGCAGCTACTGGAGCAGATGCCTGATGCGGTGCCTCCCGGCGTTGTCGACCAGCTGGCGCAGAAGAGTGGTTTGTGCCCGGTGCCTGTAGAACCGGTACCGCCGGCGGCGGAGCGCGACGGGCAGTTGATTCTGTGGAACCACCGCTGGGAGCACGACAAGGCGCCGGAGCTGTTTGCCGAGGCGATGATCGCGCTCGCAGGGCAGGGCGTGGCATTCAGGCTCGCCTTGCTCGGCAAGCGCCCCAGGCAGGTGCCGCCGGCGCTGGCACGCTTGCGCGAGGCCCTGCCGGAGCGGATTGTTGCGGATGGTCAGCTGCCTGCGGATGCGTACCGTGCGCTGCTCGGTAAGGCGGCCATTGCGGTGAGCACGGCGCGGCACGAGTTCCAGGGGCTCGCGATGCTGGAGGCGGCGAGTGCAGGCGCAAGGCCGCTGGTGCCCGATGCGCTGTGTTATCCGGAGCAATACCCACCGCACTGCCGCTACCCGCAGGGGGATGCGGGGGCGCTGGTGTCACGGCTGCGGGATTGGCTGTCGGCGGGGCTGCCATCGCCGGTGGATGTGAGTCCGTGGTATGCCGGGCATCTGGTGCCGGTGTGGGCCGAGCTGCTGGCCAATACGCAGACGGTGATCGCTAACCCTTCGGCCCCATCAGCGCCCAGATAATCAGCCCCACCAGGGGCGCCAGTAGCAGTAGCAGAATCCACAGCACTTTCGCCAGGCCTCCGGCAGAGCTTTTCGCCACCTTGATCACGGCCCAGATAACAATGACCAGCCAGATCAGACCGAGCAGACCACCCACTTCTACGCCCATAACAATCTCCTTGATGATGGCGGGGCGGCGTTTGGGTTCGCCGTCCCACTCCATGTGCGCTCTACTCTACGGAAAACCCGGGCGTATGGCCACGTGCAAATCCGCCTTGCAGGCTGGCCATTCGCTGCGATGGCAAGCTCGCTTGCGCTATTCGCCGCACCGGTAGCTTGCGGCATCATCCAGCGGCCCGTGTTGGTCATAGATGGCACGTTGGGGGTAGGGACACAGCAGTGCCGTTGCTGTGGCCGCGTCGGGGTCCAGGGTGTCGCGCGCCACAATCTGCGCGGGTGGCTCAGCCTGCTCCACCCAGGCATCCAGGGCCTGCAGCGGGTCGAACAGGTCCGGGGCCTGGCCCGGCGCTTCCCAGCAATGCCCGTGGCCCGGCACCATGAACAGGCGCGCGTAGTCAGCCAGTGCTTCGGCGCCGCCGTTCTCCGCCAGCGCCGCGTCAAAGTAGCTGACGGTTCGCTGCGGCAGGATCAGCGGGTCTGCCCAGCCGTGCCAGATCAACAGCCGCGTGCCTGCAGCGCGTAACCCGGACAGGTCCGGATTGGTGGCGTTGGCGCGTTGTGCCAGTGGCGAAGCCGCCATAGCCGCCGCTTCCGCCACGACGTCAATGCTCGCCGGGTTCACGTGCTGGCCAGCAGGCACGTTGCGGTAGATGTCGAGGAAGCCCTGGGAGGCGTCTCTGCCCCAGGCCGGTTGGCCATCTCGGCCGGTAATCCAGAACGGCCACAGGTGCTCGGAACCCGGCGGCAGGCCGGGGAACAGCTGGGTGTCGCCCTCGTGTGCCCCCCGGTAAAGCGCCGCAACCCGCTGCAACTGTGCCGCGTTCAGGCAGCCGCTGTCGGTATTGGATGTGCAACGCAGCGCGCTGAGGTCGGGATGGCATCGCTCCGGTGCCGCGACCAGTCCGTCTTCCACGCCGTCCAGGGCGTCGCAGGCCTCACGCACATGGGCGGCCAGGCGATCGATTTGCGCGACGGTGAATCGGGGGGCGCCTTCTGGGGTCCAGGCCTGCTGGATCATCCAGGCGCCCTGTACACCGGCATTGCCGGACAGGTCCAGAATCGGGCCGCCCGCGGCGATCCCGTCAAACAGCTCCGGGTAGCGCTGCGCCGCAACCAGGCCCAGCCGGCCCCCGTTGGAGCAGCCGGAGAAGTAGCGCCGTTTCGGAGCCTGTTCATAGTAGGCATGGATCACCTGGTTGCCCAGGGTGGCCAGCGTGGGCAACACTTCTTCGGCCCACAGTGCAACGGCCTGGTCGTCGCCACTGCGTGCCCAGTCGGTGTCCGAGGTGGGTGCCTGGTGACCACTGTCGTGGGCCATGGCGGCATAGCCCTGCTTCAGGGCTTCGTTGATGCTGTTGGAGTAGCCCGGCTTGTCGGGCAGCAACTGGCCGCAGAAACCGCCGCAGCCCGCGAGTACGAATTTACCGTTCCAGTCTGCGGCAAGCGGCAAACGCATTTCGAAGCCCACTTTGCCTGCCGCCTCGCCGCGGACCTTGCAGAACGCTGGCAGGTCGCCCGCGGGCATCAGTTGGGGCGTTTCCGTAAGGGCGACGCCTGCATTGGCAGCGAGCGCCTGTTGCAGCCCGGCACAGCCTGCATTGCCGTCGTTGGCGGGGAATGCCGCCTGCACCATGACCAGTGTGCCAATGAGGCAAGCCAGCCGTTGCCAGTAGCTCGACATTGCAATCTCCCGATATACAGTCCAGAGTTTCCACTCGCTGCGACCGCGCCTGCAGGGAGTGATCCAGGCCCAAACCGGCCGACAGGCTCTTCAGGGCCCCGCGGCCAACAGGCAATTCACTTTACGCATTTTCGGAGCCTGTATCCATGCCAATTGCCGTGTGCCCAACGTACACACCGTCACCTCGTGCAGGAATGGGGAGAGCAACGATGCAGTCGCTTAAGCCGCTGTGCAGGCAGCTCGCGTTGGCGGCGCTTGTCGCGCTGGCAGGAACAGGGAACACTATGGCGGTTGAAGAAGCGGAATACACTGTTGTGCTGGAGGATAAGCCCTTCGAGCTGCGCCACTACGCGCCACATATTCTCGCCGAAACCGTTGTCGAGGGTGACTTTGAGGGCGCGGGTAGCAAGGCCTTTCGCCGGCTGTTCAACTACATATCGGGCAGCAATACGTCGCGTGAAAGCCTCGACATGACCTCACCCGTCGGCCAGCAGTCGGGCGGTGAAAAGATCGACATGACGTCGCCCGTTGGGCAGCGGCGGGTAGAAGACCGCTGGGTAGTGAGTTTCATGATGCCCGCGGCCTACTCCATGGAAACGCTTCCGAAGCCGGAGGATCCGGCGGTCAACCTGCGGCAGGTGCCTGCTCGGTTCATGGCCGCGGTACGCTATTCCGGTTTCTGGTCGGAAGAACGTTATCAGCAGCACAGGGAAAAACTGGCCGCGTGGATCGCTGGGCAGTCCCTGACGGTGGTGGGTGAACCGGTTTGGGCCCGCTACGATCCTCCGTTCATGCCGTGGTTTATGCGGCGGAACGAGATTCTGGTGCCCGTGTTGGACCCTTCCAACAGCCAGTGATTGGAGCCGGTGCAACTCGAGAGCCGCACTGGTAATGCCCAAGGGACGCCGCGTTAATCCCGCGAATGCGTGATGACAGGAAATACAGGACCCAGCAGCCTATGAAAAACTGCCCGATGACGAAACACAGCCTCGCGAATCTGGGCCTCTACAGTCACGGCGCACCCAATCACTTGATTGCAGAGAACAGACAGCAGCATTCAGTGTCCTGGGAAGCAGGCACTGCGGGGCAATCGGGGCACTGGAACGTGTTCGCCACCCGCGAAATCGACACGGTATTAAAAAGCCCGGCGCTATTCAGCAATGCCACAGGTCCACGACTCGTCGATACACCGAAGGAGGCCATCAGGGGCAAACACGTTTCGCTGAACCTGATGGACCCACCAGTACACCGGGATTACCGGCGCCTGGTGGACGCGGCCTTCAAGCCCACCGCGATTAAACAGCGGGAGCCACACATCCGTGCAATCGCCGACAGTATCATCGATGAGGTGATCGGGCAGGGTCGCTGCGAATTTGTGACGTCGGTCGCAACACAGCTGCCATTGCGCGTGATCGCCTGGATACTGGGGATCCCGGATGAGGATCGCACTCACCTCTGCACCCTCACCAACACCATGATGATCGCCGACGATCCGGACTTTGCCGGCAGCGTCATGGAAGGCTACGACGCGCAGCGGGCACTGGTGAAATACGGTGCTCAACTCGCCGCCAATCACCGCCTGCATCCGCGGGATGACCTGACCACTGACCTGCTGGCGGCGACGCGGGAGGGTGGCGAACAGCTCACTGACCTGGAATACGGGTTGTTATTTCTCAACTTCATTATTGGTGGCGTCGAGACCACGCGCAATGCCACAGCCTATGGGCTGCATGACTTGATACAACACCCCGACCAGTTTCAGATATTACAGAATGACCCGGAATTGATTCCCGGTGCAGTGGAGGAAATGTTGCGCTTTCGGGCGCCGATAATGAACTACCGTCGCACCGCTATGGAAGACGTTGAACTGGGAGGGCAGACTATCCGCAAAGGTGACAAGGTCATCGTCTGGCTTGCTTCCGCCAACCGGGATGAGCGGGTGTTTGCAGGCCCCGACCGCTTCGACATTACCCGCTGCCAGCGCGAACGAGTACAGCGGGACGCCCGCACCTTTGGCGCAGGGCCGCACTATTGCCTTGGCGCACACCTGGCTCGATTGCAGCTCAAGGTGATTTTTGAGGCAATCACCACGCGGATGACCAATGTGCAACTGGTGGGTGAACCCAAAAATGCACTGTCTGCCTTTGTAGATGGTTACAAGGAAATGCACATTGCCTTTGAGCGGTCAGCCTGAATCCCGCGCCTGTCCTGGCGCGGCTTAGCTGGGCTGCTTGCGAGTGCGACGTGGTTTGGCGCTCGCTTTGGGCGGTGGCTGCGCGTTCGCTTGCGCTTGCTCCAGCAGACTGGTTAGTGCCACCAGCTCGAAATGGCGCTTGGCGGTGATGGCATAAAAGCGCTCCACCACTTTCTCCAACACACAATAGCGTTGCAGCTTGCCGCTTTGCAGTTCGTCCTGCACCACAACTTCCGGCACCACAGCCAGCCCACCCGAATCGCGCGCCAGCAGGCGTAGCATGGCCATATCTTCCACCTCGGCATACGGGTCTGCTTCCACCCCGTGCTCTTCGCACAGCAGGTCAAACTGGTTGCGGATTTCGCTGTTGGGGCCCGGCAACAACAACGGCAACCGGCCCAGATCCCGGGGGAAGCGGAATTGTCTGGCCGGCTTGCCGGGAGGCCCGACAATGCACACGCTCTGTTCGGCGATCTGCTGGCAGCGCCAGGGGGTGGAGGTGTCGGCGGCGACGGCGCGGTTGGAGAGGATGAGGTCCAACTTGTGCACCCGCAGCTGTTCCAGCAGTTCCTCCAGGCTGGCAGAGCGAATCACCAGCTTCACCTTCGCTTCACCAATGACCGGGCGCAGGAAGTTCTCCTGAAAGTTGCGCGACAACGTGGCCACTGAACCGATACGCAGACGTTGCAGGCTCCGCAGTTCACCGCTTTCGGTCAGGGCCAGTAACTCGCTGCCCAGGTTGAAAATGCTCTCGGCATATTCCAGCACCAGATGCCCCACTTCCGTCAGACGCAGGGAGCGTCCGTCGCGGCTGAACAGCTCATGGCCGAGTTGCTCCTGCAGTTGGCGGATCTGCGATGACAGGGCAGATTGCGATACATGCAGCTGCTTTGCCGCACGCGTCAGGTGGCCTTCTTTGGCCACCATCCAAAAGTAGTAGAGATGGTGAAAATTGAGCTGGCGCATAAAAATGTTCTCTAAAAAAGAACGATATTATCGAAACTAAGTGTTATACAAAATCACGTTATGATCTCAGTATGCTGCGGTCGAGAATGACTGCCTGAGAGACTGTACGGTCGTTTCTGTAATGATGGATGAGATGCACGCCTTCAGCGGCCGCCCGATTGCCCTGCTCACGCGCCACGCGAAAGGTGAACTGGTGGCACCAGCGCTTTCGGCGCTGGGCTTCTCGCTGACGGTCACGGACGCCTTCGATACAGACCGGCTGGGCACGTTCTCTGGCGAAGTGGAACGCAAGCTCTCGCCCCTGGAGTGTGCACGGCGCAAAGCGCAACTGGCCTGTGAACTCACCGGCCTCGACCTCGGCCTGGGCAGTGAGGGCAGCTTCGGCGGCGGCCCAATGGCGGGACTGGTCAACTGGGACGAAGAACTGTTGCTGCTCTGGGACCGCCGGTCCGGTCAGGAGATCGTGGCGCGCGCGGCTGGGCCTGTGCGGGTCGCGGCGTTTGCCTGGGCGTCGGAGCAGCGTCTTGCACAGCAGCTGTCAGCTCACGGTGAGGAGCAGGGCTGGATCATTCGCCACTCGGGGGGCGTGAGCAAGGGGTTGCGCGGCGCAGCAGCCGTGTTGCGCGTGCTGCGTGATACAGTGTTGCCGCGTATGCAGGGTGTCGATCCGGGTAAGCTGATGATTGAGCCGGATCTCAGGGCCATGCACTGCCCCGAGCGCCAAGCCTATATCCGTCAGGCCGCGGAGCAGCTCGCCCAGCGTCTGCAATCGCTGTGTCCCGCTTGTGCCGCCCCCGACTTCTGGGAGCACCGTTTCGAGCCGGGGCTGCCCTGCGCCGAGTGCGACGCGCCCACCTCGCTGCCGCTCACCGTCATACGCTGCTGCACGGTCTGCCGGCACGAGCAGCGTGAGCCGCCCGCGCAGGCAACCGCTGACCCGCAGTATTGCGCCTGGTGCAACCCCTGAGGGTTGCGTCGGCTCGCCAAGCCAGTTTTTTGTCTGCAGCGTATACTCAACCAGTAAAACCGGAGGACAGCATCACCGTGAAAGACAAACGTAGCCACTCGTCACTTGTTGTGGATGGTATCGAGAAAGCCCCGGCCCGCGCCATGCTGCGCGCGGTGGGCTTTACCGACGAGGATTTTCACAAGCCGCAAATCGGCATCGCATCGACCTGGAGCATGGTCACGCCCTGCAACATGCACATCAACGCGCTGGCCGACGAGGCCTGCGCGGGTGCCGATGAGGCCGGCGGCAAGGGTGTGGTGTTCAATACCATTACCATTTCCGACGGCATTGCCAATGGCACCGAGGGCATGAAGTACTCGCTGGTGTCGCGGGAAATCATCGCGGATTCCATTGAGGCGGTGGCCGGCTGCCAGGGCTTTGATGGCCTGGTGGCCGTGGGTGGTTGTGACAAGAACATGCCGGGCTGCATGATTGGCATAGCACGGCTCAATCGTCCCGCGGTGTTTGTCTACGGCGGCACCATCCAGCCGGGCGCCAACCACACCGACATTATTTCGGTGTTTGAGGCTGTGGGGCAGCACGCTCGGGGCGACCTGAACCTGCTGCAGGTCAAGCAGATTGAGGAGACCGCGATCCCGGGCCCGGGCTCCTGCGGTGGCATGTACACCGCGAACACCATGGCGTCGGCAATTGAAGCGCTGGGCATGAGCCTGCCCAACAGCTCCGCCCAGGAGGCGGTGTCCCGCTCCAAGGCGGAAGATTGCCGGCAGGCGGGGGCTGCGGTGCTCGCCCTGCTGGAGCGGGATATCAAGCCCTCGGATATCATGACGCGGGAGGCCTTCGAAAATGCCATCGCCACCGTCATCGCCCTGGGTGGTTCCACCAATGCGGTGCTGCATCTGCTCGCCATGGCGCACGCGGCGCAGGTGGAGCTGACGCTGGATGATTTCGTCCGCGTCGGCGAAAAAGTCCCGGTGCTGGCGGACCTCCGGCCCAGCGGCAAGTACATGATGTCGGAGCTGATTGCCATTGGCGGCATCCAGCCGCTGATGAAAATGCTCCTGGATCGGGGCTTGTTGCACGGCGACTGTCTCACGGTCACGGGTAACACACTCGCCGAGAATCTGGCCGGCGTGGCCCCGTACCCCGAGTCGCAGGACATCATCCGCGCCTTCGATAACCCCATCAAGCGCAACAGCCACCTGATGATTCTGCGCGGCAACCTCGCGCCAGAGGGCTCGGTCGCGAAAATTACCGGCAAGGAAGGCCTGCGCTTCCAGGGCACGGCGCGTGTGTTCCATTCGGAGGAAGAATCCCTGCAGGCCATTCTCGACGGCCGCGTGGTGAAGGGCGATGTGGTGGTGATTCGTTACGAGGGGCCTCGCGGCGGCCCGGGCATGCGGGAGATGTTGAGCCCCACGTCGGCGCTGATGGGCAAGGGCCTGGGTGCGGATGTGGCGCTGATCACCGATGGTCGCTTCTCCGGTGGCAGCCACGGTTTTGTGGTGGGCCATATCACGCCGGAGGCCAGTGAAGGCGGTCCGCTGGCGATTGTCGAGGATGGCGACGAGATCGTTATCGATGCGGAAGCCGCACGGATTGATGTCACCCTGGGCGCGGATGAGATCGCCGCGCGCCTTGCGCGCTGGCAGCCCCCGGCACCGCGTTACACCCGCGGCCTGCTGGCAAAATTCGCAAAAACCGTGGCCTCAGCGTCGGAAGGCGCGGTCACCGACAAATACCTGTAAGGACTTCAGCATGACAGACGAGTTGGACGCACAACGCTTTCGGTTGATCAGTGGCGTGTTCTACCCCGATGAGGCCAACCAGTTGCTGATGACGCTGATCGAGGACAAGATCAGTTTCCACCAGCGCAACAACTGGAGCCGGCGTGAACGGTTTGGCGAGACCGACGCCGCCGGCGTCAAACGTATCAACGAGCTGCGTCAGACCAAGGCGGATCTCGCGGCACTGGTGGAGGAAGCCGAGGCCGCGGGCATGAAACTGAGTATCAGCGGCAATATCGACATCACGCTGACGCCGAAATAGGCGCTAGCGGCTTTACCAGGCAGTACGGTATTGCGGGTTGCGCTCGGCAACCAGTTCATCCGCCAGCGCAAGGTAGTAGCGCTTGAACTCCGGGTGGGTGAAAATCCAGAAGCGGCCCTCGGCGACGGCTTCGAGCACGATCTCCGCGCAGTCTTCGGGCGACATGGGCACAATATCCTCACTCATCAGTTCGGTCATCAGTGCCCGGGCTGTGGGGGAGGGGTGTTCGCGTCCGGCGGCGGATGCGGCCATGGAGGTTTCGATGGGGCCTGGGCAAAGCAGCGAGACGCCGACAGACGCACCGATACTGCGCAGTTCGTAATGCAGAGTTTCGGTCAAGCCGCGCACGGCCATTTTCGAGACCGTGTAGGGCCCCATCAGGGGCGCCGCAAGCAGTGCGCCGAGGGAGCCGGTATTCACAATGTGGGCAGGTTGCGCCTGTTCCAGCATGCGCGGCACAAAGCTTGATACCCCATGCAATACGCCCATGAAGTTGATATCCATGGCGCGGCGCCAGGAAGGGGCCGGTTCTTCCCAGCACACCCCGGTTTGCAGCACGCCGGCATTGTTGCACAACAGGTTTACCTGCCCGTAGCGTGCGAAAACGTCCTGCGCAAGAGCCTCGACGGAATCGGCACAACTGACGTCGGTGACGCGGCTGTACAGGTCGCCGCCGGCGCGTCCGATAAAAGACTCGGCATCGGCCAGCCGGGCAGCGTTGATGTCTGCAAGCACCACGGTCATGCCCTGGCCTGCACAGCGCTGAGCGATGGCGCGCCCGATACCGCTGGCGGCGCCGGTAATAACGGCAACTCTGGGTGACATAGGGTTTTCCTTTTTGATGAATGCGGGGCAGGATACGCATCGACTGGCGTTCTGGCCACTATCAGCGCCCACAGCACTTGCGCCGTGCGCGCTGTGCACATAGTCTGTCAGGCAATAATAAAAGGAGCCTCGACGTGGCTGAAGCACCGCCCGCTACCGGCGCTGCGTCTTCGCTGTTTTCAGCGGGAACGCGACGCTACGTTCTGACCATCCTGGTCATTGCCTACACCTTCAATTTCATCGACCGCCAGATTCTCGGGATACTGGTGGAGCCCATTCGCCTGGAACTGGGTGTCAGCGACACCGCCATGGGGCTGCTGACCGGCCTCGGGTTTGCTGTGTTCTATACGCTGATGGGCATTCCCATCGCGCGCTACGCGGATCGTGCCAATCGTCGTAACCTGATCGCTGCCGCGGTGGGTATCTGGAGCGTATTCACCGCGGCCCAGGGGCTGGCGCAGAATTACTGGCAACTACTCGCCTATCGCATTGGCGTCGGGGTTGGGGAGGCCGGGTGCTCGCCCCCCGCGCACTCCATGCTGGCGGACTATTACCCGGCCAGTGAGCGGGCCACTGCACTGGGCATTTATTCTCTGGGAATCCCGATTGGCATCCTGTTCGGGTTTTTCGTCGGGGGCTGGATGAACGAGTGGTTCGGCTGGCGCGTGGCATTCTTCGTGGTGGGCATTCCGGGCATTGTGCTGGCGCTGGTGATTCGTTTCACCGTGCGTGAGCCGGCCCGCGGCATGTCGGAGACCCGCGTGACCGCGCCCGGCCGCCAGCCCGCCATCGGTAGCGTGTTTCGCTACCTGCTCGCGCGTCGCTCCTTTGTGCACATGGCCCTCGGCGGGGGTATCACCGCGTTTGTGGGCTACGGCCTGATTTCCTGGTCCGCCGCGTTCCTGGCACGCTCCCACGGTATGTCCTCGGGTGAGATCGGTACCTGGCTGGGCCTGATATTCGGAATTCCCGGCGGCATTGGCATTGTGCTCGGCGGGCGTCTGGCGGACCATTTTGGCGCCCGCGATGCACGCTGGTATCTGTGGATCGTGGCGGTTGCACTGCTGATTTCCGTGCCCGCCGGGGTGTTCGTGTTTGTGCTGGATGACATTCGCGCGGTGCTGTTGCTGATGGTGCTGCCGGTGATGCTGGGCAACTTCTACCAGGCCACCACCTTCGCCCAGACCCAGACCCTGGTGGGTCTGCGCATGCGCAGCGTGGCCTCGGCCATTCTGCTGTTTGTGATCAATATCATCGGGCTGGCGCTGGGCCCTTCGGTGGTCGGGCTGATCAGCGATCTGCTGGCCGCAGACTTCGGGGTGCACTCACTGCGCTGGGCGCTGCTGATCTGTTCGCTGGCCAATGTGTGGGCCGCCTGGCACTACTGGCGTGCCGGTGTGGCCTTCCCGGGCGACCTGGAGCGCGTTCAGGACTGACCGCGCAGCGCGTTACGTCCCGGCGGTTAGCGTGTCCAGAAATCGCAATAGCGCCCGGTTGAATGCGTCGGGCTGTTCCTGCTGCACGAAGTGGCCTGCTTGCGGAATCAGCTCGATACCCCGCAGGTCGCTGGACCGCTGCGCCAGTACGGCGAGCGCATCGTCGCCAATCATCTGCAGTACCGGGTCTTTGCTGCCGGCGATGAACAGGGACGGCGGCGTCACCCTGGCATCTGCCCATTTCCGGCCAATCTCCCAGTTGCGGTCTGCGACCCGGTAGGAGTTGATGCCACCGATGAACTCCAGGCCTGGCGCGCAGCGGGTGAATTCGTCAACGTAGGTCTGCATGTCCTGTTCCGTCATCCACGGCCAGGGCAGGGGTATCGACGGGTCCGCGAGCACATCGAGGTAGCTGTTGCCCTCGGTGGAGAAACGGGTCCAGTCCAGCAGGTGACCGTCCGCACACAGCGCCCAGAACAGGCGGGTCAGGAACAGTCGCGGGTCGCGTGCCAGCTCGCGCTCCGGCCGTTCCGGCTGCTGGTAGTAGTGCATGTGGTAGAAGTGCTGTGCCGCAACCTCGGCGAAGCAGGCGCTCGGTGCTTTATCCGGGCGGGCGAAGGCACGCGGGTATTCCGTGCCCGGGGGCGGGTTGGCGCCGGCGCCGCCGCGCCCGGCGAGGTCGAAATCGTAGGGACAGGCGACACCTGCAACCGCCATGACCCGGTCCGGGTGACGTACCGCCACGTTGTAGACCTGCGCCGCGCCGAAGTCGTGCCCCACCAGTACCGCACGCGCCAGCCCCAGGTGATCCATCAGCCCCAGTACATCGCCGACGGTGTGTTCGCTGTCGTACAGCGCGGGGTCTGTGGGGCGGCTGGAGCGGCCATAGCCGCGCTGGTCAAAGGCCACGGCATTGAAGCCCGCGCTGGCGATGGCCGGTAGCTGGTGACGCCAGCTGTAGGCGAGCCCCGGGAAGCCGTGGCAGAAAATCACCCAGGGTTGGTCCGCCCGGCCGCGACACTCGACGTAATGCAAGGTCAGGTCACCAAGGACCACACTGCCATCTTCCATTGCGGTCACCGTGGCGCTCAGCGCGGTTTGATGAAGCGGTCGGCAAACTGCTCCATCGCTTCCAGCTTGGCCTCCAGCCCGTGGAAGGCCGGGTCGTCGACGGTCCAGGCCATGGCGATGGTGCCGTCGATGCCCCAGTCCTCAAGCTGGTGATAGATGCCGGGGTCCGGCTCGGTCTGTGGCATCACGAAGCGGCCGAAGGGCCCTGCACCGCGTTCCGCCTCGACGCTTGCGCGCTCGGCGTTGAGCCGATCCAGCAGCTCGCGGATCTCCGCCATCGGGTAGTTCATCCCCATCCAGCCATCGTGGCGTGCTGCACGGCGCAGGGCAGCAGGTGATTTGCCGCCAATCCACACCGGTACTTTACCGGGTACCGGGAACTGCCCCGTGGGCGGGAAGCGGTAGAAGGCGTTGTCCGCTTCCGCCATGCCGTCTTCCCAGAAGTCCTGCATCACGTCCAGCATCGCGTCCATGCGCTTGCCGCGGTTGCGCGGGTCGTGGCCGAGCACGGCAATCTCGTCTTCGCACCAGCCGGCCCCGACACCGAACACGAAACGGTTGTCGGTCTGCATGGCGAGGGTCGCCGCCTGTTTCGCTGCGCTGAAAGGCTCGCGCATGGTGAGTACATAGACGTAGGTCATGAAGCGCAGGCGCTCGGTGACTGCAGCCATGGTGGCGATGGTGATCATGGGGTCGGGAAAACGGGTGTGGGCGTGGATATGGCGCTGCCCGGAGGGGTGCACAGACCTGTAGTCGCGGGGAATGGCCACGTGGTCCGACACCGCAATGCCGGCATAGCCCATTTTTTCCGCCGCCGCGGCAACCTGTTTTACCTGGTCGTTACCTTCGTGAAACCAGGCCAGCCAGTACTCCATACAACCTCCTGACGTTGTTTGATGCGGGCCGGGCCGGACTGCAACTTACTCCCGTTTCAGCAGTAGCCAGGCGTCGGCATAGTCGCCAATGTGGCGATTCGCTGCATGATACCCTGCCCAATCGCGGTAGTAGCCGCTCAGCCAGTCGAGCTGGTACAGATTGTCATGAAAAGCGCCGCCGGTGTCCGCCATCACATTCAGGCGGTAGGTGGGCTGGCCCGATTCCTCGGTGCGCAGCAGCACCAGGCGCCCAAGGCCGAGCTGGAAAATGTCCCCCGCCACCGTGACCAGCGGCTGCACACGAATCTTGTAGTCGGCATCCTTGCCATAGCCGAGCACACCCGGTACCTCCTTGAAAAACCAGTAGCGCTCCTGCTCCTCGGGTTTGCGCGTGCGGTCGTAGGCAACGCCGTTATTGCGGTGCACGTTAAAGTAGCGTTTCTGGCCGTTGGCGCCCTCGACCACCGCAGTGCCCTGCAGCAGGGCACCTTCCAGGTCGGCGCGGCTCAGCCAGATCAGCGGTGGCGCGCGCTCGGCCATGGCGTTGGCGGTCGCGGCGTTTGTCTCCTGCGCGACGATGGCCTGCTTGCCGAACTGGAAGCGGGTGATGGCGCTGCCCAGTGCGTCCGCCGCGTCCAGGGTCAACAGGGCTTCATCGTGGGGCAGGCCATAGAGCGCGTGGGGCGTGGCGGCCGATGGCCGTTCGCTGCCTGAAGCCACGCGCACGTAGTACTTGGTCATCAGCAGCCGCTCCGCCGGCAGGTTCTGCAGCAGTGGCTTGCCGCTGGCCAGCTGCGCCGCTCGCGCACGATCCGGCTGCCAGCGCAGGAGTTCGAAATGGCGCTGTACAAACGCCGGGTCGGCAAGGCGCGAGGGGCGCCCCAGGCGCGCATCTTCTGCCTGGACCGCACAGACGAAGTCCAGCGTGGCGCGGATACGTTCGGGTGGCGTCTGCAACCAGTCGGTGGTGCCGCCGTGGATCGCAGCCGGATCGTAGGCGTTACCGCGTGCCAGATACGCGGCCGTCGCGGCGGCGACGTCACAGAGTGCCTCGCCGTGATCCACCCAGTGCCCGGGTGGCAGCGCCTGGGCCGGCTGGAAGGTAGGCGCCGCAACGACGGTGATGCAGCCTGACAGCAGGGTGGCCAGGATGCTCCTGAGGAGAAAAGCCATGGGGTTGTCCTAGATCGTGGCGCGCACCGCGATGACAGCCAGCCCGGCAAGTGCCAGCGAGGACAGCAGGAACAGGAGGAAACGCACCGGTACATAGTTGGTGGTGACCTGCACGATGCTGTGCGCGATGCGCAGCAGCAGATAGGCCCAGGCCAGCTGCACCGCGAGGCTGCTGTCGATGCCGGTGATCGCCAGAATGCAGCACAGTGCGTAGAACACCGTGGGCTGTTCGTGCAGGTGCGTATAGTTGTGCGCCTTCCAGTTTACGTGGTCGGGCAGTACCCCTTCGAGGTCGGCGCCGCGGCGGCCACCCGGCTGTGGCTTGGACAGATCCAGCCCCGATTTGCTCATGGCGGGCAGGCGGGTGGCGGCCATCCAGGTCAGTATAACCAGGGACCAGCTGGCGAGGAGGGCGGCGGGGGCAAGGATTTCCAGGGCGGGCATGGCGTACACTCTCGGTAACGGGGTGAGGCGAGTAGAACTGATCGCGCGGCTCGGCGTCAAGCCTGTTTCTGGGGCAGCACTTTCTGGCGTAAGCTGGCTGCTCCGTTCTCTGTGCCGCTACGGAAAAACGCCGATGAAACGTGTGTTGTTGATTGTTCTCCCGTTGTTGACCCTGTTGTTCGTTGCACCACCTTTTTTGTTGGGTACCCCGCTCTGGCAGCTGGGTAACGCCGTCGCGCTCGCCACCGGACTCGGTGCCAAGCTGGCCTGTTCCGGGCGCTTCATCAGCGGCTTTGACGACCAGCGCATACTGGATGACCTGGCCAGCTACGCGGGGGTAAATCGCAGGCTGTCTCTGGACTTTACGGCCGACCGTGTGCGGGTGAGCCTGTTTGGCTTGGCGTCAACCTCGGCGACCTACCGTCCCGGGCTGGGCTGTACCCTCGATACCGGCGACACGACACGGCTTGATACGCTGTCGGTGCCATCCACTGCAACGTCACCTGGCATGCCGCTTGATGTGGATATCGCGCATCCGGCGCAACAGGCGGCGGAGGCCTTGCTCAGGGCCGATAACGCTGAAGGGTTGCAGACTCGCGCCCTGCTGGTGCTGCAGGGAAACAGGCTGATTGCAGAGAGCTACGCGCCGGGCTTCACTGCCGATTCCCGCCTGCTGGGCTGGTCGATGGGAAAATCCCTGATGGCGATTGTGATCGGCCGCATGCAGGCACTGGAACTCATTCCCGGGAATGTGCCGGGGCCGCTGTTCCCTGAATGGGCCCATGATGATCGCGCGCGCATCAGCCTGACACAGTTGTTGCAGATGACCTCCGGGCTGGACTGGCAAGAGGACTACGTGCCGGGCAGCGATTCCACGCGGATGCTGTTTCACGCACCCAGCGCCTCGGCGGTGGCACTGGCCAGCCCGCCTGAGGGCGTGCCCGGCGAGCGCTTCTATTATTCCTCGGGCACGACCAATCTTCTCGCGCGCTTCGCCGCTGAGCGGCTCGGCGGGCCGCAGGCACAGCTGGATTTTCTGCACCGCGAAGTGCTGCAGCCACTGGGGATGCACGGCGCGGTGCTGGAAGTGGACCCGGCTGGCATTGTGGTCGCCAGTTCCTTCGTCTACGCCACTGCCCGTGACTGGGTTCGGCTGGGCAGGCTCCTGCTGGACCAGGGTTTGGTCAACGGGCGGCCCTTTCTGCCGCCGGGCTGGGTTGTCCGCGCGACCCGACCGAATAGCAGCCGGAACGACCCACGCTACGGCTATCAGCTGTGGCTGAACGGCGGTGGCGCTGAACTCCGTTGGCCCGGCCTGCCGCGCAACGCTTTTGCCATGCTGGGTAACCGGGGGCAGGCGGTGCTCGTATTGCCCGATCAGGCGCTGGTGCTGGTGCGTCTGGGCTGGACGGCGGGGGACTACCCGCTGGCGCAGAAGATGGGCGACCTGCTGTCGAGGCTCTAACGCGCAGGTAACACTCTGGACAATACCGGTACGGTAATTTTCACAATTTCCCGATTAATTTAGTCGGGTATTTAAAAAACGTTATAAAACAGTAATTTAAGATACCTATCTAGAGCCAAAAGAGAATTTACTGGCCTTAGAGCGGCGATCATGACAAACAATTCATGATCCATTCACCTTTAAAACGAGTAAAAGCGTTACCATATGTGAAGTGTGGTAACAAATCGGCAAGACGAGAGGTGGCAGATGGTCTGCAACCCTTGCCGGCATCTGAGGAGAGTGGAAATGAAAATGTTGGCTGCAACAGCCAGGCTCGGCACCCTGGCGCTTACCGCTGCCCTGGGCAGCACCGCCTTTGCGCAGACGGCCGAACAGGAGGGCCGCATGCTGCTGGCCATGAACGAACCGGCGCTGAGCGCAGAATGGCAACCGGCCACGCGTGCTGAAGAGCAGGCGCAGGCAGAGGCGGTGGAGCGTGAACTGGCAGTGTCCGCCGAGGCGATTTCACGCAAGCTGGACGAACAGCTGGAAGACCGGCTGTCACGCAAGCTGGAACTGTCTATCTAGGCGCTGCCTGTAGCGGTGAACCCGAGGTCACTTGCCTCGGGTTTTTTTTGCCAGCCGCCTGCTATGATGCCCTCTCCCGATGTTGCAAAGGAGGGCGTTCAATGCTGGAACCACTGGCCGCGGAACAGATTTACCGCGCCTGCTCGGGCGAGGGTTTCGATTTCACTACCACGGAAGGTCTGGAGCCTCTGGACCTGCTGTACGGTCACGACCGGGCGCGCGACGCGCTGAGTTTTGGCACCGCCATTCGCAGCGACGGCTTCAACCTCTACGTGCTGGGAGATCCCGGCCACGGGCGTCACGATCTGGTGGAGCAGTTTCTGGCGCAGCGCGCGGCGGCGGAGGACAGGCCCGGTGACTGGGCTTACCGCTACAATTTTGACGACCCCACGTCACCGCGGTATCTGGCGCTGCCCGCCGGCATGGGTCGGCAACTGGTGGCCGACCTTACCCAGCTGGTCGACGAACTTCGGGCGGCCATACCCGCGCTGCTGGAGAGCGAGGAATACCAGAATCGCCTGCAGGACCTGAACCAGGCCATGGGGGAGCGTCAGCGCGATGCCATCGAGGCCATTCGCCGTGAAGCGCGCGAGCAGGACATCCTGCTGGTCTCTACACCCAACGGTTTCACCTTCGCGCCAGTGGACGGCAAGGCCGATAGCGAAACGATGATGTCGCCTGAGGATTTTCGCGCCTTGCCCAAGGCGGACAAGGAGCGCATTGAGGCTACGGTGGAGATTCTGCAGCGCAAGCTGACCCAGGCCATCCGCCAGATGCCCCTGCTGGCCAGGGAGCTGCGTCAGCAGGTGGATACTCTCAATGCCGAGATGCTGACCAGCGCCATCAGCGCGCCCCTGACCGAGCTGGAAGAGCGCTATCGGCAGCAGCCCGCGGTGCTGGAACACCTCGATGCCTGTCGTCAGGCGGTGTTGTCGCACGCGGCCGCGTTTCTGGCCGAGAATCCGGAGTTGTCCCCCGAGGCGGTGTTCAGCCGCTTTCAGGTCAATCTGCTGGTAGACAACGCTGAGACCAAGGGTGCTCCGGTGGTCTATCAGGACCTGCCCAGCCACCAGCATCTGGTAGGGCGCACCGAGCATCATGTGCACAACGGCACCCTGGTGACGGATTTCTCACTGATCCGTGCCGGCGCACTGCATCGCGCCAACGGTGGTTATCTGGTGCTCGATGTGCGCGGGCTGCTGACCCAGCCCGGTGCCTGGGAGACGCTGAAGCGGGTGCTGCGCGCGGGGCAGATCCGCACCGAGAGCCTTGAACAGGCCTACGGCCTGATCAGCACAGTGAGCCTGGAGCCCGAACCCATTCCGCTGGATGTGAAGGTGGTGCTGCTGGGGGAGCGTCTGTTCTATTACCTGTTGTGCGAACACGACCCGGAGTTCCTGGAGCTGTTCAAGGTGCAGGCAGACCTGGAGGATACGCTGGACCGCGATCCCGCCAATCAGGCGCTCTATGCGCGGATGATTGCGACACTGGCCCGGGATGCCGGCCTGCAGCCCCTCGATCGCGGCGGTGTTGCTGCCGTGATCGAGCGCGCCAGTCGCCTGGCCTCGGACCAGCGCAAGCTGACCGCGCGCCAGCGTGAGCTGCGCGACCTGCTGCGGGAAGCGCAGCACTGGGCGAAGGAGGCGGGAGCGGCGACGATTGGGCGCGAACACGTGGAAACCGCGATCGCGCAACAGTTGCGGCGGGCCAGTCGGCTGCGCGAGCGCAGTCATGAGGCAATCCATCGCGGCATCGTCATGATTGACACCCAGGGCGAGGTTGTTGGGCAGGTCAACGGTTTGTCGGTGCTGTCACTTGGCGACTTTGCCTTTGGCCAGCCATCGCGCATTACAGCCACGGCGCGACCGGGCAGTGGCCAACTGGTCGATATCGAGCGCGAAGCGCGCATGGGGGGGCGGATACACACCAAGGGTGTGATGATCATCGCCCGCTATCTGGCGAACCGCTACGCGCCGGACAGCACGCTGTCGCTGTCCGCCAGCCTCGCGTTCGAACAGTCCTACGGGGGCGTGGACGGTGACAGTGCCTCGGTGGCGGAGATCTGTGCCCTGGTGTCGGCCATCAGCAAGGTGCCGTTGAATCAGGCGTTTGCGGTGACCGGTTCGGTGAACCAGCGGGGCGAAGTGCAGGCTGTCGGGGGCGTCAACGAGAAGATCGAGGGCTTCTTCGATGTCTGCGCCGCGCGCGGTGCTGTGGAGGGCAATGCGGTATTGCTGCCAGCGAGCAATGTCGAGCACCTGATGCTGAAGCAGGAGGTGCGTGCCGCCGTCGAGGCCGGACACTTCCGCATTTACGCCATTCACCATGTGGACGACGCCCTGGCGCTGCTGACCGGCCTTGCGCAGGCCGAGCTGGATCGGCGGGTCACCGGGCGACTCGCGGCGTTTTCGGCGGTGGTCAAAGCGGCGCGGGCTGATGACGATACCGCCGAGGCCGCTGCGTCACCCGGGGAGGAGGCGGACGATGAACAGTGAGGCCTTGCAGCGCCAGCAGGCGCGTCGGGTGCTCGCCATGCTTGATGCGTCTCGCCACAGCCTGGCGGCGTTGCAGGCCGCGGTAGAGCTTGCGCATGCGCACCAGGCGGAGCTGGTGGCGCTCTATGTGGAAGACGAAAACCTGCTGCGCTCGGCTGACTTCCCGTTTGCGCGGGAAGTCGGGGCACGTACCGGGCTGGCCCGGCCGCTCACCGCATCGGCGATGCAGGCGACATTGGCGCGGCAGTTGCGACAGGTCAGTCGTGCGCTGGAGTCCGCGGCGACCGGGCGCAGCATTCGCTATTCATTGCAGGTGAGCCGCGGTAGTGTTGTCGCCGCCACGCTGGCGCAGGTCGGCCCTGCCGATATGCTGGTGCTGGGCAAGGCCGGGCTGTCCGCCTACTGCGGTGGGGTGCGGCTTGGCTCGACCTGTCGTGCACTGTTGTTGCAGGCCCCCTGCATGGTGCTTGTTTACGATGAAAAGGCACCGTTGCGCCCCGGACCGCTGCGTGTGCTGTCACAACCGGTGCCGCCGGAACTGCTGCAGTTACCGCTGTGCAATGCGGTCGAACCGCTGCAGGCGCGTTCAGCGCAGGAGCTTGAACGCCAGTTGCAGCGTGCCGGCAGCGGCGCACTGCTCCTGCATCGCGCAGAGTTCATTGCGCTTGCAGATGAGGATGCGCAGCTGCTGGCGAAGATTCCGGTACCCGTTATTGTGCTGCCTGATCCGGTGTGATGTCGGCCATCCGCTGGCGGTAGTCCCAGGTGAAGATCCGCTCCGGTTCCACGCGGATCAGCATCTCCTCAGCCTTGCGCGATAGCAGCCAGTTGCCGACTCGCGATTCCTGCTGCCCCAGGTAGCGCTCCAGCAGCACTTCCAGCAGATCGCTGTCACCCAATGGGGCAAGGCTGGCCCGACCCTGCCCGCGAGCCCCGTGGTAAGGAGGCTCGTTGGGCGATATTTCAAAGCCGACTCGCGGGTCGCGTTGCAGCAGTTTCACCAGCGCCGATTTGCGGTGGGACACGCACAGCAGCGTGTTTTCAGCAAACGCATACCACACCGACACCACGCGCGGGTAGCCGTCATGGCCGGTACTGGCGAGCCTCAGCGGGAAGGTGCTTTCGCGCAGAAAGCCGTAGGTGTCTTCCAGGGACCAGGGGCCCTTCAGTGTCGGTGTCATGTGTATCGTCTATTCCATGCCAGACTGCAGTATAGGGCCCCTGTACCCCACCGTGAATGGCTGTGCGCGGTATATTGCGATATGGGCAAAAATTGATCCTGAACAAGATACCCGTGCTCGCCCCGGGTGATACTGCTATCCTAGTGCTATATAAGTCCTAACAAGAGACAGCAGGAGAGCTGACAGTGAAAAAACAGCCCGGACGCTTTATTCCGCATCGCAAATCCACGTTGATACTCGCCCTGGCGGCCGCCGGCATGGCGCTCCCCACGGCGGCCCAAACCTTTCAGTTGGGTCCCTTCGAAGGCAATTTCTCGTCAAACATTTCCGTGGGTGCCAGCTGGCGCACAGAATCCGCCGACCTCGGCGTGCTGTCGCCGGGAAACACGGGTGGCGAGGGCCGGGCGTCCTCGAGTACAGCGGATGACGGCAACCTCAACTACGACAAGGGCGACATGTTTTCCCTGCAGGTACGGGGTATCCACGATCTCGAACTGGCGGCAGAGAACTACGGCATGTTCACCCGGGTGAAGTATTGGTATGACCACGAGGTGGGTACCAGTGATGTACCCCACGGCCACGCGGCCAACGGTTACCGGCCCAACCGCAAGCTCGATACCTCCGACTTCGAGTCGCTGGCGCAGTACAGCGGCATCGAGTTTCTCGACTATTACGTGTACGGCAGTTTCCAGGTGGGTGAAAGCCCCCTCGAGTTGCGCGCCGGCAACATGGTGCTGAGCTGGGGTGAAAGCACGTTTATCCAGAATGGCGTGAACGTCATCAATCCCTTCGACGTCACCGCCCTGCGCAAGCCCGGTTCGGAAATCAAGGAGGCGCTGCTGCCCGTCGGCATGGTCTATGCCAACTACGGTCTCACCTACGACCTCAGCGTGGAAGGCTTTGTGCAGTATGACTGGCAGCGCACCATTCTCGATGAGTGCGGTACCTACTGGAACGCTGCGGACCCCTACGGTGGCGGCTGTGATTACCTCACCATCTCCAACGCCATCCCGGATGGCGAGGCAGAAGCCGCCGGCCTGATCCTGCCCCGGGGCGCCGATGTGGAAGCCTCCGATTCCGGTCAGTGGGGTCTGGCACTGCGCTACTATGTCGAGGAGCTGAACGGCACCGAGTTCGGCCTTTACTACATGAACTATCACAGCCGCACCCCGATCTTCAGCGCCACCAACGCCACACAAAGTTTCGGCCTGCCGGTGAACTTTGGTGCCAACCCCGAGTTCTTCTTCGAGTTCCCCGAGGATATTGAACTCTGGGGCCTGACATTCGCGACCAATGTGGGTGACTGGGCGGTGTCCGGGGAGTTGAGCTACCGCCCGGACTTCCCGCTGCAGATCAACACCACGGACCTGTTGCAGGCGGTGGCCTTGGGCTCGGCTGCGGAGTGGTCGCGTATGCTGTCGCGCTCGCTTGAGCAGGGCCCCGGTGGCTATGTCGCGGGCTACGACGACGTGTCCTACACCCAGTTCCAGATGACATTCATCAAGTTTTTCGAGCAGGTGCTCGGGGCCCAGCGGTTGTCTTTCGCCAGTGAAGTGGGTGCCGTGTGGCTGAACGGTATGGATGACAGTATCAACTACGGTCGTTCGCCCAACTACGGCGTGGGTGACTTTGAGCCCTTCGCCAGCAACTTTGCCCTGTGGCCCGGGTCCCCCATTGCCTGTGATTCCCACCCCGCGGCAGAAGCCTTTGCCGGTATTCGCCCCAACAGCAACAGCGACTACTGCACCAATGACGGCTTCACCGATGATTTCTCCTGGGGCTACCGGGTGCGTGCCGGGCTGGAATACACCGACGTCCTGGCGGGTATCAACCTGACGCCCAATATGGCATGGTCGCACGATGTG
>CEOG01025244.1_pt1 | contig 84772 bp, 72 predicted proteins | sample 530301 | NCBI WGS metagenome assembly CEOG01 (sample SAMEA2619903, study PRJEB7988) | marine metagenome | biome: marine biome (ENVO:00000447); feature: surface water layer (ENVO:00002042); material: "saline water (ENVO:00002010), including plankton (ENVO:xxxxxxxx)" | depth 5 m | reverse complement strand
GGTAATCCAAGAACATTTTCTTATAGATACTACACAGAAGCGCCTGCCTCTTTACAAGCCTATGACGAAAGCAGAAGCTGGGAAGGTTGGACATATAAAGATACTATCAAAGCGCGTATTAACGAATATTGCAGAAACACGCAACCCGAAGGTATGAAAGTCGGATGTAAATATAGTAGCGCACTTTCGATTGATGTCATTATTGGCGACCCGCGTAGTAAAGATTGCATGTATAAATTCGAAGCTGTTTATAGCGCTCCAAGAGGAAAATCTCAGGCACCGGCCGCGCACCAAATCAGGGAAACAATAACGCTCGCCAAATAAGGGGCGTAGTGATGCACACGTCTTAAGATGTGTGTATGCAATTTTTTACTGCCAAGCCCTTTCACAGTCGCCTATGTGGAAGATCTGAGTGACCATGATACGCAGCAGTGTATGGGACCGAATCCGAGAACTATTTTTTTCCGTGGGTGGCGATTACCAAAACACATTATGGCTTTGACATTGAATCAGAGCGGGTGACGTTTTCGAACATCATCAGACATACCGTGCCAGATTGCCGGAAGCTTGGTTGAAAATCTGGGTAGCCGGCACCCTGCATCGTTCGCACTGTTTCCGTGGTGAGCGCCTGTGGTAGCGCTGACGGCACTCAGGTGAGCGCGCCACCAACCGCCGATACTTTGTCGGGTGAGCGCTACTCGGGGCCGGGCATCGCCGGGCTATACCTCGGTATGACGCCGGCAGCTGGCTCAATGCACCACCGCGCCAAGCGCCGTAGTGCGTGTGGGGATGTTCATGGCGGTTTGGTGTCGGCAAACCTTATGGCGCTGACCTCGACCTTGAAGAAGGGAAAATACGCCGGCGTACCGTAGTGATTCCCGGCGACCACCCGGGTCGGCAGGCGGTAGCCCGCGAACTCCCGAAACTCGGAAAGATCACCGCCGAAAGGCTGTAATTGATAGTGGCGTTGAGGGTTGGCGTCGCTCCAGCGTTGGAACACGACGCGCACTGGAGCACCTTCCGCATTCACATGCACATCAACGGCTTGCTCCAGCATTCCCCGCCGCAAGGTTACCCGCGCGGAGTGTTCGCCCAGTGCCTCCCAGGAAACGTCCTCCCCGGGAAGCAGGCTGGCGGGGGCCCACAGGGCACAGTCAGCCACGAGCCTGCCAAAGGACGAACGGTGATGGTCGGGTCCTTTTGCGCGTGCCACCGGGATCAGGTTCAAGAGCCAGAAGCGCGTCCACGATTCTTCGGGTAGTGCACCGTCGGACCCGCTGATTGCACCGGACTTCAATGACCACAGGAAGCCATATGGAGAGGAGAGAAGCTGGCGTGCCTGCATGGGGCGGTAGTTCGGAGCCTCTTGAGTTCCGAGGCCGATTTCACCCGCCATGTCGACCTCGACCGCGCGCGCAAGTGGTGTGCCGGCTTTGATGGTGTAGTGGAAGTAGCGTCGTGCCGGCTCCGGCAGGGCTTCAACCATAGCCGGCTGGAAGTTCTGTCGGGGGCCGGTTTGTAGTGCGATCAAGCGTTGCCACCCTGCCTGCTCGCGACGCCGATCCTGCTGTCTCAGGCCTGCGAGCGTGGCAAGCAAAACGGCCAGTGCTGTCAGGAAATAGCCAAGCGATTGCATCGTGTCCTCCGCGCACTTTGGTCTCAGTAGCGAAATGACCTCCCGGTCGATAGTCCCTCGCTGTAACGTTCACCGTGTGGAGCAGCCTCAACGACTCACGATGCGATCCTTGCCTTCATGTTTGGCCTGATAGAGGGCCTTGTCCGCGTTCGCGAGGAGCTCGGTGTAATTCGTGTCATCGCTGGCTTGGGTTGTACCAATGCTGCAGGTAACCCGAAGTGTCTCGCCGGATGTCAGCGTGAAGCGATGCTCTCGCAAGGCCTTATTGAAGCGTTCAAGCGCGAGAACCGCCTGTGTCTGGTCGCACTCCGGCATCACAATCAAAAACTCTTCGCCCCCGAAGCGGCCGATTGTGTCCGACTCGCGGCTCAATCTGTTCAGTAACGCGCCAACGTCGCGCAGAACGTCGTCGCCCGCCAGATGTCCGTGCGTGTCGTTGATGCGCTTGAAATCGTCGATATCAATCATCGCAATCGCCAGCGGCGTTTTGTAGCGCTGGGCGCGCTTGAGCTCATTACTCAGTGTATCCAGAGCGTATGTGCGGCGGTAAGTGCCGGTCAGAGGGTCTGCCACGGCGAGTGCCTCAAGTTGCGCTGTGCGTTCCTGTACCTTTTGCTCAAGCCTTGAATTGGCTTCAAGGATTTCCTCTCGCGCGCGGCGCAGTTGTTCATTCGCGCTCACCAGCCTGGCACGGCTCGGAATGCCGATGGCTATGGGTAGCAGTCGCCACGCTACAATGGCGGTAAGCGCCGACACCATGCCTGTGGAAATCTTTGCGATACCCTCGATAAAGTAATAGCCGTGCCAGACGTTGATCAGAGAGATCAGGTGCGTGACACCGCACAGGAATATGAAAGCGGCGAACATCATGAATATGCGATCAAACGCAAGATCGTCCCGCTTTTTCACTAGTCGGATCAACAAAATCGGGATCGTGAAGTAGGCAAGTGTTGTCAGCACGTCACCCCCGACATGCATGAACAGCAAGTCCTCTCGCCATAGCAGACAGTGCCCGTGGGGCATGAGGCTGCCGTCCAGTAAACGCTGTATTAAATCCATGCCGGGCTTCCCAGATGACGCATGAAAACAACCGCCGTACCCCCAAAGGGGTACAAGCCGCTGCGCCTGATACTTGCTTAGGAGTATAGAACAGGCGCGCGCTGCACGTGGTTGGCCGAAACAGCATGACGCAGAAGGCTCGGGGCCGCTGCTTGCAGCCCCGTTAACGACCTGGCGAGTTTCTTTATAAAATCATGGTGTTACGAGGTATTTCTCGCCTGTACGCATGGCGCGGTAGTCCATCGCAGCGTCCTTTTCCAGCATTTGCTCCAGCGTGACCCGTTCCTTGTAGTGGCTGGCGAAGGTGGTGGTCAAATTGTCGAGAACCCGTTTGCGCATCCGCATCACTGTCTCCATCCCGGCTTTTTGCAGGAAGGGAAACAGGAGCCAGCCCGAGAGGGTGAATCCGAAGCCGTAGGAAGGAGTCAGTATGGTGGCACCCAGATCCAGACGTCCGTAGATGTACATCTTTTTTTCCTGGTCGGAACCGTAGCGGCTGAATTCGGTCATTTTGGCCACGGCGACTTGTTCCATCGCCTTGAACACGTTGTCGGAGTTGTTGCCGCCACCAATCGGGTCGAAACCGAGGTAGGCTCCGGTTTGCTCGATCGCCGAGCGCAGTTGTGCCATGTAGTCATCATCCGAAGAGTTGACCACGTATTTCGCACCCAGGCCCTTGAGCAGGTCCACCTGTTCCTGTTTCCGTACCACGTTGACCAGTTCCAGATTGTCCTCAAGGCATATCCGGTGCAGCATCTGGCCCAGGTTGGAGGCGGCCGCCAGGTGAACCATTGCCTTGTGTCCCTCCATTTTTGCCGTCTCGACAAAGCCGAGGGCGGTCATCGGATTGACGAATGCCGATGCGCCCTGCTCGCATGAGTTCTCCCCCAGTGGCAGACACATCTTGGCATCGGCGATCGCGTACTCAGAGAACGCATTGCCGGGCACGCAGGCAACCCGCTGGCCGAGCAGTGCCTTGGCTGCCGGGCTGTCCCCGGTTGCCACGACGGTGCCAGCACCCTCATTGCCTACAGGCATACGTTGACCGTGGCGCCCCTTGGACCCGCTGAGAAACGGCTCAGGCATTTTCGCTACGACCTTCCCCGGTGAGTACTCCGCATTCTCCAGATCTGCCGCGCTGAACAGCAGGGCAAGGTCCGACGGGTTGATCGGCGCGGCTTCCATCCTCACCAGTACCTGATCTCCCTTAGGCTCCGGAAAGGTGCTGGTGGCGACCTCCACTGTCAGCGTGCCGCTTTTATCGAGAGTGGTGAAAACCTGCTTGCCGGTTGTGCTCATTGCTGCTCTCCTGATCGTCTGTTCGAGTGGTCTGGCCTGGCCAAACAAGGCCGGATAGCCTACCACGGAATTGACGAGATGATGTCGAGGGCGCGCAGCAGCGACCGCTGCCGCAAACCTGACGGAGGCTTCCCGCAAACGCCTTCAAGGACTTCAATCACCCGTATGGACTAGGAGCACGGGGCGCGCACGCGGTAAGCTTGCTCCAGTTTTTTCATCCACACAGGAAATTAGCATCATGGCAAGATTGGAGGGCAAAGTCGCCATCGTGACCGGGGCCGCCCGTGGCATGGGAGAGGCGACAGCAAGGTTGCTGGTGGAGCAGGGTGCCTGCGTGGTGTTGGGGGATGTTCTGGATGAGCCGGGCCGCAAGGTGGCCGAAGAACTTGGCGAGAAGGCGGTGTATGTTCACCTGGACGTCACCGACAAGGCGCAATGGCAGGCGGCAGTCGAAGCCAGTAAGCAGTTCGGTACGCTCAACGTGCTGGTCAACAACGCCGCGATCCTCATTCACAAGACCATCATGGACACAACCGAAGAGGAGTTCATGGCAGTTGCCAGGGTTAACCAGTTGGGCGTATTCCTCGGCATGCAGTCAGTGTTTCCCAGCATGAAGGCGGGTGGTGGCGGCTCTATTATCAATATTTCCTCCATCGATGGCTTTCAGGCGAAAAACTCCCTGGTGGCCTATGCCGCCAGCAAATGGGCTGTACGCGGCATGACCAAGACCGCCGCGCTCGAGATGGGCAAGTACAACATCCGGGTCAACAGCGTGCATCCGGGAGGGGTGTACACGGACATGCACGGCAAGGACTTCATGACCCGCGAACAGGCAGATGCGACCTACGCCAATCAGGCCTTGCCGCGCGTTGGAATGCCCAGTGAAGTGGCCGCAGTCACCGTATTTCTCGCCGGGGATGAGGCCAGCTTCAGCACGGGCTCGGAGTTCATGGCCGATGGCGGCTGGCACGCAGGCAGCGTGTTCCCCGCCCTGCCACAGTTGTAAGGCGCCTAGCGGATTTCGAAGCGGAACCCGGCGTAGAGCGCTCGTTCCTGCGCCGGTTCGATGCCGGCGTGACGGGCTGTCAGTACTGCTCTGGTCAAATCAGGCGGGGACGATGGTATCATCCGGTGAACCAATTCACCCGGTGAACCTCAGGTCATCGCGGAGACCATGGACTCAATGTCGTCCTGGTGGTCTGTGAGCAGTGTGTACAGCTTGTCCGCATCCATGCGCATGCGCGCCAGCGAATCCAGATCGCCCAGTTGCTTCGCGGCTTCCACACCCGCGCGGGCAACGATATTGGCGACCAGCAGCAGGTCGCTGAGATCTGCGGAATCGATGCGATCCTTGTCCTTCACCTCCTGCTCATCTACCGCAATGGCAATCGTGTCGGGGAACTCCCAGGCCTCCACAATCGCGCGCGCCACGCCTGTATGCCACTGGTTCAGGAGGGTCCGCAATGCGGCGCGGTCGGTGAACAGGTCGGGGTGATCAGAGGCCTTGGTGAAAATGTAAAACTTGCCCACCGAGCTCAGCAGCCCGGCCAGCATCGCCTCGTCAGGCTTGCTGACACTGCGTACGTTCTTTGCAAGCACGTAGGCGATTGACGCTACCCTGACGCTCATGCGGCGCAATTCGTTCAACTCGCCGAAGCAGGCGCTGCCCGGGGGTACCTTGAACGCTTCACGTGCTGCAAACGAGGTTGCCGCGTTCTGCACCATGGTCATGCCAACGCGCGAAATGGCCGTGGGAATATCCGTGACTTCGATGGGGCCCCGTCGCACCATCGCGGAATTGGCCATGCGCATCAGCCTCGCTGCCAGCGCTGGTTCTTTTGCGATAATAGCAGCGAGTGCCCGGTTATCCGCGGCAGGGTCCTGAATACATTCGCGCACTTTTACAGCGGTATCAGGAAAGGGCGGCAGGTCGAATTCACCTTTCTGCAATTCGGCGCCAAGCTGCTTGACGAATGCCAGCGCTGCGAGGTCGATGGGAGAAGGCCCCGCGGGCTCCACCGCGGCGTCCTCGGGCTCCTTGAATGGGTTGACGTGCTTTGAAGAGGTTTGTTTTATGTCGTTATTCATGCTGAGACTCTTGCAGCGGGATTGGCACAGGCCGATAGTGTAAAGCAGAATCCTGGGTTAGCGCGACTGGAATTCTGCCAGGACGAATTCGGTGTGCGATAGGTATCTGGACTTGTGGCGAGCTGGCTGCGAATGTGGCGCGGCTTTTTTTGCATCGCTTTCGCGGGGGGTCCCGGTGGCTTTGTAAAGTCGGGTTAGTCAGTGTAACTTGTGCGCGCAGCGGGACGCGGTGACTCCCCATAACAATAAGCCAACATGGGCACGGTAATGAGCAACGAACTGCCGGATCTCCCGGCACTTGATGACCTGCAGGAGCTTCTGCGCTTCGAGCCTGAAGAGGGCCGCATCTGGCTGGCGGAAGAACGTATGGTGCTGTTGCGCAGCAGCGAGCTGCAGGCCCTGCGCAAGGAAATGATTGAGTCCTTGGGGATAGACCGGGCCAAGGGCTTGCTGATTCGCATGGGGTACATCGCCGGTCAACGTGACGCGGATACGGCGCGGCGCCTGCGTCCTGATGCCCCCATGTTTGAAATGTTTTCCGTGGGTCCCCAATCCCACATGATGACTGGGCAGGTGAAGGTTGTACCCGTCAGCATGAATGTCGACGAAATCAGCAAGACTTTTCACGGCATTTTTGAGTGGCAGCATTCCTTTGAAGCGGAAATATTCCTCGCCGAGTATGGCGTGAGCTATGAACCCGTGTGCTGGTCGCAGACTGGTTATGCCAGTGGATTCACGACTCGCTTCACGGGCCGTCAGATCCTCTTCCGCGAACTGGGCTGCATGGGGTGTGGCGAGAAGGTGTGTCGCATCGAGGGGCGTCCCGTTGAAGAGTGGGACGATGCTGAGGAACTGCTGCGGTACTACCGTCCCGATCGCATTGCAGACCAGTTGTTCACGCTGCAGTCGCAGGTCACGGCATTGCGTGAAAACCTCACGGCGGAACAGAGTTTTGGCGACCTCGTGGGATGCTCGGCAAAGTTCCTGAAAGTGCGTGAGTTGCTCGCCCGGGCGGCGGAAAGCAAGGTGACTGTCCTGCTCCTGGGTGAAACCGGCGTCGGGAAGGACATGTTTGCCAAGGCCTTGCATCAGGGGAGCCCGCGTCGTGACAAGCCTTTCATCGCAGTCAACTGCGCGGCAATCCCGGCCGACCTGATAGAGGCCGAGCTGTTTGGTGTGGAAAAGGGCGCCTACACAGGCGCCGATCAATCCCGACCAGGTCGCTTTGAGCGCGCGCACGGCGGCACGTTGTTCCTCGATGAGGTAGGGGAATTGTCTCCACAGGCGCAGGCGGCCCTGCTGCGTGTGCTGCAGGAAAGTGAGCTTGAGCGCTTAGGGGACACGCGAACGCGCAAGGTTGACGTGCGACTGGTGGCCGCCACCAATGAAGACCTTGAGGAGGCGGTGAGACAAGGCAGGTTCCGCGCAGATTTGCTGTATCGTCTGAATGTTTACTCCGTAACGGTACCTGCCCTCAGGGAGCGCATTGATGACGTTCCCGAACTGGCGCGGCACTTCGTCGACAAGTACTCCAGTCTGCACGGGAAAATTCTCCGTGGTATCACGGATCGTGCGATGGCCATGTTGCGTGATTATCACTGGCCCGGGAATATCCGAGAGCTGGGTAATATTATCGAGCGCGGTATTATCCTGGCCGATAATGGCGGCGAGATCGAAGCCTCGCATCTGTTCCCGCAGGCGGTGCCGGGCTCCCCAGAGGCGTCCAATGAGACAGAGCTGAACCAGTTGGCCGAGAAGTTGCTGGAGCAGGGCTGTCAGCTGTCCGTCCTGGAGCAGGTGTTGATAGACCGCGCTATGGAGCGGGCAGGTGGCAACATTTCCAGGGCGGCCAAGTTGCTCGGCCTCACACGTGCAACGCTTGATTACAGGCTGAAAAAACGCGTCAGTCCCTGATCAAAACGCTAGCCAGATTAATCATTTCATGAATTATCAGTGTATCTCGTTTCAGCAAATGATGAATTTTTCAGTTCTCCACCGTGTTGGTCTTCGCTAGAAAATAGTTAACCTACTAAAAAATATATATTTTTTCAGAACTGGCGCAGCGTTTGCTCTGTTGACTGGCAGCAGATAACAAAAATACGCGACTGGAGCCAGATCATGGTACCCGTAATCAAACACCCGGCGGCTGAGAATGCCGCGGGCCAGTTCAGCGCCTTGAAGCGCTACGTCCGTATCCGCGGCGTCATCAATGACAAGTTCGTCGAATTTGATTTCGCCATCGGCGACCCTTCGCTCTATGTCGAACTGGTGCTTCCCAAAGCTGCCTTCGACGCGTTCTGCAAGCATAACCAGGTCGAGATGATGACGAGCGAACAGTCCGACGCCGTGGACGCTGACATGGAGAAATGGCGCTACGGCGAAAGCGACCCACACCGGTAATCAGTTCAAACCAGCAGCAGGTATTCCAATGAGTATTGAAATAAAAACAGCAACACTGGAGCCGATCAGGCACACCTTTGAGCACACCAAGCGTCGTTTTGGCGACAAGCCGGCTTCCCGCTATCAGGAGGCGAGTTACGACATCGCTCCAGAACAGAATTTTCACTACCGGCCATTCTGGCAGCCGGACAAGGAGTTGTTTGATAAGAGTCGTACTGCGGTAGTGATGGAAGACTGGAATGTACACAAGGACCCACGCCAGTATTACTACGGCACCTACGTGCAGGCGCGCGCCAAACTGCAGGAGATAACCGAGAGTAATTACGCGTTCTTCGAGAAACGTGGCTCTGCGGGCCGCATGAGTGAGGCAGTACGTGCAAAGATCATCCGTTGTCTGGTGCCGTTGCGGCACGCAGAACTTGGCGCAAACATGAACAATATGTTCGCGTTCTCCAACGGCACCGCAACGGTCGTCAACCAGGGTTTTCTTTACAACGCAATGGATCGACTGGGGATAGCCCAGTACCTTTCACGCATAGGTCTGTTGCTGGATGGAAACAGCACTGAAAGCCTGACACTGGCGAAAGAATACTGGATGACCGATCCCGCGTGGCAGGGGCTGCGTCGCTACATCGAAAATGTGCTGTGCGTTAAAGACTGGTTCGAGGTCTTCATCGCGCAGGATGTGGTACTCGATACATTGCTCTACGACCTCATTTACCGACAGTTTGACGATGCAATTACCGAGCAGGGTGGTTCTGATCTGGCCATGCTGATTGAGTTCATGCAGGAGTGGCACAAGGACAGCTCTCGCTGGGTGGACGCCACGTTGAAGACCACCGTCGAAGAATCTGATCACAATCGAACCACGATAAAGCGTTGGGTAGACGATTGGCGCGAAAAGGCGGTCGCCGATCTGGCGCCGTTGGCGGATATCGCAGTGGGTGATACAGCAATGGCTGCCTCACTGGACGTGTTGAATCAACGTCTGGCCAAGGTCGGCCTTTAAGGGAGTAGCGGAAGAATGTCTAAAGCCTTTATCGCACTGCAGGACAACGAGGAATCTCACTACATAGTGGAGGCCATTGAGCAGGACAATCCGACCGCAACGGTGATTTATCAACCGGCGATGATTCGGATCGAGAACGAGGGGCGCTTGGTAATCAACCGGGCGACAGTGGAGGAGAAAATGGGCAGAGACTGGGAAATACCCGCACTGCACGTGAACCTGATCACACTGGGTGGCAACGTTGACGAAGATGATGACCAGTTTTCCCTGACCTGGAAACAATAAGGAGAGGCAGAGATGAGCAATCGCAAAATCAATATGAAGGAAAAGTACCGCTTGTTGACCCGTGATCTGGACTGGGAATACAGCTACCGCGATTACAAAGAGGTTTTTCCTCAGCAAGAGTTCGAGGGCATCAAGATCACAGATTGGAGCAAGTGGGAGGATCCTTTCCGATTGACGATGGATGCGTACTGGAAATATCAGGCAGAGAAGGAAAAAAAGCTGTACGCGATTTTAGATGCATTCTCACAGAATAACAGTCAGCTGAATGTAACTGACGCCCGCTATGTAAACGCCATCAAATTGTTTTTGACGGGCATCTCCCCCGGCGAGCATCAAGCGGCAATGGGATTCGGTCAAGTGGGGCGTCAACTGGGTGGTGTCGGCGCTCGCGTTGCCTGCCAGATGCAAGCTATTGATGAGTTGCGCCACGTACAAACCCAAATTCACGCAATGAGCCACTACAACAAGTTCTTTGATGGCTTTCAAGACTTTTCCCATATGCATGATCGGGTATGGTATCTCTCGGTGTCCAAGTCATTCTTTGACGATGCACGTACCGCGGGCCCGTTCGAGTACATGGTTGCAATAGGCTTCTCATTTGAGTACGTACTTACCAATCTCCTGTTCGTCCCGTTTATGTCGGGAGCGGCTTATAACGGTGACATGGCGACGGTGACATTTGGGTTCTCAGCTCAGTCTGACGAGGCGCGGCATATGACGCTAGGGCTTGAGATCATCAAGTTTCTACTGGAGCAGCATCCCGATAACCTGCCAATCGTGCAGCGTTGGATTAACAAATGGTTTTGGCGTGGGACACGTATGTTGTCTCTTGTCGCGATGATGATGGACTATATGCTGCCCAATAAGGTGATGTCCTGGCAGGAGGCTTGGGAGGTCTATTTCGAAGAAGCGGGCGGTTCTTTGTTCAAGGACCTCGCGCGCTACGGCATTGAAATGCCCGACTACGCACAGACCGCTATTGCCGAAAAAGAGCACATTTCCCACCAAGTTTGGAGCATGTTTTATAACTACGGACATGCTACTGCGTTCCACACTTGGATGCCCACCGAGAAAGAGATGGATTGGCTTTCAGAGAAATACCCGAACACGTTTGACAAGTACTATCGTCCGCGTTTCGAGAAGTGGCGGGAAATGGAGGCAGCAGGAGAGCGCTTTTACAACCCGACCCTGCCCATGCTGTGCCAGACCTGCCAGATCCCAATGGGTTTCACCGATATGGAAGATCCAACCTCGATCTTCTATCGCCAGTCTGAGTACGACGGCGAGCGCTATAACTTCTGCTCAGATGGCTGCAAGGACATTTTTGATCATGAGCCTGAGAAGTATGTACAGGCCTGGTTGCCTGTGCATCAGATTTATCAGGGCAATTGCGGTGGCCCTTCCATGGAAGACGTTCTCGGAAACTACTACAAGATCAACCTTGGCGTTGACAACATGGACTTCCACGGTTCGCCGGACGAAGAACGCTGGAATATCTGGCACAACCTGCAGCCGGCTGAAGACAAGTTGAAACAGGCGAGCTGAGAGGAGGAAATACAATGAGTGTAGCAGCAATTACGCCGGACTATGTTGGCGAGCGTCGAGACAGATTGGAAAACTTTCATGGGAACCAGATCGTTTACGTCGGTTGGGACCGCCATCTGATGTTCTGTTCCCCAGTCGCTTTCGCGCTGCCACCAGAAACGCCTTTCTCAAAACTGCAGGATGAAGTTATCCCGGGGGCCTTCAGTCAGCACCCTGATTTCGCTGAAATAGACTGGAGCGCGGTGGTGTGGCACCTGAACGGTGCACCGTTTTTACCGAGCCGCGATAAAAGCCTGATAGAGCAGGGCGTGGACCATAAATCGATTATACGCATGGCCACGCCCGGATTGAACGGTATTAAGGGCTCGGGTAGCTGAGCAGGGACGTGCTATGTACCAGGTAACGGTAGAACCCACCGGCGACGTGGTGGATGTTGAAGAGGGGCAGACCATACTCGATGCCAGCTTGCGGCAAGGCGTGTGGCTGCCTTTTGCCTGCGGCCACGGCACCTGCGGTACCTGCAAGGTGCAGGTATTGGAAGGCGATGTCGACATAGGTGATGCTTCGCCATTCGCGCTAATGGATATGGAGCGTGATGAGGGCAAAGTTCTCGCTTGCTGTGCGATTCCAGAGAGCGATATGGTCATCGAAGCGGACATTGATGTTGACCCGGATTTTCTGGGTTATCCGGTCGAAGACTTTGAGGGAACCGTGGTCGCGATTGATGACCTTTCCCCCACTATCAAGGGCGTGACGTTCGAGCTGAGTCGACCGATACAGTTCCAGGCAGGGCAGTACATCAATCTGCACATGCCGGGGGTGGAGGGGGCCAGGGCCTTTTCGATAGCCAACAAGCCCTCGGAAAATTCTGTGTTGGAGCTTCATGTACGGCGTGTGCCGGGTGGAGCCGGCACAGGCTACATACACGATCAGTTACAGGTGGGTGACACGCTGTCTGTATCCGGGCCGTACGGACAATTCTTTACACGCAAGTCGGCTCCCGAGGATCTTATCTTCATCGCCGGAGGGTCTGGGCTATCCAGCCCCCAGTCTATGGTGTTGGATCTCCTCGAGCACGGTGATACACGCCAAATCACCCTGCTGCAGGGTGCGCGCAATTTGTCTGAACTCTACAACAGAGAGCTGTTTGAAGGTCTGGCGCAAAACCATGAAAACTTCACCTATGTGCCTGCACTGGATAATCCCTTACCCGAGGACGCGTGGGAGGGATTTCGTGGATATGTTCATGAAGCGGCGATTGCTCACTTTGGAGGTCAGTTTGCCGGTCACAAGGCCTACCTGTGCGGACCACCTCCGATGATCGACGCGGCCATTACGGCTTTGATGCACGGTCGACTCTTCGAGCGTGATATCTACATGGAAAGGTTTCTCACCGCTGCTGACGGAGCGGAGGGTGCCACCAAGAGCGCCCTGTTTAAAAAGATTTAGTGAGGGGCAATGAAGTTTTCAGTCAGTCTTGGTGATGAAGGGAGTAGCTTTCACTGCGGTGAACAGCAAAACCTCCTTGAGGGAATGCAGACCTTTCAGGTCGGTGTTCCTCTGCTGAAATTGATTCCGGTGGGTTGCCGGGGCGGGGGTTGCGGTGTCTGTCGGATACGTATCCTCTCCGGAGAGTTCGAGACAAAAAAAATGAGTCGAAAGCATGTTTCGGATCAGGAACAGGCCGAGGGTGTCGCGCTGGCCTGCAGGGTGTACCCACGCAGTGATCTTTGTATAGAGCTTTTGTCATCTGCAGAAAACGATAACAATCATAGTGAACGGGAGTCTCTCTAATGAGAAAAGGTGTAATGCGTCCTGGCCATGTACAGATCCGGGTTATGGATATTGAGGAGGCGGTTATTCATTATCGCGATCGTCTGGGATTGATCGACGTTGGTAGAGACGCGCAGGGTCGTGCGTATTTAAAGGGCTGGACTGAGGTCGACCGCTTCTCCGTTGTGTTGCGTGAGGCGGATGAACCCGGCATGGATTTCATGGGCTTCAAGGTTGTCAGCAGCGAAGTCCTGGAACAGCGAAAACAGGATTTATTGCGGTATGGCTGTCAGGTTGAAGTCATTCCGGCTGGCGAACTTGATGGTTGCGGTGAGCGTGTTCGTTTTGATTCTCCAACGGGCCACTATTTCGAGCTTTATGCAGAGAAGGAGCAGACTGGCAAGTGGGGTGTCAGTGAGAATAATCCCGAAGCCTGGCCCGAGGACCTGAAGGGTATGCGCGCCAACCGCTTTGATCACTGCCTGCTGTACGGGGATGATATCGATGGTACCGCGGAGCTGCTGCAGAGCGTACTAGGTTTTCAAGTATCAGAGCAGGTTGTTGACAGGGAGGCAGGTGAACTGTGCGTTGCGTCCTTCCTTGCTTGCTCTATGAAGGCTCATGACGTTGCGCTTGTGCGCTATCCAGCTAAGGGCAAGTTTCACCACGCGTCCTTCTATCTGGATACCTGGGGCGATGTATTGCGGGCTGCCGATCTCATTTCCATGCACGATATTGCCCTTGATATTGGTCCCACGCGTCACGGGCTCACGCACGGGCAAACTATCTACTTCTTTGATCCCTCTGGTAATCGGAACGAGGTGTTTACGGGGGGTGATTATACGTACCCGGATCATCCAGTAGTAATCTGGGATGCACACCAGTTGGGCAAGGCAATTTTCTATCATGATCGAGAGTTGAATGAGAACTTCCTGAATGTCGTAACTTGAGAGCCAGCTAGCGGTGCGGTCAGCTGAGTTTCTGTGCGCGCAGGGTCGGGTCCGACCGCAGCCGTCATTGCAGGAATCGCTGTAATACATCTACTACGGAGAGGTGAGTTTGTCCGGTGCATCGCGCCGGCTGCTCAGTAAAACTTCCGTTCAAATACTCTCGTCCATCTATAAACATTTGGGAGGCACCATGCGTGCATCTGAAGGGAACCCCGAAGTTGGGGTATCGATCCAAACGGGCGCTGTACTGACCAACTACCATGATATGGGTAGCGGCGATCCTGTTTTGTTGCTGCACGGGTCAGGGCCAGGGGTGAGTGCGTGGGCTAACTGGCGACTTACGATTCAATCACTGAAGACCAAGTTCCGAGTGCTGGCTCCCGATTTAGCCGGTTTCGGTTACAGTATTTGTCCAAGCGAAATGGTGTACTCGCGAGAGTCCTGGCTGGAGCAGATCATCAGGTTCATGGATGCCTTGGAAATTGACAGGGTCCATGTCGTTGGCAATTCGTTCGGTGGCTCAATGGCACTTGCGCTGGGGATTGCCTGTCCAGATCGCGTGTCAAAACTGGTGCTTATGGGTAGTGTTGGTGTTCCTTTTCAGCTTACAGAGGGTCTTGACGCTGTCTGGGGTTACGAACCATCCGTTGACAATATGCGCAGCATTATGCGTACTTTCGCGTATGACCAGTCTCTGGTGGGGGATGACTTGGCGCAGCTGCGTTACGAGGCGAGCATTCGACCAGGTATTCACGAAGCTTACTCACGTATGTTCCCCGCTCCAAGGCAGCGATGGGTAGATGCGATGGCGCACCAAGAAAGTGATGTTCGGGCATTACCGCATCCAACGCTCTTGATACATGGGCGAGACGACAAGGTGATTCCACTCAAGACATCCTTGACTATGATGCAATGGATAGACAACAGTCGACTACACGTATTTGGGCGTTGTGGGCATTGGACGCAAATCGAGCACGCTAGCGCGTTTTCCACACTTGTGACGAATTTCTTCAGTGAGTGATGGATGCTGAGTCACTGAGTCTTTTGGATTGAGGCGCTGGTCATTGCCGCGCCCAAGTTGTTCATGAGCCGTTTCCGCGTGATTTCTGCCGTCCGGCGAATGTGCTGTTCGTTCGCGGCGCACAATGCTGGGATGTCCTTGGCTAATGCGGCATTGCAAATTGCCATGTGCTCGTCGCTTACGTTGCGTCGCGATTTCCGGTCGATACGGGCGAGGTTGCGATACCGTTTGTGCTGGTCGTAAAGAATCTCATGAAAACGCATCAGCCATGGTGAATGGCAGCACGATACCAGCGCAAGGTGAAACTCCCGATTGCGTACCTCCCACTCCTGTAGATCTGGCTCCTTCTGCATCTCAGCTTTGGTGAGGTGATGAAACGCGGCAACAACGCGCGATTCCCAGGCGTCATCGCTGTTTTCGACGCTCTGGCTTAGTGCCATCCCTTCCAGAATGACGCGCAAGTCCGTGATCTCCTCAAGTTCGTCCGAGGACATTTCAGAAACGCGGAAACCTCTTTGTCCGCGCACTTCGACAAACCCGTCCGAACTTAGCCGATAGAGTGCTTCCCGCAGCGGGGTGGCGCCAACGTTATAGGTACGTTTCAGTAGATCAATGCCCAGTTTGTCGCCGGGCCCGAAGTGGCCTTGAACGATGTCCTTCCGCAATTGCCTGTAGGCCTGGTCGGTGAGTGTTTTTACTTCCATGACGCCATTTTCCAGTACTCGTGTGTCGAATGTAACGCCTAAAACCCAGTGATTCCAACGTTGAGAATACGTGGAACGTTATCGAAATTCCATCTGCATTGTCAGAACAAACAGATATTATAAAGACATAAATAAATAACATTAAAATATCGATAAAAAGTTGTATATCGATAAAATATCGATTATCGTGAAAATCTACTCCAAAAATGAAGCCGTGCTTCCCTAGTCGGGTTACGCCAATAAGGAGAATAAAGTCATGAGAAAAGGGGTTATGCGCCCAGGGCATGTTCAGCTCAGGGTTCTGGATGTAGAAGAAGCTGTTGCTCATTACCGAGACCGTATCGGCCTGATCGAAGTCCACCGCGACGGGCAAGGCCGCGTTTACCTGAAGGGTTGGACAGAGGTTGATGCCTGGTCGGTCGTGCTGCGTCCCGCCGAAGAAGCCGGCATGGATTTTATGGGCTTCAAGGTTCTGGACGCAGAGACGCTCCAGGCACGAAAGCAGGACCTGATCAATTACGGGTGTCACGTCGAGACCATCCCCGCCGGCGAGTTGGATGGCTGCGGTGAACGGATCCGCTTTCAGGTTCCCACCGGGCACCATCTGGAGCTCTTTGCCGAAAAGGAGCAGACGGGCAAGTGGGGCGTGGGTGAGCACAACCCCGAAGCCTGGCCCGAAGACCTTAAGGGAATGCGGGCAACACGCTTTGACCATGCGTTGCTCTACGGAGATGATCTGGATGGCACGGTCGATCTCATGACGACTGTGCTCGGGTTCCAGCTGTCAGAGCAGGTGCTCGACCGCGAAAATGATGACTTCAGGCTCGCCGCATTCCTCACACTTTCTACCAAAGCGCACGATGTGGCGTTCATTCGTCACCCCGAAAAGGGCAAGTTACACCACACCTCCTATTACCTTGATACCTGGCAGGACGTGCTGCGGGCCGCTGACATTATCTCGATGCATGATATACCGCTGGATATCGGCCCCACGCGTCATGGTCTGACCCACGGACAGACCATCTATTTCTTCGATCCTTCAGGCAACCGCACAGAAGTCTTTGCCGGTGGTGACTACACCTATCCCGATCATCCGGTTACCACCTGGGATGCGGACAAACTCGGCAAAGCGATTTTCTACCACGACCGCCAGTTGAACGAAAACTTTCTGGGTGTGGTGACCTGATCATGCGCGTTAATCCAGCCGAACAAGTAGAGTATGCAATGCGTGAAGTGAAGAACTTTATCAATGGGGAGTACCGCGCCTCTTCCGCGGGCAAGACATTCGACAAGTTGAATCCCTGTACCGGGTCCCTCTTCGCCAAGGTGCACGAAGCCACAAGAGAGGACGTGGATGCAGCGGTGAAGGCAGCGCGTGATGCGCTCGACGGACCCTGGGGGAAGATGAGTGAGTCCGAGCGTGGTGCCATTCTGCACAAGGTGGCTGATGGCATCGACGCGCGTTTCGACGAGTTTCTCGCTGCCGAATGTGCAGACACCGGCAAGCCTTACGGTATCGCCAGCCATATTGATATACCTCGTGGTGCTGCCAACTTCCGTGTGTTTGCTGACGCCGTGAAAAACTTCGCCACGGAGGCGTTCCAGACGGCGACGCCTGATGGTAAAGGCGCATTTAACATCGCGGTTCGCAAACGCAAGGGCGTAATTGTGGTGATCAGCCCATGGAATCTACCTTTGTTGCTGATGACCTGGAAGGTGGGTCCTGCGCTGGCATGCGGCAACACAGTGGTGGTCAAGCCCTCGGAGGAAACGCCGACAACAACATCTCTGCTGGGTGAGGTGATGAATGAGGCGGGGGTGCCTCCCGGTGTGTTTAACGTGGTGAACGGTTTCGGGCCTGACTCGGCCGGTGCGTTCCTGACAGAGCACAAAGGTGTCGATGCCATTACTTTCACGGGCGAAACACGAACGGGTGAAGTGATCGCGCGCGCAGCTGCCAAGGGCTTGCGGGATGTCTCGATAGAGTGCGGTGGCAAGAATCCGGCGCTGGTTTTCGCTGACTGTGATATGGACAAGGCGATCGAGGGCACCTTGCGTTCCGTGTTCGCCAATTGCGGTCAGGTTTGCCTTGGCACGGAGCGCGTGTACGTCGAACGTCCTATCTTCGACGAGTTTGTCGCGAGACTCGCGCGCGCTGCTGCTGATTTTACCCTGGGTTTGCCCGACGATCCGCGCACCGATATGGGCCCGCTTGTTTCCCATGAGCACCAGCAGAAAGTCCTGTCGTACTACCAATTAGCCGTTGAAGAAGGCGCTCAAGTAGTGCTGGGCGGCGGCGTACCCGAAATGCCGCCAGAGCTGGCGGGCGGCGCCTGGGTCCAGCCTACGATCTGGACGGGACTCCCGGACGATTCACGAGTCGTTCGCGAAGAGATCTTCGGGCCATGCTGTCACATTCGTCCTTTTGATACAGAGGAGGAGGCCATCACGCTGGCAAACGACACCGCCTACGGATTGGCTGCGGCAGTCTGGACGGAGAATGTGTCGCGAGCTCTGCGAGTGTCTACGGCAATAGATTGCGGCATCGCCTGGGTAAATAGCTGGTTCCTGCGTGATCTACGGACTGCGTTTGGCGGCACCAAAGAGTCAGGAATCGGGCGAGAAGGCGGTGAACACTCCCTCGAGTTTTATACGGAACTGCAAAACGTCTGCATCAAGATCTGACAGAAAAGGAACACCATGAGCACATTGAGTCACGAGACCGTAGAGCGGTTGGCAGAACATTTGGAGAACGCCGAGCTACAGGCTCACGACGTTACCAAGATCACCGACGAATATCCGGAGATGGATTTCGAGGATGCTTACAACATTCAGTGGGCAATTCGTCGCCGCAAGGAGGCTCGCGGAAACAAGATCGTGGGAATGAAAATGGGGCTGACCTCCTGGGCCAAGATGGCACAGATGGGGGTAGAGGAGCCCTGCTATGGCTTCCTTGCTGACTACTTCAGCTGTGCAGACGGCTCTGCGATCAAAACCTCGGAGCTAATTCATCCCAAAGTCGAAGCCGAAATTGCCTTCGTTACCAAGAAAGTGCTCAAGGGCCCCGGCGTGCATGTGGCGGATGTGATCGCGGCGACTGACTTTGTGCTACCCGCCGTCGAAGTCATCGACTCCCGTTACAGAGACTTCAAGTTCGATATCAAGAGCGTAGTGGCAGACAACAGTTCCTCCTCCCGTTTCGTTACGGGAGGACACAGTCGCCCGTTGCACCATATGGATCTGCGCACCTGTGGCGTAGTGATGGAGAAGAACGGTGAGATTGTTGAAATGGCGACGGGCGCCGCCGTACTCGGCGACCCTGCAGCGAGTGTAGCCATGTTGGCGAATATGCTCGGTGAGCGTGGTGAAGAGTTGCCTGCCGGGAGTTTCATCATGACGGGAGGTGTAACAGCAGCGGTAGCTGTGCGTGCTGGGGACAATATTACCGTGCGCTACCACGACATGGGTACGATCAACATGAGGTTTGTGTAAGGCGCTGCCTTGCCAAGCAGGAACAGCATTATGAAAACGATAACTGCAATGCTGCACATTTCGCGTAAAGCCTCTCCACAGTCACACCTTTTTTTGAGCACTTTGCTGGTGGGGCTGCTTTCCGCCTGTGAGGCGCCTTTGAATCTTGAGGGGGTGGCTGCTGAGAAGGCGCGAGATATCAGACGCTATGACATGTTTCAGGCCGTGGCCCATAACGGCGACCGAGTCATGGTCGTCAGCTCAGTGGGAGCCATTCTCACGTCTGAGGATTCCGGGAATAGCTGGCAGCGGAATGATCTGCCCGGTCGGCCCGCGCTAATCGATGTAACCGCATGTGCGAACGGAAAATTCTACGCTCTCGACTCGGAGCGTCATGTCTGGCGTGAAGGCAGTGATGGGGACTGGGTCTCCGCTGTTATCGATACACAGGAAAATACCCTGTCGATTCACTGCGCGCCAAACGGGCGGCTTTGGGTTTCTGCCAGTTTCAGTACGCTGTATTGGACTGAAACTGAAGCAGCGACAGCTGAGTGGAACGAGTTCAGCCTTTACGAGGACTTGCAGTTCACCTCCGTGCGTTTTGTTGACGAACAGCACGGCTTCGCCCTGGGTGAGTTTGGCGTTGTTCTGGCCTCGTTGGACGGGGGCGACAGTTGGGAGCAACGCGAGTCAATTCCAAACGAGTTTTATCCGATGGCTGTTGACTTCCTTGATGCAAACGCGGGATGGGCAGGCGGTCTGGACGGCGTTATCTGGCAGACCGAAGACGGCGCTCGGAGTTGGACACGTCAGGAATCGGTAACTACAGCGCCAATTTATAACCTGCATGCCAGTAGCGAGGGTGTTTTTGCGGTGGGTGGGAGCGCGAAGCTTGTCGAGCTGAAAGACGGAGCATGGTCGGTATTCGAGGGGGCGCCTGAAGTTCTGGCATTCATGCGCGGCCTGGACACCCTGGCCAATGGATCACTGCTGGTTGCAGGTGGCGGTGGAACGCTTGCAGTAATACCGCTGGCGCACAGAACTCAAAAAATATAACAAGGTATCTCGATGTGAAAGAAGACAGCGTGATTAGTCGATTTTTCAGAATGATAGAAGTGTTTGTCTTCTATCATCCTAAAACCTTTCTCTCGGTGATACTGCTGGCGACTGCATTCTTTGCCACACGTGTTCCCTATCTGGAGATGTATTCCAATTTCGCGGACTTGTTGCCCCAGGAACACCCCTATATCCAGTTGCACAACGATGTTAAGGACACTTTCGGCGGCGCCAATAACGTCGTTATGGCGATATCAGTGGAAGAGGGTGACATTTTCAATTCGGACACTCTCTCGCGAATCCATCGGCTAACGCTCGGTGTCGATTCCCTGCCGGGCGTAAACCACAATCTTGTGCGTAGCTTGACGCACCGAACGGTGCGCAAGACATGGCTTACTGAATTGGGCAATATGAATTCAGAAGCGTATTACGACCCCCTCTATCCGGACCTGACGGAAGAGCAACTGAACCAGTTGCGCCTCGACGTGATGGCAAACCCGACTGTTTACGGCCTGCTGGTATCTCCTGACCTTAAATCTGCACTCATTCGCGGAACATTTAATGAGGGACAGCTTGACTATGTAGAGATATTCCGCCAGCTCGGGGAGTTAAAAGACGATGTGGAACAGCTGCGCGCCAGTGAGGCCGCACCGGGTGTGCAAATCTACGCGACAGGGCAGCCGGTTCTTATGGGTTGGGTCTACAGCTACCTCAACCAGATCATGCAGATATTTTTCCTCACTCTTGCGATTCTGCTGGCATTGCTTGTCCTGTATTTCCGCTCACGTCTCTACGGAATTGTGCTGCCCCTGATAGGAGTCTTGATTTCCGCTACCTGGGGACTGGGTATTGTTGCGCTGCTGGGTTACAACCTTGACCCCCTGACTCTGGTCATTCCTTTCCTCATCACCGCAAGAGCCATGTCACATGGCATACAGCTGGTCGAACGCTACTATCATGAAGCTCACGAGGCGCACGACAATCACGATGCAGCCCGGCGTACGTTCGAAACCCTTTTCCGACCTGGGACTCTCGGGATTGTTTCTGATGCCGTGGGACTCTTGCTGATTTCCCTCGGTTCTTCGCCGATCAATGTGAAGCTTGGAATTTACGCTTCAATCTGGGCTGGTACGGTGGTGATTACCGTGCTCATAGCGGTTCCGCTGGTGTTGTCATTACTCCCGCTGAGCAAGGTCTCCAGCAGCGCCGAGGATGATGCCCAGACAGGCGTATTTGCTTCACTCGCGCGGGTTGTAACCAGCAGGAACGGCTCAGCAGGTGTTTTGCTTCTCGCACTGGTGGTCTACATCGGAGGTGGCATACTCAGTTCCAGAGTACAGATTGGTGAATCAGAGCCAGGCTCGCCAATTCTCTATCCCGACCACGATTACAACGTTTCCTCGCAGAATATTAATGACAATTTTCCGGGTTCGGAGGAGATGTACATTGTTGCGCGCACCAGCGAGCCCGGTGGAATAAAACGTCCGGATGTTTTGCGCGCGCTCGAAGATCTGCAAATACACATGCTCAAGGACCCGGAGATGGGTGGCAGCAAGGGCATGCCCGATCTTGTGAAGCAGGTCAATCGCATATTGCATAACGATGATCCACGTTGGTCGGTGATTCCTGACGAGGCGTCTTATGTCGGTGGCCTGATGTTTGCCTTCATGGCGTCCAGTCCTATTCCTGGAGCTTTGAAGGAGTTTGTCGACACTGATGAGCAGACCGCGAACCTCGTGTTTTTCTATAAGGACCACAAAGGCGAGACCCTGCGTCGTGCCATCCATATGGCGAAGGAATGGATAGATGATCCCGCCAATCAGGTGGATGGACTGGAGGTGCGACTCGCAGGTGGGCCCATTGGCGTAACCGCGGCTATCAACGAGGCAGCCTTCGAAAGCAATATCGTCATTATCCCGGCAGCCATGGCGCTCATCTTTCTTTTCGTAACGCTTTTCTATTGGTCCTTGCACGCTGGCTGGCTCATGTTTCTTGTCATGACCTTCTGCACCGTTGCGACATACGCGTACATGGGCGTCGTCGGAATTGGAATTGATGTAAATACGGTCCCGATTATTGCTGTCGGTATCGGTGTGGGTATCGATTATTCGATTTATATGATGGACAGGATTCGCGAAGAGACCGCCAGACTCGGCGGCGACCTTGAGGCGGGAATTCGTCTGGCTATTGCCACTACCGGGAAGGCAATCGCGTTTACGGCGACGGCGCTCATTGGTGGCGTGGTCATGTGGGCCTTCGTGTCAGATCTCCGCTTTCAGGCAGATGCCGCTCTCCTTCTTGTCGTGATGTTGATACTCAACGCCTGGGCGGCGGCGAACCTCGTGCCCGCCTGGATTGTACGGTTCCGGCCGACGTTTATCGTCAAGGCGGAGCTGTTGGATGATGAAATTCATGCTGAGCCAGTCACGGCTGGATGATGTTGTACCGGGTGAACGGCCGCGGCCGCTAATAAAACCTTTAAAGGGGAATCCAATGAGAAATAAGAAGATGATTCTAGGCGTGCTGGGAGGCACTGCTGTTATGGCTGGCCTTGGAGCTGGTTCTGTCACGGCACAGGATGCGCAATGGGATACAGCGGGGTTCGTTGAAAACGCAACCTTCTATCGTGATGGCGCGGGGATATCCAAGTCGCGAAATACTGGACAATTTGAGTTCAGCAAAGACTTTGGCAAGAAATTCGGTATGAGTAACTTCCGCGTCAGTGGCACGTTACGTGGCACCTATGATGCGGTTTACGATATCAATGATGACGAGTACGGCAAAAATGCCGGCGGCGCCAGGAGCTTCGAGAACTTTGGCAGTACCACCGCCCAGGCACTCTTTGGCGGTAATGGTGATTCCCCATGGGGGCTGTCCATCCTCGGCAATGGCGGAGCAGCGGCCGGCAACCCCATACCCCCCGGCTTCCTTTACGACGTCTCCAGAAACCCCAATTCGGGTCTCAAGGTTCTGGGTGAGGACATGCACGATCCGATGGCTGGAGTTACCATCGGTGTGCCGGTACGGCCTTGTGATGAAGACAGCCGGGGTTGTGGTTTGAAGGACTATATGGACTTCGACACCAACGATCTCCGCTTCCCCGAGTTCAACGATCAGCTGGATTTCATTCGTGAGCTGTATTTCGAAGGCAGCATACCTACTGGCGACATGTCCGAGTGGTTTTTCCGGGTTGGCAAGCAGCAGGTGGTCTGGGGACGCACAGATCTGTTCAGGGTTCTGGATATTATCAACCCTGTCGATTATTCCCGGCAGAATATCTATGACGAACTCGAAGACATTCGTATTCCCCAGTGGATTGCCTCTGCCGAGTACCGTTGGGGCGCGACTGATACATTTGATGACCTGAACCTGCAACTGGTTTGGAACTTTGATGAGTTCCGTCCCAGTGCGTTGGGGCAGGGCGGTACCCCTTACTCTATCCTCGACGCCGGCTCATTCTTCAGAGCCATGAACAATTGCTGGGAAAACGGCTGTACGGTCTCCAACTTCGTACCTGCTGGAGCCATAGGTCTCGACGATCCGGGTTTGATTGCGGCGGATTTTGCACCTGGTGTTATTGGTATCCGCAACGTAAACCTGCCTTCCGGCCACGATCAGGGAGGTATCAAGTTGGAGGGGGTCTACAACAGTGTGGGCTTCTCGCTTAACTACTACCATTTCTACCAGCAGTTGCCAGTGTTGCGCGGCAATATTCCCTCGATGAATGCTTTCACAGGTGAAGTCGCGGATTGGGACCACCTGATTGCTTTCGATATCGACTTCCCTGAAGTTGATCTGGTCGGTGGCTCCCTGGACTTCTACGTTGACAGCCTGAAAACTGTGTTTCGCGTGGAAACCACCTATACACAAGGTGAGGAGTTCGCCAACACGCTGCAGCCGGACTTGTATTCCGACTCTGATGTGTTCCGATGGGTATTGGGCGTAGACCGGAACACGTTTATCCCGTTTCTTAACAAAAACCGTGCATTCCTTATTTCCGGCCAGGTATTCGGTCAGCACTTGCTCGACCACGAACTGGTAAGCGGTCCGCTGGGCGATATCGGGATGCCCGATTGGGAAGACAACTACACCATGACCCTGCTGATCAAGGGTTGGTACAAGTCAGATACCATCAGCCCCCAGGTAATTATGGCGTGGGACTATGAGGCAGGCGCCGGCACAATTGCCCCGTCGGTTGATTGGCTGATCAGCGACAGCTGGAGACTGGTCGTAGGGTTCAATATCAAGGTCGGCGACAGCATGGAAGACCAGCAGTTTGATGATTGCCGAACCTGTAATCCATTTCCTCCCTTTACGGCCAGTCCAGCTCATGCAGATCCAATGCAGTCCGGTTCAGTTGGGTTGAGCGGGATACAGCCAATGGGTCGCTTCCGTTCTGGCCCCCTGGGTAGTGCCAGTGAAGAAGATGAGTTCCAGGTAACGTTGCGCTATCGCTTCTAATTCCGATAACAATCAGGAGATACGATCATGTTTGAGAAACCTGTAATTACCCTCGCGTTGGCTGTCAGCCTGGGCGCGGGCCTCGTCCCCGCGGTGAGCGCCGATGTTGTAGACGATTCTTTCTACCCCTACCGGAATGGTACGCCCACCGCCGAGAATCTGGCCGTTGGCATGACCATAAATGCAGCGAATGTCGATCAGTTCACCGATATTCTGGATCCCGCGACCTACGAGCAGTTGAAGAATGGCTGGTGGGAAATGAAGGTGGGTGAAACTACGTCCTTCGATCTCCATCCGAATTACGTGGAAGCCACCCGCAAGGGCCTTGGCGGGGTTAGCCTCGGTGAGCAGCTGGGGCAGATTAATGGCTTTGTGGCTGGCCGACCATTCCCGGAACAACCGAGTCTCGATGATCCACGCGCAGGTGAAAAACTCGCATGGAACTACAAGTACGGCTACAACTGGGGTGATAGTGCAGCAATTTATCCGTTCTACTGGCGCTATCGTGACCTGGAGTCCGGCAAAATCGAGCGAACACTCAAATTCAATTTTCACTTTCTGAACTACAAGCACCGTGTGCAACACGACCCTGTGCCGGAGTTCGAAGACAATCCATCTGACCTTTTCCGAGCCATCTATGTTCAAGTGCTGGAACCGTTTGATGTAAAGAACACGCAACTGCTGATTCATCGCTCTTCTGATGACCAGACTGCAGATAACACATGGTTGTACCTCGGCTTCCAGCGTCGTGTTCGTCGCCTGTCCTCAGGTCAGATTACCGATTCTTTCCTCGGTGCTGACATCATGATTGAGGACTTTGAAGGGTACAACGGCCGTATTTCTGACATGAACTGGAGTTACAAAGGCACCAAGAACATCATGCTGCCTTTCTTCAACCACAACGACCTGGAACTTGCCACTGATCTGGAAGAGAGTGACGGCTACCAGTTTGTTGATTTTGGCGGGAAGGGCGGCTGTTTCCCGAATATCACCTGGCAGCTGCGTAAAGTGCATGTTCTGGAGTCAGATCCGATTGATGAGAACCATCCCATCAGCAAGCGCACGCATTACGTGGATGCACAGACGTTTACCCTGCCACGTACGCTGATCTACGACCGCAAGGGCGACCTGTGGAAGTCGTGGCTCATTGGCCAGGCCCACCCTGATCACCACCTCGAGAAGAACAAGGGAACCGGCGTGTCAATTGACGATGCTTTCTCGATGCTGGATGTACAGGCGGGACATTGCACTACAGGCCAGTTCAAGGGGCAGGTTGATCCCAAGTTGAACGAGGTAAAAATCTTCACCGTGCAAAATATGCGCGCCAAGGGCCGATAGTCTGCGGTGTTCTTTTGGCCAACTCCCGGCGCCTATACAAGGCGGGAGTTGGCACTTTTTTATGGATGTAGCCATGACAGACCCGGTTGATGTAACGCTGTATTTCAATTTTCGAAGCCCCTATTGCTACATTGCTTCAAAAACCCTGTTCAGGATTTTCGATGACTACCACACCAATTTGGTGTGGCGTCCTCTGGGAGGCTGGTCTGGTCGTTCTTCTCCCGAGCGCGCCAAAGTCAAGGTCCCACTGACCAGGCAGGATGTACGTCGCATTACAGCGAAGATGGGTATTCCCATGACGCCTCCGCCGATTACCACTGACCCTACCATCGCTGGAGCCGCCTCTCTCCTCGCCGAGAAAAAAGGGGTATTGCGTCAGTGGATCGTTGAAGTCATGCGCGCCGAATGGGCCGGTGGGTTGGATATCGGTGATCAGCAGGTACTTTTCGATGTCGGGGAAAAGATTGGCCTGGATAGAGCGTCACTTGAAGATGCTTTTGTCAACACTGCCTACCTTCAGCAACTTGAGGATAACTGGATAGAGGCGCAGGCACTTGGCTTGATCGGTGTTCCGAGTTTCCGCGTTGGTGAAGAATTGTTCTGGGGGTCGGACCGGATTGAGTATGTGCTTGATCACCTCAATGACCTGCGCCTCCGAAAGTGCTGAGTAAAAAACGGATCATCACCAGCTCGAAACCCCATGATTACTTTATACCAACGTACTGATTGCCCGTTTTGCTGGAAGGTTCGTCTTGCCTTGGCGGAGTTAGGTCTAGGCTACACGACGATTGAAGTAAAGCTGGGGGAAAAGCCAGCGGACTTGTTGCGACTAAGCCCCACCGGCTCGGTGCCAGTGTTGCTGGATGGTAGTGTCGTGATATGGGACTCTGGCGTAGCCGTGGACTATCTTGACGCGCGCTATGGAGTGGGCACCCTTGTTCCCACAAACCCGGTTCGGCAAGCATGGGTTAAATGTCTGCATGCGTATTCAGATAAATGTGTAGGGCCAGCGCTTCGGCCTCTGGTATTCGAAACGCGCTCCAAGCTCCTTGTGGATCGTGACCAGAGCGTAATTGAGAGCAGCGCCTTAGCGTGGCGGGAGTGTCAGGCGTGGATTGAAGCATATCTCGAACCGCAGTGGATGGGCGGCTCTGCGCTGAGTTCGGGGGAGTGCGCACTCGCAGCGCGCTGTGGCGTCGCGGAGGCCTATGGTGTCGGCGTGAGTGCTGAGTTTCCCAAATTGAACAGTTGGTTTACTGCGGTGCAGTGGCGACCTGCATGGGACGCTGCCTATCCGACTGGGTTTATTGGTAAATGAGCTGCAATGCTAAGGCTGATGCCAGCCTGCGGCAGCCACTTGGTAATAGTTTCGCTTCCGAAGAAAGGTGTAGATCGCGATGATGGATCAGGAAAGAATCAATCAGTTGGGCGACGAGCTCTACGACGCGTTGCGCGACGGACATACGCTAGAGCCGTTGACTGACCGCGAGCCGGATATCCAGATTGAAGATGCATACCGTATTAGCCTTCGTATGTTGAATCGCAGGGTAGACGGTGATGGCGAGACGGTGATCGGCAAAAAGATCGGTGTTACGAGTAAGCCAGTGCAGGAGATGCTCGGTGTATTCCAGCCCGACTTCGGGTTTCTAACGGACTCCATGGAATACCCTGACGGCGCAGAGATTCCGATTGAGGGAAACCTTATCGCGCCCAGAGCCGAAGGCGAAATTGCCTTTCGACTGAAGAAGGATCTCGTTGGACCCGGTGTCACTGAGGCCGATGTTCTCGACGCTACAGCCACCATTGTTCCCTGTTTCGAAATCGTGGATTCACGGATTGAGGGCTGGAAGATCAGGATTCAGGATACCGTCGCCGACAACGCCTCCTGTGGCGTCTATGTGCTCAGTAAAAAGGAGGTTGATCCCAGGAACTATGATCTGCCCGGTTTGCATATGAAGATCTACAAGAATGGCGAATTGCATTCTGAGGGTATGGGTAGTGCTGTCCAGGGCAATCCGCTTACAGCGGTGGCCTGGCTGGCAAATACCCTCGGAGAGTTCGGTATACCCTTCAAAGCCGGGGAAGTGATTCTGTCGGGGTCACTGGCGCCTCTGATCCCTGTTGTGGCAGGTGACGTGGTGTCATTGGAGGTTGAGGGAATCGGCGGCTGTAGCTGCAAATTTGTGTGATGGTGGAATAGGTTGCATATGAGTAACAAGATCAAGGCGGCTATTATTGGCCCAGGTAATATTGGTACCGACCTCCTTATGAAAGCCCAGCGCAGTAAGCTGATCGAACCGGTATGGATGGTTGGCGTGGATCCTGACTCTCCCGGTCTGGCGCGCGCGGCAGAAATGGGGTTGAAGACCACGTCCGACGGAGTAGACGGGATGTTGCCGTTTATGCAGGAGGATGGTGTTCAAATCTGTTTCGATGCCACATCCGCGTATGTACATGCGGAGAACAGTCGCAAGGTGAACGAGCGCGGAGCAGTGATGATAGATCTGACTCCCGCCGCTATTGGTCCCTTCTGCGTGCCACCGGTAAATCTGGCCGATGCGGTAGCCCGCAAGGCAATGAATGTGAATATGGTTACTTGCGGTGGCCAGGCGACTATCCCCCTGGTCGCGGCAGTCAGTCGAGTGCAGGAAGTCACTTACGGTGAGATTGTAGCGACAGTAAGTTCGAAGTCGGCAGGACCGGGTACGCGCAAGAATATTGACGAGTTCACCCGCACCACGGCCAAAGGTATTGAAGTGTGTGGTGGCGCTCATACCGGTAAGGCGATCATTATCATCAATCCGGCAGAGCCGCCGCTCATTATGCGTGACACTGTGCATTGCCTTACACACGATGACCCCGATCAGGAGGCAATTACACGCTCCATTCACGAGATGATTGCAGAAGTGCAGAAATACGTGCCTGGTTATACGCTCAAAAACGGCCCTGTTTTCGACGGTAAGCGCGTGTCGATTTATATGGAAGTCGAGGGCCTGGGAGACTTCTTGCCAAAGTATGCGGGTAATCTGGACATCATGACGGCGGCGGGTTTGCGCACTGCTGAAATGTATGCAGAGGAAATACTTTCCGGAAATTTTATGCCAAATGTGGCCTGAGGAGATCAAGCCGATGGATCTGAAAGGCAAGAAAATCACAGTGCACGATATGTGTCTACGCGACGGTATGCATCCCAAGCGGCACCAGATTACCGTCGAGCAGATGGTCACTGTCGCAAAAGCGATGGATGAAGCCGGTGTGCCGTTGATAGAGGTGACGCATGGCGATGGGCTCGGTGGCACATCAGTGAACTACGGATTCCCCGCTGCCAGCGACGAGGAGTATCTCACAGCTGTCTGCAGGGAGATGAAGAATACCAAGGTCTCGGCCCTCCTGCTTCCGGGGATAGGGACAGTAGACCACCTTCAAATGGCTGTAGACTGTGGCATCTCTACCATCCGTGTCGCGACTCACTGCACAGAGGCTGACGTTTCTGAACAGCACATCACTGTGGCATCCGGGATGAAGGGGCTGGATACCGTCGGCTTTCTAATGATGGCTCACATGATCGAACCGGAGGAATTGGTGGTGCAGCTTAAGCTGATGGAGAGCTACGGTGCCAATTGCGTCTATATCACTGATTCTGCCGGTTACATGCTGCCGGAGGATGTTGCAGCCCGGGTCTCGCTTGCGCGCAGGGAACTCAAGCCCGCGACAGAGCTGGGGTTTCACGGCCACCACAATCTGGCGATGGGCGTCGCGAACTCCATAGCGGCTGTGGCGGCGGGCGCAAACCGTATCGACGGTTCCATGGCGGGTCTTGGGGCTGGTGCAGGGAACACACCGTTGGAGGTGTTTATCGCGGTATGTGACCGCATGGGAATTGAAACTGGTGTAGACACGTTTAAAGCGATGGATATTGCAGAGGACCTCATAACGCCGATGATGGATGAACAGGTTCGGATCGATCGCGATGCCCTGACGCTTGGCTATGCCGGCGTCTATTCGTCTTTCCTGCTCTTCGCAAAACGCTCCGCCGCCAAATACCAACTTTCCAGCCGCGATATTCTCGTCGAGCTGGGTCGCCGCCGGACTGTTGGAGGCCAGGAAGACATGATTGAAGACCTTGCCCTGGATATGGCCAGAGAGCGGGGTACGATCCAGTGATGGTTATCTCGTGAACGATGCCGCCGAGCAGGTGGGTCCTGTCACGATCTCTATCTCCAGACAGATCCTGCCAGGCCGAGAAGCTGACTACGAGGCCTGGGTACAGGGCATTACTGCCGAAGCGCTGAAGTTCCCAGGTCATATGGGGGTGAGTGTCATTCGCCCCCGGCCGCCCTCGGCGGAGTACGTGACGATCTTTCGTTTCGATAGCTATCAACATTCCCGTGATTGGGAAGAGTCTGCGGTGCGTAGCGACTGGCTTGCCCGATTACAGGGTATAACGGCGGGAGACGATGCCGTACAAAAGGCGACGGGGCTGGAGTTCTGGTTCAGTCTGCCTGAGCTGCCGGCGGCCCATCCATCACCGCATAAAATGGCATTGGTGTTGCTGATTGTCGTCTTTTTATTGGTTCTTGCGATTAATTCCCTGCTCGGCCCCTTCATGGCCGATTTGCCCCTGGTGGGCCGCGTGTTCATCGCCGTCTTTTTACAGGTTATCCTGATGACCTATATCGTCATGCCCAGAGTGACCCGGCTGCTCAAGGGCTGGTTATACGGAACGGACTAATCAGGCGTTGCATCATTTCCATATGTCCACTAATATCGACATATGGATGTGCATGACGCAAATCGGGTATTCAACGCACTCTCACAGGAAACACGTCTGCGTGCGTTCCGTTTGCTGGTGCGGGCGGGTCCGACCGGGCTGGCTGCCGGCGCGCTGAGTGAAGCCCTGGGCACGCCGCACAATACGCTGTCCTTTCATCTCAATCATCTGTCACAGGCGGGCATCGTCTCCTCGCGGCGGGAAGGGCGTTCGATAATCTACAGTGCGGACTTTCAGGCCACACATGAGCTTATCACCTTCCTGGTAAGAGACTGTTGCAGTGCAGAGTTCGCAACAGTTCGCGAGGACAGCACATCCGCCTGTGCGATTATTGAGCTGGCACAGTGCTGTGCCCCACCATCTTCCGACAGGTTATGACAGGATTGCAGGCCACCGATTGGCAGCCTCTATGCGAGTTTTGGTGACATCCCGGAAAGGGTAGTTGTATGAAAAAGGTGCTTGTTCTTTGTACCGGCAATTCCTGCCGTTCCATTATGGCTGAGGCGATGATCAACCAACTGGGTGAAGGCCGGTTTTTTGCAGTGAGCGCGGGCAGTGAGCCAGCGGGCTATGTGCACCCGGGTTCTATCGCGGCTCTCCAGCGCCACGGTTTCAGGGTCGGTGAACCTCGCAGCAAGTCATGGGATGAGTTCGCCAACCACGAATTCGATATTGTCATCACGGTATGCGACCGCGCAGCCGCTGAAAGCTGTCCGGCTTTTATCGGAAACGTTGCAAAGAAGCACTGGAGCACGCCGGATCCTGCCAGCGTTCAGGGCGGTGAGGAGAACGTGAACCAGGCATTTGACAGTGCGCTCGCCATGCTGAGGGATCGTATAGAAAAGGAGCTTCTATGAACAATGCCAGCAAGTCGACCATCGGATTGTTTGAGCGCTATCTGTCCCTCTGGGTCGCGCTGTGCATAGCGGTTGGAATTGCCGCTGGCGTCGCGCGTCCTGCTGCCTTCGCTGCGATAGCTGCGTTTGAGTATGCGAGCGTCAACCTCGTGGTAGCCGTCTTAATTTGGGTGATGATCTTTCCCATGATGGTGAATGTCGATTTTTCCTCCCTGCGCGATGTAGGCAAGCGGCCAAAAGGCCTGTGCATCACGCTCGTCGTCAACTGGATCCTCAAGCCCTTCACGATGGCCGCCCTGGGCATCGTATTTTTTGAATATGTATTTGCCGGTTTTGTAGATCCACAAACGGCTCAGGAATACATCGCCGGGATGATACTGCTTGGTGTCGCGCCCTGTACGGCGATGGTGTTTGTCTGGAGTCAACTCGTGCGCGGCGATGCCAACTACACGCTGGTACAGGTGTCTATCAACGACCTGATCATGGTGTTTGCCTTCGCGCCACTGGCCGCGTTGCTGCTGGGTGTTACAAACATCGTTGTGCCCTGGGATACTCTGCTGCTCTCGGTTGTGCTGTATGTTGTTGTGCCTCTGGTCGCGGGTTACTTCACACGAAGCATCCTCGATGGGACCGGTAGTGGTGAACGCATCGGTCAGTTTACCGCAAGATTGAAGCCCTTCTCGATAGTCGGGTTGCTGGCGACGGTCATACTGTTGTTCGGCTTTCAGGCACAAACCATTCTGGACAAGCCACTGGTTATCGCACTGATTGCAGTGCCTCTGCTGATTCAAAGCTACGGTATCTTTTTTATCGCCTACGGCTGGGCCTACCTGTGGCGTGTACCCTTCACTACAGCAGCACCTGCTGCCCTTATTGGTACATCAAACTTTTTTGAGTTGGCTGTTGCGGTTGCTATCAGTCTTTTTGGGCTGCACTCAGGTGCTGCATTGGCAACCGTGGTGGGTGTGCTGGTCGAAGTGCCGGTCATGCTGTCGTTGGTCGCGCTGGCAAATCGTACACGTGGTCATTTCTCGTAGCTGGGCAAACGGTTGTCACGCGCAGCCGACAGGGAATCAGGTTCCCGGCGCCCGGGGATGTTTCAAACCCGGCTTTTGCCACCCTCTCTCAGCTGGTCGATAATTCTCTGGTCTCTTCCGTAGACATCCCGCCGAAACACCACTTCATCACCTACGGCGAAGGCGGTGAAGTAGACAAGGTAAACCGGTATCGGATCCTTTAGGTAAGCCGTTGTTGTTTCACCGGATTCGAACAGTCGATCTACCTCCGTCAGGTAGTTGCTCTTGTCGTGGTGCAATACCCACTCGATAAGCTTGCGTGGCTCAGCGAGGCGTATGCAGCCGGAGGAGAAGGTTCGCTCCGATTTCCTGAAGAGTGCCTTGTCGGGCGTGTCATGCAGATACACACTGTGCTGATTTGGCAGCATGAACTTAACCTTTCCCAGAGCATTGTGGTCGCCCGGCAGCTGGCGCAGGCTGAACTGCCCGGGCCCCACAGACTGCCAGTCTACCTCCGTCACGGGCACGAATTCCTGGCTGCCAGCCAGCCGTGCCTGGTATCCTGCCGCTGCCAGCGGGGCCGGATCCTGGCGCAGCAGCGGTAGTTTGTCCTTGACCGCGATACTGTAGGTAACATTCCAGTAGGGAAAAAACACCAGATACTGCATGTCTTCGGTGAATATCGGCGTTTCGCGGTAAGGGCGACCGACTATGATGTCCATACTGAGCGCCTCCGCATTGTTTTCGATGACCCGCATCTGGAACGCCGCGATGTTCACCCGGATATAGGTGGAAGGGGTATCTCGAGGCAGCCAGCGCCAGCGCTCCAGGTTCGCATCAAGACGTTCAATCCATGAGAAACGTGTGGCATTCAGAACCTGCAGGGTGGCCTTGCCAACAATTCCGTCTGCCTCGAGCCCCGCTCCCTGCTGAAAACGGATAACCGCCCGCCTGAGTTGTTCATCGAAAGTTCCGGAGTGTTCGCCAGGCCCCAGCAGCCTTTCCTGTAGCTGTGCCACTCGCGGGCCGCTGGCGCCGGGTTTCAGCGCAGGACCGCCATCCACAGCGCGGCTCGTGGTATCCGCTGCGGTGGAAAGTTCAGAACGCTTTGTCACCAGCGCCCAATACTCCGGTGCTTGGGGCCACAGGGCATGCAGCAGGTCACTGAGCCCCTTACCTTGTTCAATCAGTCGATGCAGCAGACCCCTGGCATCAATGGACTCACGTTCCAGATACCACTGGTCGTCCACCTGCGTCACCGCACCACGGTAGCGGTCTCGCACCTGGGACAGAAAGGCATCGGTGTAAAGTACATCCAGCTGTGTTTCTGGCAGGCTGCCCGCTAGCAATTCGTCGTAGTGGTAGCGATGCAGCGCCAGGCCGTGGTCAGCAGAGCGCAGGATCTCGCGCTGCAGGTCTGCGCGCAGCGAGGCCAATGGCCCGTCGGCGAACCACAGGGACCGGTAGTGATAGTCGCCATAGACGGCTGCCAGGTCGTCGATGTTGCGCACCGATGACGCGGAGCTTGCGTGATTGCCTCCGTTCAGGCTTTCAATTTCCAGGCGCAGTAGGTCACTGCCCGCAGCGAACCCCACTCGAGTGGCGCAGACAAGCATCAGTAACAGCAAGAAATGCGTTTTCAGGTGGTATATCAATGGCGGCTTCATATGCCGACAGTACCATATTTCGGTTTTTAGCCGGGCAAAGTCATGCCCACGGACGGAGGTCGCTGTAGCCACCTGAACTCTGGTGCGGCTCCTGCCGCCAAGGCGTGCACCGTGCGTCAATCATCCCGCCGCGCGTTGCTCAATGCGCACACCGTCAGCAAGGCTTGAACCTGGATACAGCACGATCGTATCGCCCACTTGCAGGCCGTCCAGTACCTCCGCCTCAACACCGTTGTTGCGTCCAATCCTGACCGGGGTCAAGCGGGCTTTGCCACCCTGCTCGCGGAATACGGCCCAGTCGCTGCCGCGCCTGAAGAGCGCGCTTGCCGGTATCTTGAGGATATCATCGGCCTCCCAGATGATTATCCTTGCCTCGACTCGGTAGCCGTGACCCAGTGCGCGGCGCGCGTCTGCTGGCTCCGTGAATTGTACGATTGTATTCACCCGCTGTTCTTCCACACCCAGCGCCGAAAACTTGGTGAAACCCAGCGGGTCGACGCGTTCGACGATGCCGTGCAACGTCGTTGGTCCGCCCCAGTCCTCGAGGATGACGGTATCCCCCGGGGACACCTTGACGGCGTCCGTCGACAGCAGTTCCACAACGACCTCGAGGTCGTTCTCGATATTACCAATTTCGAGAATCGCGGTGCCGGCCGGCAAGGTTGTCTCGCTTTCCTGCAGTACGCGCAACACGCGACCTGTGGCCGGGGCATACAGGGGAATGGACTCGCGCTGCGTGAGCATCGTCTCCGCCGGTACATCCGCATCCTGAAAGCTGATCAGGCTTGCGCGCGCATTGGCGAGCTGCGCTTCGCGCATTGCGATGGCGGCCTCTGCTGTACCCAGTATAGCCCCGGCGCTGCGCGCTTCACGCACCGCGCGATCCAGTTCTGCTTCGCTGACCATGGCACTTTCGCGCAGACGACGTACGCGCTCGAGGTCGGCTTTTGCCAGGTCACTGTCGGCAACGGCCTTATTCAGCTCTGCGCGTGCCAGTCGCAAGGCGGCCTCGGCGGCTGCAACTTCGGTCAGGGCCTGCTCGCGGGTACGTATGTCCAGCGCATCGGGATTGCTTGGCAGCATTTGCGCTACTATGCTCTGGTTGTGCACAACCGCATCGCCGGGCAATACCTCGACGCGCTGCAGGCGACCTGCCACGGGGGTCGCCAGCACATAAGCATCGTGCACGCGAGTGCGTCCCTCTTCGTCAATCGTTACCGACATTGTCCCACGGTTGACCGCTGCCAGATCCACGAGCAGCGGGCGCGGCCAGAAGGCGAAGATCAGCGCGGCCGCGACGATCACGGCCGATGTGAGGCTGATGATTGTTCTGGAATGCTTTCTGGCCATGATGCTATTCCCGTCCCTTGAGTGCCAATACCAGATCGGTGCGGTCCAGATCCCGTTTCACCAGCCAGCCTGAAAATGTGGCTGCCGCAATTACGGCAAGAGCTGCTGCCCCGTAGCCGACCGGTTGAACCGTTGCCGGAATCTGGTAAAGGTCGGTGCTGAAACCCGCAGCCACCGCAAACGACAGGTAGTAGCCCAGTACCGCGCCCAGTGGCAAGGCGGCCATTGTAACGAGAGCGAGTTCACCGAGCAGCACAAAGGCGGCCTCACTGCGCGAAAAACCGATGACACGCAAGCTCGCCAGGTCTCGGGCGCGCTCGGCGTAAGCGATGCGTGCTGCATTGTAGACGATACCGAAGGTGATGATGCCGGCCACGGCCATCATTATGTAGCGCATGGCACCCGCGCCCATATCCATTTGTTTTTGCAGCGCATTTCTTGCGTCCTGTTTCAGGCTGACGCTAGCCACTGCCGGCATGTCCTTGAGCATACGGTAGACAGCGTTTTGATTGGCACTGTCCACACGCAGGTATGCGCCGGATATGCGGTTGGGCTCACCGAGTGCACGGCTGAGGGCGGAAAGTTCCATATAGGCTGGCGAACCGAGCAGGGTTTCTGCGATTCCCGTCACGGGTACGCGTAGTGTCGGCCTCCTGCCCTCGCGGACCTCCAGAGTCAGCAGATCTCCTACCTGTGCTTTAAGGATGTCCGCCAGCGCCTCCGCCAGCACAATGCCTCCAGCGTGCAGCTGAACGGGCGCCATTCTGCTGTCCACTGCGCGATACAGGCGTGCATCGGTCGTCATACCGCTTATGACGCCCAGGTGACGCTGGACACCGTGTTGCAACACCGCAGACACATGGCGAGCGGGTTGTACGTCAATAACGCCGGGAATACTGCGCAGGTTAGCCAGCGCGGTGTTGGAAAGCGGTTCATTGAAGGTGACGCTGACGTCACTCTGGTCGATAACATTGAAGGTCAGGTCGATCGCCTGATTGAAGCCATTCATGATGCCGATCATGGCGACGGATAGCGCCATGCCAGCCGCGATACCGGCCGCGGCGCCGGCCATACGTCCGGGCTGTCGGGTCAGGCGGCGCAGCACCATCCTGCTGGGTTGGTCCAGCACCGACTGCAATGACCGGGCAGCCTCGCTGAGAGGACGATAGTGGGGCGGTGCGGGAGGCTGCATCGCAGCGGCGGGGGTCATCCGAAAAACGCGTCTCAAGACGATGACGCCTCCGGCAGATGCCGCACCGATGCTGACGCTGAATGCGGCGATGAAGGATCCGGGTTCAAGCTGGAAAATCAGGAAGGGAAATTTGAAGTAGAGCAGATACAGGTCAATGAGGGCGCGACCCGCGAGAATTCCCAGTACACAGCCCACTGTTGCTCCGCTGGCGGCGATGGCGAGAATCAGTTTGAAGTAGTGTACTGCGGTTTCGAGATTGCTATAGCCAAAGGCCTTCAGCAGGCCTATCTGCCCGCGTTCAGCCTCCACCATGCGGAAAATGACGATGTACAGAAGGAAGGCGGCGACTGCGAGGAAAATCGGCGGCACTGCCGCCGCGGTCGCGCGCAGGCCGGCAATCTCTTCACTGATGAACCGGTTTGATACGTGATCCGCCACGGCGTAGGCGCCGAAGCCGCCATAGGGCTCAAGCAGGCGATCGACAGCATGGATAACCGCGGGAGGTTGTGCCCCTCCTCCAATGGACAGCAGCGCCTCATTAAAGGCGCCCTCCAGGTCATAGGCCGCTGCCAGGGTCTGCATGCTGATCCAGATGACGCCGTAGCGCGCATCGTCAGACATCAATTCTCCGGGCGCCGTGGTGTAGAGAAATTCCGGTGCCTGGGCCAGACCGACGATGCGTAACGCGTGACGGGCACCGTTCATGGTGATATCCAGCGTATCCCCGGGCAGCAGGCTATGTGCCTCCGCGAAACCCTTGAGCAGTAGAATTTCGTCGTGGCGATCACTTTGCGGGGCGCGACCTGAACTCAGGTAGAATCCGTTAAGCCGCGGTGCGTGGAATTCAGGCAGTGATACGACCCTGGCGCGCAGCGGGATGTCCAGGCCAGGCAGGTCGATCAGCGCATGCCCCGTAATGCGTCCCTCCACTGCAGCGACAGAAGGCAGAGCGCTGAGCTCTGCGAGGAGATGTCGAGGTGCGCGCTTCACCGGCGCGAATACTTCGGCCAAACGGTATCGCTCGTAGTAGGCGCGCCGTGTTTCATCCAGTGAAGTCACCAGACCAGACATCATCACCAGCAGCAGAACACCGACGGCAATCACCGCGGCAATCGCCGCCGCCTGACCCTTGATCCGCCAGAGGTCCCTGAGCAGCTTGCGATCCAGGGGAGTCACGACCGGGTCACCATTCGATGTCGCTGGGGTCACGCTTGTGAGCATTGCGTTGGATATCCCGAATGCGACCGTCGGCAAAGTGAATAACCCGGTCTGCCATGTCCGCCGTCGCAGCCGCGTGCGTCACGATCAGTACCGTGGCTCCCAGCTGTTCGTTGACCTCTTTGAGTACACGCAGTACGGCTCGTCCGGTACTGCTGTCCAGTGCACCTGTGGGTTCATCGCAGAACAGGACGTTGGGCTGTTTTGCCACCGCGCGTGCGATGGCGACCCGTTGCTGCTCGCCCCCCGAGAGTTGGCTTGGAAAACTTCCGCCACGATCACCCAATCCCACCAGGTTCAGGGCATGGGCAGGGGGCATGGGATCGCTGGCGATTTCCGTGACAAGCTCGATGTTTTCGTGGGCGGTGAGTCCCGGCATCAGGTTATAAAACTGGAAAACAAAGCCAACGTGATCCCTGCGGTAGCGGGTGAGTTGCGCATCGGTCATCTCCGCGAGATTCCGTCCCTGAAACAGCACATCGCCCCTGCTGGCGCGGTCCAAACCGCCGAGGATATTCAGTAGCGTCGATTTGCCGCTGCCTGAGGGTCCAAGCAGTACCACCAGTTCGCCGGCGGGAATGTCGACATCAACACCGCGCAGGGCTTGCACTTCGGCAGCGCCCTCTCCGTACACTTTCCATACGCCACGAGTCGTAAACGCGTTCTGAGGTTCGTTTCCTGATAGCTTGCCCATCTTGTCACGTTCCGATGATCTGATGCTGCGGTCGCTAGTGACGCCCCTCGCCGCCGTGTTGCTCACGGACGAAATTGCGCTTGGAAATCAGTGAGGCAATGATAACGCCGAGGGTGACGACCGCAATCATGAGTGTGGAGAGGGCATTGATTTCCGGGCTGACGCCCAGGCGGACCGCGGAAAATATCTTGATCGGCAGCGTGGTGGCAGACGGGCCGGTGGTGAAGGAGGCAATCACAAGGTCATCCAGAGACAGGGTGAACGCCAACAGCCAGCCTGAAACAACGGCGGGCGCAATGATCGGCAGGGTGACCAGTCGAAAAGCATCCCAGGGCGAACATCCGAGATCGAGAGCGGCTTCTTCCAGTGACTGGTCAAAGCTCACCAGACGCGACGACACAACGACTGACACGTAACACATGGAGAACGTCGTGTGCGCCAGAACAATGGTTAACACGCCACGATCGAGACCGATACCGATAAACAGCAGCAACAGCGAAAGGCCGGTGATGACCTCTGGCATGACCAGCGGGGCGTAGATCATGCCTGAAAACAGGGTTCTGCCAGGAAACCGGGCTCCGCGTACCAGCGCATAGGCCGCCAGTGTTCCCAGCACGGTGGCCAGCGTGGATGAGAACACGGCAACTTTGAGTGTGACCCAGGCAGCGTCCAGGAAGGCCTGGTTACTGAGCAGTTCTCCGTACCATTTGGTGGAAAAGCCAGTCCAGACGGTCACCAGCCGACTCTCATTGAAACTGTAGATCACCAGGATGATCATGGGCAGGTAGAGGAAGGCGAAACCGAGGGTCAGCGACGTGATATTGAACCAGCTAAGGCGCATCAGCTTTGCGCCTCGTTCTGCTTCTGCTGATTCTGCTGGAACAGCACGATGGGAATAATCAGTATCAGCACAAGGACAACCGCAACCGCCGAGGCGATTGGCCAGTCCCGGTTGTTGAAGAACTCTTCCCACAGGACCTTGCCGATCATGAGCGTTCCCGAGCCACCGAGCAGTGAGGGAATGACAAATTCACCCAGTGTAGGAATGAACACGAGAAAACAGCCGGCAATAATGCCGTTGCGCGAAAGCGGCACTGTAACAAGCCAGAAGGCTTTTGCGCGGGAGCAGCCCAGATCTTCCGCAGCTTCAATCAGGGAGCTGTCAAGGCGATGCAGCGCGGCGTAGATCGGCAGAATCATGAACGGAATGTAGGTGTACACGATGCCGATGTACACGGCCACTTTGGTGTTGAGAATAATCAGTGGCTCGCTGATTACGCCCAGGCCCAGCAGCAACTGATTCAGGTAGCCTTCCTGGCTGAGAATGCCCATCCAGGAATAGACCCTGATCAGAAAACTGGTCCAGAACGGCAGAATCACCAGCATCATCAGGGTCGCACGCCATTCGTCGGGGGCCCGTGCCATGGCATAGGCTATGGGATAGCCAACAAGTAGCGTCAGTAATGTCGAGGTCGCTGCAATCTGCAGGCTGGATAGGTAGGCTTTCCAGTAGAGATCATCGGTGGTGAGAAAGGTGAAGTTCTCAAAATCCAGCTGTGACAGGAATGCGCCCAGACCGTCTTCCCAGCTGAACTGGGGCAGATAGGGCGGACGCGCCATCGCGACATCCGACAGGGAAATTTTCAGGACGATTGCGAAGGGTATGAGAAATAGCGCAAGCAGCCACAGGTAAGGAACGATAATGATCAACACTCGTCTCATTAACGCTCCAGAAGCACACCTGCCGTTGCATCCCACGACAGCCAGACCCGGTTTTCCCAGGTAAAGCCCCTGTTCTCAATGCGCCTGGTGTTGGCGGTCTGCGCTTTCAGCAGGCGTCCGCCTGCCACTTCCACGTGATAGGTGCTGATATTGCCCAAGTAAGCGATATCATGGATGCGGCCCTGAATGGCGTTTTCCGCGTCAGCCGGGCGATCCGCCGTGACCAGCACCTTTTCAGGACGGATTGCCAGGAAGGCCTTCTGCGCCGGTGAGAACGTCATCTCGGATGCCGCCACCAGCGGCGCCTGGCCGTCGGCCCAGTGCAACGTGTAGTGTTTTTCGCTGGCGCGGTGGGCAGCGCCTTCAATGATGTTCACGTCACCAATGAAGTCGGCGACATAAACGCAGTTGGGTGCCTCGTAGATGGCGGAGGGAGTTGCAACCTGGATCAGTTCGCCTTCGTCCATGACCGCAACCCGGCTGGCGACTGTCATGGCCTCTTCCTGGTCGTGGGTCACGATGACGAAGGTGGTACCGGTTTTCTCCTGGATGTCCATCAGCTCGAACTGGGTTTCCTGGCGCAGTTTCTTGTCCAGCGCCCCCATGGGTTCGTCCAGAAGCAGCAGCTTGGGCGCTTTGGCCAGGCTCCTCGCGAGTGCCACGCGTTGTCGCTGGCCACCTGAAATCTGGTGCGGCTTGCGCCGTGCAAAACGCTCCAGATGGGTGAGCTTGAGCATCTCTGCAACGCGTTCGCGCAGAGCGTCTTTGGGCATCCCATCCCGTTTCAGCCCGAAGGCAATGTTGTCCCAGACGTTGAGGTGCGGGAACAGGGCATAGGATTGGAACATCATGTTCACGGCGCGCTTGTTCGGGGGTACGGGTACGATGTTCTGCCCTGCGAGTTCTATGTGGCCGGAACTGGGGGTTTCGAATCCGGCCAACATGCGCATCATGGTGGTTTTGCCGCAGCCGGAAGGGCCCAGCAGGGCAAAAAACTCGTGTTCATAGATATCCAGTGTGAGGTCGCGGACAGCAGTGAAGTCGCCGAACCGCTTGGTCACGTTGCGGAACCGGATCAGCGGTTCTGCGCCAGGATCGGTCCAGGGGGCGAAAACGTTTTCCGGCATTTTGCCCTCGTCAAATGCAGAAAGTCATGGGGCGCCCAGGCGCCCCGGCAGGGCATCAATGCTCACGTTCCCGATTTGACCCGGGTCCACAGTCGGGTGACAGTTCTCTGCACATTGGCTGGATAGGGCGTCGTAATATACAGGTTTTCCAGGGTCGCAGCGTCCGGGTAGATGGCTGTATCCCCGATCACTTCCGGGAGCAGGAACGCCTGGCTGGCCAGATTCCCGTTAGCGTAGAACACGTAATTGGACGCCTGCGCCATGTTCTCAGCATCCATTATGAAGTTCAGGAACTTGTGGGCACCCTCCGGGTTTGGGGCATCAACCGGGATTGCCATCTGGTCAAACCACATCAGGGCACCTTCTTTCGGGGCGTGGTAGGCAATCTCAACGCCGGCCTCGGCCTCGGCAGCCCGGTCACGTGCCTGGAGAATGTCGCCAGACCAGCCAAAGGCAACGCAGATATCGCCATTGGCGAGCGCGTTGATGTACTCGGAACTGTGGAACTTCTGCACATAGGGTCGAACAGCCATGAGCAACGGCTCGACCTTGGCGATAACGGCCGGGTCGTGGCTGTCCGGATCTTCACCGATATACTTGAGCGCGGCGGGAATCACCTCTGCTGGCGCGTCCAGGACGTGTACGCCGCAGGCGGCGAGCCGCTCCATATTTTCCGGCTTGAAGATCAGGTCGAGTGAATCGATCGGCGCATCGGCACCCAGCACCTCGGCCACGCGGTTGATATTCACACCGAGGCCGGTGGTGCCCCACATGTAGTTTACGGAATATTCATTGCCGGGATCGTAGCGCGAGGTGCGCTTCTCGATAACGTCCCAGAGGTTGCTACGGTTGCTCAGCTTTGACGGGTCCAGCTTCTGGAATGCGCCAACGGCAATCTGCCGCTGCAGGAAGGTACCTGACGGCACAACCACGTCGTAACCGGATCCGCCCGCCAACATTTTCGTTTCCAATACCTCGTTGGAATCAAAAACGTCGTAGATCAGTTTCAGCCCGGTCTCCTCTTCAAACTTGGCGAGCAGCGCTTCGTCGATATAGTCAGACCAGTTATAAACGCGAACTTCGTCTGCCGCGTTGACGACTGTCGCGCATGCAAACAGCAAGGCCAAACCCAGTGACTTGCCTTTCATGACGTATGCTCCGGAAGTGAATTTCTGTCGAGTATCTACCGGCAGTTGCGATTCGATCAAGTGTTTCTGCTCTGCATAACGGTGTTTTGTTCACGCGCTCTGTGTGGCGCGCGTGAGTCACACTGAGCGTCGAATGCAGCGCGCACCATGTCGGCTCATTCCAGGGCCTGTCGCGCACAGTATTGATGCATGTTTTGTTCAGTAAGCCCGCATCTGGCAGGAGAGTGGACGTCTAAGACGTGTGGGAGCAAGGTATTACGAGGCTTTTCCGGACAGGGTGGGGGATTGGCATAAAACTCGCTTGGCTATTGTCGTGGCCGAAGTGATCTGCACAGGCAGGGTCATCCACGGGATCCGGGACGACCCGGACGGCTTATCTGCCGCTTACTGTGTCTGGACGACCAGATGACACTTGTACTCAGGCGAGGCAGTCAGCATGTCGGAAGTTTCCACCGCAACCCCTACCCACGCTGCATTTCAATCGCTGCCCGTCGTCGACGTAACCGGTCTGCGCTCAGATAATCCGGCCCTTCGTCAGCAGGCCGCAGCTGCGTTGGGAGATGCAGCTCGCCGCGCGGGTTTTCTCTATATCACGGGTCATGGCATTTCATCCGATCTCATACAGCGGTTTCGTCAGCGTGCCGCTGAGTTCTTCGCCCAGGACCACGGGGTGAAGATGCAGAGCTACATCGGCTACTCACGCAATCACAGTGGCTACGTGCCGGAAGGTGAAGAGCAACTTTATGGCTCGGTTGTCCCTGACCGCAAGGAAGCCTACGACGTCAACTTTGACATGCGCGACCCAGCTCACGAGCGGCCGATGCTCGGCCCTAATCAGTGGCCCGCGTTGCCTGGTTTCAAGGCGGATGTGGAGTCCTATTACAGCGCGGTCTTTGAATTGGGCAATCAGTTGTTTCGCGGCTTTGCACTGGCTCTGGGGTTGCCCGAGGACCGCTTCTTGCGCCTGGTCAATCGGCCTCCCACCCAGCTTCGCCTGATTCACTATCCGCACGATGCAAAATCAAATCCCGCTGCGGCGGGAATAGGGGCGCACACGGACTACGAATGCTTCACCATTCTATTGCCTACGGCACCTGGCCTGGAGGTCATGAACGGGGCGGGTCAATGGATCGATGTCCCGCTGTTGGAGGGCGCCTTCGTTATCAATATCGGGGACATGCTGGAAATACTCAGCAACGGAGCCTTTGTGGCGACAGCCCATCGGGTACGCAAAGTGGGGCAGGAGCGCTACGCGTTCCCAATGTTCTGCAATGTTGATTATGACGTAGTCATTGAGCCACTGGCAGAATTGCTGGTCGATGGAACGTCTCCGCGCTACTCGCCACAGGTCTGCGGTGATCATCTCTTTGCGCAGACCGCACAAACCTTCGCCTACCTGAAAAGACGTCTGGCCGCCGGTGAAATCACCCTGCCCAAGGGTAGCCTGGGCCTCTCCAGTTTCGGGCCAAAAGTGCGTGCACGGTCATGACGCTGTTGGAGATGATCCAACGCTACCCCCGCGAACCGGCGTCCGGTGTGCCGGACTGGATGCTGGGTTGCTTTCGCCGCCGCTGTATCAGCTTTGCCAATGGTGAGTCGGATGAGCACACCATTGTCTACTGGCTGCAAACCCGGAATCTGACCATTGATCTGCGCTTGCCGAGAACCGAGCAACAGGTTCGTGCGGCCCCGATCGGTGAATACAACGAGCAGGAACTCACCGCGATGGCGAACTACGAGGGCTGGTTGGCTGATTGCGCGTGGAATGGAAAGGAGATGGCGTGGCAGCGTGCAGAGTCTCTGCAGGTGACCAATCGGTGGCCTGAGCCGGCGGTGCTGCACAGAATTGGTAACAGCATGATCGAGTTTGCTCCCAGTGGCGCATACGTCGAAGACTGGCGGATGCAGGCTTCAGCGCCTGGCCCCCTGCTGGGTTTACGACTGCTGCAGGAGTTTGATGCAGTGACGAACAGTTGGGCGCCACGAGGGGGAGGGTTGATTGTCTGCGGAGACTACGCTGCTCTGGTTGTGGGCCGTCCTGCGACTTCCGCAATTGATGCGGCGAAGCCTTTGCAGGACCAGGTTCGGGGCGCTGTCGGTAACGAGGCACGGTTACATGAATTACTTGGTTTTGAAACGTCCATTGCGGTGGGCTCCTTACAGGAAGGCTACACGGTAATGCACAGCACGGTGCCAGAGCGTCAAGGTGCACCGCTGTTCGGTCCGGGGACGTTTGAATGGAACCGCAGCGAGAGCCTGCTAGAGCATCGCGTTCTCCACGAGGGGCAGGAATGCCGGCGACGCTATGCGGTGGATGTAATGCTGCCGCATCAGGCATTCCCCCTCAGTACGCCTTGCGACGCTACAGCAAGCGACTGGTTTATCCGCGAATCGGGCACGTTGCGCCGTTACGCAGAGGTGCTTTCATGAGGTTGTACGCCCCGCGCATGTCGGGCTTTCTGCCGCTGCAATTGGGCGACTTCACACCGCCAACACGTTGGTACGGTCGGCAGCTCATGCTGGTGTCAGCAGGGCCGGAGTGGGTGGCACAGGATTATGCCGCCGTCATGGCGAGCCGACGACACATCAAGCACCTGTTTGGTCCCCGGGACAGTTGGCCTCCGGATGACCTCAGAATTGAGGACAATCTCGCGGATCTTGAATGGCACCGACAGGAATTTTCTGCACTGCGCTCCTTTGCCTATCATCTGCTGGACCCTGAAGGTCTGGCGTGCCTGGGCTGCCTCTACCTTTACCCGACGGCCAGTGATGCTCACGATGCCGAGGCCTACCTGTGGACGCAGGTCAGTCTGCCTCGAGAGCAGGCCGCGCAGATGGAAGACGAGGTGATTGCCTGGATCAATGGATCCTGGCCCTTCGCCGCGATTGCCTGGCCGGGCCGGGTCATTGCGTTTGATGCCTGGGCAGCAGCCGGTCTACCCAATTATTACGCCAGTACACGGTCGCAGCCGCCAAAGCCGGCAGTCGGGGGGTGAATGCATGTCCTGCTCGTCCTCTGGCCAAAGAGTATCTTTTTGTCACACAGCCCTCAGGAGATCCACCATGAAACATCTATGTCGCTCGATTGGAATACCGTTCCTCAGCCTCATGCTTTGCCTTTGCGCGGGTCTGGCCCAGGCCGAGGAAAAGCGCACGAAATTCTCGCTGGCGTGGTCAATCTACGTCGGGTTCATGCCCTGGGCCTACATGGACGAGGCCGGCATTATGGACAAGTGGGCGAAAAAATACGGTATCGAAGTTGATCTCGTGCAGATCAACGACTACATCGAAGCAATCAACATGTACACGGTGGGGGAGTTTGACGGCGCGACCATGACAAACATGGACATGCTCACCATTCCCTCGGCGTCCGGGGTTGATACCACGGCACTCATTACAGGTGACTTTTCCAACGGCAATGACGCGGTGGTCTTGAAAGGGCGCGACAGCATGCAGGACATCAAAGGCATGGAGGTTTACCTGCTGGAGTTATCCGTGTCTCACTATGCGCTGGCACGTGCACTGGAGATGGCCGGTCTGAGCGAGAGGGATGTGACGCTGGTGAACACTTCTGATGCGGATATTGCTACCACATTCAAAAACAGTGATGTCCAGGCCGCAACACTCTGGAATCCACAGCTGCAGATGGCGATGCAGGAGCCGGATGCGGTCAAAGTATTTGATTCCAGCCAGATTCCCGGCGAGATTCTTGATGTCATGGGTGTGAATTCAGACACCTTGAAGCAATATCCGGAGTTGGGCAAAGCGGTCACCGGTGCCTGGTTCGAGACTGTGGGCATCATGCTGGGTGACAGCCCGCAGGCCGTTGCCGCCAGAACCTTTATGGGTGAGAACTCCGGCACCGACCTCGCCGGCTACGATATGCAACTGGCCGCCACCTACATGTTCAAAACCCCGCAGGAAAAGCTGGATTACCTGACCACTGAGCGGGTGCGCGAAACCATGGATTTTGTGACCCGCTTCACCTTCAAGCATGGCCTGTTGGGGGCCGGAGCGCAGTCGCCCGATGTGATCGGCATTGAGCTGCCGGATGGGTCGATATGGGGCAACAAAGACAACGTCAAGATGCGCTTCGACCACCAGTTCGTGCGCATGGCTGCCGACGGCACGCTGTAGGATTACCTGGCCTGCGCCGGCAGTGTTGCCGGTGCGGGCTGCTCACTTCGCGACCCCTCCAGAATGGCCGCGACCAGCACCATGACGCCACCCAAGACCTCATACCATTGCAGGTCAGCGCTCATGATGATGGCGGTCGATGCGACAGCGACGACCAGTTCGGCGACGATGATAATGGCGGAGCGTCCCGCGTCCATCTGCGTTACGCCCCACTGGGTGCCTGTCGTGATCAGCGTCAGCCACAGGCCACCGTAAGCCGCTGCCCACAGCGCAGCGGTAGCTGTCGGCAGGCTGCCGGTGGATGCCACGAAAAGGGAGGAGATGCCTATCATTGCCGCGCAGCCAATGAACATCGCTGCTACCTTGCTCATGACCGGTATGTCCCGGGTGAAGCGGAAGAGAATGTTGGTTGCTGCAAGCCCCATCCCCGACCCCAGTGCGAGGGCATCAATCCATGAAATGCCACTCCAGGACGTGTGCGCGACATCCAGAATGATAAAGGCGCCGGACAGGCACAGCGCGACGGCCAGAATGCGCACACCATCGACATGTTCACCGAGGAACAGGCGTCCTCCCAGCACGCTCCACACGGGCAGCATGTAGAACAATATCATGACCCGGATCACGTCTCCGTGATAAATGGCCGTCTGGAAGGAGGCATTGGCAAAACCGCCGGCCAGCGCGACCAGCGCCATCAGGGACAGTTTGTGCCGCCACAGCTGGCGTTGCCGATACAACCAGGGCAGGAGCAGCAGTGCACCAGAGCAGAACGCGATAAACACCAGGTGCAGTCCATCCAGCCCCTGCTCGCTGAGCGCCTTGATCGGCAGCCAGGTAAGCCCCCAGCCTGCGGAGCTGAAGAAAAGCACCGGTACGGCGAATCGCGTGTTCATTCAGCTTGTCCTACTGGGATTGTTTGAACGTCCTTGCCCACAGCGCCTGCGCCGGAGTGATGAGTGTGACCAGCAAGGCCCCTGCAGCGAGGCCAAAAATGCCATCGGCAAGGCTCGACAACAGGGCTGGCACCATGCCGGTGAAATTCGCCGTGAAATCGGCGATAGCCGAGTGCACGGGTGGAAGCCCATGTGTGAGAATACCGCCGCCCACCAGAAACATGGCGATGGTGCCAAGCACAGAGAGCGTGCGCATCAGGTGGGGCGCCAGCCAGAGAAGCCCCAGGCCCACCCGATTGGCAAGCACGTTTTGCTGTCGACTCAGGTAGATCCCGGCGTCGTCCAGCTTGACGATGCCGGCTACCAGGCCGTAAACGCCGACCGTGATCATGATGGCCACAACGGTCAGCACCATGAACTGCAGGCCGATGGTTTGCATGGCGACGGTACCCAGTGTGATGGCGATGATTTCGGCGGACAGTATAAAGTCGGTGCGAATTGCGCCTTTGATCTTCTTTCTCTCGAGCACTTTCAAGTCTTTCTGCGGCGTCTGCAGGGCCTCTTTCAGCGCCCGCGCATGAGCAGCATTTTCTGTCGGATGCAGGAATGGGTGCGCGATTTTTTCAAAACCTTCGAAACAGAGAAAAGCACCACCCAGCATCAGCAGAGGCGTGATCAGCCAGGGGACGAAAAAGCTGATCGCCAGGGCAGCCGGGACCAGTATGGCCTTGTTAACAAGTGAGCCCTTGGCGACCGCCCAGACCACCGGCAGTTCGCGCGTGGCACTGACGCCCGTGACCTGTTGTGCGTTCAGGGCGAGGTCGTCGCCCAGCACACCAGCCGTTTTCTTGGTGGCAGCTTTGGTCATCAATGAGACATCGTCGAGAAGCGTCGCGATATCGTCAATCAGCGCGAGCAGACTGCTCCCTGCCATCGTGCAGGCCTCCTCGGCCGGGTGGTGCGTGGACGTGCCAGTCTAGCCGAAATCAGCGTTGGCAGAAACGTGTCTCGGTGGCAGAAACGCCTGTGTTATGGTTCTCGTCGTCGGCCAGATTGGCCTTGCGGGCGTCTTGCGATATGCGCAGCAGAAAGAAAGTTGTCATTCTCGGTGCAAATTTCGCGGGTATCGCCTGTGCACGCAGGCTGTCATCGCATTTTGAGGTGACGGTTATTGACGCCTCCGGGTATTTTGAGTTTTTGCCCAATATTCACGAGTTGCTCTCGGGTGTTAAGTCTGCCGATGTGTTGCGCCTGCCCCGCAGGCGGCTGGTGGAGACACCGGGGCATACCTTTGTGTGTGAGACGGCTACCGCGGTCGATACGCAGGCGCGCTGCGTGGAACTGGAGTCGGGCCAGCGTTTTGACTTTGACGCCTGTGTGGTTGCTGTGGGTGGCGTCAACAATACCCTGGGGGTCCGCGGCGCCGAGCAGTTCTCGCTACCGTTCAAGTCGGTCGAAGATTGTGTGGTCATCGCGCAACGCCTGCGTGATCTGTTGACCTCCGGCAAAAAGACCTCCGTGGTGATAATCGGTGCGGGTCTGGAGGGGGTTGAAGCCCTGGGTGAAATCCTGCGTGGCTACCGAAACCACCCTCGGCTTGCCGTGCACGTGGTTGAGTCCGGCGAGCAGATACTGCCGGGCAGGGATCCACGCCTGGGTGACGATATCCAGCAGCACTGCGCTGACTTCCCGGTCACTTTTCATCTTGGCGAATCTGTCGCAGCGCTTGCCAAAACCCGCGTGAAACTCGCTTCCGGGCGTTCCCTGCCGAGCGACGTGACGTTGTGGACCGCGGGTGCAAAGCCCTCTCCGCTCCTGTTCAGCAGCGGCCTGGCGCCCACCGCCAGTGCCTGGGCAGCGGTGACGCCGACCCTGCAGAGCTGCGTGGCTCCCACAGTGTTTGTCATTGGCGATGCGGCGGCGCTACCCGATCGCGTGAGCAAGCAGGCGTATCACGCCCTTGATATGGGGGCGCATGCGGCAGGGAATGTGCGACGTTTTCTCGCTGGCGTCCCGCTCAAGCCGTTCAGTCGCGGCCTGGAGCTTGGCCTCATCGCACTGGGCGATGTCGATACCTACCTGACTGTTGGGCAGCGAATTTTTGCCGGCCCGTCCCTGGCTGCAGCCAAGGAGCTAGTGTTCCAGGCCAATATGGCGAGGCTGGATCCGCCGCTGGGCGCATCTCCGGCAATAGCGCTCGGACAGCGTTACTGGCGCGGGCTGCACCGGTTGGCATTGCCGGCGCTGCGGCCCGCTGCGCTGCGCAATAACCTGTCGGGGTTGCGTGTGATCGCCGGCTAGCGCCGCCATCAAGGTCCGGGATTCAGGTGGCCAGGATCTCGCGTGCTTGCAGCCATTCCCGCAGTTCCGCCTCGGGCATGGGGCGCGCGAAAAAGAAACCTTGAACGATGTCGCAGCCGAGTTCGCGTAAAATATCCAGCGTCGCGCTGTCCTCCACGCCCTCGGCGACCACGTCCAGATTGAACAGATGCCCGATATCAATGATGATCTTCACCAGGTTCTGGTCCTGCTCATCCTCTAGCAGGCGCACGACGAAAGAGCGGTCAATCTTGATTTCCGTCGCCGGTATTTCCTTGAAGTAGGACAGTGATGAAAAGCCGGTACCAAAATCATCAATCGATAAACCGAGGCCCAGCGAGCGCAGCTGTTCCAGGTTATGAAAACCCGCTTCCTTGTCTTCAATCACAGCACCTTCGGTGATCTCGACCGTGACACAGGCGGGGTCCGCACCCCAGATCGCCAACGCGCTTTGCAGCATGTTCGGGAGATCGGGGCTGCTGACCAGATCCGCCGGCAGGTTTATCGCCAGTGGCAGCGTAAAATCCTCTTTCCACTCGTGCTGGTAGCGCAGTGCGCGATTGATAACCCAGCGTGTTAGCTCGTAGCTGCGTCCGGAGGCTAAAGCCAGCGCGATCAGCTCCTCGGGAGGAACGTAGCCGTGGTCGGGAAGATGCCAGCGAATCAGCGCTTCGGCACCGTACACCTTGCCGGTGCGCAGATCGATTTTCGGCTGGAAGTGCAGTTCGAAGGCGTTGTCATAAAGCGCCTCGGCGAAACGCTGCTCCAGTGGCAGTCCGTGCTCCGCAACGGGGGGCTCCTGAATGGCCTCATCAATCTGCAGCGGTTTACCCTGACGTGTTTGCGCCAGACTGTCCTCTGCGCGCGAGAGCATCATTAGAGCGCTTTGTGCATCGCCGCGGCTGACCGCCAGCCCGAGACGCAGCTCAACCGGCAGGATTTCGTCGTCGATGATCAATGACTCTTCCAGCGTGCGCTGCACCCGGTTTACGGCCAGTGCGATGAACGCCGGATTGGTGAGCCTTGGCAGCAGGAAGGCGAAGGTCTTGTTCGACACTCGGTACACGTTGTCAGGGAGCTTGCTCAGGGCCTGCAGCTGCTGCTGAGCTTCTTTCAGCAGGTGGTCGCCGATTTCAAAGCCGTGCCGGTGGTTGATGACGCGCAGGTTGTACAGATCGATCAACAGCAGCCCAGTGTGCTCACCGTGCTCGCTGGCCAGGGCAATCGCCGCCTCCAACGCTGCGATGAATGCGCCTCTATGGGCTACGGGTGGGGGAGGGTTCACGGCGGCCCGCTATAGATGGATGCTGTTCATGTCGATGCCGTAGGCCCCTGGCTCCAGGCTGTTGGCGATGTCGAGAGGTCTACCCTGGCTGTCCTCGGTTTCGTGGAGGAGATCCACCATACGCACGCTGGTCAGGGGTTGCTTGTCGGCATCCAGCACAACCATGATGCGCGGTCGCAGGCGTCGGGTGCGGTACTCGGCCACCACCACCGCGACCTCGCCAGAGGACAGTTCAATCAATGTGCCCGCCGGATAGATGCCGACCGCCTGGATAAACTCCTCAACCAGCTCGGCCTGGAAGTCGATGTCCTTGACGTCGTACAGCATCTTGATCGCGGCAGAGGGTGAGGTTGCCCGCGCGTAGCTGCGGTGGCTGGTGATGGCATCGTAGCAGTCAACGATACCTGCGATGCGGGCAAAAATGGGAATGGCATCACCGCTCAATCCCTGGGGGTAGCCGGAACCGTTATGGCGCTCATGGTGGTGCGCAACCATATCCAGCACATCGCGGTTCATGAGGCCTGTCTCCGCCATCATCTCCACGCCATGCCGCACGTGCTCGCGCACAGCATTGAGCTCTTCGCTGGTCAGCTCATGGTCGCTGTTCAACAGTGCCGGATCTACACGCAGCTTGCCGATATCAAAGAGCAGGCCCCCGATCGCCAGGGAGCGCAGGTCGGATCGGGGCAGGCCCAACTGCCGACCGAGCGCCACGCCCCAGATGGACGCGCCAAGCGAGTGCTGATAGGTGTATTTGTCCTGCTCCTTGAGCCGGGCCAGCCAGATGCAGGCATCGGGGTTGCGCGAGATGCTGTCGATCATTGGCTCCACCGAACGTTTCACCCGCACAACATCCACGGCAGCCCCGTCCCGGGCATGCTGGAATACTTCCTCCAGACCGTCTGAAAGCTGCTGTACCGCTTCCTCCGCGCGCGGGTACTCCTCCGCCCAGTCCGCTGTATCCGTGTAGGTGACCAGTCGCCGTTTGGGAAACATGGCTTCCCGGGATATTCTCGGGCGCTGCACGCGCCTTTTTTGCTGCAGCGCGTAGTCGACATGGCGGCTTTTTTCAATATCGACGAACACGTACTGGCAATGCCTGCGCAAATTGCGGATATCCTCTTCCGAGGTGATGCGAAAGCCCTGCAGAATGAATGGCGTTTCCAGCCACGGGCGGTCCAGGCCCGAGACGTACATGCCCGGCTTCAGATCGGCAACATAGACTTTAATGACTTCTATCATTATGCGTTCAGGCTTTCTTGAGGGATTCCATCGTAGTACGACACGGCCTGCATTGCCACGCCGTCGTCGGAAGATGCTTCCCTGTGGTTCAGCCCGCCATCCCTCCATGGTGGTGTGACCGTCTGTTTTACATCAGCAGCATCGTGGCGAGCAGGAGCATCAATCCCATACCCAGCACATCGGTGAACGTGGTGAGGAATATGCTGCTTGCCATTGCCGGGTCTGCCCCGAAACGTCGCAGTGTCAGCGGCACGACAACGCCGAATATCCCACTGCCTACGCAGGCGCCTACCATCGAAACGAGAATCACCAGAGCGAGCACCGCGGGTTGCGCGGTTCCGGTGCTGGCAGCGTACACCCACATGGCGGCCGCTGCGACCAGTCCGACAGCAAACCCGTTCAGCGCGCCGAGAATGATCTCTTTATGCAGCAGCTTGCGCACTGGGTAGTTGGCAAGCTCGCCCAGCGTCAGGCCACGCAGGGTAATCGCCAGCGCCTGAGACCCGGTATTGCCGCTCTGGCCGGCGAGTACCGGTAGAAACGCAGCGAGGGCGACAATGCGCGTGATGGTGTCCTCAAACATGCCGACAACGAAGGCGGCGGCAAATGCTGTGAGGAGATTGACCTGCAGCCAGGGGTGGCGCATCCTGAATGCCTCCAGAATAGGTGTGTGGCTACGCTCTTCTTTGTCCACACCCACCATGCTGCCTGATTGGGCACTGAGCTCCGTGGCCAGATGCTCGAACAGGCGCCAGCCCATGACCAGGCCAAGCAGGGTTCCGTCTTCGGAGACCACAGGGTACAAACGGTGGCGACGATTCAGTGCTGCCTGCATGGCCTCTCCCATACTGGTATCGGGCCGAAACGCAAAGGGTGATGTTGTCATGATCTCCTGCAAGGTCTGCCCAGGCCGTGACAGAAGCAGGTCGCGCATGGCCACTACCCCATTCAGGCGGTTTTCGGCATCAACGACGTAAAGGTAGGTAATGCCGCCCTTGGGCAGCGCGTGAACGAGATAGTCCAGGGCTCCGGCGACGGTGGTCTCGGGGCTGAGATAGCCCCTGGCGGGTTCCATCAGAAGGTCTATGCGTCCCGCCAGTCCCTCAGTCAGGGTAAGGGTTTCCGGAGCCAGTGGGGGATGCGGGTTCCGGGCTTCAGCGTTGGCGTTGTGCATGTCAGGCAACCTTTCAGGCAATTGGCCTGAAGCAGGGTGTTGGCGTTGCACAGAGTGTAAGCGTTTTTTGGCTTCGTTGTACGTCGCACACGGGAGGGCCATTCTGCTCCGGTGCCGGCGTAATAAAAAAACCCCCGCGAGGCGGGGGTTACTGTGAGTTGGCCGTCAGGCGATGGTTGTGATGACACCACCGCGGGATTGCCTCATGCAACGCGCTTGCTGAACTCCAGCTCCGGGAAGCCCTGATCCACTGAGTCGCGCATTTTGTCATAGTAGACATTGGCGCCACCGAAGTAGATCAGCACGCGCGGTGCTTTGTCTTCGAGGTTGGCGCCCATCATCCAGGAGTTGACCTTGTCACCCTGGGCCATCAGCGTTTGCTCATGGATTTCCGCGGTGTGCGCGGTCCAGGCGTCCTCCGCTTCAGGGCGCGGGGTGAAGGTGTCATAGCCTTCTTTTTCCATCTTCTCAATGCAGTCCTTGATCCAGATGGCGTTCTGCTCGATGGAGGTGGGGAGATTGGCAAATGGCGCCTGGGGCCCGGTCACCACGAACATATTGGGGAAGTCCGCAACGCAGACACCCATTATGGACTTTGAGGCTTTTTGCCACTTGTCGCGCAGTGTCTGCCCGCTCTCACCGCGGATCGGGAACGCTTCAAGGGCCCCGGTGTAGGCTTTGAAGCCGGTGGCGAGCACGATGATGTCAAACTCATGGTGGCCCTTGGTGCTTGTGATCCCGGTTTCAGTGATCTCGACGATCGGCTCGCGGTCGGCGATGTCAACGAGATGAACATTGTCGCGGCTGTAGGCTTCAAGGTAGCCATGGTCCAGCGGCGGCCGCTTGGCAAACAGCGGATACTCGCCTGGCTTGGGTACCAGGATGTCGGCAATCTCGGGGTCCTCGATGCGCTCCCGCATCTTGCGGGTAATGAATTCGGACGCCCACAGGTTTGCGTCCGGACTGGAGAGCAGGTCCTCGAAGGTCTCGAATACCCAGCGGAAACTGCCAGTCCATTTTTCCTCGAAAATACGCTCGCGTTCTTCCGGCGACGTCTCGACGGCAAGGCGACCCTCGGCGGTGTCGAAGGCCATGCCGAACATGTGGTTGCGGCACTTCGCCACGATCTCGTCGTAGTTTTCCTTGATTTCCTTTTCCCACTCCGGGGTCATGGGTGCCTGCATGGCGGGCAGGATGAAGTTGGGTGTGCGGTGAAAAACCGTAACGCTCTTGGCCGTTTGGGCCATGACCGGAAGCATTTGCACGGTGGTGGCGCCTGCGCCAATGATGCCCACCCGCTTGTTGTCGTAGTCAATGCCTTCCGGCCAGCGCGACGAGTGAAATAGCGGGCCCTTGAAGGTATCCATACCCTTGATCCTGGGGATGACAGGCTCGGAGATCATCCCCATGGCACTGATAAAGTACTTGCAGGTAAACGAGTCTCCACTTTCCGTGGTGACCTTCCAGAGACCACTGTCTTTCTGGTATTCCGCGGCAACAATCTCGGTGTTGAGCTGAATGTTTGGCCACATGTCACATTTGTCCGCAACAAAGCGCATGTAGTCATGCGTTTCTTTCCAGTCGGGATAGCGGCGCGTCCAGGACCATTCCTGCAGCAGTTCCTTGGAGAAGGTAAGGCAGTAGTAATAACTTTCGCTGTCAGTCATGGCGCCCGGATAGCGATTCCAGGTCCAGGTGCCGCCGATGTCGGACGCGCGATCGAATACGCGGATGGAAAGACCTGCTTCCCGGAGATAGTGAATCAATGCGAGACCGGCAAAGCCGGCACCAACCGCAATGGCGTCAAAATCAGGTTGCTGCTGGGTGGTCATAGCTGTGTTCCTCGTTTTATAAAATTATCTATGCAATGTAGCCGGTGGGGCCGTGTTTCGGCCAGTGCCGTTTGCGGTTGATGGTGTTGGGCCCCGCGGGCTGTGGGCGATGCCATGCCCGGCCTGTGCTGGCTCAGTATACTTGCTAGATGCAAACAATCAAGTTGCAAGCAGCATCATATCCCCGGCGCTGAACAGGGGCAAGCCTGCAGCGTTGGGAGCGGTGCGGAGACGGAGGTTCGGGGTTATTCCTGTGCCGGATCCCGGGCGGCGAGCAGTACCGTCCAGGCCAGGCCCAGAAGGTCAGAGAGGTTGTGCACGTCGGCTTGGGCCATGACCCTCGCCAGCCCGGCGCTGTCCAGCTGCACCATTGAGCGGCCGCCGCCCGGGAAGGTCAGCTCCACAGCGCAGGCGGCCTCACCATCGTGCGTCGGTGTGAGCTGAATGGCACTCACTACCGGACCCGGGTTCACGCTGTCGGCGGGCCTGTAAACACGATATCCGAGCAGGTGAGCCGGGCAGGCGCGGGGCGGAACACCAGGTAGAGGTTCCAGCTCTGCAGATTGGCGATAGCCTCGTCCAGGGGACGCTCGGGGAATTCCCGGCGAGCGATGCTCTGCCAGTCGTCGCCTTCGCGCGGGTAGGTCCAGGGCCTTACCGGCGTGATGTTGGGTTGCATTGGTGTCACTCCTCTGCTGTCTCAGGCGGCGCGCCGTGTGCCACCGGATACGAGTTGACCGCTGCGTGCGGTGGTGTAGCCACGCTCCGCGGAATAGACGGCATCGCCATTGACGAAAACCTGCTGCACCCCGACGGCACGTCGCAGGTAGCGATAACCCTCGCCGGGCAGGTCTTCCACCGCGATTTCAGGGCCGCGATCGATACGTTCGGGGTCGAAGATCACCAGGTCTGCGGCCAGGCCAGGCCGAATGCGGCCGCGATCCTGCAGTCCCCAGTTGTCGGCTATCTGCCCGGTCAGTTTGTACACCGCCTGCTCCAGTGTCAGCGCCGCGGCATCGCGCATATAGCGGCTGAACAGATATCCTGTGTCCCCGTAGGTGGCGAAACGGGTCACGTGGGCGCCTCCGTCACCAGAGCCGACTTGCACCAGCGGGTCGCTGATCGGGCCGGCAATGCGCTCGAGATTGTTGTGCCCCACGGACACGGCACTGAACCGCGTTCGTAATGACTCCTCGACGGCGAGGTCGAGCATCAGTTCCACCGGATCGCAGCCGCGCTCCGCAGCGATATCCTTCAGGCGCCTGCCTTCCAGGGGCTTGTTCACGGGAAGATGACAGCGGCTGACCACGAACTCCGGAAAGTGTACCTCCATTGCGATCGGGTGCATGCCGTTGTAGGCCTCGTCGACCAGCTGCCGGCGCACATCGGGGTCCTGAAAGTCGCGCAGGGTCTCCGCCGCGGGTTTCAGGATAGTTGCCCACCAGGTGGGCCGGGAACTGAAGACCGAGGTGGGTACGTCAAACTCGAAGGTGACATCAATAGGCCGCGTCTGCATCTGTGGCACGACTCGCGCTCCGTTTGCGACCTGCAGGCGGACCCGCTCCAGTGCCCGTGGCACCAGGTCGGGCGTTGCGTTGGAGTCAAACAGGGGAGAAAAGGTCACCGTGATGGCGTGGCGTCGTGACAGGTCACCGAGAATATCGATGCGCGTGCACAGGAGGTCCGGATCCCAGAACTCGGGCACTACCTGCATCACACCGCCGTGCTCCCCGAGGACCGCACAGAGTGCGTCGAGTTCTTCCGGCGCGGCCAGACGACAGGGTACCGGGCGGTGCTCGTGGTCGATATCGACCCAACTGGTGCTCATGCCGATGGCGCCAGCCTGCAGGCACTGCCGCAAAAGCTGCTGCATGTCGGCGATCTCTGCGGCACTGGCGCAGCGCTCGCGGGCGGCATCTCCCATCACCCACAGGCGCAGCATGCTGTGCCCGGCCAGTGTGGCCACATTGATCCCCAGTTCATTCTTGAAGGAAGCGAGATAGTCTTCGAAGGTTTCCCAGTTCCAGCGCATGCCGGCATCAAATGCCGCCGCCGGCATCTCCTCAATCTGGCGGAACACCGCGCCGACGAAGGCCCGGTGTTCCGCGCGCACTGGCGCCATGGTCAAGGAGCAATTGCCGTTGATCACCGTGGTGACACCATGTTCCAGCGAAGGCGTAGCCAGTCCATCCCAGGTGATCTGCGCATCGAAATGTGTGTGCGAATCGATAAAGCCGGGCGCCAGTACGAGGCCTTTCGCGTCAATCACGGTGGCGGCATCGCCCGCGAGGCGCGTGCCCACCGCGACAATCTTCCCGTCCTGGATGGCTACATCGCCTTGATACGCCGGGCTGCCAGTACCATCGCAGACCAGGGCGTTGTTTATTTTAAGTTGATACATACGCAAGCCTCCTTGTTAGCGGGGAACTCTAGGCCCTGTGCCCCCTGTGGGCCATATCAAATCGAACAGAGTGTATGGAGGATTGCACTACGGGCGTGAGCAGGCAATGGCGCAGCTTCCCGGAGCAGGCCAGCAGGCGTTACCTCTCGCCTGGCGCCCGGCGGCAGGGTAGGATGAACATTCGCAATAACAAGAGGCTCAGCCGCCCGGTGACGAAAGACGACGACATGGCGATGGATGCGCTGGTATCGCTTGCCCGGGCACTCGTCGCCGCGCTGCTTTCAGAGGACGCGGAGCTCGCTTTCGTCGAGGAAACGCGGCAGTTTGTTGACCAGCTGGGTGACACGCTCACCCTCCCGGTCACAGAGATGATCAGTATCGATCAGTTTGATCGAGAGGCGCGCCGGGAACTGCTGGATGCAACACTGGCCGAACTGGGATTGTCGCTGGGCAGCCTCGATTGGCGCGCCGATCCGGGCCTGGCTCGCGAGTTTCAGAACCGCATCTGGTCGCATCTTTACCACCGGTTCCTTGCGACGCATCAGGTTGTCAGCAGTCACATCGAGCTGTTGCCCGCACCCGCCGTAGACTATCCACGTCCGCTGTACAGCCCGCCGGATTCATGGCTGTTGTTATTCACCGAACGCGGTGCATGTCGCATACAGCATCCCGAAGGTGATATCACGCTGGGAGGAACTGCCCCGGCGTTGTTACTGCTCCCGCCTGAGTCCGATGTGGTGTTGCGCCGGATGCCCGGTGGCAGCCCCTGCAGCGTATTCAGCAGTGCCTTTTACCCGCCGCAACGCTGGATGCCCTGGCTAAACGACGTCGACAGTGCGGCTCTGCCCGAACCCCTGCCGGTACCGGATGCGCGCATGGCAGGCTACCTGGGGGAATCGTTTCGGCGCATCATCGATATCGCGCACACCACGGGACAGCGGGGGAGGGCGCTGCACCTGAATCTCCTTGAGCACATTCTCCTGCTGCGTGAGGAGCTCGCGCCTGCCAATGACGATGCGCGGTTGGATCGTCGGGTTCTGGCCGCCCGGGATTTTCTGCTGGCGCATTATCACGAGAAAACCACCGTGGAACAGGTCGCCAATGCGGCAGGCGCAGCGCCTTCCACGCTGACCGCCCTGTTCAAGGTCCAGATGGGAGACAACCTCATGCGCTGGCGCGACCAGCTGCGGATGCGCCGTGCCCGCGAACTGCTGCAGGGTACCGAACTGCCCATCAAGGTGATTGCAGCAGAGGTCGGCTATGACGATCCGATGTTTTTCTCACGGCGCTTCAAGCAGCTGACCGGGTGGTCACCGTCGCAGGTGCGCAGCGGTAGCAGTCGCTAGCCAGCGCCACCCGGGCGCAGGAAATAGTGCAACGCCTCCGGTGTATCCTCCATTCCACAGGGAATCCTGCTGTTCTCTAATAAAGGGAATAACGACAACAGCAACCTATCAGGGAAGCCGCATGACTGACGTACCGAGTTATACCGCCAATCAACGCCTGCTGGATCCGCGCCGGCTCGGCACCACCACCATGCTCAGCAGCACCTCAAAGTATCTCAATCACCCGCGGCTGCGTCACTGGGTGGCGGTGGAATCGCTGCGCCGCAACGGGCCGGATATGGACCATTACGGTGGACCGCTGGAGATCATCGATATTTTCCGCGAGCTGGATGACGTCGATGAAATCAACCGGTTGTTTGCTGAGGCGCGAGCCCGTGACAGTGCCCTGGATGCGTGGTTCGAGGCCCGCTTTCTGGTGCCGCATGACCTGCAGGCCCTGGCGGAGCTGCCCGAGGGCACGCTGGGTCGCGAATATCAGAAAATGCTCGCTGAACAGGGTTTGCAGGCCGATTTCCTGCCGTTCGAAAGCACCGCCACGGATTACGACTATTTTCATCGCAGGCACAGCCAGACCCATGACATCGAGCACCTGGTGGTGGGCTATCGCTACGACCCCCTCGGCGAGTTTGCGCTCATTGCAGCGCGTACCACGAACCTGCTGAAGACGTTTGGCCAGGAACTCGGTGAACATATTTCGGTAGTTTCCACCTTGCTGGTCGCTACCGGTATGTCACGCTTCGGCTGCCATTATCCGCACCTGCTCCCCCCGTTGTACAAGGCGCTGGGGGAGGGCAATCGGATCGGCGAACAATTGAACACGCCGCTGTTCATGCCGCGTTATGAAGACATGTTTGAGTGGACAGTGGAAGAAGTGCGCGAACATCTGGGCGTGGTACACAGTCCGGATTTTGAAGACACAATGTGGTCGCTGGGGGAGTACTTCGACGCGGCCTGAGGTACAGCATTGGAGCGGCTTTTGCGCGGCGAAGACGGGAAGCTTTTGCCAGAGCGTGTCCGTGTGCAATAATTCGGACGCCTTCCCATAAGCGATAATAATTATGATGCGTTCCGTTCTGCGTTTTCCGCTCCTCGTTTTCCTGTTTTTGTTCCCTGCACACGCCGCCATGGCGGCGGACATCAGCGGTGCCAACACGGCCTGGATGCTTACAGCCACGGCACTGGTGTTGTTCATGACATTGCCGGGCCTGTCGCTGTTCTATGGTGGACTGGTCCGTGTGCGCAACGTCCTCTCCGTGTTGATGCAGTGCTTCGCGCTGACGGCACTGATGTCACTGCTCTGGTTTGTCGCCGGGTATTCCCTGGCCTTTGGCTCCTCCGGGGTCGAGCAGGGTCCGTGGATCGGTGACCTGGGTAATCTCTTTCTCGCCGGGGTCGCCATGGACGGCAATTCCGGTGACATTCCCGAATCACTGTTTGTCATGTTTCAGATGACCTTTGCGGTGATTACGCCGGCGCTGATCGTCGGTGCTTTCGCCGAGCGCATCCGGTTCTCTGCCATGCTGTTGTTCAGTGCCGCATGGATGTTGCTGGTGTACGCGCCGGTGTGCCACTGGGTCTGGGGTGGCGGTTGGCTCGGTGCCATGGGGCTGCAGGATTTTGCCGGTGGTACGGTGGTGCACATCACTGCCGCCGTAGCGGCCCTGGTTGCGGCGCTGATGCTTGGACCGCGTCGTGGCTTCGGCAGCGTCGCCATGCCGCCACACAACCTGACGATGACGGTGATGGGTGCCGGTATGCTCTGGGTGGGCTGGTTTGGCTTCAATGCCGGCTCCGCAGTGGCTGCAGACAACAGCGCTGCGATGGCGATGCTGGTGACGCACCTGTCGGCCGCCTGTGGGTCTCTGGCCTGGATGACGATGGAATGGATCCGTCACGGCAAGCCGTCAGTGCTGGGCATCGTGACGGGGATGGTTGCCGGCCTCGGCACGATCACCCCGGCGTCCGGCTCTGTCGGTCCCGCAGCGGCCGTGGTCATAGGCCTCACTGCTGGCGTTGTGTGTTACTACGCCACAATTACGTTGAAGAACCGGCTGAAAATCGACGATAGCCTCGATGTCTTTCCTGTGCACGGCGTGGGCGGCATTCTCGGGACCCTGTTGGCGGGTGTGTTTTGTTCGCCCAATCTGGGCTTGTTCAGCGGTAATGGGTTTTCCGATGGCATCACCTCAATTGGTGGGCAGCTCGCGGTGCAGGCCACGGGCGTGGTGGCGACCTTCGCCTATACGGCGATCGTGAGCTATCTCCTGTTCAAGCTGGTAGATCGCCTCATCGGCCTCAGGGTTGACGCTGAACAGGAAACTGTAGGCCTCGATCTTGTGCTGCATGACGAGCGGGGCTACGACCTGTAACTCCGCTGGCCCGCGTCTGTGAGGTGCCTCACCAGGAAAGCGGTTTCATCACGGGCGACCGCGCTGAACAGGGGCTCGACATAGACGCCGAAGTGCCCGCAGGGGTAGCTGGAGATTTCCGCGTCCGCGGCCAGTGATGCAGCTTCGCGGATGGTCGCGGGGGAGATGAAGGCGTCCTGCTCCGCAATCGTGTAGTGAATGGGGCAGCGAATGTTGCCCGCCTGTCTGCCGGGCTTGTAGGTCGCCAGCTGAAACACAAAACGGGCCGCGACGCGATTGCGCCAGCCGGAATCGGCGGGCGTGATACTGGTGATACCGGCAGCTGCTCCAGGCGCAGTCATTGCTGCATGGTCATCCGGATCGCCGATAGCCTGGATGTAATGTGGAGATAGCCCCAGGGCGCCGCGCAGACTGTCCCTGAGCGCGGCAAACAGCAACCACAGGGTTTTGCCGAGAGGCACTTTCTGTTGCGGTTTTTCGGCCCAGCAAAAGGGGATCTGCGCCACGACCGCGGCAATCCCGTGGTCCCGCGCCGCTACCGCCTGAACGTGCGCTCCACCAAACGACGTGCCCCACAATGCGATGCGCTGCGGATCCACACCCGGTTGCGCGCGCAGGGTGCCTATCGCGGCGTCCCAATCCGCCAGCTGGTGCTTGACGCTGAGCAACTGACGTGGCTCACCGGCGCTGGCGCCGAAATGGCGATAGTCAAACAGCAGCACGGCCAGGCCCGCTTCGGCAAAGACTTGCGCGTAGGCATCCAGACGCTGGTCGCGCACGGCGGTAAAGCCGTGCGCCATGACCACGCCGGGCACCGGAGTCTGCGTTTCCGGGCGATATAGCCAGGCAGCGCAATCATCGCTGCCGCTGCGAAATGTCAGGTCGGTACGCGTAAAGCTGCTCACGCCGCGCTTGCCTTCTGCGCCGTGTCCTCCGGTAATGCTGCCGGCGGTTGTCCATTTCTTCGCCGTTTCAACCCGGCTTCGATTTCCTTGTCCAGACGCCCCACGTAGTGATCAAAGTGCAGCTGGATGGTATGCCTGGGACTGGGATAATAGTCGCGCAGGTAGAAGGATTCATCGGACGCAATGATCTCTTCCATCTCCGCTTCCGAGGGTGGGGCGTAGTCGCCATTCAGGTAAGGTACAACCCAGCGTGACTGTTGCTCGGCGAAGTTGACCAGAGTGGGCAGGGACTGGGCCAGGCCCATGTAGATCAGGTTGGGGACGCCGGGTATCAGCATGCGTTTAAACAGACGCGGCGGCTGATTGTCCTCGTTCGCGGTGAATTGCGCCTGGTCGAAGAAGGGAAAACTGATTTTGTATCCGGTGCACCAGACGATGACGTCAAAGTCACTGCTGCTGCCATCGGTGAAATATACCGTGTGACCGTCCATGCGCTCGATGCCGGGACGTGCCTTGATATCCCCGGAACCCGCACGTTGCAGGAATTCCCCGGACACTGTGCCATGGGCTTCCCAGGGCTGATACGTAGGCTGTGGCAGGCCGTAGTCGCGGGGGTTGCCGATCTGTTGCTTGACTACACGGCTCATCAGCCAGTGCTGGATTTTACGCGGCACCCAGGCCGGAAGCATGTTCTTGTCCCCGGGCTTGCCGTTGATGTACTTCGGGAAGACCCACACGCCGCGCCGCATGGAGATATGCAGAGTGCTGGCCATGAAACGCATCGACAGTTCCGATGCGATGTCCATGGCCGAATTCCCGGAGCCGACGACCAGCACGCGTTTGTCGCGCATGTCGATGGGATCAAAGGGCGTATTGTAGCTGTGCGCGTGGATCTGCTCGCCGGCGAATTCGCCGGGATAGGCGGGCTCCGGCCAGCGCGGGTCCCAGTGATGGCCGTTGGCAACAATAAGCACATCGTAGCGCCGTGTCTCGCCATCGCTGGTGGTCACGGACCAAAAGCCGTTGTCTTCGCGGTGCGCTCGTTCGACGCGGGTATTGAAAGTGATCGTGTCGCGCAGGCCGAAGTGGTCGGTGTAGTCGTTGAGGTAGTCAAATATCTCGCTGTGATGCGGATAGTCCGGCCAGTCCTCCGGTACCGGGTATTCCTGCATGCCCATGCGGAATTTTGAGGTGTCAATGTGCAGACTCTGGTAGCAGGCTGACATCCCATTGGGATTTCGGTAGTACCAGTTGCCACCGATATTGTCCGAAGCCTCGAAGCAATCGTAGGCGATGTCGCCTTCTTTCAACCGCTTGATCGTGGTCAGGCCGCTCGGGCCAGCGCCGATTACGCAGCACAGGGGGCCGTTGTTGTTGGCCGGTCGAAATCCGTTGTTCATCTCATTTGCTCCGTCCAGTAGGCGAGTTGCCTGAATTATCGGGTTGGCAACTGGCGAGCAGGTGCTCCAGTGCCGTGTTGAAATCGCCCAGCACCGCGGGCTGCGGATTATCTGAGAGGGCCTGCCGCAGCAGCGGCAGGGCATCCTCCGGTTGGCTGCGCACAAAGCGGCTGAGCACTGCCTCATGCCCGCCGTCGCCTGCCACTGCTTTGAGATAGTTGCCGGTGACCGCCGCGCCCAAAACCAGCTGATTCACCGCATAGTAGAGTTCCAGCGCCCTGCCGGGGGCGAACCCGCGACTGCCAAGCAGCGCAATCAGCTGTTCCAGATACTGCGCTTCTACATCGCCGAATACGCCCCCCTGCATGATCTGGCTGACAAGCTCCGGCCAGTCGAGAGCGGTCTGGCAGGTGCTGCGGGCATGTTCGCGCAGAATGTCCTGCCAGGACTGCCCGTGGTCGACAATGGGTTGCAGCTGTCCCTTGCGCTCGGCGACCAGGCGCAGGAGGTGCTCCCGTCCTTCCACATACCCATACAGCGTCGCGACGCCCACCTTGAGGCGGCTGGCAACGCTGGCCATGTCGAGGTTGCCCGCCGGCAGGCCACAGGCAGTGTCTACAATGGCATCCAGGGTCAGTCGGCGCGGTCTGCCGCGGCGGCCCGGGGTCGGTTTTCGGAGTGACGGCGTCATGCCGCCAATAATATCGAATTATATTCGGAAAAGAAATCAGGCGGACCTTCGGCTGCCCGGTGAATGCTTCAATCACCCGGCCAGCGCTGTGTTTTCCCCGTTGCGACGTCGCCGCTTGCGCACCGCGTATGCAGGCTCCAGGACGCCGGGGCTTCCCCTGCGTGCAGGCGCATCCGGTAGCTGCCCTGTGCGAGGGCCGCCAGCAGTGACTCGCCCTTGAGGTCCCGCTGCTGCAAAACCCTGCCTCGGGGGCAGTGTGCGGTCAGGCACACGCTGTCGTCCGGGTGGCGGCCGAGGTCTGCTGGCAGGCCCTTCAGCGCCAGGTCGGCACTGTACTCGCGGTACAGGGTTTTGCCAGTCCAGCGCGCCAGCCACGGATGCAGCGGAGGGGCTCCACGGAGGGTGCGCGGGCTCACGCGGCGATCCGCCAGGTTCAGGCCGGCATAACGTTCGTAGGCCTCCAGCGTGCGCGCGCGGCCCAGCCCGAACTCTCCCAGCGTGTCAGCTGCGGCATCGCCACCAACCAGTCTGCGGTAGCGCAGCAGGCTGCGCTCATTGCGCAACCACCAGCGCTTGTTATCCGTCCAGTGGCGCTGTGCCTGTTCGCGGCCGTAGTGGTGCCATACTACCAGGCAGCGGGGATGGAACAGATCGTAGCCATGGGTGAAAGCGCGCAGCGCCATCGCCGGCTCTTCGCCAAAAAAGTAGAACTTTGGGTCGTAGGGCACTTCCAGGCAAAAGCAGCCGAGCGTAAACAGGAAGTGTGCAGACAGAAACCGCGCAGGCTCCAGACTCGCGCCGTTCAGGTGCCCTTGCATGGCAACCGGCATCACCTGGAAGGGGCCTCCCTCGGTGAACCCATCAAAGACCAGCCGCAGGGGCCGCGCTGTGTGCTCCACTGGCTTGCCTGGCTCATAGGCCGGTGCATAACTGGTGATCAGCGGTTTTCGGCTGCCCCGCTCGCGGGCGCCTCGCAGCAGGGCCCGCAATGACGTATCCCAGCCGCGGATGAAGCGATGATGCGAATCGATCTGCAACGTATAGCCTTCGCCCTGATACAGGGCCTGCGTCTCGCTGCGCGCCCAGCAGGCTCCGCGGCTCTGGCTGTAGTGCACCGACAGGATACGAACGCCCGGTCGGTCGGCAAATTCCTGCAGGCTGTCGTCGGCATCGTGCTGCCAGCAGATGCCGAATGTCAGCCGCTCCGGTGCATCGGCCTGCGCGATACAGTCGCGTAGCGTCGGCAGCAGCTCCGGGTCGCGGTAGGCCGCAATCTGCACGAAGATGCGATCGTCTTTTGACAGGTCTGGCATCGCAGGGGGCTGATGGCGTCTGTGTCGGGGTTCAGCGTTCAAAAGCGGATAGCGCCTTGGGAGCGCAATTGCGACAGCACCAGCGTCAGGTCCTCGCAGATCCCGACCGCCTCGCCGTAGGCCCCTTCGAGCAGCGCGCGAATATCCTCCGTGCTGCGCTCACCGTCGACCAGTTGCCAGATCAACGCGGCGCTGTCGTTGAGGTAGCAGGCGCGGGTGGTGTCTTCGTTGTACAGCACCCACTCTCCCTCGAGCTGCTCCTCGGACCAGCGTGGATCGCGCTGGGGAATACGCGGTGTGGCTGGTGTGGAGCGCAGGGCGTCACTGGTTCGGCCACCGGCGCCGCGCAAGGTGTCCGGCAGGGTCGGTGGTGTGTGGGCGAGTGTTTCCGGGGAGATGTACCTGTCGGCAAAGGAAATACCGGCAAACTGCTCGTAGTCGGCCAGGGAACGTACGCTGCCGAGGCCATAACCATCGAGGTCGATGGGCGCCACGCCATCCACACCGACCAGTGCCCGGTAGCGCGCCAGCGCCGCTTCGTTGCGCGCACTCCAGTCGCTGTGATCGTCCCAGTGGCAGCGGCGTCCTTTGCGTGAGTATTCGTGCCACACGAGTGTCCGGTGCGGGCAGAAAAAATCGTAGCCACTGGTCCAGGCGCGCACGCAGGTGCCGATTTCCTCGCCGTGGAAGTAGCCGTTGGGGTCAATCGGCACGTCGTGCACGAAGGCGCCATCGCTGAAACTGAAGTGGGCTGACCAGAAACGCGTGGCGACCGGCGCTTCCGGAGGTTCCAGGGGTATGTAGGGGCGCATGAAAACCACCCCGGAATCGTCGAAGCGGTCCGCGCCCAGTAGCCAGATATCCTGGCTGCGCGCCGCGGGGTCATCCTCGGGATCGAAGGCCGGCAGGTAGGTCGTCAGCACCGGCCGCGGCACGCCGCTGCCGCGCAGTTCCTCAAGCATATTGACGAGGGCGCTGTCCCAGCCGGGGGCAAATCGATGGTGGCCGTCCAGTTGCAGGAAATAGCGCTCTCCCCGGTACTGCTGCTGGATCCGGTGACGTGCCCAGCAAACGCCGCGGCTCTGCTGATACGGTACATCGAGGATCTCCAGCTGTGGCGCGTCAGCCAGATCGCCCAGCGAGTCCTCTGGCGCGCGTTGCCAGTACACACAGACGCGCAGCCGGGATGGTGTGTCCGCCATGCTCAACAGGCTCGCAAGCGTTGCCGGCAGGTCGAATTCACGGTACGCGGCTATGCTGATGAAGATATCGGGGCTGTTCATGATTCGCGCCTGTCTCCGGCTGCGTAGTGAAATTCGCGTCGATGTTCAATGGGGGAGGCCAGCAGTACGCCGCCGCGCAGCTCTCCACGTCGGGCGCGCTCATAGAGATGCGCCATCCAGAACTGCTCATGGGGCTGGGGCCAGCGCCTGTCGAGAAACATCCGGCGATTCCCGGCCCGGCTGACGAGCTGCGGCCAGTTGCAGTAAAACACTTCCCCCAGGGCATAGGGCAGCCCCTCGAGCTGTCCGAGCTGGCTGAAATTGACAGGCGGTATTTGCTCAAGGGCCAATCCAGCTGTGCGCCTCGGGTGTTGCGGCCAGAGCTGGGCCCTGCGCTCTTCCGTCACATTGTGCCAGGCCCACTGCTGATCATTGCTGCCGTAAAACTCCGTGAAGCTCAGCTTGAGGAAATCCAGTTGCTTGCTCACCAGTATCGCCAGTGCCCGGGGCAGCAGGCGGTCCACGCGCCGCGCAAAGCCGCTGCGGCAGGTGCCGTCTTGCGCGACGTGCAGCATGTCGTCTTCCAGAAACAGCATGTAAGCCGCACCGCTGTCTGCGAAATGGTCTGCAATGAATTGCCGTCCGCCGCAAATGCCGAGGTTGCCCGGCGCCAGATACCGCCCGCCATGGCGTTGGCAGAGCGCCTGATTACCCCGCTGGCAGTCGGCAGCGGTACTCTGGTCGACGATAAAGAGCTGCACTGCATGCACTGCCTGAAAAGCGTCGGCCCATGATTCCAGCAGCAGGTCCAGCTGCTCGGGGCAATTGAAGGTGAGCGCGTAGATACTGAGAGGCGGGCGTTCAGCAGTGGGTAGCGGAGGGGGAGGTGGCGGGGCTGCCATTGGGCCAGCGCGCCTGTGCGCCGCCCGCTGCACCGGCTTTGATGCCTGCAGCAGTCGCTCCAGGTAGGGTGCAATCAAGCCGTCCTCAGCCAACTGCTCTCGCTGAAACAGTTCAGGGTGTCGGTGGGCGACGATGGTCAGGATGCTCTCTTCTGTCCCCATGTGGCCGGCAGCGAGCGTCGCCTCCAGACACGCGTCATAGGCGGCGCGTACCTCGCGTATCGCGGCTGGCCTGCCCCCAAACAGTCCGCCACGTGCCACCCAGCGCACGTGCTCCACCCCTGACCAGCGGGCCATTGCAGGTCGCTCGAAGCCGTGAACCTCGGTGCCGCCCAGGTAGGGAAAACTCAGGAGCAGAAAGGTCTTGACCTGGGCCGCCAGTCGCGAAGGCCATGCCGGGTCAGTAAGGACAGCGCCGCAGGTGCGCGCAAGTCCGGCATCCAGCCAGACCAGGACATCGCTGTGGAAGGGGTTATCCTCGGCGCTTGCATCGAGCAGGGCGAGCTTGCTCATGACGAGAGGGTTGTAGTGGGGCAGTGCGGCCTGCGGGCTGCCGGAGAGCCAGCTGGCCTGGCGACGCCACCCGGGCTCCTGCCGGATTTGTTGTACACGATCGTAGGCCGCGAACCCCTGCTCGATTGCGGTCAGGGTGAGTGTACGAACTTCAGTATTGTGCCGGCGTCGCAGGCGCCAGACCTCTGGCTCCAGATCGGGCGATGTGTAGATTACCAGCGGCAGATCCAGGCCGAGCAGTGTGCGGAAATGCCTCAGGTAGTCGTCAAAGCTGCGGAGATGGTCTGCCGCCAGGCCGGTGTCTGCGGCACCTCGGCCAATATCGAGCAGTGCAGTAACGGCCGTCAGTGTGACGGCAGGGGCTTCATTCACCCGGAGGTGCTTGGCGCTTCCCCACTGCGTTGCGCTGCATCCGTTTGATGCCCAGATAACCCAGCAGTCCGGCGACGACAGCAGCGAAGCCAGCTGGCGCTACGTCGACCGCAACCGGGGCGGGAGAAGGCAGCGGCGAGGGAGAGGGCGTTGGGAACGGTGTTGGCGACGGCGTCACCTGCGCGTGGGCTGACATGACCACCGAGTCGATAACCGGCTTCACCCAGGACGCGGGGATGGCACCGGTCTGAATGCCGACGCCGACAGCGCCGACGCCCAGCGCTTTCAACAGGCGGCGTTTCCCTGTATCGGTTGTCATGGCCCGAATCCTCGCGAAGTCAAGGCAGCAGACTAGCATGAGGCCAGTGGGCAGACAAACGGTAAAGGGGTTTCGCCTGCTGCCGACGGTGCGTACCGGGCGACGGGCTTTGCCGGCGCCGGACTGGAGGCGAAGGCACAGGCAGTTCATAATGCGCCGCTCACGATCATGCAACGAGTAGATTTATGGCAAGCGGCGGCAAGCTGGATGCCCGTTTCGAGCAAGCGCTCGCGGTACATCAGGCAGGCAATTTGCAGGAAGCGCAGAAGCGCTACCGGCAGATTCTGCGCAAGCACCCGCGTCACGCCCACGCCATGCACTTGCTCGGCCTGATTGACTTCCAGTGCGGGCGCGCTGAGGAAGCGGTGCGCCAGATTGATCGGGCCATTGCGCTGAGTGCCGGCAATCCCGCGTTTCACTCCAATCGCGCCAATGCGCTGCAGCACCTCGGGCAGTGGGAGGCGGCTGTGGCCGGTTACGACGCCGCGCTCAAGCTCAAGCCCGACTACCCGGAAGCCGTGTTCAACCGCGCCAGCGCGCTGCAGAAGCTGGGGCGCTCGCGGGAGGCGCTTGATGGGTTTGAGCGCGCCGCGCGGCTGGCGCCCCGCGACGCGGATATTCTGGTGGGGCAGGCTGCGGCGCTGCGCGCGCTCGGCCGCAGTAAGGAGGCGCTGGCTGCCCTTGAACAGGCCCTGCTGCTGAACCCGGCTTCTGCCAGCGCCTGGTGCCACCGCGGCAACCTGCAGCATGCTCTGGGGGACCCGGCAGCAGCAGAGGCCAGCTACAGTCGGGCGCTGGCATTTCAGCCTGGCCTCGCGCTTGCACACGCCAATCGCGGCCACCTGCATCAGGAAAACGGCGAGTTTTCCTCGGCCATCGCGGACTACCGCCAGGCGCTGGCCGCCGGCAATGCGGCCGCCGAATTTTCCTACCTGCGTGGCGCGGTGCTGCACGCCCGGCTGAGTCTGTGTGATTGGGAGTGCATTGACGCCGAGATAAGCGGGCTGTTGGAGGACGTGCAGCGCGGCGTGCTGTGCAGCGCCCCGTTTCCGCTGCTGACGCTGACTGACGATCCAGCGCTGCAGTCCCAACTTGCCCGCCAGTGGTGTACACAACGCGTGCGTCAAAGACCGCAGCCCGAGTATGCGCCGCCCCGGGCCCCCGGTGCGCGTGTTCGACTGGGTTATTTCTCCGCCGATTTCCACGCGCATGCGACGGCCTATCTGATTGCCGAGCTCTTCGAACGGCATGATCGCGAGGGTTTTGAGCTGATTGCTTTTTCCTACGGTCCGCCGGTGGAGGACGCGATGCGCAGCCGGCTCGAAGCCGCGTTCGATCAGTTTCTGGATGTGCGCGAGCTGGGTGATGAGGCGGTGGCACAGCGGTCCCGCGAGCTGGGTGTCGATGTGGCGATTGACCTGAAAGGCTACACCCGGGACCAGCGCATGGACATTTTTGCCTGGGGTGCCGCCCCGGTACAGGTCAGCTACCTGGGCTACCCTGGCACGCTGGGCTGTCCCCACATCGACTACTTGATCGCAGATCGAGTGCTGATTCCCGCAGAGCAGCGCGCGCATTACCCGGAGCACATCGTGTTCATGCCCGGCAGTTACCAGTGCAACGACAGCCAGCGACCGCTCCCGCAGCAGGCGCCGGCGCGGGCGACCCTGGGGCTGCCGGAAGACGCGCTGGTGTTTGCCGCTTTCAACACATTGTTCAAGCTGACGCCGGAGGTTTTCCACGCCTGGGTGGAGATTCTCCAGGCGGTGCCGAACAGCGTGCTCTGGCTGCTGGAGGGGCACCCCGACGCCATGGCGAACCTGCGTCGCGAAGCCGCGCGAGCCGGGCTGGACCCGCAGCGTCTGGTGTTTGCGCCGCGTGTGCCCCTGGCGGAACACCTGGCCCGGCACGGTTGCGCCGATCTGTTTCTCGACACGTTTCCCTGCAACGCGCACACCACCGCCAGTGACGCGCTCTGGGCGGGGCTGCCGGTCCTGACCCTCGCTGGACGGGGATTTGCCAGCCGGGTTGCAGCCAGTCTGCTGCATGCAGTGGAGTTGCCCGAGCTGGTGACGCACAACCTTGCCGACTACGTGCAGACCGCCATCGCGCTGGCCTGCGATCCGCAGCGCCGCGCACACCTGCGCGCGCAGCTTGCAGCAGCGCGTACCAGCTCCCCCCTGTTTGATGCGCAGGGTTTTGCCCGGCAGCTGGAACAGGCCTACAGGACCATGGTGGATTTCCGGCGCCGCGGTATTGCACAGCAGGATATTCACCTTGAGCCGTAAGACATCGAAAGGGGCCCTGCCACCGGCACTTCAGGCGCGCTATCGCGAGGCGGTTGCCCTGCACCAGAGTGGACAGCCGGCTCGCGCCAGCGCGCTCTACGCCGAGGTGCTGGCGGTGCGACCACGGCATTTCGACAGTCTTCACCTGCGCGGGGTGGCGGCGCTGCAACTGGGGGATACCGAGCGAGGCATACAGTGGTTGCAGGCGGCGATCAAAATCGACGGCGGAGTGGCTCCGGCGCATTTCAACCTCGGTAATGCGCTGCTTGCTGCGGGCCAGCTGGAGCCGGCTCTTGCCTGTTTCGATCGGGCAGTGGCGCTGAAACCCGATTACGCGCAGGCCTGGAGTAACCGCGGCAATGCGCTGCTGGATCTGCGCCGGGTAGCGGAGGCACTGGACAGTTACGACCGTGCACTTGGCTGCAAGTCGGACTACGCGGACGCCTGGTACAACCGGGGCAATGCGCTGCTGGATCTCGGCCGACCGGCGGATGCCCTGGCAAGCTTTGACCGGGCACTGGCACTGGATGCGCGCCACAGCCAGGCCTGGTGTAACCGTGGCAAGGCGCTTGCCGACCTGCAGGCGCTGGTACCTGCGGCAGAGAGCTACCAGCGGGCCCTTGAGCTGCGCCCTGGATACCCCTTCCTGTTCGGCACCTGGTTGCACACGCGCATGAAAGTCTGCGACTGGTCCGGTCTGGCAGCCGATACTGCACGCCTGCAGCAGGGCATTGCGGCGGGTGAGGCGATATCACCACCGTTTCCGGTGCTGGCCCTGCTGGATTCGCCGATGCTGCAGCGGCAGGCCGCGGCCCGCTACGCGCAGGCGCGCTATCCACGCGTCTCAGCCCTGGGTGCGTTCCCGGCTGCCGCTGCGGGTGAACCGATAAAAGTGGCTTACTACTCGGCTGATTTCCGCGAGCATGCGACAACACACCTGCTGCTGGAAACGCTGGAGTCCCACAGTGAAGCGCGCATTCAGTGTTATGGTTTCGGATTTGGTCCCGTGGCGGAGGACGCCGCCAGCGCCCGACTTGCCGCCGCGTTCCACCGGTTTATCGATGTCAATGCCATGACGGACCAGCAGGTGGCCGCACTGTCGCGTGAACTGGGTATCGATATTGCCGTTGATCTGAAAGGCTACACGCGCGACTCGCGCCCGGGCCTGTTCGCGGCCGGCTGTGCCCCGGTGCAGGTAAGCTACCTCGGCTATCCGGGCACCATGGCCACGGATTATCACGACTATCTGATCGCCGACGAGATAGTCGTTCCCCCTGCACAACGCGGGCACTACAGCGAACAGCTGGTCTACCTGCCGGGCTGTTACCAGGCCAACGACTCGCGTCGCCCACTCGCGGTCGAGCCCGTGAGTCGCGCTGCGCTGGGCCTGCCGGAGCGGGCTTTCGTGTTCTGCTGCTTTAACAACAGTTACAAAATCCTGCCTGAAACTTTCGCCTGCTGGATGCGGCTGCTGCAGTCTGTGGAGGGCAGTGTGCTCTGGCTGCTGGAGGACAGCAAAGAGGCCTCGATGCGGCTGCGCGAGGCGGCACTGGGTCACGGTATAGAGCCGCAGCGGCTGGTATTCGCACCGCGTGTCGCGGCGGCGGAGCACTTGGCGCGTCACCGCGCAGCGGACCTGTTTCTCGACACCTGGCCCTGTAATGCCCACACCACGGCCAGCGACGCGCTGTGGGCGGGTCTGCCGCTGCTGACAGTGATGGAAGAGTCATTCGCGGGGCGTGTCGCAGCAAGCCTCCTGCACGCGCTGGGTCTGCCCGAGCTGATTGTCACCACGGAGCATGCCTATGAGCAGCGCGCGCGCTCTTTGGCGACGGACCCTGCAGCACTCGCGTCCCTGCGTGAGCGCCTGGCCGAACAGCGGCTCAGCAGCCCGCTGTTCGACGGTCGCGCAATGGCGCGCAACCTCGAGACTGCTTATGCCGCCATGCACCAACGCCGCTGCGCGGGGCTGCCGCCGGCGGCACTGGCAATAGCGGCTGACGGCGGCGTCCGGCTGCTGGACGCAAAGGATGTCGCAGATGAGTGAGCACCGCCGCTGGATGGAGCAGGCCCTGGCGCTGGCGGATCGCGCCGCAGCCCAGGGCGAGGTGCCTGTGGGTGCGCTGGTGGTGCGTGACGGGCAGCTGCTGGGACAGGGCTGGAACCGTGTGATCAGCGATGCGGACCCGACAGCCCACGCGGAAATCGTGGCCTTGCGCGACGCGGCCCGAGCCGAGGGTAACTACCGGTTGCCCGGTGCAACGCTCTACGTCACCCTGGAGCCCTGCAGTATGTGTGCTGGCGCACTGGTGCATGCGCGCATCGCCCTGCTGGTCTTTGCGGCCCCCGAGCCGCGTGCCGGTGTCGTCTGCAGTCAGTGTGCGTTACTGGATTCGCCCTGGTACAACCACACGGTGCGCTGGGAGGAAGGCGTGCTGGCCGAGGCGTCCAGCGAGCGTTTGCAGGCGTTTTTTCGCGCCCGACGCTCATAGCGCGAAGAAGCGCTCCCCTTGCAGCGCTGCCGGGAGGAACTGCATCGGATTCAGGGGTTGGCCCGGCTGATTGGCGGACATGTCCTTCCACTGCAGAATGCTGTAATAGTGACGGATGTTCTGGACGAAATTCGCCGCCTCATTGCCCCGCGCATAGCCGTAGCGTGTATTTCGGTAGTGTTCCCTTTTCTGCAGTAACGGCAGCGTTTCCATAACATCGCTCCACAGATGTGGATCGCCGCCGCGCTGTTCGGTCAGCACCCTGGCGTCCTCAAGGTGTGCCAGTCCGATGTTGTATGCAGCCAGCGCTAGCCAGGTCCGGTCCGGCTCCTCGATATCCGCGGGCAGGCGCCGGCGTATATTCTTCAGGTAGCGGGCTCCGCCGCGCAGGCTCTGTAGAGGATCCAGCCGGTCCTTGACGCCCATCTCGCGCGCCGTGGGGCCGGTGAGCATCATCATGCCGCGGACGCCGGTGGGTGACGTGGCTTCCGGGTCCCAGTGGGACTCTTGATAGGCGATGGCGGCCAGCAGGTGCCAGTCCAGCTTGTACTCATCCGCGACCTGGCGAATGAGCTTGCTGTAGGCGGGCAGTTTGCTGCGGATATTGCGGGCAAAGACGTGCGACCCCACGCGCGAGAGCACGGTGTTGTGTCCGAAGTGCTGTTCCCGCAGCTGTTCCAGACGCCCGTCCTCCTGCAGCGCGGTGAGGAATGCATCGGCGCGTTCAATCAGCGCGGTGTACTCGTCCCCGGGGGGGAAATACCACACCATGTCCTGCTCACTGCCCAGGTTGAAGGCGACGTCCAGGCGTGAATACAGGCTCTGTTGCATGCGGAACTCATTTGAATCGATGACTGCGATGTCGGCATCGCCACTGTCCACCCGCTCCAGCAATTCCATCGTGTCGGCGCCGCGCACGGCTTCCCAGCTCAGCTCCGGCCAGGCGGCGGACTTGAGTTCCTGCAAGGTCTGCTCGTGGCTGCTTCCCGCCAGAACAACCAGGTGCAGTCCTTGAATGTCGTCCAGTCCGGAGGGCTTGCGCTTGCCCGTGCGATAGACGACGCGCGGCACAAGACTGGCATAGGGGGTCGAGTGGTTGAACGCTGCGCTGCGTTCTGCGGTGAGGCTCAGGCCAGCCGCCGCGAAGTGGGCTTCCCGGCGTTGCAGGCGGCGAAAAATGCCGCCCAGGCTGTAGGCGGTATCCATCTGCAGGGTGACGCCCAGGTCCTCCGCGAACAGCTGGGCCAGATCGTGTTCGAATCCTGCGGCGCCGGTCTTGTCGAGGTAATACGTGGTGGGGCTGTTCCGGCTGACCACCACCAGTTCGCCATCCGCAAGCACCTGCTCCAGCGCATCGTCACGCGAGCAGCCGGAAAGCAGTACGGTGGTGGCGAAGGTCAGCAGCCACAGCGATCTTTGCAGGGTCATGCGCGGATTCTAGCGCCCTGCGGGGTGGGCGAACAGCGTTGGCAAGCTTTACAAACCATGGACATGGACAGCTTCCGTCTGGGTCTCGCGGGTTTATCACTCATTCAGGGTATTTGAACCACGCCACTTCAAGGTAGTCTATGTGAAAGTCGAATAATCCGGAGAAAAGTCCATGACGCTGCCCGCTACGCCGTTAACCCACCGTCCGCCGCTGCGCGCCCAGGACATTTACGACCGTGTGCTTGCGCTGGGAGACATGCTGCGCAAGAACGCGCCACTGGCCCGTGAAAGCCGCATGGTTCCGCAGGAGAACATCGATGCCCTGCGTGATGCAGGGTTTTTCCTCGCCCTGCAACCGCGCAAGTGGGGCGGTCACGAGGTGGATCCGCAGGACTTCTTCCGCATGCACCTCGCTATTGCAGAGAACTGCATGTCTACCGCCTGGGCTGCTGGTATCGTCGCCGTGCACGCGTTCCAGATTGCCTTGATGGACGAGCGGGCGCAGACAGATGTCTGGGGCGAGGATGTGCATGTGCGCGCCTCTTCGGCCTACGCCCCGATGGGCAAGGTGACCGCCGTGGAGGGCGGGTTCCGCTTCAGCGGGCGCTGGGGTTGGAGCAGTGGTAGCGATCATTGCACCTGGGCACTGCTTGGCGGTATTGCCCCGGACGGTGGCTTCCGCACTTTCCTGATTCCCCGCAGTGACTATCGCATCGAAGACACCTGGCACGTTATGGGTCTGCAGGGAACCGGCTCCAAAGACATTATTGTTGAAGATGTGTTCGTGCCGGAGTACCGCACGCACAAGGCAGAGGATGGCTTCCGCGGAACCAATCCCGGGGTCACCGTCGACAGCGCGCCGCTATACCGCCTGCCCTGGGCGCAGCTGTTCGTGCGCGTTGTCTCCACGCCCGCAATCGGCGCCGCCCGCGATGCCCTGGACCTCTACCGACAGATGGTGGTGGGCAAGGCCAGTGGCGACGTGACCAAACTGGCCGGGGATACCGGCACCCAGGAGCGTATTGCCGCGGCCATCACCAGTATCGACGAGATGGAGGCCATCCTGTTCCGGAATTTTGACCGCATGATGGCTCAAGTCAGCGCCGGGGAAGAAGTGCCTGTGCTGGAGCGCATCAAATACCGGTACCAGGCCTCACTGGTGATCGAACGCTGCATGGCGGTGATTGACAGCCTGTTCTCCTCGGCCGGCGGCAGCTCCGTGTTCCTGGGCAGTGAGATTCAGCAGCGCTTCCTGGACATCCACACAGCGCGCGCCCACGTGGCGAACAACCCCACCGCATTTGGCCGGAACCTCGGCGCTGTGCTGCTGGGGGCAGAGAGCACAGACTTCTTCGTCTAGGATGGCCTGTCGCCTGCGCAGGGAGTGAATTTGCCCGCCGATTGGCGGTGACTCCCTGCAACTCTATCCCGTACAATGGCGGGCTTTCCGAAAGCCGCTCCTGGAGCCCGCCCCAGCATGCTGATATTGCGTGGAACATCGGCCCTGTCTCCCTTTCGCCGGGACAAGCTGACCCAGAAACTCGCCGCCATCCACCCCGCCATTCACCTGGAACACTGCGAGTTTGTGCACTTTGTGCAGACCGCTGGTGAGCTCACCGCCGGGCGTCAGGCGCAGCTTGGCCAGTTACTTGGCGATGGCCCCGGGGATGCTGTTCCGGGTCAGGGGACCTTGCTGCTGGTGGTGCCCCGCCCGGGCACCATCTCGCCGTGGTCCAGCAAGGCGACCGATATCGTTCACAATTGCGGCTTTGCCGAGGTGCGTCGCGTCGAGCGTGGTGTGGCCTGGCATCTCCTGCTGCCAGCCGCGCTCCCGGAGGAGGCCCGCAGTGCCGTGGTTGCCCTGCTGCACGATCGCATGACCGAAAGCGTACTGCCCACGCTGGAAGCAGCCAGCGCGCTGTTTCGCGAGCAGCCGCCGGCCGCGCTGGCGACGATCGACATCCTGCGGGGCGGCCGGGCCGCGCTGGAGGCAGCGGATGCCAGCCTTGGACTCGCTCTCGCGGATGACGAAATCGATTATCTGGTGCAGGCGTTTACGGGGCTGGGCCGCAACCCCAGTGATGTCGAGCTGATGATGTTCGCGCAGGCGAACTCGGAGCACTGTCGTCACAAGATATTCAACGCCAGCTGGACCATCGACGGTGTGGACCAGGAGCGCTCCCTGTTCGGTATGATTCGCAACACCTATGCCTGCGGTGGTGAAGGTGTGCTGTCGGCGTATTCCGATAACGCTGCCGTTGTGACCGGACACCGCGCCGGCCGCTTCTACCCGGATCCCCAGACGGCAGAGTACGGTTTCTCCCAGGAGCCGATTCACCTGTTGATGAAGGTTGAAACACACAACCATCCTACTGCCATTGCGCCGTTTCCCGGCGCTGGCACCGGTGCCGGCGGTGAGATCCGTGACGAGGGCGCGGTGGGACGGGGCTCCAAGCCCAAGGTGGGTCTCACCGGTTTTTCCGTCTCCAACCTGCAGATTCCCGGCTACCCGCAGCCCTGGGAATCGGACTACGGCAAGCCTGCGCGTATCGTCTCGGCCCTGGACATCATGCTGGAGGGGCCGATTGGCGGCGCGGCCTTCAACAATGAGTTTGGCCGACCCAATCTCTGCGGCTATTTCCGCAGCTTCGAACTGGATGTCCCAGGCGTGTCCGGCATGGAGCGCCGGGGTTATCACAAGCCGATCATGATTGCCGGCGGTTACGGCAACATTCGCGAGGAGCATGTCGAGAAGGGTACTTTTGCGCCGGGCGCGCACCTGATCGTATTGGGTGGCCCGGCAATGCTTATCGGCCTGGGTGGCGGCGCGGCGTCTTCCATGGCCAGCGGTGCCAGTGCCGAAGACCTCGATTTCGCCTCGGTGCAGCGCCAGAATCCGGAGATGGAGCGGCGCTGTCAGGAGGTGATTGATCGCTGCTGGCAGCTGGGCAGCGACAACCCGATCGCCTTTATCCACGATGTCGGTGCCGGCGGCCTGTCCAACGCGCTGCCCGAACTGGTCAAGGATGGTGGCCGCGGAGGGCGTTTTGCCCTGCGCAATGTGCCCAATGACGAACCCGGTATGGCACCGCTGGAAATCTGGTGCAATGAATCCCAGGAGCGCTATGTGCTCGCAGTCGAGCCCGAGCACCTGCAGCGTTTCGAGGCGATCTGCCGGCGAGAGCGCTGTCCGTTTGCGGTGGTTGGCGAGGCAACGGCGGAGCAGCACCTGACGCTCGAGGACAGCCACTTCGGTAATGCGCCGGTGGATCTGCCCATGTCTGTATTGTTTGGCAAACCGCCGAAAATGCAGCGTGACGTGACCCGTCAGCCACTCTCGCTGCCGGCGCTTACCCTGGAGATGCCGCTGCTGGAAGCCGTCGAACGCGTGCTGCAGCTGCCGGCGGTGGCCAGCAAACAGTTTCTGATCACGATCGGTGACCGCACCGTGACCGGCATGGTCGCCCGCGACCAGATGGTCGGCCCCTGGCAGGTGCCGGTGGCGGACTGTGCGGTGACCACCGTGTCCTATGACAGCGTCGCTGGTGAGGCCATGGCGATGGGTGAGCGTAGCCCGCTGGCACTGGTGGATGGCCCGGCGTCCGGGCGCATGGCCATTGCGGAGGCTGTCACTAACCTGTGTGCCGCTCCGGTGGCCGCACTGGCGGATATTCGCCTGTCTGCCAACTGGATGTGCGCGGCGGGCTACGGCCGCGAGGACGAAGTGCTGTTTGACACGGTGCGCGCGGTGGGGATGGAGTTGTGCCCGGCACTGGGTATTACGATTCCGGTAGGCAAGGATTCCATGTCCATGCGCACCACCTGGCAGGCGGAGGGCGAGCAGCGCGCCGTCACCGCACCGGTGTCACTGGTGGTGTCCGCGTTCGCGCCAGTGAGCGATGCGCGCCTGGCGGTCACCCCCGAGCTGTCGACCGCTGCCGACGCGGAACTCTGGCTGCTGGACCTGGGTCGCGGCGCCGGCCGTCTGGGTGGCTCCGCGCTGGCGCAGGTGTACGGGCAGGTGGGGCGTGAGGTCCCGGACCTCGACCGGCCCGCGGATCTCGCGGCGTTCTTTACCCTGGTGCAGGAGTTCCTGCAGGCCGGCAGGCTGCTGGCCTATCACGACCGCTCGGATGGTGGCCTGCTGACGACGCTGCTGGAAATGGCCTTTGCCGGCCGTTGCGGTCTGGAAATCGATCTCGCATTCCTCTCCGGCAGCCCGCTGCAACAACTGTTCGCCGAGGAGGTGGGTGCGGTGTTGCAGGTTGCCGCCGCTGATGCGCCTGACCTGCGCGAGCGCGCAGCAGCGCTGGGCCTCGCGGATTGTCTGTGTCCGCTGGGCCGGGCAGTCCCCGGTGAGCGGGTGGTCGTTCGCTCCGACGGTGATGTTGTGCTGGACGACCAGCGCAGTCGCCTGCAGGCGCTGTGGGCGCGCACCAGCTTTGAAATTGCCCGTCTGCGCGACAACCCGGAGTGCGCCGAGGAAGAGTACCAGCGCGTCACCCTGCCGGATCCCGGGCTGTCCGCTCATGCCACCTTCGACCCCGCGGAGGATATCGTGGCGCCCTATATCAATCGCGGTGTGCGTCCGCGGGTGGCCATCCTGCGCGAGCAGGGCGTTAACGGACATGTCGAAATGGCCGCCGCCTTTCACCGTGCGGGTTTTACCCCCGTGGACGTGCACATGAGTGATCTGCTCAGCGGTGCCCGCGAGCTCGCCGGGTTCAAAGGGCTCGCCGCCTGCGGGGGTTTCTCCTACGGTGACGTGCTCGGTGCGGGTGCCGGTTGGGCCAGGAGCATTCTGTTCAACACCGCGCTGCGCGACCAGTTCGCGAACTTCTTCGCCCGGGAGGACAGCTTCACTCTCGGTGTGTGTAATGGCTGCCAGATGGTGTCAACGCTGGCCGAGTTGATTCCGGGTGCGGCGCATTGGCCGCGCTTCGTGCGCAACCGCTCCGAACAGTTTGAGGCGCGCCTGGCGCTGGTGCGGGTGGAACAGAGCCCATCGGTGCTGCTTGCGGGAATGGCTGGCTCGCACCTGCCGATTGCGGTCGCCCACGGTGAGGGGCGCGCGCAGTTCGGGCAGACAGGAGGCGCGCAGCAGTGTGAGGCAGAGGGCACCATTGCCCTGCGGTATCTGGAGAATGATCTCTCGGTGGCACAGCGCTATCCCGCCAACCCCAACGGTTCACCGCTGGGCATCGCGGGTCTGTCGAGTCTCGACGGCCGCGCTACCATCATGATGCCGCACCCGGAGCGGGTGTACCGCAGTGTGCAGCATTCCTGGGCGCCGGCTGACTGGGGCGAGGATGCCCCCTGGTTGCGGCTGTTCCGCAACGCTCGTCACTGGGTCGGCTGACGCCGCCCCTTGTGACCCCCCCTTGATTCCTTATAATGACCGACTTTCCATTCCCGACGACGTGTCCCCTGCGGCGCGTCGCCGAGGCCCGGTAGCCTGTTAGAGCCTGATTATGTTGAATAAGTACCCATTGTGGAAATACCTGCTGGTGCTCGCGGTGTTGGCGACGGGGTTGTTTTACGCCGCCCCCAATCTGTACGCCCCTGACCCGGCGCTGCAGATCACCGGTGAAAGCAGTGCCCAGATCATCGATGAGCGCACACTCGGCCGCGCCACCAGCGCGTTGGAGGAGGCCGGCATTGCGCACTTTGGCGAGGTGATCGACCCGGGCGGTCGCAATGCACTGGTGCGGCTGCGCGATGCGGAGCAGCAGCTCGTAGCGCAGGCGAGGGTGCAGCGCGCCCTGGGGGATGGCTTCATTGTGGCCCTGAACCTGGCGCCGACGACTCCCTCGTGGCTCAGTGATCTGGGTGGGCAGCCGATGAAGCTGGGCCTCGACCTGAGCGGCGGTGTGCACTTCAAGCTCGAAGTGGATGTAGATGCGGCCATGGAGCGCCGTCAGGAGTTTTACGAGACGGCCATTCGTCGCGCCCTGCGCGATGAGCGGATTCGGGGTATCGTCGGGCGCGAGGGCGACCTGTCGGTCACGGCGCGCCTGCGCAGCGAGGCAGACCGTGAAGCGGCCCGCACGTTGATCGCCGACAACCACCCCGAGTTGACACTGGAGCGTGGTGGAGACGGTGACAACTGGACCATCACCGCCTCCATGACCGAGCAGATGCGCACGGAGATCGCCAACTATGCGGTATCACAGAACCTGACGACGCTGCGCAACCGGGTCAACGAGTTGGGTGTGTCGGAGCCGCTGGTGCAGCGCCAGGGCCAGAGCCGTATTGTGGTGGAACTGCCCGGCATCCAGGACACCGCCGAAGCGAAGCGGATTCTGGGCACGGTGGCGAATCTCGAATTCCGCCTGGTGGCGAACCTGGATGCGCCGGAGTCGGAAAAGCAGCGCTTCGAGTACCGCAGCGAAGACCGCGCCGGCTCCTTTGAGTGGCTGGAGCGCGACATCATCATTACCGGTGAGCGCGTGGCGAACGCCCAGGCCAGTTTCGACGAGAACGGCCGCCCCAACGTACAGATCAGCCTGGACGGGGAGGGCGGCACCCTCATGTCGCGGGCGACACGCAACAACGTCAAGCGGCGTATGGGCGTCCTGTTCATCGAGCGCAAGTTCCGTACCCGCTACGAGCTGCAGGAAGACGGCAGCGAGAAAGCGATTCAGATTCCCTACGACGAACGCAAACTGCTGACTGCACCTGTCATCCAGTCGGCACTGGGTGCACAGTTCCAGATCACGGGGCTGGACAGTCCGCTGGAGGCCTCTGAGCTGGCCCTGATGCTGCGTGCCGGCGCACTGGCGGCGCCCATTTCCTTTGTGGAAGAGCGCACTGTCGGGCCCTCACTGGGTGCGGAAAATATTCGCCTCGGTGTGAAGTCCGTGCAGTTTGGCCTCGCGCTGGTCGTGCTGTTCATGATTCTCTATTACCGCGTGTTCGGCGTGATTGCGGTAGTGGCGCTGGCGGCAAACCTGGTGCTGCTGGTCGCTTTCATGTCGCTGATTGGTGCGACCCTGACACTGCCGGGCATTGCGGGAATCGTGCTTACCGTCGGTATGGCGGTGGATGCCAACGTGTTGATTTTCTCGCGAATACGTGAGGAATTGCGCGATGGGCGAAGTCCCCAGATGGCGATTCATTCAGGCTACGACGCCGCACTGTCGACCATTCTCGACGCTAACATCACCACCCTGATTGTCGCGGTGATTCTTTACGCCGTCGGTACCGGGCCGGTGAAAGGCTTCGCCGTCACGCTGTCGGTGGGTATTGTCACATCGATGTTTACGGCCATTGTCGGTACCCGGGCGCTGGTGAACCTGTACTACGGTGGCCGCAAGGTTAGAACCCTGTCCATCGGGGGAGTGTGAGTATGAAAGTCATCAACTTCATGGGCCAGCGGAAACTCGCGATCGCCCTGTCCGCGGTACTCCTGGTTGCCGCCATTTTCAGCCTGTCGACGCGGCAGCTGAGCTGGGGGCTGGACTTCACCGGCGGTACCCTGGTGGAGGTGCACTACAGTGAATCCGCGGATCTGAAAGCGATCCGGTCGACACTGGACACCGGCGGCTACGCCGGGGCCATCGTGGTCAGTTTCGGCACTGACCGTGATGTGCTGATCCGCCTTCCCCAGGGACATGCAGACACCGAGGGCACCGCCCTGGTGCGTCTCCTGGAGGACTCCTTCGAGGGCACGGTGGAGCTGCGGCGCATCGAGTTCGTCGGTCCCCAGGTCGGTGATGAACTGCGCGAGCAGGGTGGGCTGGCCATGCTCATGGCGCTGGGTATGGTCATGCTCTACATCGGCTTTCGCTTCCAGTTCAAGTTCGCGGTGGGTGCCGTTGCAGCGCTGGTGCACGACGTCATTATCACGCTCGGATTTTTCTCCATCATCGGCCTGGAGTTCGACCTCACGGTGCTGGCGGCGTTGCTTGCGGTGATCGGGTATTCGCTGAACGACACCATCGTGGTGTCCGACCGCATTCGGGAGAACTTCCGTAAACTGCGCAAATCCGACCCGCTGGAAGTCATCAACATATCCCTGTCCGAAACGCTGGGCCGCACCCTGGTCACCTCCTTGACCACGTTGCTGGTGCTGGTCTGCCTGGCGTTGCTGGGGGGCGAGATGATCAAGGGCTTCGCCATCGCACTGCTGATGGGCGTGGTGATCGGCACCTATTCCTCAATCTACGTTGCGGCCACGGTGCTGGTACTGATGGGCGTCAGCAAGGAAGACCTGATGTTGCCGGTGAAGGAAGGCGCGGAGCAGGACGAACTGGCGCCCTGACCGGAATGCGCCCGGGCGGCTCGGCTCCCCCTGCTTATTTCCCCAGCAGGGGCTTGGTGGCCTGTAGCACCGCCTTGAAGCACTTCGGGTTGCCGCAAACGATATTGCCTGATTCCAGGTAGTTGTCCGAGGCGTTGATGTCGGCAACCAGGCCGCCGGCTTCACGCACCAGCAGGGCGCCCGCCGCCATATCCCAGGGCGCCAGCCCGATCTCCCAGAACGCATCCAGACGGCCTGCGGCCACATAGGCCAGGTCCAGCGACGCTGCGCCCGCGCGCCGGATGCCGGCACACTGGCCCGCCAGGGTTGACAGCGTCTTGCTGTAGGCATCGAGCTGCTCGTCACAGTGATCCTTGAAGGGGATGCCGGTGCCCAGCAGTGCGCCATCCAGCGATGTGCGTTTGCTGACGCGGATGCGGCGCCCATTGAGCTGTGCGCCACGACCGCGTGACGCGGTGAACTCCTCGCGACGCACCGGGTCGAGAACCACGGCATGTTCCAGTTTGCCCCGGTACAGGCAGGCAATGGATACCGCGTAGTGGGGAATGCCACGGAGGAAGTTGGTCGTGCCGTCCAGCGGGTCGATGACCCAGCGATATTCGGCGTTCTCATCGCCGCTCAGGCCGCTTTCCTCGCCGAGGATTGCGTGGTCGGGGTAGGCTTTGCGCAGGTGGTAGGTGATTTCGCGCTCAGCGTTACGGTCGACGTCCGAGACAAAGTCGTTGACGTTCTTTTCCTGTACGTCAATCCGCTCGAGCTCATCGGAGGCACGGACGATCTGTTCGCCGGCTTTGCGCGCGGCGCGCAG
>CEOG01036216.1_pt1 | contig 100483 bp, 98 predicted proteins | sample 530301 | NCBI WGS metagenome assembly CEOG01 (sample SAMEA2619903, study PRJEB7988) | marine metagenome | biome: marine biome (ENVO:00000447); feature: surface water layer (ENVO:00002042); material: "saline water (ENVO:00002010), including plankton (ENVO:xxxxxxxx)" | depth 5 m | reverse complement strand
AGGTTTTTCAAGGCAACCAGGGTCGCTGTCGGCGACTTTTGTGTCGCTGTGTCGGCTGTCACCACATACTGCTGTTCGTTGATATCGCTGGCCACATACTGCGGGTTTTTCATGGTCAGCCCGTCATCGGAAACCGTCACATCAGCGTAATCAAGGGTGAAGCCCTCCGGCTGATCGAGATTTGGCAGGATAAAAGCAAGGCCAATCAGCAGGATTGCCAGCCCCAGAAGAATGAATTTTATAATGGATACAAAATGGCTGTAGCGGGCGTTGAATTTCGCTTCGACAAGGGATGGAGTTCCAAGGAAGTCCTTCGCGCCCGACAGGGTTTTGTTCGAGATTTTTTCTTCCGGTGGTATGGCATCCGCGGGCTTCATCTTCTATACAACCCCGCTTCTCAGACAGTCATGTACGCTGATCACGCCGATTGGTTTGCCATTCTCCACAACAAAAAGACAGGTGATGCCGTTAAACCCCGTAGAATTCATTTGGGCTAGTGCCTCTCCCGCCAGCGCAGTTGGCCGGATGGTTTGCGGGTTTCTAGTCATGACCTCGCTGACGGATTTTTCCAGAAGATCAGCGCCCATGTGACGGCGTAGGTCGCCGTCCGTGATAATGCCGATTAGCGCCTGTTCCGAACTCAAGATCCCAACACAGCCGAAACTTTTCGCCGATATTTCGATCAGCGCCTCGCTCATCGGGGTGTCCTCCGGGACGAGCGGCATGGCATTGCCCGTATGCATGAGGTCTTCGACCTTGACCAGCGATCCGCCAAGCTTGCCGCCCGGATGGAAAACCCGGTACTTCTCTGCATTGAAACCGCGACGGGCGAGAAGCGCAACGGCCAGCGCATCGCCTAACGCTAACGTGACGGTTGTCGAGGTCGTCGGAGCAAGGCCCATGGGACAAGCCTCCGGCACATCAGGAAGGAGCAGAAGAGCATCCGCGCGTCGGCCAAGCGTACTGTCGGCCTTTCCCACGATCGCAATCAGCGGGATATTGAACCGGCGGGTGTAGGCAATGATATCGCTCAGCTCTTTCGTGCCGCCTGAATTTGAAAGACAGAGGACGACATCATTGTTGGTGATCATACCCAGGTCGCCATGGCTGGCCTCGGCGGGATGCACAAATTGAGCGGGAGTGCCTGTGGAGGCGAGGGTGGCAGCAATCTTGTTCCCGATATGACCGCTCTTCCCCATGCCGCTGACGATAACCCGGCCTTTTGCGGCAAATATGTAATCAAGCGCCTTGACGAATTCCGCATCGAGGTCATCCTGAAGTTGCAGGAGCGCCTCCGCCTCCGTTTTCAGGACTTTCCGGGCGGCAACGATATCCGGGTTTTCATCAACCCTGGCTGTCACCGCTTCCTTCGAAATTGTCATTAATCGATCCGTCGTCTGGTTACATTTCCCGATGTGCTTATGGCCGGGCTGACACTCCATCGCTGAAGTCTCTCAATATATAAGAAAATTGCGTCTTCTTCACAAGGTTAATAGCGCGCCCGTCTCTATTCAGCTATGGGCGAAAATGTCGGTTTCCGGCCAGCCTTCCAGATCCAGCCGGGCGCGGGTGGGCAGAAAATCGAAACAGCGCCGGGCCAACTCGTGCCGCCCCTCGCGCTTTAGCATCTCATCAAGCTGTTCCCGGATACGATGCAGATAGAGAACATCCGACGCCGCATATTCCTTTTGTGCATCGGACAATTCTGCGGCGCCCCAGTCGGAGGATTGCTGTTGTTTGGAAATGTCGATACCGAGAATATCCTGACACAGATTCTTGAGGCCGTGACGGTCCGTATAGGTCCGCACCAGCCGCGAGGCGATCTTGGTGCAGTATACGGGCGCGCAGGTCACGCCAAGATAATGTTCAATGACGGCGATGTCGAAGCGGCCGAAATGGAAGATTTTAAGCCGGTCAGGATCGCCAAGCTGACGGGACAGATTCGGGGCATCATAGCTTTTCCCGTCGAACTTTACGAGATGGGCATTGCCATCGCCGGCGGAAAGCTGGACCAGGCAGAGCCGGTCCCGTTGCGGCAGCAGACCCATGGTTTCGCTGTCAATAGCAATCTCGGGGCCGAGATCGACGTCATCGGGCAGGTCGCCCTGATGCACATATATCGCCATAGTCATCCTCCGGTAACGGCCAGCGCAGTCTGAAGGATAGGAGCATAACCGTAAATATATGCTGAAATTGGTGCCCAGGAGAAGACTCGAACTTCCACTTCCATACAGAAACTAGCACCTGAAGCTAGCGCGTCTACCAATTCCGCCACCTGGGCATCTCGTCGTTGCTTCTGATATAAAGCAGTTGGACGGATGTCAACTAACTTCGTCGAAACTTTCAAATAATTTTGTGGTTTGCTCTTGGCGAGCCTATTTTATGCGGGTAGATAATGGCATAAAACAGGACAAATTGGACATCGCCTGTCCACTGCCTTTGACGAGAGGAAAAAACAATGTCGGGTCAATTGATAACCATTTTCGGAGGATCCGGTTTTATCGGCCGTCATCTGGTGGGGCGTCTTGCAGCCAAAGGGTATCAGGTCCGCATTGCGGTGCGCGATACGGAAAGCGCGGCGCCCTTGATGACCCAGGGGAATGTCGGTCAGATTGTCGGATTTAAAACCAATGTCCGGAATCAGGCGTCGGTTGAACGTGCGGTTGCCGGCGCCGATGTTGTGATCAACCTTGTCGGCATCCTTTTCGAGAAGGGTGCGCAAAACTTTGGCCGTCTGCATGTTGATGCGGCGGAGCGTATCGCTGCCGCGTCTCGCAAGGCCGGTGCTGGTCAACTCATGCATATGTCGGCTCTCGGTGTCTCAAAGGATCATGAAGCCGCCTACGCCCGGAGCAAGGCCGTCGGTGAGGAACTGGCAAAGACCGAGTTTCCGGAGGCAACCATTCTTCGCCCGTCTGTGGTGTTTGGTAATGATGATGACTTCTTCAACCGCTTTGCCGGCATTCTGTCCCTGGCGCCGGTTTTTCCTCTCGCCGGGGGCGGGGAATCGAAGATGCAGCCGATTTGGGTCGAAGATTTGACCGACGCCATTGTCCGGATCATTGAAACGCCCGCGGCGCAGGGCAAGACTTATGAGCTGACCGGGCCGGATATCTACAGTTTTCGGGAGTTGATGGAAAAGGTGCTGACCTTTACCGGACGGAAATGCCTGTTGCTGCCGGTGCCGTTCGGCGTCATGCGCGCAATGGGGGCTGTCATGTCCCTGCTGCCGGGACGACCGCAGCTGACCGCCGATCAGGTCACGCTGCTGAAATATGATAATGTGGCGAAGGGCAACTGCCCTAATCTGAATGAGCTGGGAATCAGGGCGGCATCAATCGATGCTGTCGTTCCCGAGTATCTGAGGCGATACCGGCGTGGGGGCGGGCTGGCGCATGCCCCATATTAATAGGTCCGATTCGAACCTATTAATATGGGAGCCATGACATTGTTGATAAAATTTGAAGGTTAAATGATAATGAAGTAAAAAAATATGTCAGCTGCTTTGACATAAATATCATTTTTCGCTGGTCATCCCTCAAAATTTGCGTTATTCAATCAGTCGGTCTTTAGAATGATTCCGAATGCCTCCTCGTCTGTGCCGTGCTGCTGCGAGGGGCGGAATAAATATAACCTGACTGATTGGTAAGTGCGCCTGACGTTCATGATTTACTGTTGAACGCGGCTTTGTGCGCTCGAAATGGGAATGCCCGATGACAGAAAAAATGCTGAAATTTGTATCGCTCGAAAAAAAGATGCCGACGAAGCGGAAGGCGGAGGCGCGTCGGCAGGATTTCAATGAAATCTATGACGAATTTGACCAGGATCGGGCGAAAGAGCAGGCCAGCCGCTGTTCGCAATGCGGTATTCCGTTCTGTCAGGTTCATTGCCCCGTCCAGAATAACATTCCGGACTGGCTGATGATGACGGCGGCCGGGCGGCTGGAAGAAGCATATGAAGTCAGCCAGTCAACCAATAACTTCCCGGAGATTTGTGGCCGCATCTGTCCGCAGGATCGCCTGTGCGAGGGGTCCTGCGTGATTGAAAAGGGCTTTAATTCCGTCACTATCGGCGCGGTCGAAAAATATATTACTGATACCGCTTGGGAAAATGGCTGGGTAAAGCCAACCAAACCCGCTGTCGAACGTGAGCAGTCGGTAGGGGTGATCGGGGCGGGGCCGGGCGGGCTTGCCGCGGCGGATCAGCTGCGCAAGAAGGGCTATCAGGTGCATGTCTATGACCGCTATGACCGGGCGGGCGGATTGATGATTTACGGGATCCCGGGATTCAAGCTGGAAAAGGAAGTTGTCGAACGCCGCTCCCGCCTGCTGCAGGACAGTGGCATCACCTTTCATCTGAATTTCGAGGTGGGCCGCGATGCAACCCTTGCGGAGCTGCGGGAGCGCCATGACACCATTGTCATTGCCACAGGCGTGTACAAGTCGCGGGATATCGCAGTGCCGGGCAGTGGCCTTGGCGGTATTGTCCCGGCGTTGGAATATCTGACGGCATCGAATCGCAAGGGTCTTGGCGATGATGTGCCTGCATTCGAGGATGGCACGCTGAATGCGACGGGCAAGAATGTTGTGGTCATTGGCGGCGGTGATACGGCAATGGACTGTGTTCGGACAGCCGTGCGCCAGGGCGCAAAGTCGGTCAAATGCCTTTACCGGCGGGATCGCAAAAATATGCCTGGATCGTTGCGGGAAGTGGTCAATGCGGAAGAGGAGGGCGTCGAATTCGTATGGCTCTCCGCGCCGAAGGCGTTTCTCGGCGACACATCGGTGACCAGCGTCCGGGCAATTGACATGCATTTAGGTATTCCCGATTCAACAGGCCGTCAGGTGCCGGTGGAAATCGACGGCTCGGAGCATGATATTCCCTGTGATATTGCCATCAAGGCGCTGGGTTTTGATGCGGAGGATATCCCGACCCTGTTCAATGAGCCGAAGCTGGACGTATCGCGCTGGGGAACCATTTCGGTGAATTTCAAAACGGCGATGACCAATCTCGACGGCGTGTTCGCCGTCGGCGATATTGTCCGCGGGGCGTCCCTCGTGGTCTGGGCCATTCGCGATGGCCGGGATGCCGCGGCTTCCGTGCATCAGTATCTGGAAAAGAGAGCGGCAAGTGAAAAGCGGGCGCTGGCGTCCTGATAAAAGGTGGTGACAATATGACGAAAAACATCAAGAATCTGTCGGCGGGTCTCTCGCAAGGCGAAGCATTCGTCAAATCCTGGACGGATAATGCCGCTTTTCTGGCCGAAAACGGCATGTATGACCCGGCGGAGGAAAGGGACAATTGTGGCGTTGGCCTGGTGGCGGCGATTGACGGCAGACCCTCGCGCGCCGTGGTCGAAGCGGGCATTGATGCCCTGAAGGCGGTCTGGCACCGCGGCGCCGTCGATGCGGACGGCAAAACGGGCGACGGCTGCGGCATCCATGTCCAGATTCCGCATGATTTCTTCAAGGAACATATCATGCGCACGGGGCATGAGCCGATTGACGGCAAGCTGGCCGTTGGCATGGTGTTTCTGCCGAAAACCAACTTCGAAGCGCAGGAAACCTGCCGCACGATTGTTGAAAGCGAGATTCTCGCCTTCGGGTATTATATCTACGGCTGGCGGCAGGTTCCCGTTGATGCAACGATCATCGGCGAGAAGGCCAATGCGACCCGCCCCGAAATCGAGCAGATCATGATCGCCAACACGCGTGGCGTTGATGATGATGAATTTGAACGGGATCTTTATATCATCCGGCGGCGGATCGAGAAGAACGTGCTGGCCGCACATATCAGCGGTTTTTATATCTGCACGCTGTCCTGCCGGTCGATCATCTATAAGGGCATGTTCCTGGCGGAACAGCTTTCAAGCTTTTATCCCGATCTGCTGGATGATCGCTTTGTTTCCAGCTTTGCCATTTATCATCAGCGCTATTCGACCAATACATTCCCCACCTGGAATCTCGCGCAGCCGTTCCGTATGCTCGCGCATAACGGCGAGATCAATACCATCCGCGGCAATATCAACTGGATGAAAAGCCATGAAATCCGCATGGTTTCCAACACGTTCGGAGACCGCTCCGACGATGTGAAGCCGATTATTCAGGCAGGTGGGTCCGACAGCGCCGCGCTGGATGCGGTGTTCGAGGTGCTGGTCCGCGCCGGTCGCAGCGCGCCGATGGCGAAGACCCTGTTGATCCCGGAAAGCTGGGGCAACAAGGAAAATATGCCGGTCAAGCACAAGGCGCTGTACGCCTATTGCAACTCGGTCATGGAACCGTGGGATGGGCCCGCCGCCATCTGCGCGACGGATGGCCGCTGGGTTATTGCCGGGCTTGACCGTAATGGTCTCCGGCCGCTTCGCTATACCCTGACGCAGGACAACATGCTGATTGTCGGCTCGGAAACCGGCATGGTGCCGGTTGATGAAATGAAGATTGTACGCAAAGGTCGGGTCGGCCCCGGCCAGATGATCGGTGTCGATCTGAAGAAGGGCCGGTTTTATTTCGACCGCGAACTGAAAGACCGGTTGGCGAATTCCCAGCCCTTCGACAAGTGGATCGAAAATACTGTCGATCTGGGCAGCAAGATTGCCGGCGCGAAGGAAATTCGCCGCTTTGACCGTCAGGAACTGCGTAAGCGGCAGCTTTCGGCCGGCTGGTCGTTGGAAGACCTGGAGCTGATCATCCAGCCGATGGCGGAGGATGGCAAGGAAGCCGTTGGCTCCATGGGCGATGACACGCCGCTTGCGGTTCTGTCCAAGCAGTATCGCGGCCTGCATCATTATTTCCGCCAGCGTTTCAGCCAGGTGACCAATCCGCCAATTGACAGCCTGCGTGAACGCAGTGTCATGACCCTGAAAACACGTCTTGGCAACCTCAACAACATCCTTGACGAGGACAAGAGCCAGGCGGAAATTCTGGCGCTCGAATCCCCGGTCCTGACCAATGGTGAATTTGAAGCCATGCAGGTCTACATGGGGAACACGGCGCAGGAGATTGATTGCACCTTTGATATCGCCGACGGGCCGGAAGCTCTCTCAACTGCGTTGCGTCGTATCCGTAAGGATGCTGAAAACGCAGTCCGGGGCGGCTGTGCGCATCTCATTCTGAATGATATGAATATCGGCCCGAACCGGGCGCCAATCCCGTCTATTCTGGCGGCGGCGGGTGTGCATACGCATCTGGTGAATGAGGGGCTGCGCACTTTTACATCGATCAATGTTCGCTCCGGTGAATGTCTGGATGTGCAGTATTTTGCGGTGCTGATCGGCGTTGGCGCGACAACAGTGAATGCCTATCTGCTTCAGGAATCAATCGTTGACCGGCATGACCGTGGCTTGTTTCCGGGGCTTGATGTTTCAGCCTGCCTTGCCCGCGCAAAGGAGGCAATCAATCAGGGCCTGCTCAAGGTTATGTCGAAAATGGGCATTTCGGTCATCAGTTCCTATCGCGGCGGTTATAATTTTGAAGCTGTCGGCCTGTCGCGGGCGCTGGTTGCCGAGTTTTTCCCGGGCATGCCGTCGCGCATTTCCGGCATCGGCCTGCCGGGCATCCAGCACAAGATTCTGGCGCAGCAGGAAAAGGCGTTCCGCAGCGATGTCATCAGCCTGCCGGTTGGCGGAATCTACCGCTATCGCGCCTCCGGTGAAGTGCATTCCTTTGACGGAGAGCTGATTCATATCCTGCAAACCGCCGTCGAAAAGGACAGCTATTCGCTTTACAAGAAATATAGCGAAGGGCTCCGCAAGATGGCGCCTGTCAATCTGCGGGATCTGCTGGACTTCAAATCACCCCGCAAGCCCATCCCGATTGACGAGGTGGAAAGCATCACCGAAATCCGCAAGCGGTTTGTAACCGGCGCCATGAGCCTCGGGGCGCTTAGCCCGGAGGCCCATGAAACCCTCGCTATTGCCATGAACCGGATCGGTGGCAAGTCGGACAGCGGCGAAGGCGGCGAAGATGTCGCGCGCTTCAAGCCAAAGCCGAATGGCGATAACGCCAACTCGGCAATCAAGCAGATCGCATCAGGCCGCTTTGGCGTGACGGCGGAATATCTGAATAACTGCGAAGAGATCGAAATCAAGATCGCGCAAGGGGCGAAACCCGGTGAAGGCGGACAGCTTCCCGGCTTCAAGGTATCGGAAATGATTGCCCGACTGCGAAATTCGACGCCGGGTGTAACACTGATCTCCCCGCCGCCGCATCATGATATCTACTCGATCGAGGATCTGGCGCAGCTTATCTATGATCTCAAGCAGATCAATCCGGATGCGCGTGTCTGCGTGAAGCTGGTGGCGGAAGTGGGCATCGGCACCGTCGCGGCGGGCGTCGCCAAGGCCAAAGCCGATGTGATCATGATTTCCGGCAACTCCGGTGGAACGGGCGCCAGCCCGCAGACATCGGTCAAATATGCCGGTGTGCCATGGGAAATGGGGTTGCCGGAAGTCAATCAGGTGCTGACCCTCAACAAGCTGCGCCACGGCGTTCTGCTGCGCGTCGACGGGGGCATGAAGACCGGCCGCGATATCGTCATCAGTGCGATGATGGGCGGTGAGGAATACGGGCTTGGTACGGGCGCGCTGGTGGCGCTGGGCTGTATTCTGGTGCGGCAGTGTCATTCCAACACCTGTCCGGTCGGCATCTGTACGCAGGATGAGGAGCTGCGCAAGAAGTATGAGGGGAACGCCGACAAGCTCGTCAACCTTTTCAGCTTCCTTGCGGAAGAGGTGCGTGAAATTCTGGCGCAGCTCGGCTTCCGGTCATTGCAGGAAATCATCGGTCGCAGCAGCCTGCTCTCGCAGGTCAGCCGTGGATCCGCCCATCTGGATGATCTCGACCTCAATCCGCTTCTCGCCGAAGCGGATGCAGGCAACAATCCACGCTATTGCGTCAATCAGGGGCCGATCCCGGTTCCGGAAACGCTGGACGCGCAAATGATTCTGGATGCGGCCAGTGTTTTCACCAAGGGCGGGGAAAAGAAACAGCTTGCCTATAGCATTCGCAATACGCATCGCGCCATCGGGACGAAGCTCTCCTCGCGGATCGTCCGTACTTTCGGTATGCGCGGGTTGGAGCCTGGCCATATCACGGTGCGTCTGCGGGGCTCCGCCGGTCAGTCGCTGGGCGCGTTTGCCGTGCAGGGGCTGAAGCTCGAAGTTCTGGGCGATGCCAATGACTATTGCGGCAAGGGCTTGTCCGGCGGGTCTATTGTTGTCCGGCCGCTCACCTCCAGCCCGCTGAAATGGAATGAAAACGCCATTATCGGCAATACGGTTCTGTATGGTGCGACATCCGGCTATCTTTACGCGGCGGGACAGGCCGGGGAACGCTATGCCGTGCGCAATTCCGGTGCGATCTCCGTCGTGGAAGGCTGCGGAACCAATGGCTGTGAATATATGACTGGTGGCATGGTGACCATTCTGGGATCGGTGGGCGATAATTTCGCCGCCGGTATGACCGGGGGAATGGCGTTTATTTATGATGCGGATAATCTGCTGCCGGTGCATATCAATGACGAATCGGTTGTTTATCAGCGGCTTGCCTCCCGTCACTGGGAAGAGGTGCTGAAAGGCATGATCGCGGATCACGTGGAACATACCCAGTCGCCGTTTGCCGAATCCCTGCTGGCCAACTGGAGCTGGGAGCGGGAGCATTTCTATCAGGTCTGCCCGAAGGAAATGATCAACAAGCTGGCGCAACCGCTGTCAGATGAGGTGGCGCAGCAATCCGCCTGACAATCAACCGATCGCCAATTATAAGCCGGGGAAGAAATTCTCCGGCTTTTTATCGGGCAATTTTTACCCATCAGCAGAGGATGCCGGGCATCTGCGTATGAAGAACTGCGGAAAACCGGTATTATCTGATATCCATTAGTGGCACGCGGTTTGCTTCTCTTTATGCAAATATTTGCATTCGTCAGGAGAAGCAGACATGGACTCGTCAACAATTTCGACCTCATCGACGCCGAACGGTGTGTCACCCTCTTTGCCCGATCCCATCATCAACCCTGAAGATGTCAAATGGGCGGCCCGGCGTTATATCCTGATTTATGGCGAGGAGGCGCCGGATGTGGCGCAAAGTCAGGTCAATCATCTTGACGGGCAGGGAAAAATCCGTGTGGCCGAGATGTTTGAACGCATCCGCCGCGAATGCGCCCGGCTTCTGAAGCAGAGCGAAAAGCTGCTGATTCATCCCATCAACTGATTGAAAGGGGCGGGTTGCAAGATTTTTAGCAAAATCCTGCAAACAGCCTATTCTCCATTTATCTCTCATGGGGTAATGTCGCCCCATGCGAACACTCTATCATTTCTGGATTTCTCCCGCCTGCCGTAAAGTCCGGCTGGCCATGGCGGAGAAGGGGCTCAAATTCGACCTTAAAATTGAAAAGCCGTGGGAGCGACGACCGGCATTTCTGGCCCGTAATCCGGCCTGTGAAGTACCGGTGCTGGTCGATGAAAACGATATTGTCTTCTCCGACAGTCAGTCGATCTGTGAGTATCTGGAAGAAACATACAAGGAAGTCCCGTTGCTTCCGAAAGATCGGGTGGAGCGCGCCGAGGCGCGCCGTCTGATCGGCTGGTTTGACCGCAAATTCTATTTCGAAGTGACGGATAATCTGGTTGAAGAAAAGATCATGAAGCGGCTGACCCGCACGGGTACGCCAAATACGGCGGCGATCCGCGCCGGCCATCACAATATCCATTATCACCTGGAATATATCACCTATCTGGTGGAGCGACGCTCCTGGTTGGCGGGGGATGATTTTACTCTCGCCGATATCGCCGCCGCCGCGCAGCTTTCCAGTGTCGATTATCTGGGTGATGTGCCGTGGGAACAGCATCCAACCGCAAAAATCTGGTACGCCCGCGCGAAATCCCGACCGAGTTTCCGCGCCATTCTGGCGGATAATCTGCCCGGAATGCCCGCCCCGTCCCATTATGCCGACCTCGACTTCTGATCCGGAAAAAAAGGGTCTGACTGCGGATCTGCTCCGCCGTCTGGCGATGGAAGAGGGATTTGATACCGTCGGTTTTGCCGCCGCCGACTTCGGCGATCTGCCGGGCCGCCGCCTTGATGAATTCATTGCGCTGGACCGGCAGGGGGATATGGACTGGATCGCCGAGAAGGCGGACCGTCGGCGGCATCCACAGGCGCTGTGGCCGGAAGCGCGCTCTGTCATCATGCTTGGGCTCAACTACGGGCCGGAGGTAAATCCCCTGGAATTTACAGAGCTGCCGGAACGCGGGGTCATTTCCGTTTACGCGCAAGGCTGTGACTATCATGATATTCTCAAAAAGAAGCTGAAAAGCATGGCGCGCCGTCTTGTCCGTGAGTATGGCGGCGATGTAAAAGTCTTCGTGGATACCGCGCCGGTTATGGAAAAGCCGCTGGCGGCGGCGGCCGGGCTTGGCTGGCAGGGTAAGCATACCAATCTCGTCAGTCGCGAGTTTGGCTCCTGGCTGTTTCTTGGAAGTATTTTCACAACTCATGAAATCATACCCGATCCGCCGGGACATGGTGGTTGTGGCTCCTGCTCTGCCTGCCTTGATATCTGCCCGACAGAGGCGTTCCCCGCGCCCTATCAACTGGATGCCCGGCGCTGCATTTCCTATCTGACAATCGAGACAAGAGCGCATATTGATCGCGAGATGCGCCCTCTGATTGGTAACCGGATTTATGGGTGCGATGACTGTCTGGCTGTTTGCCCGTGGAACAAATATGCGAAGAAAGCGTCTGAGATCGGGTTTCAACCGCGCACGGAGCTGACGGCTCCGAAGCTGGCGGAACTGGCGGTGCTGGATGACCCGGCCTTTCGGACGCTCTTTTCCAAATCGCCGGTCAAACGGCTCGGACGCAATCGGTTTGTCCGCAATGTCCTGATTGCCATCGGCAACAGTGAAGACGAGGAATATCTGCCTCTCATTGAAAGTTTGCTGGAAGATCCCTCGCCGATTGTCCGCGTTGCGGCGGTCTGGGCGCTTGGCCGGATTGCGGAGGGTTCTCAATTTTGGCAGTTACGTGATAGGCTGTATGAAAATGAGTTGGACCATGATGTCCGCGAGGAGTGGAGATTAAGTAGCGGGGATAAGGAATGAGTAGGCTTGACAGTTTTATCCGGCGGATGAATGCCCAACGGGATTGCCTCAATTTTGCGGCGGCAATTATCAAGAACACACCCGGCAGCGTGGTAGAGCTGGGCCTTGGCAATGGCCGTACCTATGATCATCTCCGCAGCCTGTTGCCGGATCGCGATATCTATGTGTTTGACCGTCATGTGAAAGCCCATCCCGATTGTATCCCGGATACGGAGCATATGATTGTCGGCGATTTCCTGGAGACAGTGCCAGCGGCCCATCAACATATGAAATCGAAAGCCGTGCTGGCCCATTGCGATATTGGCTCCGGTGACAAGGAAGCGAGCGTGACGCTTGCCCGGATGCTCGCAGATAGTCTGCCAAAGCTGCTGGCGCCGGGCGCGGTGATCGTCAGCGATCAGCCTTTTGATGTTGCCAACTGGCAGCCCTGGCCGCTCCCCGAAGGCGTGGCGGCGGGACGTTATCACCTTTACCGCCAGCTCTAGTCAGATCACCTTGCGAGATATCCACCGTCGATAACAAATTCCGCGCCCGTGACAAAGGCCGATTCATCCGACGCCAGATAGAGGATCATATCGGCAATCTCGGTTGCTTTGCCGAGCCGCCCCAAGGGGTGAGACTGTTTCAACCGGGTTTCCTCTGCTTCCCGGTCATTCGTGGCGATCTTGTCGAAGCGGCGCATCACCATGGGCGTTTCGATATAGCCGGGATGTACGGAGTTTACCCGCACTTTATATCCCTTCTCGGCGCATTCGATGGCGGCGGCTTTGCTAAAGAGGCGCACGGCCCCCTTGCTGGCGCAATAGGCTGTCAGGTTCGTCATGCCGGAGATTCCAAGAACCGATGAAATATTGATGATGGATCCGCCGTCTCCGTCTTTCATGCGGTCCACCGCCGCCTGTGTGCCAAGGAAGGTTCCGTCCATATTGATGCGCATTGTGTTCTGCCAGAAGTCGTAGGTCATATCAAGAAGACCCTTGGCCCGACCTATGCCGGCGGAATTGACCAGAATGTCCAGCTTCCCCCAGCGATGGCTTACGGCATCGACAATCTGCTGCCATTCTTGAGGATTTGTCACATCGAGATCCTGATAGAAAACGTCATGTCCGGCAGCCGTCATTTCTGCGGCGAGTGCGGCACCCTTGTCGGGTTCAATATCGCTGAGGGCGACTTTTGCTCCTTCTTCGGCAAACCGGAGAGCTGTTGCCTTGCCAATTCCCGATGCCGCCCCTGTCAAAAGGGCGACTTTTCCCTGAAGACGCCCGTTGTTTTTCGCTGCCCCTGCCATTTTTGTCTCCCTTTTTATCATTAAGGAAAACTCTGCCGTATGCAGGGGCGGGGAGCAAGCCTTAAGCGTCGGTTATTTCGCCCAGTAATCGGTATGTCTTTACGGGTGTGTGGCCGCGAAGTTCCATTTCCCCTTGTAATTCAAGAGAAAAATGATCGTCTAAAAAGCCTGCTGTATTGTCTGAAAGAAGGATATCTCCTGTTTGTGCCGCCTGCTGAAGCCTGGCGGCGACATTCACCGCATCACCCCAGATATCATAGGAGTATTTGCTTTGTCCGATCACGCCCGCCACAACCGGGCCCGTATTGAGGCCGACCCTGAGGCCGAGCCCATTTTGTTCCTCCGTGGCGAGGGTGTTGACATAGGCCATGGCATCGAGCGCAAACGCGGCGGCCTCGCGGGCACCTGCCGTTGCATCATTGGCGAGGCCACCGCACAGCATATAGGCATCCCCAATCGTTTTGATTTTTTCAAGGCCGCGCGCAGTGGACATCTCATCAAATCTTGAAAAAACCTTGTCGAGGAAACTGACAACGGTTTCGGGCTTGCGGTGCATGGCATAGCTGGTAAAGCCGGAGATATCCGCAAACAGGATCGTTACATTGTCGAGCCGGTCCGCGATAGGGTGCTGCTTGTGTTTCAGCCGTTCGCCGATGGCTTCCGGCAGCATATTGCGTAGCAGCCCGTCACTGCGGCGTCTTTCGGCGGACAACAGGGTGAGCGTTCGGTCTTTCTGACCAAGAAAATAGGTGAGGAGGATAAAGGCAACGAGGGAGACGCCGGTCAAATTCATGACAAAAAGCAGGGTGATCAGATTATCCGGGAGGCGGAAATTGTCATGATATGGCTGAAGGTCGATGAGGGCGCCAAGTCCGATCAGAAGGAGAAAGGCAATAAACCAATAGCCCGCCTGCTTCCGTCCTGAGAAGATAAGGGCTCCCATCGGACTGGTCAGGGACCAGATGACAACTGCTGATGAATTGATAAAGCCGCCCAACTCCCACATCAGCAGAAACGGCATGAGGAGAGAAAGCAGAAGTTGGCTGGTCCTCAGGAGTGGATAGCCTTTTTCATGACGGCAAAAGGCGAGCATGACGAAGGAAATGGCGGCAAAAGCCCAGGGGATGGCGGCGGCCGCATATTCCCCGAACCAGGCGAAAATAGCGCCCCACAAAAGGGCGGCAACGGCCATCATCAGAGAAGCCAGAACCAGCAGCCGATGGGATAATTCCGTATCGCTTTGCGATGTCTCGACAGTCGTCATTTGCGGATTATTCCGGCCTTCCCCGCAAAGGGCAAGCAATAAGCAGCCGGGTTATTTCAAATCCGCAAAATCGAAATCGACAATTACTGGCGCATGGTCGGAGGGCTTTTCCCAATCCCGCGCCTCTGTGGAAATCTGCATGGCCTTGAGATGTGGTTTCAGTGCGGGCGTAATCCAGACATGATCGAGCCGTCGCCCGCGATTGGAGGCGCGCCAGTCTTTCGCCCGGTAGCTCCACCATGAATAAAGCGGCTCGGGCTCCGGCACAAAATGGCGCATGGCATCGATCCAGTCATGAGATGCATAAATGCGCGCCATATGCTCCACCTCAATCGGGGTATGGCTGACGACTTTCAGAAGCTGCTTGTGATTCCAGACATCTGTCTCAAACGGCGCGACATTAAGATCCCCGACAAGAATCATCCGGTTGTCATCCGACCGACGGGCGGCGAACCAGTCGCTCATTTCCGTCATGAAATCAAGCTTGTGAGCAAATTTGTCATTGAGGGCGATATCCGGGATATCGCCCCCTGCCGGGACATAGAAGTTATGCAGCTCCACCCCGTTTTCCAGCGTTATCGCAATATGCCGTTTGTCATCTCGGCCGCACCACAGTCTGGTTTCGGCGGGCGCGAACGGCAGTTTGGAAAAGATGGCGACGCCGTTATAGCTTTTTTGTCCTGCAATCAGGGAATGCTCATAGCCCAGCTTCGTAAAAGTTTTGAGGGGAAAGTCATGGTCGATTACCTTGGTTTCCTGCAGGCAGAGAATATCCGGCTGGTGACGGGCGACGAACTGCTCCACATGGTCAAGGCGGGCGCGGACGGAGTTGATGTTCCAGGTGGCTAGTCTCACTTGTAATCCTCTATCGGTTGGCGGGCGTATTGACGGTTATGCCCTTGTCTCATTCATACGGCCGGGATGAATGCCCGACGGCATTAGTCATGTGATTATTTTCCGCTGCGGGCGGCCAAATAGTCTTCGATTGACCCCGGCTCCTGATAGACGAAGCCGAGCATTTCCTGTTCCGCATCAGTCAGGCTGGCGGCATCCATAGCGCGCGGGAGATTGATTTGCTGCTTGAAATAGGGAATGTTGAAAAGATGGTTGACGGCGCGGCGTTCCTTTTGGGTGCTATTAAAGCCGCCGCCATGGAAAGTCATGCAGTCGAGCAGGATATATTGCCCGGCTTTCGCCTCTATCTGTAGGGCATTATCGCGGATATAGCTGTCGGAGGGGAAGCTTTCGCTTTTATGCGAGGCGGGCAGCACGAAAGTGGAGCCATTTTCGCGTGTGAAATCATCGACGCAGAACAGCGCATTGATGGCGAGCGGGCTGCTGGATGTAAAATGCTGATAGGGCAGGTCACGGTGCCAGATGGCCTGATTGTATGTTTCCCCGGGCGGATTGACGATGCCGTTCTGCTGGTTGAGGAAATATTTCCCTTCGATCAACTGGCCAAGAACTGCATGTAAATTTGCATTCATGATGAGTTTTAAAAAGGCGGGCCCGCCATGCGTTACCGCCGCCCGGATCGTGTGAAATTCGTTTGCCTGTTTCAGGCTTTCTTCGCCCCATTTTTGGATGTATCGCGCGCGCGTGTTGTTGAAGTGATCGGAAAACTCGGCAAGTTCCGTTTCGCTAAAGCCGGAATCAAGAAGGGCATAACCGAGGCGGCGGATTTGCTCGGCAATTTCCGCGTGGCGGGAGGCGGGACTATCCTGGCGGAGGACGCCATAAAATTGAGCGGGCGGGGTGTCTGTTACTGTCATATCTCTGTTTCGCATGTCTTTCAGAAAATATGGAAACTGCCGCCAGTCAGGGCAATTGGCCAGTGGCCCTGCTCATACAGCCGGTATTTGAGTGCGAAGGGATGGTCATCCTCTTCCCCTGCCGCGAGAACGAGGGCAGCCTGATGGCAGGCCTGGACGGCCGAACCAATGGCGGCGCGGACAAGCTCCTGATCATCAATCCCCGCATCGTCAGTGACGGCTTCAAAGGCGTCTGTGATGACCTTGGAGGCGGTGGCGGAAACATGGGTGAGGGCAAGGGTGAGGTCTTCCTCGCTCATGAGTTCGAGGGCCGCATCGGTGAGCGCCATGCGAAGCTGTTCCTCCGCTTCCCACCAGTCGCTGTTAAACTCGGGATTGGCGGCGGCATAGGCCGCATCTTCCCAATCCGCCACTTCCGCAACATACGCGGCGGGAAAGCCGAGAGTGTCCATATAGGCGCGCGCAATCGGAAATACAGATCGTGCGAGCGGCTCGCCAACGGCGGAAAACCAAGCAACGGCCGGGATCAGCTTGTTGAAGCGGACGACCGACCGCAGGGTCGGGTAATCCTCTATATCGGGGAGGTCGTCATCAAACTCGGCGTCATAATCCATGTCGGGCTCGTCTATCCTTGCAGCTTACAGGATATCTAACATGGATTTGATGGTCCGTTCATGTTTATTCGTAATCGCTGTCGAAGAAGGTGAAGAGTTCCGGTTTCAACTGGACGTTCTTTTCGATCTTGCCAAGGCTGATGCTGGTGACCTGTCCTTGCGCATCGGTGACAAGCCACTGGCGTAGCTCGAAGGGTTTGTCGCTGAAGATCAGCACGATATTGCCCTCGTCCGGGTTTTCCGTATCGACAATGCTTATCCGCAGCGTTCCGGCGTCATGCTGGACATCCGTTACCGTCACATCCCCGCTCAGCGAGACATTCTCTTTCAGCAGGATATTGACCGGCGTTGCGACCAGCGGCAGACGGGTCGTTTCTTTCAGCTCCTTGTCGTGAAAGACAAGCCAGAGCCCGTCCGCAACCACCAGAATTTGCGCAGGCGGCTTATATTCAAACCGCATACGGCCGGGCTTGCGCATATAGACATCGCCCTCGGCTATACCACCGGAGGAGTCGATCTGCAGGAAGTCGGCCTTGAAGGTCTTGAGCGTATCGAGATAGGCTTCGGCGCGGGCAATCTGCGCCTTGTCGTCATCACTCAGGGCCGCATGGGCAGGCGTCATCCCGACCATCATGATCATCAACGCAAAAAACGCATAAAGGGGCTTGGGCATATACTGCATGTTCTCACTTCGGATTTCAGGGTCTGCTTTTCCTGATATGGGAAATACAGGGATAAATTGCCAGTATTTTAAGCGCGGTTAGTATTCCCGGTCATCGATATCCCGGGCAAGCACTTCCCGTTTGCCCACATGGTTGGCGGAGCTGATCACCCCTTCTTTTTCCATCTGGTCGATGATCCGCGCGGCGCGGTTATAACCGATCTGAAGGTGACGCTGGACAAAGCTGGTGGAGGCTTTGCGCTCCCGGCAGACCAGCTCGACGGCCCGGTCATAAAGCTCGTCGCCGGAGCCACCGCCTGCACCGCCGCCCATCATCCCGTCAAACTCGCCCTGATCCTCTTCGGTGACTTCCTGCTTGTAATCGGGTTCGCCCTGTGATTTCAGGAAGCTGACCACCTGTTCCACCTCTTCGTCGGAAACGAAGGGGCCGTGCACACGCTGCACACGCCCTGCGCCCGGCATGTACAGCATGTCCCCCTGACCAAGGAGCTGTTCGGCGCCCTGTTCACCCAGCACTGTCCGGCTGTCGATCTTGGACGTTACCTGAAAGCTGATACGTGTCGGGAAGTTGGCCTTGATGGTACCGGTGATCACGTCGACGGATGGACGCTGCGTCGCCATGACCACATGCAGGCCGGCGGCACGCGCCATCTGGGCAAGGCGCTGGACGGCGACCTCGATATCTTTTCCTGCAACCATCATCAGGTCGGCCATTTCATCGACGATGATGACGATCATGGGCAGGGGCTCCGTATCAAGCGCCCGTTCTTCGAACACGGGTTCGCCTGACGCCGAATCAAATCCGGTCTGCACGGTCCGTTTGAGGACCTCTCCCTTTTTCTGTGCTTCGCGGATACGCTGGTTATAGCCGTCGACATTGCGCACGCCAAGCTCGGCCATTTTGCGATAGCGGTCTTCCATTTCCTTGACCGCCCATTTAAGCGCCACCACGGCCTTGCCGGGTTCGGTCACGACCGGGGCCAGCAGATGCGGGATACCGTCATAGACGGACAGCTCCAGCATCTTCGGATCAATCATGATGAAGCGGCATTCTTCGGGCGAGAGGCGGTAAAGCAGGGACAGGATCATGGTATTGACGGCGACCGATTTACCGGAGCCGGTCGTCCCCGCAATCAGCAGGTGCGGCATCCGGGCGAGATCGGCCACCACCAGATCGCCGCCGATATCCTTGCCAAGGGCCAGCGTAAGTTTGGAGTTGGTGCTCTCATAGGCGGCGGCGGACAGCAGTTCACGCAAGAATACGGTTTCGCGCCGCTGGTTTGGAAGCTCGATCCCGATGGCGTTACGGCCGGGGATAACGGCAATACGGGTTGAAATCGCGCTCATGGAGCGGGCGATATCATCGGCAAGGCCAATAACACGGGAACTTTTCAGGCCCGGCGCGGGCTCCAGTTCATACAGGGTCACAACCGGACCGGGCCGGACACGGCTGATCTCCCCCTTGATCCCGTAATCATCCAGTACCGATTCCAGCAGCCGCGCATTCTTGGAAAGCGCCTCTTCGCTCACCGGTTTGGAGACAAGCTTTGCATCGGGCAGGGCGAGAAGATCGAGGGGGGGAAGCTGGTATTCCCCGGCCGGGCCGAGGTCGAGCGCGGGCTGCTTTTCGGCGGCGACCCGTTTGCCGACGGCCGTTGCCGTCTTGCGCTGTTCAATCTGTGGTTCCGGCGTTTTGCGGACTTCGGGCTTTTTCTCTTTCTTGAGCAAGGATTTTTTCTTGCGCGGCGCTGGTTCCGGCCTGTCGTCGTCACTGAACTCCCTGGTCTCCCTGCGGCGCTCGCCGATCTGGCGAAGATAAGTGGGAACGGCCAGCAATGTGCGGAATATGCGGGCGATGGTGCCGCCGATCGTCTGCCATTCCCGGGGGGAAACGCCAAAGGAGACCAGCAGGAGGCCCATTGTCAGGAGCAGCAGGATCGGTCCCAGTATGGCCGGATGGATGGGAACGCCGATCTTCTGCCCCGTGACGATGACGGAGTTGAAGATCACGTCGCCGACAATGCCGCCATAACCGGCATTGAGCGGCCAAGCGTCAGACACAGGAAGAGCGGCAAGGGTGGCGGAAGTCAGGCACAGGCCGAAAGGCAGCACCGCAAGATGTATCCAGCCCCAGCGCAAGCCCCGATGCGATATGACCCGCCAGGACCAGGCGACAAGACCGAGAATGAGCGCGATAGATCCAAAGCCAAGGGTCTGCAACAGCAGATCGGCGAGATGCGCCCCGGCGCTGCCCAGCAGATTGCTCGGCGGAGTGGAGGTGGCGTGATTGAAGTTCGGATCACCGGCGGAGTAGGTGACCAGCGCAAGGGTGCAGACCAGCGCCAGCAGCAGCAGGACAAATCCGCCCAGTTCAACAAGCCGTCGGTGTAAAAAATCCACACTTCCGCTGGGTAATATAGATACTGATTTGGAGCTTTTGGATTTAGACATCATACGGATATTCTATAAGCTATCGGCCAGCCTAGTTAAAGCCTCTTTGCTGCTTTCGGGGGTTGCGACAAGTGCAACACGAATGTAGGGATCTCCCGGATTGATGCCGTCGGCTCCCGCAACGCTTAAATAGCGGCCGGGCAGGACGCGGATGGCGGCCTTGGTCCACAGGCGTTTTGCCGCCTCGACCCCGTCGCCGACATTGAGCCACAGAAAGAACCCGCCTTCAGGCCGGTAAAATCCGAAGCGGGAGCCGAAGATTTCCTCCGCCATATCGAATTTCTGGTGATAGAGAGCGCGGTTCTCGATCACATGCGCATCGTCATTCCAGAGGGCGGCCGCGGCCGCACAGACCGGAAGCGGGGAGGCGGCGCCGGCAAAGCTGCGCAGATGTAAAAAAGTCTTGATCAGGGATGCTTCGCCAACGCAGAAACCGGAGCGCAAGCCCGCGGCACTGGACCGTTTGGAGAGCGAATGAAACGCCATGACATGGTCAAGTGCGCCGCCTTCCTCGCGGCAGATTTCAAGAATACCGGTCGGGGGCGTTGTGTCGTAAATTTCCGAATAGCACTCATCAACGATCAGCATGAAATCATGCTGGCGCGCAAGGGCGAGGGCCTTCCTGAGATAATCGGCGTTGGCGACAGTCCCTTGCGGGTTCGATGGGTTGCACAAATAAAAGGCAGAGGTTCGATTGAGCAGTGCAGGGTCCAGCGCGTCAAGGTCCGGAAAGAAATGGGTCTCCGCACCGGCCGGAAGGAATACCGGTTCTGCCCCGGCCATGATCGCGGCGGCATGATAAACATGGTAATAAGGCGTCGGCAACAGGATTGCGGGCTTGGTCGCGCCGGTTGCGGCCCGCTCGGTAATCACGGAGGCGATCATATAGAGCGCTTCCTTGGTGCCATTGACGGGAGCCATATTCCGGTCCGGATCGACCATATCTTCCGGCAGGGCATAGCGGCGGCGCAGCCAGCCCGCTATCGCCGCGCGTAAGTCGGCGGTGCCCTCAATGGGCGGATATTTGCCGTACAGATGCTCATTGGCCCGGAGTGCGTCGATCATCAGTTGCGGCGGTTTGTGCTGCGGCTCTCCGATGGTCAGCAGAACCGGTTCCAGTCCGGGCGCAGGGGCAAGCGGGTCGAGCAGGCTGCGCAGGGCGCCAAAAGGCGAGCCGCGCAAATGGGACAGTTCGGAATTGATCATATGCCCTGAATACCGGTAGCAAAGGGATAAGTGGCCCTCGAATTTAGGGGAAGAGCCGAAGGGATACAAGCGGCTTGGCAGGGGGATAAGAAAAAGCCCGAATTCCGGTGATCCTGAGATCGGAAATTCGGGCTTTGCTGTCGGGTTGCCTGCGCGGACGATGATCCCCGCAGGCCGTTTCAGACCGGGTTACATGCTCTTGGAGCCCTGACCGAATTCCGGATAGGCTTCAAGGCCGAGCTCTGCCTTGTCGAGGCCGTTGACCTCATCCTCTTCGCTCGCCCGGATGCCGATCGTGTATTTCAGAAGCAGCCAGAAGATCGAGCTGAGGACGATGACGAAGAGACCGATAGAGATGATACCGGTCAGCTGGGTGACCAGCGTCGCGTCCGCATCGGAGAAGGTGACCGCAATCGTACCCCAGATACCGCACAGAAGATGGGCGGGAATGGCGCCGACAACGTCGTCGATTTTCAGCTTGTCCAGCAGCGGAACAGCAAGAACGACGATCACACCGCCTGCGGCACCGATCAGGATCGCCATGCCGATCGTCGGATCAGCCGGTTCTGCGGTGATGGAGACAAGACCGCCGATGGCGCCGTTGAGGGCCAGCGTCAGATCGACCTTTTTGTATAGGATCTGCGTGACGATCATCGCGGCAACGACACCGCCTGCGGCCGCCATATTGGTATTGGCGAAAACATTGGCCATTTCGATAGCTGCTGCCGCGGAGCCAAGAGCCAGCACGGAGCCACCATTGAAGCCGAACCAGCCGAGCCACAGAACGAATGTGCCAAGCGTGGCGAGCGGGAGATTGGCGCCCGGGATCGGGTTGACCCGGCCATCCGCGGTATATTTGCCCTTACGCGCGCCGAGGATGATGGCGCCGGTCAGAGCCGCCCAGCCGCCGACGGAATGCACAATTGTGGAACCGGCATAGTCGGAGAAGCCCATTTCAGAGAGCCAGCCGCCGCCCCATGTCCAGGAGCCCTGGATCGGATAGATGATCAGCGTCAGCAGGACGACAAAGGCCAGGAAAGACCACAGCTTCGTCCGTTCGGCCAGCGTTCCGGAAACGATGGAGGCTGCCGTCGCCACGAACACCATCTGGAAGAACCAGTCGGAGGAAGCGGAGTAGCCGTCGCTGGCGAAGGTGCCCGCAAGCGCTTCGGCGTCATCCGGGCTCCAGAAGGGGCTGAAAGAGCCGATGAAGCCGCTGACATCCATATACATGAGGTTATAACCGACCAGATAGAAGGTAATACCAGCAATGGCGTAAAGGGCGATATTCTTGAGGCAGATCGTCGCCGTATTCTTGGAGCGGACCAGCCCGCTTTCCAACATGGCGAAGCCGGCCGCCATCCACATGACGAGCGCGCCATTGATAAGGAAGGAGAAGGTATTCAGAACATAGGCTGTTTCTGTTTCAACCTCCGCAAAGGCCGGAGCGGCACCGATCAGTGCAAAGATCACTGCGGTTGTTGCGGTTGTTTTCATTAATGTTGATTTACGCATCGATAATCTCCTAGAGCGCGTCTGCGTCGGTTTCGCCCGTACGGATACGGACCACATTTTTCAGATCGAAAACAAAGATTTTCCCGTCGCCGATTTGACCGGTCTTGGCGGCGCCTGTGATGGCTTCGACCACCCGTTCCGCCAACTCGTCCTTGACGGCAACCTCGATTTTTATTTTGGGGAGAAAGGAGATGGCATATTCCGCGCCGCGGTATATCTCCGTATGTCCTTTCTGACGGCCATAGCCCTTTACTTCTGTTGCCGTCAGCCCGTCGACACCGATAGATGTCAGGGCGTCGCGCACTTCATCCAGTTTGAAGGGCTTTATTACAGCCATAACCAGCTTCATGATGCTCACCTCTTCGACTTATTTTGACCGGGACGAAATACCCGATTTCAGATCTTGTTCTTCAAGACCCGTGCCAGAAGAGGGCTGGAGATATTTTTCTTTTATTATCAGAAGGTTAAGATTTTAGGGAGCTTGCGCATTGTGCAGATGCAATATTTAATTGCACAAAATTTAATCAAAATGGCAAAGATGCATAAATTTTAGACATTCAGGGGAGTGAGGGCCATTTCAGCGGCAGCGGAAAGGCGCAGAAGCTTACCTTCGGCATTGCCGGGCGCCATGAGCATCAGGCCAACGGGCAGCCCCTGGTCTTTGCCGCAGGGCAGGGTGATGGCGCAAAGCCGCAGCAGGTTGGCAAGCCGGGTCAGGCTGATCGACATCAGCGAGGCGTGCAGGAAAGCATCAATATCTTCTAGGAGCGGGGCAATCGCGGGGGGATGCTCCGGCTGTGTCGGGCCGACGACCAGATCAAATCCCGCTGTTTGCGTGAGATACTCTTGTGTCAGCCGTTCCATGCCACGATAAAGCGCGGCGGCGTCGACGGCGGAAAATTTTTCGGCGGCCAGGATACGTTCGGCAATCGGGCCGTACATGTCTCCCGGCTTTGCGCGGATCAGGTCGCGATACATCATGCAGGCTTCAATGGCCGCCGGTGTGCCGTGCCGGGATGTGAGGGCGACAACCTCATCAAAGGCAGGGATTGCGCCGTCCGTCACCTCTGCGCCCGCCGCCTCAAGCAGGGCAAGGGCTTCCCCGATCCGGGCCGTGATGGCGGGGTTGGCAAGGTCATCGAACTGACTGGTGGCGCGCAGGATTTTGACGCCTTTCAGGGACGCGCCGCTCAGATCCGCAGCGGGACTGCCGGAGAGAATGCTGTAAAGCAGGCTGGCATCCGCAACATCGCGCGTGAGGGGGCCGATGCTGTCCTGCGTATAGGAAAGCGGGACGGCACCGTCCAGCGAGATGCGCCCGAAGGTGGGCTTGAACCCCGTCAGGCCGCACCAGGCGGAGGGTATTCTGACGGACCCGGCCGTATCCGAGCCGATCGCGGCGGGTGCAAGGCCAAGGGCAACTGACAGCGCGGCCCCTGCCGACGAGCCACCCGTTACTCTTTCCGTCTTGCAGTCGTAAGGGTTGGGCGCAATGCCGGTCCAGGGATTGAGGCCAAGGCCGGAAAAGGCAACGTCCGGCATGCTGGTTTTACCAAGGCAGACTAGCCCGGCGCGGGTGGCCCGCGTCAGGCAGGCGGCATCCGTATCGGGCGTGCGTCCCTGAAGCAGCTTCGTGCCCGCTTCCGTCGCCACGCCCGCCGTATCGAACAGATCTTTCCATGAAAGGGGCACACCATCCAGCGGGCTCAGCCGCTCTTTACGCCGGGCGCGAAGTGCGGCGGCTTTCGCTTCGCCCATCGCCCGTTCTTCCGCCAGGCGTACAAAGATTTTCGCATCCGGGTCGGTGGTTTTGATCCGGTCCAGAAAATATTGCGCAAGATCAGTTGGATCAATTGATCCATCCTCTATAAGATGGCCAAGATCAAGGGCCGTCATCTCATGCCAAGGCTTTGTCATGACATGAGATTAGGACTATATCCACTTTGTGGCAAGGCGGACCTGGAAGAATTCATCCGGTGGTGGAGAGAATGGCAAGGCAACATATTGATGCGGATATTCTGGTTGTTGGCGGCGGTTTGAACGGCCTTCCCTTCGCCATCGCGGTTGCGGCAGCGGGTTTGAAAGTGGTGGTTCTGGAGCGCGAAGAACCGTCGCATCTTCTCGACGCAGAATTTGACGGGCGTGTTTCCGCCATTGCCCATGCCTCGCGTAACCTGCTGCGGGCCGCCGGGGTCTGGGACTATGTACGCGAAAAAGAGCCCATGCTTGATATCCGCATCACGGATGGCCCGTCAAAGTGCTTTTTGCATTATGACCATCGGCAGCTTGGGGATGAGCCGTTCGGCCATATGGTCGAAAACCGGCATTTGCGGGAGGCGCTGTACAGGCGGGCGGGCGAAATTCCGACGCTCTGCGTCATGGCGCCTGCGGAATACGAAGAAATTATCCGCAGTTCCTCCGGTGTGTCGGCCGTGCTTTCCGGCGGCGGAAGAATAAGTGCTCGGCTTCTTGTGGCGGCAGACGGGCGGAATTCACCGCTGCGCCAGTCGGCGGGAATCAAAACAGTCGGCTGGTCTTATGACCAGATGGGGATTGTCTGCACCGTGGCCCATGAAATTCCCCATCACGGGGTTGCGCAGGAACGGTTCCTGAAACCGGGTCCTTTTGCCATTCTGCCGATGACGGGTAATCGTTCCTCCCTCGTCTGGACCGAGCCGACGGAGCGAGCGAAAGTGATCATGGAGCTGCCGGAGGCGGAATTCCAGCGGGAGATGGCGAAGCGCTTTGGCGACTATCTCGGCGCGCTGAAGGTCGTCGGTCCGCGCTGGAGCTATCCGCTCACCCTGCATCAGTCGGAAAGTTATATGGCGGAGCGGCTGGCGCTGATCGGCGATGCGGCCCATGGCATGCATCCGATTGCGGGACAGGGACTTAACCTTGGCCTGCGTGACGTAGCGGCGCTGGCGGAGGTGGTGATCGACGCCGCGCGGCTCGGTCAGGATATCGGCGGCGCGATGCCGCTGGAGGATTATCAGCGCTGGCGGCGCTTTGACAGCATCACCTTGCTGGCCATTACGGACGGGCTCAACCGGCTTTTCACCAATGACCTCGCTCCGGTTCGCCTGGCGCGGGATATTGGCCTTGCCGCCGTCAATAAAATGCCGCGGCTGAAAGGCTTTTTCATGGAACATGCGCGCGGCACGGTTGGCAAGATGCCGCGCCTGCTGCGGGGAGAGATGCTCTAAGGCGTGCGCGGCCCGTCACGGATCGCGGCTGAGACCCGCCTTTTCAAGGTTGTCGAGATACCCCTGCCAGAGGCTGTCCTGTTTCAGGCCAAGTTCATAAAGATAAGCCCATGAGAACAGGCCGGTGTCATGCAGATCGTCGAATTTCAGGCGGATGGCGTAATTGCCGACCGGCTCCAGCCCCATGATGCCGACATGCCGCCGTCCGGCGACAATCTGCTTCTGGCTGGCACCGTGCCCCTGCACCTCGGCGGACGGGCTTTCAACCCTGAGCAATTCGGCAGGAAGATGAAAGCTGTTGCCATCTTCAAACGTGATGATCAGCGTTTTCTCCTGCTGTTTCAGACGGACTTCCGTTGGCTTGGGCCGCCCGGCCTGGTCGTAGATTTCACCGCTCATTTTTCGCTCAATGGATCCAGTTCGCGCGCTTCATCTACCAGCATGATGGGAATGCCATTGCGGATAGGATAGGCGAGCCCCGCGGTTTTGCTGATCAATTCATTGTTCTCGCGGTCAAAGACAAGTGGCCCTTTGGTCAGCGGACAGACGAGAATTTCGAGAAGTTTCGGATCAACGGCCGGTGCTTTGGTGTCGGTCATGGGGGTTTCTTTCAAACGGGGATCACTGCAACGTTCGGTGGGTTTCCACCTGCTGTATCATCATGTGCAGAAGGCTGATCAGCAAACCGGCTCTGGTGCAGACATCCTGGGCTTCAAGCAGCGCCTGCTTTTCCACCGGAGAGAAGGGACAGATCATGCAGAGGGAATTGATCAGGCTGTCATCTTCGAGACTGTCGAGCGTCTGCCAGTCGCTGGCGCCGTCTTCAAACTCAAGAAAATGTTGCAGGGCATCATGCAGCGCCTGACGGTCGACATGGTTGCCCTGAAGGGGCTCCATATCGTGGCGGAATTTTCCATATCCGGCCTTGACCTGCCGATAGGGCGTTGTGACATCAAGCTCTTCCATCACTTCAAAGCGGCATAACCCTTCCAGGGTAATGCGCAGCATGCCGTTCGGAAGCTGGCCGTATTCGCAGATTTTTCCCGCGCAGCCGATGCGGAATATCTCCGGTTCCATCAGCCGGGAGTTCGGCTCGCGCGGCTGGACCATGCCAATCAGGCGGTGCGTCGCCATGGCGTCCTGCACCATGGCGAGATAGCGGGGCTCGAAAATATTGAGAGGCAGGTGGGCGTTACTGAGCAGGAGCGCGCCGGTCAGCGGGAAGATCGGCAAAACCGGAGGGAGCTCTTCAAGTCCCGTATTCGCGCCCGTATCCGTCATGAGAACAAAAGCGATGAAAGCCGTCGGCGGAGACTTTTGGTCAGCGGGTTCGCGGGTCCGATCAGGTCCAGCAGCTTGAGCAGCTCCTGTCGTCCGGCCGCCTCGTTCCAGTCACGGTCGCGGCGAATGATGTCGAGAAACTCTTCGCCGCCCGCCTCATAATTGCCATGTCCGACGAGGGCGCGGCCATATTGCAGACGCGCATCGAGGTCATCGGGGTTTTCTCCGACCCGCTGGCGGAGCGGTTCCAGCTCACCGGCATTTGCAGCATTTTCCGCCATGGAAATGGCGGCGAGAGCCGCGCTCACAGCCGGCGCGAATTTCTGGTTATCGGCAATGGTTTCCATCAGGCTTTTTGCTGCGTCAATTTCACCGAGTTTGACATAAACCCGCGCAAGCTGGGCTTTTGCCTCGACATTATCCGGCTCCAGCTCAAGAATTTTCGCAAAAGCGGTCAGCGCCACATCCGTCTCGCCTGCCTCAAGCGCGGCGCTTCCGGCCTCGAAAGCCTGCTCAACCGGTGAGGGGCCAATGGGGCCCGCATGCCGTTCGACAAATTCCTTCACCTTGCTTTCCGGCAGAGCGCCCATGAAGCCGTCAACCGGCCGTCCGTCCTTGAAGGCGAAGACCGCCGGAATGGACTGGACCTGCAAACTTTGGGCAATCTGCGGATGCTGGTCGATGTCGATCTTGACCAGTGAGGCGGCGCCTTTGGCGTCCTTCACGACTTTTTCGATAATCGGACCAAGCTGTTTGCAGGGGCCGCACCAGGGCGCCCAGAGGTCCACGAGGACAAGACGTTCCTTGCTGGCCTCCACCACATCCTGCATGAAGGTCTGTGTCGAGCCGTCCTTGATCAAATTGTCGCCCGTGCCGGCGCTCTCGCTAATCAGAGTTTCCATCAGTCCTGTTTACCAAATCCGTTTGTTTTCTAATAGGAGCGCGCCCTCAGTCAAGCCGATGCCCGCATCATGGGATAGCACCATCCGGCAGTTTTGTTAAGTGGTCCTGTGGATGATTTAGGCCGGGCGCAGTAACAGTCAAGATGCGCCGGGAAATCAGCCTCTCTCCGGCAGCTCAAGGACCCTCGGTTGATGTCCGCAGGCGCGGATGAACGCGTCAAGGGCGACCGGGGTGATCCGGGTCGTCATGCTATTGATCAGCGGGTGATAATTGAGATGTTCACAGGTCATCATTTTCTCTTCGAGCACCACCCTTACAGCCTGTTCGGTGTCATTGATCAGTGCAAACGGCGTGACAGAGCCCGGCTCGACGCCAAGGGTGTCATAGAGCAGGTCGGGCTTGCCAAAGCTGAGGTTCTTCGCCCCGACCAGCGGCCGGAAAGCTTTCAGATCGACGGCGGTTTCCTGCAGGCAGACGACGAGATAGAGATCGCCATTCCTGTCCTTCAGAAACAGATTCTTGCAATGGCCGCCCGGAATATGCCCGGTATGCTCCTGCGCTTCCTCGACGGTGAAGACCGGCACATGATGATAGGTCTCATGGATGATTCCAAGCGCGTCCAGCCGGGCCAGCAGATCTTCAGGTGTTGCAGGCATTTTTCCATTCCTTATGTATTTCCATGCATGCGGGAAATTAACGGCTCTTCAGGAAGGTTAAAATAAAGAAATGGCAAAAGCGGGAATTTTCGAAAAACACGCTTGCAATCGGGGACTAATTACGTATTATCCCGCCTCGCAACCGATGTTGCTGCTCGAGCGGGCGTAGCTCAGGGGTAGAGCATAACCTTGCCAAGGTTAGGGTCGGGCGTTCGAATCGCCTCGCCCGCTCCATTATTTCAAAAGGCCCTGCCAGAGATGGCGGGGCTTTTTTGGTTTTATTTGCTTTTTCCTTCGAGAATCCTAGCAACTTCTGTACACATTTCAAGGCTTCATACACATTGAAATACACAATCTAGTTGGCAAGGTGCACACAGCAAGCTGTGGCTTATAGCTCTACCCCTGAGCTACGCCCGCTTGACTAGGAATTGCACGAATAGGACGACAACCATAAATTTTTTTGCTTAGTTTTGTAACGAAACCCCCGATTCAGAGGTATTATAAGGGTAAGGCAAATTAGTTAAGCCTTGAAACTGGGCAAATTCTATCACGAAAAATTTCATTTCGACGTAAGGGACGAACATTTCTGTTGGCTCCCAACGATATCCCTTTGCCCAAATTCAAGATCAGTTCGATTGGACCGATCTATTTTAATTACAAGAAATTTAAGGAGGTTGCGGATGCAACGACTAAATTTAAAAATGATACATTCTGATAAAGTTCATTTTCTCGCCAATCCCGTTGGAAGCGGAAAGACGCAGGCGGCATTGGACACAATCAGACTCAATGATACGGAAAGCCATATTTTTGTCTCACCAACTAATATCCTTGCAAAGGAAATATATGATCGAATGATTGCCGATTTGGCAGATAGCTCAATTGTCGAACATATCCAGATCATTAATGGCGAAACGATCAAAGTACGGGAAGGTGAGATGCGTAAAAAGACCGTTTCAGAAGAAGCATTGTTCGCGATTAGAAACCAAGATATCGAACAGCCCCATATTCTTATTTTATCGACAGAGACCTTCAGAAATATCCTGACTCGAATAAGCAATAACGATAAAGCACGGTACAATATCTATCTAGATGAAGGAATTGAAGTTCTTGATAGAGTAGAAGCCCATACAGGACGGATAACACGAGAAATTAAAGGGCTTCTAGACTACGACAATGAAACCGGTGAAATTACCATTGGAAGAGGACAAAGAGAGCTCATTATGAATATTGCAGAGCAGAACGATAGAGCTCTAGGTACCAGAGGTGAGCTATGTCATTCAAAATTCTCTGAAATTGCCAGAATGCTAACCAGTGATCTTTATAGGGTCTATGGCACGATTGGAGAAGGCAGTATTAGATGTGTTGGAATGTTGGAGGCTGACCAGTTTTTGGCTTTCAAGTCAGTGATTATGATTGTCGCGCTATTTGAGCAATCCCCATTGGCACTATATTGGAAAAAGTCCAAGGGAATAAAATTTGAAGAGCTTAATCACTCTTGTACTCTATTCGATACTCATAAAGAGAAGGGGCATTTAATCAGCGTCTATCATGTATTGCACCCAGATGATAATGCCAGCAAAGCAGTCATAACTACGGAACTTGAGGGTGTTAAGGTTTTTCTGCAAGTAGGAAAAATCGTTGAAGAGTTCTTCGCTGTTGAAGGTAAAAAATACTGTTATGCCGTCAACAATTTTTTCGGCAATCCGCAGGATAATATGCCGACAGGTGAGAAAATGCCGGTGAAATGTGCGGGATTAAACAATTGGAAAGACATTGATAACGTGGCTGCTTTGTCGACGTGCTTGCCGGAAACTTGGGTAAAAGATGTAATCATCAAATTGCTGGGAGTATCCGGCCAAGAATTTTATCAACTATGGCGAATGGCGGGTACCTATCAAACAGTAGGGAGATGCAGTCTCCGTAACCGAGATAAGAATGATCCGATCACTATTGTTGTTTTATCTCAAGAGGAGGCAAAAGATCTGCATAAGCTTTTTGAAGGGAGCAAATACCTAGGGCAATTGGGAAATATGCCCTCCGTAAAGCAATTCCGTTCTTCAAAGAAATCTAAAAAAGCATATTCGGTTCCAGATAATAATGCTTTTTACAGATACAGGAAAAATTGCTTGGCTTCCAAGCAAGCGTATCTTGATAAAGAAACATGGTATCGAGAAATTCGTCTTAAAAGGCAGATGGTTGAAGAGTTAGCGTAGTATATTGGGCGCAAAGTGTATAAATAGCGGGACATTTTTTCCTATAACTACTTAGGGAAATTTGTCCCGTTTTTTGATTATTTAGGTGATTTAAGAGGGTAGCGCCATTCGGGGTAAAATTTTCTATATAGAACTCTAACAATTGGTATCGATTAACTCGACTATCGATCGTTAAGAATATACTGATCGTTGGAAATGTTCTCCGTATTCTCAAAGATTATGAGAAATACACATGAACGGAACTTCTAACCTATTGATATTGTGGGTATGGCCCTAACCTAGTCGTAGTAAGGGTCAGATTGTCTGCACTAAAAATATCCCACAGGGATACTAGGGGTACTCCGGGGGGTAATGGGTGTATCTTAGTACATCATTTGGGCTTAAAAATTTCTAGCAGAAATGCCTTATGCTGGTATCGGATAACCCTAGTAAACCATACGATGAACCCGTCATAAAAGATACATTAAGTAGGTCGACATAGGTCTCTTGATTATTATAGTTTAATCCGAGAAAGGCCCAAAAAGCGCTGTTTTTATAATAAAATATTGGAAATATGCTCGATTGCTCAGTGTAGCTTTAGTGTTTCTTTAAAATACCCTAATTATGATCTTTCAAATTGATTTAGTTGCAATCATTAAGGGCGCTTGTTTATGTTCATTAACTGAAGGGTGCAGAATATGAAGATTGGTATTGTAGCTATAGTTTTCGGTTTATTAATATTTAGCTATTTCGCTTGGATTTCTAGATACGAGTATCTTGTTTCCATGGGGCAAAAAATTAGAGTAGACCGTTGGACAAATGAGATATGTGTAGCAGGTCAAAGCCCATTTATTTGGGTTTGTGGCAAGCCTGAATTTAAGATGACACGTGGACAATAAGCCATTGATAGGTTCGTCAAAAAGTAAAAAATTGATTTTTACCGTAGTTGCTTTGATTGTTTTGACAATTATTGCCGGCTGTGAGGACGAAGAAAGTAAGGCCCCTTCTAAGGACCCATTGAAAGCCATATCACTTTTTGTGTATGAAATGAAATTTAATGCCCTCAATGAACAGCGTTTTGATTGCGCTATGGCAAAAGTGGTTCTGGATAATGGCCAAGAAAATATTGTTTCAGAAAAACAACAAACCATCCAGAGCCTTCTGAAGAAAGATTTTATAGAAGCACGAGAAAAATGTAATTTCTGGCAGACAACCATGCCTATACTTGACGAAGTTTACTCAAAAATTGTCAAAGAGGCATTAGTGCCGACTTCTATGTACTATTTCTCGATTTTCGTGAAAAATCAGGACGAGAGCTATGTGAAAATTAAGTTAGGTCTGTTTGAAAACCTCGGAATTTGTAAAGAGATTGAAGCTCAATATCGACAAATTGGAGAAGGCACCAGTCGTTGTGAGAATTGGCACGGTACCATAGATAATATCTATGATTAGAGCGGGCATAAATTTTGTCATTAATATGAGAAGTGCCTTCAGATAACTGACTATGAGAAATATTTAATCTAGTAGATCAACAACATCCGCAGCATTCAAATGCGTATATCTCTGCACTGACCTAACATCCTTGTGACCTGAAACAGCCATGATCTGAGCATTGTTAAAGCCTTTTCGAGCTACAATGCTAATTCTGGAGTGCCTTAGTTGATGGACACGTATGTCATCAGATAATCCTAGCGTTTGTCTTGCCCTTCTAAGGGCCTGAGAGACTCCGTAGGCGGATACTTGAAAGATGTGACTGTCATCCCTAGGGCAAGCCTTTACGGCCCCTGAGAGAAGCTCTACGGCTCTTCTCGTAAGAGGTACAGTGCGGCTACCAGTCTTGCCGTCAATAACATCGAGAAGGCGTCTATCTAGGTGCAAGCAGGAGGGTGTTAGTTTGAGTATTTCTGATCTTCTCATGGCAGTCTCATAAGCAAGCTCAATGATAACAGCCATTCGAGGGGACATTGCTTTAAGTAGCATCTCCATTTCCTCCGGAGATACCACCTTGTCTCTCGGCTTTGACGATCTTGGTAGAGCTATATCTATACAGGGATTGGGCAGATCAAGAAGAAGTTCACGGCTGATCCACTTAAACAGTCTGCTCAATAGGACTAGTTCATCTCGGCAAGTCGTCGGTGACACGGACTTCAATCTGGCAAGCCTATAGTCGTTCACATTCCATTTGGAAATCTGATTAAACGGTTGCGGGAAATGCTTGGCCATACGTTCAAGACGCATCAAAGTTTGGTATTGAGATGCCTTCCCCTTTAGGACGATAGCGCAATAGAGAGAACCAACATCTCTGAGGGTATCTTTGGGATCAAGTTTTAATGTGGTATTTGAAAGAGCAGCGTTGCTTTGAGCAATTTTCTCTTGTTCCTTTGCCCAGTTTTCAGCGTCTTGGAGCTGTAAGAATGTCTTGTAAGTTGGCTTGGAGCCTTTCAGTCGGACTTGGCAATAGTACTTTCCTGAGGGTAATTTTCTGATCGATGCCATTGTTTCCTCCGTGTTTAAAAGAGGAAAAAGCAAAATAAAATCATACACCTGAATGTACTCTAGCTAGCTTGCCAAGGTTAGGGTCGGGCGTTCGAATCGCCTCGCCCGCTCCATTATTTCAAAAGGCCCTGCCAGAGATGGCGGGGCTTTTTTGATTTTACCGCTTCTCCAGAAATCGGAAGACGCCGGTGGCGTTGAAGATGATCTTCTCGCCGACCCAGGCCTCAGCTTCGACAAAGGCGAAGCCGTCGGCGGCGCTGGTCTGGCGCGCCGTGCCTTCCAGCCAGTCACCGATGTCGGCCGCCGCGCAGATATTGCAGTTGAGGTTGACGGTGACGGCCATTGCCGTATTGGCCCGCGCGACGGCAGTCGCCAGCAGCCCATCGGCAAAAGCGGTCATCATGCCGCCATGCAGGCGTCCGCGCGAATTGCTGTGTCGTTCCGTAATAAACAGGCCATGCCAGAAACGATCGCCATCTATCTTGTGAAAGACGGGACCGTTATGCAGGGAGAAGGGGCCGCGGTGCAGGCTGCGGACAAAGGCGTCGGGCGGCGGGCGCGTATCGGTTTCGAGGGTCATCGCGAGGGGCAGCTTTCCTTCTGTGATGTCTGTCCATATCGGGGAAGGATCATCATATAATGAAAGAGCCGGGATCGTAAGCCTCTCTGTCCGGGATTTGCGTTTAATCAATGCTACGCCGCTTGTTTCCGGCTTGAATATGCATAGGTGTAAAAAATAGACGAATGTTATGGATCAATGAGGATATTGCCATGTCACATGTCCCCCATGAACTAGCCGAGGAATTTCCCGACGCGAAAGATCGGATTAGTGCCTTGACGCAATCTGATGCGCATTTTGCAAAGCTGACGGAGGAGTATCATTCGGTAAACCGCGAGATTCACCGCATCGAAACCAAGGTTGATCCCGCCGACGAGGGATATGAAAAGCAGCTCCGCCGTCAACGGCTCGCCTTGAAGGATCAGATCAGCAGCTATCTTGATTAGCTGGGGCCTACTCTGGAAATGGATGGCTTGGGGCTTGCTTTAGCCCTTTCTTTCTGGTTAACCGGAACGCATGATCAGGATCAACGGACATATTACCCTGGATGACAGCGAAATCACGGAAAGCTTTATTCGTGCGTCCGGTCCGGGCGGGCAGAATGTCAACAAGGTTGAAACGGCTGTGCAACTCCGTTTCGATGCCGGGCGTAGTCCCAATCTGACCCCTGCGATATTTGCCCGGCTGAAGAAGCTGGCCGGGCAACGCATGACAAAGGAGGGCGTGCTTGTCCTGACGGCGGACGAGTTCCGCTCTCAGGATCGCAATCGCAAGGCGGCGCTGGAACGGCTTGTCCTGCTGATCCGGCAGGCGGCCATCGCCCCTAAATTCCGCAGGCCGACCAAACCGACATATTCATCTAAACTCCGGCGCTTGCAGACAAAACAGCGGCGCGGTGTGATCAAGAAAGCCCGCGGCAAGGTGGCGCTTGACTGACTGACGGGCAGATCATCGCTGGAATGGTCTTCAGCTTGGCGAAGCTTCCCCGCCAGAGGGGCGGTTGATGATGTATAATCCCCGCCATTTCATTTCTATATAGGCAAGCAGCGTATAGATAAAGGTCAGGACCCCGAGCATTTCCATGGATTCTTCGGTGCCGGAAATCAGAAAATATTTGCCGTTGAACCGGGAAAAATCATATGTGGCACTTTCCCGGAAATATGATTGATCTACATAGAGTGCGCCAATGACCTCCATTCCCAAAGCGCCGCCGACATAAAGCGCGGCGGCGACGAAAATCAGGAGACAGGTTTTTCTTGGCTGGGAAAGAACGAAGCGCAAATAGACGGCGGCGATAACGAGGGCGAAGCCGCCATAGGCAATCACCCAGATATAATTATCCGCCTTTGAATTCTCATGCTGTCCGAAAAGCGTCCAATAGGCATCAATCACCTTCTCATGCACCTTTGAACTTTCATCTATGGCGAGAAACAGAAACAGCAACGCGAGAGCCAGCCAGTATTTATACTCCCCATTTTTATCCTGCCGGTGAAAGGCAAAAATAACGAACAGCAGAAGTGAGGAGAAGAGCAGCATAGATGCCGAGAAAAAAGTCGACAGATTCTCTTCATCATCCAGATTTATATAATCGAAGATGACATCATTATGATAGTCGAAGCGGAAAGCCATAATAACTGAGAAGAAATGGCCGAAAACCAATAAAGCGAGAATGCTGAATAGAAAAGCCGTGGTTATTTTTGCATCAATACGAATGTTCATTTTATACTTTCGATATGTCGCAGGCGGCCCGGCTCCTTCCAGGGCGTGCTGCCAATCGCGTAAAACCTGTGATCCAACATATATTGTAACATATTGAAAATTGTTTAATAAATGACTGCGGGGCATTTTCTCTATCACGCAGAGGTTTTATTGTCACGCGAGATATGCTCTTTCCCTCCGGCGTTTCATTGCGCGGGTCTGTCCGGGCGAAGGATGTCCCCGATTGCTGCCCGTGTTTGCGCCGGAGATGCCCGATAAAGCGCCACAAATGTTTCACGGGAAACATTGAAACATCGTTGGCGAGGAGAAGATAGTCGGAAATGCCTATAAAATAGACAAAACATACCGCATTCGACGAACTTTGCGGATAAATGCCCAAAAATAGTGCATTTTAGATTGGCGGCAACCTCCAAAAACTTTGCAGAATTTTATCTTGGACCTGAAAAAATCATTTAAATCATAGCCTTAAAATAGATCATCGCGTGGGCGCCGACTTCTGGCATGGCCTTTGCTCTTGTTAATGCACTGCAAAATAACAATGGGCTTATGGAGGCATCATCAAATGTTAGGACTACGCAAAGTCGCAGGTGTGTTTACGGGCGCTGCCATGTTGGCAACAAGCGCTCTTGGTCTGGGCGCGGCTCAGGCGGCCGATGACGTGATCAAGGTCGGGGTCTTGCACTCCCTGTCCGGCACGATGGCAATTTCGGAAACCACATTGAAGGACGCTGTCCTGATGATGGTGGATGATCTGAACAAGAATGGCGGGCTTTTGGGCAAGAAGGTAGAGGCGGTTGTCGTTGATCCGGCATCCAACTGGCCGCTCTTCGCAGAAAAGGCGCGTGAACTCATCGAAGTCAGTGATGTTGACGTTGTTTTCGGCTGCTGGACCTCGGTGTCGCGCAAATCCGTTCTGCCGGTTTTTGAGGAGCTGAACAGCCTGCTCTTCTATCCGGTGCAGTATGAAGGCGAGGAAAGCTCCCGCAATGTGTTTTATACTGGCGCCGCGCCGAACCAGCAGGCAATCCCGGCGGTTGAGTATCTGATGAGTGAAGAGGGCGGAGATGTAAAACGCTGGGTCCTCGCCGGCACCGATTATGTCTATCCGCGCACCACCAACAAGATCCTTGAGGCGTTTCTGAAATCCAAGGGTGTCGCCGAAGAGGATATCATGATCAGCTATACGCCCTTCGGACATTCCGATTGGCAGACGATCGTGTCCGATATCAAAAAGTTCGGCTCGGAAGGCAAGAAAACCGCTGTTGTCTCCACCATCAATGGAGATGCCAATGTTCCCTTCTATAAAGAGCTCGCTAACCAGGGCATAGACGCGGCCGACATTCCGGTTGTCGCTTTCTCCGTTGGTGAAGAAGAGCTCGCCGGTCTCGATACCGCACCGCTGGTTGGTCATCTTGCCGCCTGGAATTATTTCATGAGTGTCGAAAGCGAAGAAAACGATGCTTTCATCAAGCAATGGAAAGCTTTCATTGGCAATGACAAGCGCGTCACCAATGATCCGATGGAGGCAACCTATCTTGGCTTCAAGATGTGGACGCAGGCCGTAGAGCAGGCCGGCACCACCGATGTGGATGCGGTGCGTCAGGCCATGTATGGCCAAAAGGTCAAGAACCTGACCGGCGGCACGGCTGTCATGAATACCAACCATCACCTGTCCAAGCCGGTTCTGATCGGCGAAATTCAGGATAACGGTCAGATCGAAACGGTCTGGCGGACGGAAGATGTTGTCGTTGGCGACGCCTGGAGCGATTACATCCCCGAAAGCGCGAAGTTGATCGCTGACTGGACCTATCCCTATGTCTGTGGCGGCTGTGAAAAGCCGATGTACTGATCGGCAGCATCTAAGCAGGAGAGGCGGTTCCTGACCGCCCTCCTTCACCTTCACCTGTACAAGCATCCGGTACCCCCATGCGGATTATACTCAAAACCATCATTGCGGCCTTTTTCTGTCTTATGGCAGGTCAGGCAAACGCGCAGGCGGATCTGGCGGATGCCGCAAAGGGTCTGCTGTCAAAAAGCTACAGTGATAAAATTCAGGCGACGGAAGCGATTGCCGCCTCGGGCAATGAGCGGGCGACACCTTTTCTTGAAGCGTTATATGACGGCAACCTCTTCGCCACCAAGGCGGATGAGAGGCTTGTTATCCTCGCGAAAAAGGGCGGCGCTGACGTGGCGGTTGACGCCGTAACGGGGGAGGAGCTGGGCGCGGTACAAAGCAATGATCTGTCAAAAATTCGAATTAATAACCGGATGCGCGGTTTGATCAAGGATCTGCTGGGGCGGCTAACGCTCCTGAACGAGGATCCCGCGCTCCGAATAAATGCCGCGAATGCGATCTTCAAAAGCCGGCCGGCCGAGATGGTCGCGCCGCTCACGGAGGCGCTTGCGATGGAAACGGACGAGAAAGTGGCGGCCGTCATGCGTCGGGCGCTCGCGGCTCTCAACTTTGCCCATGGGGAAACGCCGGATGTTCAGGCCGACGCTCTCATTATCCTTGGCGAACAACCCGATCCGGAAGTCAGATCCATGCTCAGCGCCGAGTTGAATAGGCTGGCGGCAGCTGAAAATCCATCCTCCGAAAATCAGGACCTTGCTGCCAAAGTACGGCAGGCTCTCGACAAGGTGGAAGAACGTCTCGCCATGCTGGGCCTTGTCGAAAATGTTTTCCAGGGTATCTCTCTCGGCTCGGTCCTGCTGCTCGCGGCGATCGGACTTGCCATTACCTTCGGTGTGATGGGCGTGATCAACATGGCGCATGGCGAAATGGTTATGATAGGCGCCTATACGACATATATGGTGCAGGAGCTGTGCCGCAATTATGCACCGGACATGTTGACTTACTCTCTCATCGCGGCGGTGCCACTGGCCTTCATCGTTGCCGGCCTTGCGGGGATGGCGATTGAGCGCAGCGTGATCCGTTTTCTTTATGGGCGGCCACTTGAAACCCTGCTCGCCACCTGGGGCATCAGCCTGATCCTGCAACAGTTCGTACGGACAATTTTTGGCCCGACCAACAAGGAGGTCTCGTCTCCTGACTGGTTAAGCGGGGCATGGGAAATCACGGGCGGCCTGGCCCTTACCTACAATCGCATAGCCATTATCCTGTTCGCGGCGGCCGTTTTGCTGATGCTGATGCTGGTCCTGCGCAAGACGGCTTTTGGATTAGAGATGCGGGCTGTGACGCAGAACCGGAAAATGGCCTCCTCGATGGGGATCCGCACCGGTTGGGTCGATGCCATGACCTTCGGACTTGGCTCCGGTGTTGCGGGCATGGCGGGCGTGGCCCTCAGCCAGATCGACAATGTGAGCCCCAATCTTGGCCAGTCTTATATTGTCGACAGTTTCATGGTGGTGGTCTTTGGCGGCGTTGGAAACCTGTGGGGCACGCTCGTCGGTGCGCTCAGCCTCGGGATCACCAACAAGTTTCTCGAACCCTATACGGGGGCGGTGCTGGCCAAGATATGCATCCTTATCTTTATCATTCTGTTTATTCAAAAGCGTCCGCGGGGCCTGTTCGCCCTCAAAGGTCGCGCTGTGGAGAACTGAGCCATGGCAGATGTAATAGGCAGATCACAACAAGGCCCGTTTGTTTCCCTCATGACGGGCCTTCCGGGCGGCGGCAAGACGTTTTTGGGGATTCTTCTTGTTGCCGCCCTCTTCGTTCCCTTGAGCAATACCTTCCTTCCCCCGGAATCGCCCTTTCATGTGCCGACGTATATGGTCAGCCTGCTGGGTAAGTATCTGTGCTATGCGCTGCTGGCGCTCAGCGTCGATCTGATCTGGGGCTATGCGGGTATTCTCAGCCTCGGTCACGGCGCCTTCTTCGCGCTGGGCGGTTATGCCATGGGCATGTATCTAATGCGCCAGATCGGCGACCGCGGGGTCTATGGCAATCCGCTTCTGCCCGATTTCATGGTGTTCCTCAACTGGACGGAGCTTCCCTGGTACTGGCACGGATTTGACATGTTCCCCTTTGCCATGCTGATGGTTATTGTTGTGCCGGGACTGCTCGCCTTCGTGTTCGGATGGTTCGCCTTTCGCTCTCGGGTGACGGGGGTGTATCTTTCCATCATCACACAGGCGATGACCTATGCGCTGCTGCTCGCCTTTTTCCGCAATGATATGGGGTTTGGCGGCAATAACGGCCTGACGGACTTCAAGGACCTGCTGGGTTTTGATTTGCAGGCAACGAGTACGCGGCTTGGCCTGTTCGTGGCGTCGATCGTTGCGCTGGCTTTCGGCTATCTTGTCTGTTGCTTCATTACGCAGTCCCGGCTCGGCCGGGTCCTGATCGCCATTCGGGATGCGGAGAGCCGGACGCGTTTTTCCGGCTACCGGGTGGAATATTACAAGCTGTTTGTTTTTGTGGTCTCGGCCGTTCTCGCCGGGATCGCCGGGGCGCTCTATGTGCCGCAGGTGGGGATTATCAACCCCTCCGAATTCTCCCCCGCCAATTCCATCGAGGTGGTGATCTGGGTGGCCGTCGGCGGCCGCGGCACATTATGGGGGGCGGTTCTGGGCGCCTTCATTGTCAATTGGGGCAAGAGCTATTTTACCGGCACCTTTCCCGAGGCCTGGCTCTATATGCTGGGCGGGTTGTTCGTTTTCACGACGCTGTTCCTGCCGAAGGGCATCGTCGGAACTGCCGGAATATGGATGGATAAATTCAGGGCGGTGCGACAGAGCAAAATGGATATCGGATCGCCCGCATCGGTGAGAGAAGAGTGATGGCAGCACAAGTCAATGAGCGTAAAATTCAGGAAGTCAGCTCAATCCTGTATCTCGATGGGGTCAGCGTCAGCTTTGATGGTTTCAAGGCCCTCAACAATCTCAGCTTTGTCATCGAGCCCGGCGAAATGCGGGCCATTATCGGGCCCAATGGCGCAGGCAAGACAACGATGATGGATGTGATCACGGGGAAAACCAAACCGGATACGGGGGAGGTCTTTTTCAAGGGCGATATTGATCTCACAAAACATGACGAGGCGTTTATCGCCAATCTCGGCATTGGCCGGAAATTCCAGAAGCCGACGGTTTTTGAAAGCCAGACGGTCTTTCACAATCTTGAACTTTCCCTGAAAGGCGACAAGGGTGTGAGGCGCACCCTGTTCGCGGCGCTCACCGATGCGGAGGTCGCGCGAATTATGGAGGTTCTCAAGATTATCCGTCTCACGGACAAGGTTAATAATCTGGCGGGCAGCCTGTCCCATGGCCAGAAGCAGTGGCTGGAAATCGGTATGCTGCTGATGCAGGACCCTGATTTGCTGCTGGTCGATGAACCGGTTGCGGGGATGACCGATGCGGAAACGGAGCAGACGGCCATCCTGCTGCGCGAGATTTCAGCGAATCATTCGGTTGTCGTGGTTGAGCATGACATGGAGTTCGTCCGCGCCCTCAACTCGCGGGTGACGGTGCTGCACGAAGGGTCGGTTCTTGCCGAAGGCAGCCTTGAAGCCGTGCAGAACAACTCACGGGTTATCGAAGTTTATCTGGGGCGTTAAGAATGCTGGAAGTTGAAAATATTGATCTGCATTACGGGGCCAGCCAGGCTCTGCGTCATGTGTCCCTCACCGTCAAGCGCGGAGAGGTCACGTCGCTGCTCGGTCGCAATGGTGTTGGCAAGACCAGCACACTCCGCGCCATTGTCGGTCAGCATCCGGTCACGGGCGGTAAAATCATTTGGGATGGCAAGGATATCACCAGTATGACTTCCCATCAGCGGGCGCGGGAAGGCATTGCCGTTATCCCGCAGGGGAGGGAAATCTTTCCGCTGCTCACGGTTCATGAGAATCTCAAAACCGGGTTTTCCGCTCTTCCCCGCGCGGAAAGATTCATTCCGTCGGAAATATTCGATTTGTTTCCGATCCTCAAAGACATGCTGAAACGGAGGGGGGGCGACCTGTCCGGTGGGCAGCAACAGCAGCTGGCCATCGGCCGGGCGCTGGTCATGCGTCCGAAGCTGCTTGTTCTCGATGAACCGACGGAAGGAATTCAGCCCTCGATCATTAAAGATATCGGCAAGGTCATAGAATTGCTGCGCGATCGTGGAGATATGGCTATTCTGCTGGTGGAACAATATTTCGAGTTCGCCCGTGACCTGGCCGACAGCTTTGCCGTCATGGATCGCGGTGAAGTCATGCTGGCGGGCGCGAAGAGGGATATGCTGGAAAGTGACGTTCGAAAATACCTTACGGTCTGATACAGATCCGTCCGACAGGCCGGGCGCGTCGATATTAGCCGCCCCTGCTGCGCTGGCCCGATCGGAAGGCCGGGTAGAGGTGAGGTTCAGGGAACGCAATTCGGTTTCTTCGCTTGCTCATCTTTATCAGCGTGGCTGCGGACGGGTCCGCTTCCCGGCCGTCGAAAATCCGGATTATCCCGAAGCCGTCCTGATCAACACGGCAGGGGGTTTGACAGGCGGCGATCATATGGCGTTTGATATTTCGCTGGAGGCGGGGGCACGGTTGACCGTTTCCGGCCAGGCGGCGGAGCGAATATATCGTTCCATTGGCACCACGGCGATCATCGAGGCGGAGATGACGGTTGCCGACGGCGCGACGCTGGAATGGCTGCCGCAGGAGACCATCCTGTTCGATCAAAGCCGCTTTAAACGGATCAATACTGTCTATCTGGAAAAAGGCAGCCGCTTTCTGGCACTGGAAGCAACCCTCTTCGGACGGACGGCGCATGGGGAGACGATCTGTTCGGCCAGCATCCGGGATGGCTGGCGTATCCATCATGACGGTGCATTGATCTGGTATGATAATTTCATGCTGGAGGGTGACATCCAGGCGAAGACGCGGCATCCGGCCCTGCTCGATGGGGCGAGGGGGATGGCGACAGTGCTTCTCGTCGATGATATGGCGGAGCTGTATCTGGAAACGGCACGGGCGGCAGCCCGCAACTGTGGTGTCCGGGCGGCGGTGACATGCCGTGGGTGCCTGCTTATTATGCGCCTGATCGCCACTAATGGATATGATTTGCGAAAGGCGCTGGTCGGAATACTCATTGAACTGCGGCGGGCCTTGCCCGGACATCCGGCAATGCTGCCGAAAGTATGGGAAAACATGTGACAGGGGTGGATGATGCAATTGACACCAAGGGAAAAGGATAAATTGATGGTTTCGCTGGCGGCAATGGTCGCGCGCGAGAGGCTGGCGCGTGGGGTCAGGCTGAATTATCCAGAAGCCATTGCCTTGATTACCGACTTTGTGGTCGAGGGCGCGCGGGATGGCAAATCAGTTGCCACCTTGATGAGTGAGGGGGGCACTGTGGTGACCCGCGATCAGGTGATGGACGGGATTGCCGACATGATCCATGACGTACAGGTCGAAGCCACTTTTCCCGATGGCACCAAACTGGTGACCGTCCACGCCCCCATTCGATAGGATGCGCAGCATGAAGCCAGGAGAGATTATTCCCGCCAAGGGTGACATTGAACTCAACGCCGGACGTCAGTCCATGACACTGACAGTTGCCAATACGGGCGATCGGCCGATACAGGTCGGCAGCCATTTTCATTTCGCCGAAGTCAACAATGCGCTTGACTTCGACCGTTCGGCAGCACGGGGATTTCGCCTCGACATTCCATCTGGAACGGCCATTCGTTTTGAACCGGGGCAAACACGGGATGTGAAACTGGTCGCGCTGTCCGGCTCGCGGACAATCTATGGGTTTAATCAGGCCGTGATGGGCCCGTTGGACAAGGGGGAATAAGATGGCGGTAACCTTTTCACGCGGCGCCTATGCGGGCATGTTCGGGCCGACCGTTGGCGACAAGGTGCGCCTTGCCGATACGGAGCTGTTTATCGAGGTCGAAAAGGATTTCACGACCTATGGCGAGGAAGTAAAATTTGGCGGCGGAAAGGTGATCCGTGACGGCATGGGCCAGTCCCAGGTCACGCGGGCCGGGGGCGCTGTCGATACGGTCATAACCAATGCGCTGATTATTGATCACTGGGGGATTATCAAGGCGGATGTCGGCCTGCGTGATGGGCGGATTGCGGCCATCGGCAAGGCGGGTAATCCGGACATTCAGCCCGATGTGACAATCATCATCGGCCCGTCCACCGAAGTGATCGCGGGAGAAGGGAAGATCCTTACGGCAGGGGCGCTGGATGTCCATATCCATTTCATTTGCCCGCAACAGATTGAAGAGGCGCTCTACAGCGGCGTCACCACTATGATGGGCGGTGGTACGGGGCCGGCAACCGGCACGAATGCAACGACCTGTACGCCGGGGGCCTTTCATCTCGGCCGGATGATGCAGGCGGCGGAAGCCTTCCCGATGAACCTCGGCTTTTTTGGCAAGGGAAATGCCAGCCTGCCCGACGGATTGGTAGAGCAGATTCAAGCTGGTGCCTGTGGTCTCAAGCTCCATGAGGACTGGGGCACGACACCGGCGGCCATTGACTGCTGTCTTTCCGTTGCCGACGATATGGATATCCAAGTGCTGATCCATACGGATACGCTGAATGAATCCGGTTTTGTCGAGGATACAGTACGCGCTTTTGACAAGCGGACAATACATGCCTTTCACACGGAAGGGGCGGGCGGTGGCCATGCGCCTGACATCATCAAGGTGGCGGGGGAGCCGAACGTCATCCCCTCCTCCACCAATCCGACGCGCCCATTTACCGTCAACACGATTGATGAGCATCTCGATATGCTGATGGTCTGTCATCATCTGGACCCGAATATTCCCGAAGATGTGGCCTTTGCCGAAAGCCGCATCCGCAAGGAGACGATTGCGGCCGAAGATATCCTGCATGACATGGGCGCATTTTCGATCATTTCTTCGGACAGCCAGGCGATGGGCCGGGTGGGTGAGGTACTTATCCGCACCTGGCAGACAGCCGACAAGATGAAAAAGCAGCGGGGTCGCCTTGCCCAGGAAACCGGTGAGAATGATAATTTCCGGGTCAAGCGCTACATTGCCAAATACACGATCAACCCGGCCATTGCGCAAGGGGTGGCGGGGTATGTCGGCTCGGTCGAGGCGGGCAAACTCGCTGATCTTGTGCTCTGGTCGCCGGCCTTCTTCGGGGTCAAGCCGGATCTGGTTCTGAAATGCGGCACCATTGTTGCGGCGCCCATGGGGGATCCCAACGCGTCCATCCCCACCCCGCAGCCGGTGCATTATCGGCCGATGTTCGGTGCCTTTGGCAAAAGCGTGACGGCAAATGCGGTCACCTTTGTTAGCGAGGCGTCCCTGCAATATGACCTGAAAGGCGTTCTTGGTCTCGACCGGGAATTGCTGCCCGTGAAAAATACCCGCTCGGGTATCGGCAAGGCATCCATGATTCATAATAGCGCGACACCAAAGATTGACGTTGATCCGGAAACTTATCTGGTGCATGCGGATGGGGAATTGTTGACATGCGAACCGGCGACTGTCCTTCCTATGGCGCAACGCTATTTTATGTATTGAGAAGATTATGAAACATGCAATACACATAAGCCCGTCGGATGCCGATTTTGACGGTGAGGTTGTGGATACGGTCACACTTGATTTCGACCATCGCCGCCGTCGTCGGCTGAAGCTGGAAACGGATGGCGGGGAGAGGTTTCTTCTGGATTTGCCGGAACTGAAAACCATGCGGGACGGCGATATCCTCATTCTTGAAGATGGGCGCGGCATTCAGGTTCGGGCGAAGGATGAGGCGGTCGTTGACATCACCTGTCAGGATGTCGGGCATCTGGTGCGGGTTGCGTGGCATCTTGGTAATCGCCATCTGCCAACGCAGTTGATGGGAGATCGCCTGCGGATACGTCAGGATCATGTGATTGAAGAGATGGCGACAGTGCTGGGGGCGGTGGTCACGCGGCTTCAGGCTCCCTTCAATCCCGAAGGTGGCGCGTACGGCCATGGGGAGACGGAAGGGCACAGCCACGAGCATTCCCATTCTCACTCTCACTCTCATACACACGATCATGAGCATCGCCATTCGCATGACCATGAATAACAACGCGCTGTTTCATCTGCTGTCCTGGATGTCGCCTTCATTCCCTGTGGGCGCCTATACCTACAGCCATGGCATTGAATATGCGGTGGAGGCGGGGCTGATCACGCGGCGGGACGATCTGGTTCCGTGGATTGCCGATATTCTGGAATTTGGCGGCGGTCGCTCGGATGCGATCCTGCTTGCCGCGGCATATCGCGCGACAAAGAAAATGGATATGGCCGCGCTGAAAGATATTGCCGAAATCGGGCATGCCAATGCCCCGACAAAGGAAATTGCCCTTGAAACGACGCAACAGGGCCGGGCGTTCATCAGTGTCATGATGGATATCAGCGAAGATGCCCGGTCGCTTGCAAAACTCAAAGCATATTGGTCGGGGCCGATTATACATCCTGTTGCCGTCGGAATTGCCGCTGCGGATCATGATATCCCGCTTAGTCAGACGATTGCCGCCTATCTCCATGGCTTTGTCTCCAATCTGGTTTCCGCGGCGGTGCGGCTCGTCCCGCTTGGTCAGACGGATGGGCAACGTTCAATTGCTGCACTGGCCGGAGAGGTGGCCCGTCTGACACATGAGACGGAGAATTCAACAGTTGAGGACTTGGGCTCCGCGACACTGATGGTTGACTGGTGTTCGGCCCTGCATGAAACACAATATACGAGGTTATTCAGATCATGACGTCAGCATATAACGGAGCATTGAGGGTTGGTATCGGCGGGCCCGTTGGATCGGGCAAGACAGCACTGACCGATGCGCTATGTAAGTTCCTGCGTGATCATTACAATATTGCCGTCATCACCAATGACATCTACACCCGTGAAGATGCGGAATTTCTGACCCGTTCTGGCGCGTTGGCACCGGAACGGATCATCGGGGTGGAAACGGGGGGATGTCCGCATACGGCGATCCGCGAGGATGCTTCCATCAATCTGGCGGCCGTTGCCGACATTTCCGAAAAATTCAAGGGGCTGGAACTGATCCTGATTGAATCCGGCGGCGATAACCTGGCGGCGACCTTCAGTCCGGAACTGGCCGATATCACCATTTATGTGATTGACGTGTCGGCTGGCGACAAGATCCCCCGCAAGGGCGGCCCGGGGATTACACGATCCGACCTGCTCGTGATCAACAAGATTGATCTGGCGCCTCATGTGGGAGCGTCTCTTGATGTGATGGACAGGGATTCACGAAAAATGCGCGGCGAGCGGCCGTTTGTTTTCACCAATATCAAGGCGGGCAATGGGGTTGCGGCCGTTGCGAATTTCATCGTCGACAAGGGCGGACTCCGGTCACTGGAGACGGAAAAACAAAATTAAGAATTTGACGCCATAATGGTGCCATAGTCTGTTGATACCAACCTCGTTCATTTAGATACAGTAAATTTTTTTCGGTTGAGGAACAGTATGGCCTGTCCATTATGCGGCGGAGACGTCGAACGTCAAATTCGCACTTATGCAATTAATTACAAGCATTTACAAAGTTACGTCGATCTTCCCGGTTTATATTGCACCAACGCGGAATGCGGCGAAGGAATGGTTGAGGAAAGCGCCTGGGAAGACGTGGAACAGGTGAAGGCGGAATTGAAGGCGGATTACCTCGGTGTGATGACTCCGGAAAAAATCCGAGAGGTGAGAACCCATCTCCAGCTGTCGCAGCGGCGCGCCGGCCAGATTTTCGGCGGCGGGCCGAACGCCTTTCAGAAGTATGAAACCGGCAAGGTCACCATTTCCCAATCCATGAATAATCTGCTGCGGCTTGTCGCCAAATATCCCGAACTGATGGTTGAGCTGCAACGTTAGGGCCGGGCCGTGTTTTGGTGCCGGGCCGCCAGAAAAGAATAGCCAAATGGCTCGTTCGAAGTATTATTCCCTATGAATTGGCGGGAGTAACGCGGCAGATATGCTTAAATTCTGGACGTCTCTGATCAAACCGCGGGCCTGGGTGGCGAAACTGCTTTTTGCAGTCCTGGTTATCGGATTTTTTGTACTGGGTTATCTCGGCCACCTCGGTCCGTTGAAGGAATTCCTCGATTCCGATGAGTTCGCCTTTCATATCGGCGATGTCCGTTTTTCCGCCTATCTACTGGTCAAGGCCGCCTTTGTCATCATCCTGATTTTCTGGTTCGTCGGGCTTGTTTCGGACATGCTGGAGAGCCGGATCAAGACGATCCGGAATATCCGGGCGAGTAACAAATCGCTGATTATCAAGGCGATCCAGATTGTCCTTTATTTCATGGCCTTTCTGTCCATTCTGGGCGTCCTCGGTATTGATCTGACGGCCCTGACGGTGTTCAGCGGGGCGGTCGGTATTGGCATCGGTTTCGGGCTACAGAAAATCGCCTCCAATTTTATCAGCGGCATTATCCTTCTGTTCGAAAAATCGGTCGAAGAAGGAGACCTGATCGAACTGAATGACGGGATTATCGGGTTTGTGCGGGAGATCGGCGCGCGCTTCACCCGGATCGAGACCTATCAGGGGTATGAGGTGATGATTCCGAATGAGGATTTTATCACCAACCGGGTGACCAACTGGACTTTCAGCAATAATCAGTCACGTATAGATATCAATATCGGTGTTGCCTATGGGACAGATCTGGCGCTGGCTCAACGGTTGATCCTTGAGGCGGCGAATGAAAACCCACGATGCCTGAAGGAACCTGCGGCATGTTGTTTTCTTATCGACTTTGCCGACAGCTCCATAAATTTTACACTGTACTTCTGGATCGAAAATGTGCTGGACGGACGTGCGGAGCCCCGCAGTGACGTCCTGTTTGGGATCTGGCGGAGGTTCAAGGAGCATAATATCGAGATTCCCTTCCCGCAGCGGGATATCACGATCCGGAATCCGGAGGCATTGAAATGAGCGGTCCGATCCTGCTGGCGTATGATTTCGATGGTGAGGGCGGCGGCAAATCCGTCAGTGACACGATCATCGCGCGCGAGTTGAAGAATGACAATCTGGCCTGGGTCCATCTCGATGGCAATCATCCGGACACCAAGCCCTGGCTGGACAAGGAAATTTCCTATCTCGATCCCTTTGTCGTCGATGCCCTGATCGCCGAGGAAACCCGGCCGCGCGTTGCCGAAATAGGCGATGGCGCATTGCTTATCCTTCGCGGTGTCAATCTCAATGAAAATGCGGATCCGGAAGATATGGTTTCCATTCGCCTCTGGATTGACAAGGCGCGTATCATCAGCGTGCAGCGCCGCAACCTGAAGGCCGTTTATGATGTCGAGGACAGAATCAGAATGGGCAAGGGCCCCAGGGATGCGGGCGAGTTCATAAATATACTGCTGGCCCGTCTGTCCGACCGTATGGCCCTGGTGCTGACGGAGCTGGACGATGAAACGGATGATGTCGAGGAAAAGATACTTGATAATCCGGATACATCCCTGCGCGAGCGGATTATTGTGATCCGCAAGGAAGCGATCATGTTACGGCGATACATGGCGCCGCAAAAGGATGCGATTGGTCAGCTCCGGCTGGCCGAACTCTCCTGGCTGGACGGGCAACATCGTCGGCATTTACAGGAAAATTACGATCACCTCATGCGCTATGTCGAAGATCTCGATGCCATCCGGGAGCGGGCGCAGATTATCAAGGACGAGCTTGCCAATATCATTGCGGACAAGTTGAACCGTAACCTTTACATCCTGTCGGTCATCGCCGCCATATTCCTTCCTCTCGGGTTCCTGACGGGCTTGCTTGGCATTAACGTCGGGGGCATTCCGGGCGATCAGTCTCCCTATGCCTTCGCCATATTCTGCGGGATATTGAGTGTGCTTGTTATCTTGCAGATCCTCATATTCAGAAAGTTGAAATGGTTCTGAGGGGCGGACCCGCCATATTGATGAGGCTGCCTCGCTGAAACCAAGGGAAGGAAATGACAGCATGATCCGGATCAGCGCCGCTTTCGATGGCGGCAATATCATATGCGATGATAGCGCCGCGCCAACGGATGTGCGCCTGCGCATTCGCGCCGATACGAAGTCGGATTTTTTCCAATGGTTCTATTTTCGCCTGAGCGGGGCGCGGGAGACTGAATGTGTCCTGCGGATCACCAATGCCGGTGAGGCGTCGTACACACGCGGATGGGAGGGCTATCGCGCCGTGGCATCCTATGACCGGGAAAACTGGTTTCGTATCGAGACGGAATATCGGGACGGGGAGCTTGTTCTCCGCCACCGGCCGACGCGGGATGCGGTCTATTACGCCTATTTTGCCCCCTATACGATGGAGCAACATTGGGATCTGATCGCCCGCGCGCTGCAATCGCCCCATGTCCGGCAAAATGTGCTGGGAACGACGGTGGAAGGGCAGGATCTCGACCTGCTGACAATCGGTGAGGCGGGCGCGAGCAAGAAAAACCTGTGGTTCATTGCCCGCCAGCATCCCGGGGAAACCATGGCCGAATGGTGGATGGACGGATTTCTGGGTCGGCTGCTTGATCCGGCCGATGCCGTATCACGCCTACTGCTGGAAAAGGCCTGCTTTTATGTGGTGCCGAACATGAACCCGGACGGCAGCCGTCTCGGCAATCTCAGGACCAATGCGGCGGGCGCCAATCTGAACCGGGAATGGCAGGATCCCGACCCGGAGCGCAGCCCGGAAGTCTATCATGTGCGCGAAAAAATGCGGCAGACGGGCGTTGATCTCTGCCTTGATGTGCATGGGGATGAGGGGCTGCCCTACAATTTTATCGCCGGGGCGCAGGGAATTCCGGGCTGGACGACAAAGAGAGATCGACTGCTGACCGATTTCAAGCGCAGCTGGCAACAGATCAATCCCGACTTTCAGACAGAGCATGGTTACCCGATTGCCCGCAAGGGCAAGGCGAATATGGCGATCTGCGTCAATCATGTCAGTGAATATTTCGGCGGCCTTGCCATGACGCTTGAAATGCCGTTCAAGGACGCGGCCAATCATCCGGATCCGGAATATGGCTGGTCGCCGGAGCGATCGAAAAAACTCGGCGCATCGGTTCTGGATACCGTTCATGCCCTGTTTGACCGGTTGTAACGGCGACAATTAAAAAAAGGCGCCGGAAAAAAATATTCTGTTGAATTTTTTCGCGATCGGGAGCCATCTATTCTGCGCAAAATCATTGTGATTCTGCATTTGTCGTTTTAATGGAGGAGGGGACAAGTGCTCGCGGAAAAATTCATCAAATCGGCGGTTATCTATCTGATCATCGGGTTGCTTCTCGGATTATATATGGCCATGACGCAGGATCATTCGCAAATACCTGCCCATGCGCATCTGAACCTGCTTGGTTGGGTCACCATGGCCCTGATGGGGCTGGTTTACAAAAGCTGGCCGCCGATTTCCGTGACGAAGATCGCCGCGCTGACATACTGGCTGTCGCATATTTCCGTCATCGGGCTGACAATTGGCATCGGTCTTATTTATGCGGGATATCCCGAATATGAGCCGATTGCCGCCATATCATCCATTGCGGTGCTGATGAATGTGGTTCTGTTTGCCTTTCTGGTTCACAGAAACATCTGATTTTCTGTTATCCGTCGGCTTCGAAAGTCAGCATCTGGCCAAGCGGTATCGCCGTGTTTCCGAGCGCGGCGAGACAGCTTTCCACACGTTCTGCCGGAATATAGACGGAAAACAGAGTGATAAACCGCGTCTCTCCATTCTGGGCGACCTGATCGGATTTGAGGCGGACGATATTCGCATCGAAATCAATGAAAACCTCGGTGAGCCGGGCCAGCAGTCCGGGCTGATCCTGCCCTTCGCAGCGAATATGGTGGGTGATCTGTGTGGGCGGCGTCTCCGCCTCCTCAAACACAAACCGCCGGATATCGATCTCCGCATCACTCATGCCATCAAGGGACGCAAGCTCCTCGACCAGCCCGGCTTCGGACACGTCAGAGGGGACTTCGATGATGCTGGTAAACTCACCGCCCTTGCCGAGAATGGCGAAGGATGTATCGCCAAGATTGATCCCCTTGTCAAAAAGATGCCCGGTCAGCAACGATATCAGACCGACACGGTCTTTCGAGAAAACTGACAAAAGCGCTTTATAGGTGGACATTCAGGCCTCACTTTTCTGTTCCTGCGGGTCATCGCCGTCTGCGTCGAACCCTCTTCGGTATTACAACAGCTTTTTTACCTTCCCGTAAACAGCATATATTCGCGACCGCAGATAACCTTGCGTTAACGAAAAGAAGGTATGATCAGGGCATTGAATTAGGGATTACTTGCGATTCTCCGCCCTTTCTGATGCAAGCAGAGACGGGATGGAAGAAAACTGGAGATAGATGAATGCTCATCGGTGATATCTTGTTGGCGCAGAATCTGGTGACGCCGGAGGATATAAAAATTGCCCTGCACCGGCAGAAAGAAAATGGCGGCCGTCTCGGTGAAAATCTTGTTGCGCTGGGGGCGCTGACCCAGGAGCAGCTGGATCGCGCTGTGTATGAGGCTCCACGGGCGCCGAAAACCATCGAGGATACGGGCATACCGAGCTCCAACCTGCTGCGTATTCTGTTCAAGCTTATCTATGTCAACAGCCTTGAAACGTCATCGGAGATGTCTGCGGCAATCAAATTGCCCCTCGGTGTCGTCAACCGCCTTATTCAGGAAGCGGGGGACCGCAAGTTTCTGGAATCTCTTGGTAATGTCGATAATTCGACCTTTTCCGAAACCCGCTATGTGATGACCGAAACGGGCAAGCGCTATGCCATTGAATCGCTGGAGCAGAATCAGTATGTCGGCCCGGCGCCGGTTTCCCTGAACGCCTATCAGGCGCGGATCAATCAGCAGAAAATCACCAATGAGCGGGTTAGCCAGGATAAAATCGAGGACAGCTTCAAGAATCTGATCATTGCTGATGATTTTGTCCGTCGCCTGGGTCCGGGCATCAATGCGGGCAAGAGCATTCTGCTCTATGGCCCGCCCGGAAACGGTAAAACGACGGTCGCCGAAAAGGTGGCCGATATTTTCGCCAATGTCATCTATATCCCCTATTGTTTCGAGGTGGACGGGCAGATCATCAAGGTGTTCGATCCGGCCATCCACAAGCCGCGCTTTGGCGCCTTCTCCATGGAGAAGATGAAAAATGCCGGTCTGCGCCGGGAGGAATTTGACGGTCGCTGGGTTCCCTGCGAGCGGCCGGTGGTCATTACCGGCGGCGAGCTGACCCTTGAAATGCTGGATCTGAGCTTCAATGCCCACGCCAAATATTACGAGGCCCCGCTGCATGTGAAGGCCTCCAACGGAACTTTCATCATCGACGATTTCGGTCGTCAGCTTGTCAGCCCGGAAGATTTGCTCAATCGCTGGATCGTGCCGCTGGAAAGCCGGATCGACTATCTGAAACTTCACACGGGGAAAAGCTTCTCGCTTCCCTTTGATGAGCTGGTGATTTTCTCGACCAACTTGTCTCCGGATGATCTGATGGACCCGGCCTTCCTGCGCCGCATCCCCTACAAGCTGGAGACCGTTGGTCCGACGCGTGAGCAGTATTTCGAGATTTTCAAGATGGTCGGCGCGTCCCGTGGTCTTGAGATTACCACCGATATCATGGAAATTGTGATTGAGGAATTGCAGGTGAACAACAGCTTCGATCTGGCCTGCTATCAGCCGAAATTCATTGTCGAGCAGATTATTGCCGCCTGTAAATACCAGGGGAGCGATCCGTATATCAGCAAGGAATTGGTCGTTGACGCCCTGAAGAACCTCTATACGTCCTCCGCCAAGGGAGCGGGGAAGACCTCGGCCAAGGGTCTGAACAAGAGTGAGCTGCCAAAATCAGCGGTCGCGGTGGTCTGACAGATTGACCAGCGCAGCAGACTAACCAAGCTGGATGCGGTTCCCGGGAAGAACCAGCCGTGCGGCGGAAATGATTTCATTGCCGAGCCAGCTTTTGCGATTGATCACGAGACAGGCCGTGATTGCTTCAAGCTCTAGAAAATGATTGATTTCGGCATTTGACACAGCCGCCTGAATGGCATGGCTGTGAGAGAGCAGGGCATATTTCCGGGCAAGGAATGTGTCCGCCGTCATACGGCTGAAGTCCGCCTCAAGAAAGTCCTCTACTAATCTGGGGTTGACGTAGCGGTCTTCCAGCATGACCGGCAGGCCATCTTCCCGATGCACGACATAGGAACGGAACACCTCTTCGCCGGGTTTCATGGCCATCAAGATGGCGGCCTTATGCTCGATTTGCTCTCCTTGCAGAAAATGGATATCGCACTGGTGGCGTCCGCCGCGATCTCGGATGATGTCATCGATTTCGCGTATTTCCAGAATCTTCGGCTGCTTCTTCGGGGCCGCAACAAATGTGCCGACGCCCTGTATTCTCTCCAGATAACCCGCTTGAGTGAGTTCCCTGAGGGCGCGATGGATCGTCATCCTGGAAATACCCATTTCACGCACCAGCGTATGTTCCGAAGGAATTTGGAAATAGGCTGGCCAGTCGCCGCTTTCAATATTCTCCAGGACATAGGATTTGACCTGTTCATACAGTGGTTTGGGCGGCGCGTAGCCACGATCATCTTGCGATTGTGTGATATGGGGCATTTCGGGGCTGTCTCCGCTGTTTGTCTCAGCGGGAGGACGTCAGCGCGCGCGGAGATGTGACGTGATCCGGACAGGAAAATGCAAAAATCTGAAAATAATACTTGAACGATCATTCCAGATAGCTATATGATAATTGTACTGATCAGCTCTATCTCTGAAAAGTTGATGATGATCTGTAAATGGCCTGCCCCGATTTTTTGCGCCCCTCGGGGTGGGCCTCTTTCATTTCCCCTCCCTAAAATTCCAGCTTTTTCTTCTTGAACCCGATTGTGGCATTGTTCATATAAACGGCAAAGCAGTTTTTATGAACTACGGGATGGACATGACAGAACGTACACATGAATTTCAGGCGGAAGTCGCGAAACTTTTGGATATTGTGACGCACTCCTTGTACAGCGAGAAAGAAATCTTTCTGCGGGAGCTGATATCGAATGCGTCCGATGCCTGTGACCGGCTCCGTTATGAGGCATTGACCCGGCCGGAGCTGATCAAGGACGATCCGGAATTCAAAGTCGTCATTTCTGTTGATGAAAAGGCGCAGCTTCTGACGATCATGGATAATGGCATCGGCATGACGGAACAGGAGATGATTGACAATCTCGGCACCATTGCCCGTTCCGGTACGTCCCGCTTTTCTGCGGCGCTGACCGGTGATGCGGCCAAAGACGTAACGCTGATCGGTCAGTTCGGGGTCGGGTTTTATTCGGCCTTTATGGTGGCGGACAAGGTAACAGTCACCAGCCGCAAGGCGGGAGAGGAGGACGCAACGGTCTGGACGTCAGAAGGTCATGGCAGCTTTTCCACAGAGCCCGCGGAGCGGGCCGGGCGCGGAACGACAATTGTCCTGCATCTTCGCAAGGAGGCGAAGGAGTATCTGGAGCCTGCCCGTCTCCGCCAGATCGTCAAGACATATGCGGATCACATCGCCATTCCGGTTGTACTGAAAGGGGATGGCGAAACCGAAGAAGGGGAGACGCTTAACTCTGCAAGTGCGCTCTGGACCCGTGCCAAATCCGAGATAACGGAAGAACAGTATGCGGAATTTTACCGTCATGCAGGGCAGGCATTTGATACGCCCTGGTTGACACTGCATACTCGGGCCGAAGGGCGCATCGAATATACAATGCTGCTTTTCATTCCGGGGCAACCCCCGTTTGACCTGTTCAACCCGGAGCGTAAATCCCGGCTCAAACTCTATGTGAAACGGGTTTTCATCACGGATGATTGCGAGGAGCTTATTCCGGCCTATCTCCGTTTCCTGCGCGGGGTTGTCGATAGCGAAGATCTCCCCCTCAATGTCAGCCGTGAAATGCTGCAACATAATCCGGTATTGCAGAAAATCCGCAACGGGTTGGTCAAGAAGGTTCTCGGGGAGTTGGAGAAAAAAGCCACCAAAGAGGCGGATGGTTTCACTGGCTTCTGGGAGAATTTCGGCGCGGTCCTGAAAGAAGGTATCTATGAAGATACCGTGAACGGGGAGAGGATCCTTAAAATAGCCCTGTTCAATAATACGGCGTCGGACAAGAAAACCAACCTTGCGGACTATATCTCCCGCATGAAAGAAGGGCAGGATGCAATCTATTACATTACCGGTGATGATCTGGGTGCCCTTAAGTCCAGCCCGCAGCTCGAAGGTTTTGCCGCCAAGGGAGTAGAGGTCCTGCTGTTGACGGACGCCATTGACAGCTTCTGGCTGAGCCGGATATCCGAATTTGACGGTAAGCCTTTCAAATCCGTCACCCGCGGCGCGGCGGACCTTGACAAGCTTGCAGACAAAGAATCGGATGGCAAGGAAACGCCTGCGGTCGATAATGCCGAGATGGATAGTCTGATTGCGCTATTCAAAACGGCGCTGGAAGGCAAGGTAAAAGATGTGCGGGTGTCGTCACGGCTGACGGGGAGCTCTGTCTGCTTGGTCGCTGATGACGGGGATATGGATATTCATCTTGAAAAGATGCTGAAGGCGCACAAGCAGCTTGGCGGCGCAATGGAAAATCTGCGTATTCTGGAGTTGAACCCGCGCCACATGCTGATCCGCAAACTGGCCTCAAGTGTGCAGAAGAACGGGTCCTCCGAGGCGCTGAAGGATGCCGCGCTGCTCCTTCTCGATCAGGCGCATATCATTGAAGGGGATCCTGTCGCGGATCCTGCAGCATTCTCGCGGCGGATGGCCAATTTTATGGCCGGCGGGATACCCGCCTGAGGGGGTCTCCGGCCTGGCTTGATCCAGTCGGACTGCAAATTTCTCGAAACTGCCGGTTACATAAACCGGTAGTTTTTTTGTGCATAAATACAATTATTAGAAAAATTATATTGATAATATACAACTTATAATTAACTAACAAGAAACAAGTGTAACAACAGAGCGGATTCATGAAGCGGCTGCCTCGAGTCTTTATGCTAGCTATAATCTTCAGCACGACGGCGGCATGCACGGTTGTGGAAGATACGGTTCTCGCGGAGGAAATGGCGCAGTTTGCCCGTGGCGTCATGTCTCTTTCGGATGTGGTGTCGCAGCAATTCGAGCTGGCTGAGGAAATCAATACGCTCGGTTTTACGGAAAACCTGCTGTTCCAGCTTGATCTTGGCGGGAATCCGGGCACCGATCTCAAACCCCTGTTCAGCACCCGCGATATTGCCGCACGGGAGAATCTGTTATCGGCGCTCGAAGGGTATGCCGCCGGGCTTGCGGCGCTCGGTTCTGGAAATTCGCCTGAAGCCATATATGCCAAGATGTCGGGCACAGCGCAGGGGCTGAAAACGCTGACGAGCGACAGCTTCAGCCTGTCCCATTCCCTGTCCTTTCTGCAATCGGATCAGCTTGTGGATGATCTTGGTCTGTTCGATCAGTTTTTTCTGCTGCCGGAGCGGGACAGGCGCCTGGCGCCAATCCTTGACAAGGGCGGCAAGTCGCTGAAGAAAGCGGCTCTTTTGCTTTATTTCGATATCGGGGCGACAGCCGATCAGTCCGGCAAATGTAATTTTACAGTCCCTGCCAATGATTTGGAGGCTGATATGAGCAGCCTCAAACTGTGCCGGGGTGGTCTGCGCTCTATTATCGCGACGGCGGTCGCGTTTGATGTGACGGTCTGGAAGGACAGGCTGAGCTATAGGAACAGTACCGGAGCAGGTGGCGCGGCGGACCGGCGGGAGGCGGTTACGCGCCTTGTCGGAATGCAAAAGCTCGGCCAGACAATAGATAAGCTGCTGGCGGAAACCCAGTCTGCGATGATTGCCATGGTTGCCGCCCACAAGACAATGGAGGCCGCCTTCGGGCACGATCAGACGCGCTCGTCGCTGTCTGCTCCCCTCATGGCTTCCTCCCGCACGCTCCTGTTCGTGGATCAGGCCACAGCACTCAGCGAAAAGCTGCAAACTGTCAAGTCAGCCATTGTTGAATTATCGGCGAATACATCTGCTGTGTCGGCCGTACAGGTTGTGCCACAACGCACCCCCCGGGATGATGAGAAGCAACAGGAGATGGACAAATGACAAATAGTTTTGAAGAAGCGCTGACAAAGCTGCAAACCGGGCTGGATAATCTGAATGCGCAGGATGTGTCACACCTGCCAGCGGCGCAGCTGGCCATGGTTGAAAAATCGAAAGCCGCCCTTTATGGGGAAATCCAGCGTCTGCAAGCGCAGCAGATCGAGGCGCGTGATGCGGATTATGCCGTTATCACCTCTGCCTTGCGAGATAGCAAGGCAGATCTGACAGCTCTCTCCGGCTGGATTGCGGGAAAAAAAGCACAGGATCGCGCTATCTTTTCAATGCTGTCCAAAGGCATCAGCATTGTTCTTTCGCTGCTGGCTTAGCCTCTGTCCATGATCTTGTCGATGGGATTGCGGGTGACGCTGTAGCCTGCCTCCTTCGGGATAAGCAGGAACTTGCCTTCTTCGGTGACTTCCATCTTTGGTTCAACCGTAAATGTGTCCGTGCTCATTGCGTGATGCAGGGCATCGTGACAGCTTCCGAACCGGCAGAGAGCCTCCACATTCATACGGGTCGGGAAAATCACCGTATAGCGGCCTTTATCGGCCTCTCCCAGAACTTCGTTGGGGCCGATCCAGACAGAATCAACGGATTCCATGCCGTCATGGGCGGCGAGCTGATGCGGTGGAGCTTCGGCAATGAAGAAGTGGGTGTCAAAGCGCTTTGGCATATAGGTGGGTGTAATCCAGTGGGCATAATGGCCGAGAAGGTCGGTCGCCAGCTCCAGGTTTTCAGCCCGGATCATATCGAGGATCGGCAGTTCGCCATTTTGTAGCGGTAACCGGTATTTTTGCGATAGCTTGCCCAGTCGTTGATGGGTCACCAGTTCCCCCGTGTTCCGGTTGCGGGCGAGCAGGATATTCGCCTCCTCGAAGCTTTCGCGGATGGAGGCAACCTTGAAAGACCGCAAGGGATCCTCTCCGCGCTCGCTTTCAGGCAGAAAATCAGCTATCGCCGGATTCGTATCGCCTTCGTCAACCTTGCCGCCCGGAAACACCAGCGCGCCCGACGCGAAGTCGATCTGATGGTGGCGGACCACCATGAAGACTTCGAGGCTATCGCATTGCTTGGTGCAATTTCGGACCAGCAGAACGGTTGCCGCCGGTTTTAAAGGAACTGTATTTTCTGTCATGGAGCCCCATTGTTCTTTTTCTTTTGAGGCATTCTGCCCGAGACGGGGGCCGGGATCAACTAAATAGGCGAGATTATCAGAAAGAGACCTCAAGCGCGGCGATAATCGGCCCATAGCCGTCCTGTTGCACGACAAGGGCGCAGCCTTCGCGGCCTTGCGCGCGGATATCGGCGAGATCAAGACGGATGGTTTTCGCTGCTCCATCCCATTGACCGATGGATCTGATCTTGCGGACGATATTATGGTAGGTGATTATTTTACCTTTATTTTCGCCCCTCCGGATATCGACATCTTCTTCACGGTCCAGGTCAAAAAGCCAGAGCGTAGCCTCCCCCGATCCTGTCGGCAGAATGATATTGAGCTGATCGCCATTGAAGGACCACTCAAGCGGTAATCTTTTCGAATGGAGGGCGAGTTTGCGGATCAAAGTCTCTGCGGCGCTGCGGTCTGATCCGACGACATGCTTTGCTCCGCCGATCACCATCTGTGGGGTATAGACATAGCGGGAGCGCAGGCGTTCCCGGTATGCGTTTTGCCGGGCATCATTGGCTTCACTCGCAAAAATATCTTTCCAGCCGATGTAATCCCAATATGTAACTGCGAAGGACAGGCCGAGAACATCTGAATTGCGGACAAGCTCACCGAGGAATTCATCCGCAGGCGGACAGGAGCTGCAGCCTTGCGATGTATAAAGCTCAACAACTGTTTTTGGCTGATGTGCGCTCTCCGAAACAGCATTTCCTGCGCCCGCTATCGTAAACGCGGCAACCAGCGCAGAGAAGAGGAAATGTTTGACGCAAAGCTTGTTCATACTGCCTAACTAGACCAATATTCCATCACAGACAAATCACCTGTGAGTGAGAGGGAAGTCAATAAAAAACGGCGGCCGCGAGGGGCCGCCGTTCGTTGTCTCTCCGGCAATCTATCAGCTCGCTGACAGGTTTCTCAGAACATACTGAAGAATGCCGTCGTGCCGGTAATATTCGGCTTCATCGAGGGTATCAATACGGCACAGCAATTCGATTTCCTGTGAGGAACCGTCCGCCCGCGTGATCTTACAGCTCACCTCCATCCGTGGTGTGATGCCGTTTTCGATACCGGTCAGATCAATCACTTCGCTGCCATCGAGATTGAGCGTCTTGCGTGTGACCCCGTCAGGAAACTGCAGGGGCAGTATGCCCATGCCGACGAGGTTGGAACGGTGGATACGCTCGAAGCTTTCCGCGACAACCGCCTTGATGCCGAGCAGCAGTGTGCCCTTCGCGGCCCAGTCGCGGCTGGAACCCGTGCCATATTCCTTGCCGGCGAAGACAACCAGCGGCACGCCTTCCTCGCGGTATTTGACGGCGGCATCGTAAATCCACATCTGGGTGCCATCCGGCATGTGGCGAGTGATGCCACCTTCCGTGCCGGGGGCGACTTCATTGCGCAGTCGGATATTGGCGAAGGTGCCGCGGGTCATGACCTGATCATTCCCGCGTCGTGAACCGTAGGAGTTGAAATCCTTCGGCGCCACCTGGTGGGACTTCAGATATTCACCGGCCGGGCCGTCCGCCTTGATGGAGCCGGCGGGGGAGATATGGTCAGTCGTCACCGAATCGCCCAGCAACGCCAGAACCCGGGCGTTACGGATGTCGGAGAAGCTGCCGGGTTCCTTCTGCATGCCCTCGAAATATGGCGGATGCTGAACATAGGTGGATGTCGGATCCCAGCTATAGGTCTGCCCCTCGGCGGTTTTGATGGACTGCCAGGTCGCATCGCCGGAGAAGACATCCGCATACTGCTGCTCGAACATGTCGCGGGTGACGGCGTCGCGAACGGTCTGCTGCACTTCCGCATTGGTCGGCCAGATATCCTTCAGATAAACCGGATTGCCGTCCTTGTCGGTGCCGAGCGCATCTTTGGTAATATCGACATTGATGGAACCGGCGATGGCATAGGCAACGACCAGCGGCGGGGAGGCAAGATAGTTCGCCTTCGCCTGCGGGCTGACACGCCCTTCAAAGTTACGGTTGCCCGACAGGACGGAGCAGGCGACAAGCTCGCCTTCCGCAATGGCATCCGCAATATCCGGATCAACCGGACCGGAGTTACCGATACAGGTGGTGCAGCCGTAGCCGACGAGGTTGAAGCCGAGGGCGTCAAGATCGTCCTGCAGGCCGGCCTGGTTGAGATAGTCTGTCACAACCTTGGAACCCGGTGCGAGCGAGGTTTTCACCCATGGCTTGACCGTGAGCCCCTTGGCGAGCGCATTGCGAGCCACAAGACCGGCGGCCAACATCACACTCGGGTTTGACGTATTGGTGCAGGAGGTGATAGCCGCGATGATCACATCGCCATGACCGATCTTGTAGTCTTTGCCCTTTACGGCGATCTTCTTGTCGAGGTCGCTGGTGGTTCCGGCGAGCTCCGGCAGGGCACCCGTAAAGGCATTGGTGGCATCGGTCAGCAGCACCCGGTCCTGCGGCCGTTTCGGCCCAGCGAGGCTCGGCTCGACCGTAGAGATATCCAGTTCCAGCGTGGCGGTGAATTCCGGATCCGGCGTGTTGTTGTCACGCCACATGCCCTGCGCCTTGGCATAGGCTTCCACCAGCTTGACCCGTTTCGGATCGCGGGCGGTGAAGTTGAGATAGTTGATGGTTTCCGCATCAATCGGGAAGAAGCCGCAGGTTGCACCATATTCCGGCGCCATATTGGAGATGGTCGCGCGGTCGGCGAGGCCGAGCTCGGCAATGCCGGGACCGTAGAATTCGACGAACTTGCCGACAACGCCCTGGGCGCGCAGCATTTGCGTAACCGTGAGAACGAGGTCGGTTGCGGTTGTCCCTTCCTTCAGCTTGCCGGTCAGCTTGAAGCCGACAACTTCCGGGATCAGCATGGAGATGGGCTGGCCGAGCATGACGGCCTCCGCTTCAATCCCGCCGACGCCCCAGCCGAGAACGGCAAGGCCGTTGACCATCGTCGTATGGCTGTCAGTGCCGACCAGCGTGTCCGGATAGGCGACTTCGTTGCCGTTCTGGTCATTGGTCGTCCAGACGGTCTGGGCCAGATACTCAAGGTTGACCTGATGGCAGATGCCGGTTCCGGGCGGAACGACGCGGAAATTGTTGAAGGCTTTCTGACCCCAGCGGAGGAAGGCATAACGCTCGCCGTTTCGCTCCATTTCAATATCCACATTCTGCTTGAAGGCGGCGGCGGTGCCGAACTTGTCCACCATCACGGAATGGTCGATGACGAGATCGCACTGCGCGAGCGGATTGATCTTTTCCGGGTTACCGCCGAGGGCAACCATCGCATCGCGCATGGCGGCAAGGTCGACGACGGCGGGCACGCCAGTAAAGTCCTGCATCAGGACGCGGGCCGGGCGATAAGCAATTTCACGATCCGCCTTGCGATCTTTCAGCCAGCTGCCAAGGGCGGCCACGTCTTCCGAGGTGACGGTGCGGCCATCTTCATGGCGCAAGAGATTCTCCAGAAGAACTTTTAATGAGAAGGGGAGACGGGAAACATCTCCGAGACCGGCTTTTTCGGCTTCCGGAATGCTGTAGTAGTCATATTTGTCGCCGTCGACATCGAGTGTGCGGCGAATTTTCAGGCTGTCGTGACCAGTTGTTGTCAACGTTTCGCTCCTTGAAGGTAGGGGGGAACGGAAGATACCGATTTGTCCGGCATCAATATTATTACGGTCGGTATGTGCCCTAAATTTGAAAAATTCTCAAGTACTAAGGTTGATTCCGCCCCCCTGAATCTTTCCGAATTGTGAAATGATGGTGAAAAGGGCGGCAAGTCAGTGCCGGATTGGAAATTCAAATATTTGCCTGTCTGGTGAACTTGCTGTAGTCAAAGGGGCGGGCCTCGGCCCGGACCCTGGTCTCTTCGGAGTGATACGCCGCCGCCATGCCATTTTCCGTTCAGAATCTCGCCTGCCAGCGCGCCGATCGGCTGATTTTCGAAAAGCTGTCCTTCACATTGGCCCCCGGCGAAGCGATCTGGGTCCAGGGGCGCAATGGCGTTGGCAAGTCCTCCTTGCTGCGTATCTGTGCGCGGCTGCTGCGTCCGGCGGCGGGCCAGATATGCTGGCAGGGGGAAGATATTTTCAAAGATGCCGAGGTTTACGGTGCGGCAAGTCATTATGTGGGCCATCAGGACGCCCTTAAATCCGTCATGACCGTGCGGGAAAACATTTCCTTCTGGGCGGAGTATCATGGCGCGGCCGATGTTGATACGGCCCTTCAGGATTTTGAGCTGGAAAAATTGGCCGATACGCCCGCCGGGCTCCTCTCGCAGGGACAGAAAAAACGCAGTAATCTCGCCCGGCTTGCGGCGTCTCAGGCCACGCTCTGGATTCTCGATGAACCCTTGAGTGCCCTCGACAGGCATTTCATCGAGCTGTTCCGTGAACGGCTGCGCCGTCATCTGGAAGCGGGCGGCATGGCGTTATTCGCAACCCATCAGGATCTCGGGCTTGCAGGTATCCGCCATATCGATCTGGACGGGGGCGGCGGATGAACCGGTTTCTGAAGCTTGTCAGGCGCGATCTGACATTGGCCCTGCGGCAGGGCAGCGCGGTGACGCTCAGCCTCTCCTTCTTTGTGATGACGGTGGTGCTGTTCCCGCTTGGAGTGGGGCCGGAGCTTGGCGTACTGGCGCGGATCGGACCCGGTGTTTTGTGGGTTGCCGCGCTGCTCGCCTGTCTGCTGACGCTGGACCGGATGTTTCAGGCGGATTTCGAGGATGGTTCCCTCGACCTGCTTCTGATCGGGCCGCTACCGGTTGAAATGTTGGTTCTTGCCAAAGTGCTGGCCCACTGGCTGACGTCCATTCTGCCGCTGATCCTCATTACCCCGATCCTCGGGCTTTCCCTCAACCTGCCGCTTGACGGGATCCTCGCGCTGACGCTGGCCCTGCTGCTCGGCACCCCGACGCTCAGCCTGATCGGCGCGGTGGGGGCGGCGCTGACTGTGGCAATGCGACGCGGCGGTGTGTTGTTGTCACTGCTGGTACTTCCGCTATATATACCGGTGTTGATTTTTGGAGTTGCTGCGGTTGAGGCGGCGATCTCTATGTTACCGGCAACGCCGCATCTGCTGCTGCTGGGCGGAATATCGCTCGGTGCGTTGGTGGTGGGGCCGCTGGCGGCGGCGGCGGCCTTAAGGCTGTCCCTCTCATAGGAAAAGATCGGGGAACTGAAAGACAGGCCATGGCCATTGATTTGCACAAATACGCCAACCCGCGGCGGTATCTGTCCATACTCGGCGCAATCTATCCCTGGAGCGTCGGGCTGACGGTTGCTTTGCTGATTGCCGGGGTATACATGGCGCTGTTTGTCGCCCCGCCGGACTACCAGCAGGGAGAAACGGTACGCATCATGTTTGTGCATGTCCCGGCTGCCTGGATGGCATTGATGATCTATACAATGATGGCGATCTTTTCTGCGGTTGGCCTCATATGGAAACATCCGGTTGCGGATTTGACGGCCAAGGCGGCGGCGCCCATCGGCGCCTGCTTTACATTCCTGGCGCTGGTGACCGGCGCGCTCTGGGGGCAGCCCATGTGGGGAACCTTCTGGGTCTGGGATGCGCGGCTGACCAGCATGCTGATTCTGCTGTTTCTCTATCTCGGTTATATGGCGCTGTGGGAAAGTTTCGATGACCAGACGAAGGCGGCGAAGGCGGCGGCTATCCTGGCGCTGGTCGGAATTATCAATATCCCGATTATCAAATTTTCCGTCGACTGGTGGAACACGCTGCATCAGCCGGCCAGCGTCGCCACGATGGCGGGGCCGAAGATTCACAGTTCCATCCTGCTGCCCCTGCTGGTCATGGCGCTGGCCTATATGGCGTTCTTTGTCATGCTACTGATCATCCGGGTGCGGGCGGAAATTCTCGCCCGCCGCCTGCGCATTCTGCAGATTTCGGAGGTGAGGGAGCAATAATCCGGTTGGATGCGCTGATCGCGGCATTGTGACGCATCGGGAAGGTTGGCTTCTGTATTTTGACGGCGAAGAGGTTATATTCTGCCGGAACACAAGGGTTGAGGGTCATTTTGGATCAGGTTGCGACATTTTTCCATATGGGCGGGTATGCGCTGTATGTCTGGCCCTGCTTCTTTGTCTCGGCGGTGACGTTGCTGGCGCTTTATCTCAGAAGCCGTCAGCGCCTGAAAACGGTTGAACGTGAATTGGCAGCGGCGGAGGCGCGCCGTGGGGACAGGCAATCATCGCGCAACATGCCCGGAGCGACAGAGGGAAGCCTGTCATGAGTCGTAAAAAGCGCCGTTTATATTTTGTCCTTGCAGGGATGAGCGTCCTGGCGCTGGCCGCCGTGCTTGTCCTGACATCAATTCAGGACAGCCTCGTCTTTTTCCGTAGCCCGACTGATCTGGTGGATCAGCCGATGCCCGCCGGACGTAATTTCCGCCTCGGCGGTCTTGTTGAAGAAGGCAGCCTGGTCAAGCAAGGCGTGCGGGTGAGCTTTCGCGTGACCGATCTTAATGAGACGGTTCCGGTCACTTTTGAAGGATTGCTGCCCGATCTCTTCCGGGAGGGGCAGGGCGTCGTGACCGAAGGCGCGTTTAACGAGGACGGGATGTTTGTTGCCAGCAATGTGCTGGCAAAGCATGATGAAAATTACATGCCGCCGGAAGTTGCGGAGGCGATCAAGAAATCCGGGCAGTGGAAGCCCGAAACGGATAACTGATCCATGATTGCGGAAATCGGACAATTCGTCGTCATCCTGGCCCTGATCACCGCGATTTTTCAGGGGACGGTCCCGATGTTGGGCGCCGGGCAAGGCAGCCAGCCTATGATGGGGTTTGCCTCTAATGCCGCCCTTGTCCAGTTTGTCGCCCTCACGATTGCGTTCATCTGTCTGACCGTCGGCTATGTGACCAGCGATTTTTCCATCCTGAATGTCGCCAGCAATTCCCATTCGCTGAAACCGATGCTCTACAAGGTTAGCGGTGTCTGGGGCAATCATGAAGGCTCGCTGCTACTGTGGGCGTGGATATTGGCGCTCTTCGGGCTTGCTGTCGCTCTTTTCGGCCGCAATCTTCCCGATACACTGAAAGCGCGGGTACTGGCCGTTCAGGGGCTGATCGGCGTCGGCTTCCTGATGTTCATTCTGTTTACCTCCAATCCGTTTGAACGGCTTGATCCTGTCCCGCTTGACGGCAACGGCCTCAATCCATTACTGCAGGATCCGGGGCTCGCCTTCCATCCGCCGTTTCTCTATCTCGGGTATGTTGGGCTATCGGTAACTTTCTCCTTCGCCATCGCCGCCCTCATTGAAGGGCGGGTTGATCCGGCCTGGGCCCGCTGGGTCCGGCCCTGGACGCTGGCGGCATGGGGCTTTCTCACCATTGGAATCGCCCTTGGCTCCTGGTGGGCCTATTATGAACTGGGTTGGGGCGGCTGGTGGTTCTGGGATCCGGTTGAAAATGCGTCTTTCATGCCGTGGCTCGCGGCTACTGCGCTGCTGCACTCCGCCATTGTGGTGGAGAAGCGGGATGCTCTCAAGAACTGGACAATCCTGCTCGCCATCATTGCCTTCAGCCTCAGCCTGCTGGGAACGTTTCTGGTCCGCTCGGGCGTGCTCAATTCCGTTCATGCCTTTGCGACTGATCCGGCGCGGGGTGTCTTTATCCTGATTTTCCTGATTGTCGTGATTGGCGGCTCGCTGCTGCTGTACGGTATTCGCGCGCCGATGATGAAGGGCGGTGGCCTGTTCGCCCCGATCAGCCGTGAAGGGGCGCTGGTGCTGAACAATCTTTTGCTGTCGACGGCGACGGCGACCATTCTTCTCGGCACCCTCTATCCGATTTTTCTGGATGCCTTTACAGGCGCGAAAGTCTCTGTCGGACCGCCGTTTTTCGAGGCAACCTTCCTGCCGCTTGCCATTCCCTTGATCATTGTGATGGCCTTTGGACCCTTCATGCCATGGAAACGGGCGGACCTTGCCGGCATTCTCGCGCGCCTCAAGTTCGCATTGTTCCTTGCGCTATTGTTTGTGGGGATCATCATGTGGTGGCGTTTTGACACGCCGGTCATGGCGCTGGTCGGTATGGGGCTGTTTGGGTGGCTGTTGTTCGGATCCTTCTTTGAATGGGCGGACAGGATCAAACTGTTCCGGGGGCCGCTCTCCAAAAGCTGGAAAAGAATGATCCAGCTTCCACGTAGCGCCCATGGCATGACGGTCGCCCATATCGGGGTCGCCCTTGTCATTCTCGGCATCACGGCGTCGGAAGCCTGGCAGTCGGAACATCTCGGCGTGATGACGCCGGGGGAGACGGTGACGGTTGGCGGATATGAGTTCCGCTTTGATGGGGTGGAGACACTCGCGGGGCCGAATTATGAGGCGGATCGCGGGACTTTTCTGGCAACCAGGAACGGCGGCTCAGGCGTTTTTCTCTATCCGGAGCAACGCCGTTATACCGATCCGCCCATGGAAACGACGGAAGCGGCCATTCGCCCCATGCTGAGCGCCGATCTCTATGTTGTCGTGGGGGAGAGTGACGGACAGGGCGGCCACGCCGTGCGGATCTATCACAAACCGTTTGTCTCCTGGATATGGATCGGGTCGCTGGTCATGTTCATGGGCGGACTGTTGAGCCTCAGTGATCGCCGGTTGCGTCTTGGCGCGCCGCGTGGGGCCCGCAACCAGACCCCGCGTACCCCGGAAATGTCAGAAGCGAAGGGATAACAATGCAATTACGCTTTCTTGTTCCCGTCCTGACATTCGTCGCCATTGCTGTCGTCATGTGGTATGCGCTTTTCAATCTTAACCCGACGGAAATCCCCTCCGAGCTCGTGAGCAAGGCAGCGCCGGAATTTTCTCTTGAGGCGGTTCCGGGATATGGCCCGGGCCTTGCGAAATCCGACCTGGCGACCGGAAAGGTTGTCTTGCTGAACGTCTTCGCCTCCTGGTGTGTCGCCTGCATGGTGGAACATCCCTTTTTCATGGAGTTGAGGGAACAGGATACCGTTGATATCTACGGGCTGAATTACAAGGACACGCCGACGGCCGCGGCCGAGTGGCTGCAGCGTCACGGTAATCCCTACAAGCGCACGGGCATGGACCTGAAGGGCCGCGTTGGCATTGATTTCGGGGTCTATGGCGTCCCGGAAACCTTTGTAATCGGACCGGATGGCACCATTCTGGACAAGGTGATCGGACCGCTCACTCGGCCGATGTTTGAAATGCGGTTACGGCCGCTTCTGAAGGGAGCGGAGAGTTGAGAGCCCTCTGCCATTTGACGTTGCTCCTTTGTGTGACGCTGCCGTTCTTTGCCTTGCCTGCCGGGGCGGTCTTTCTGGATGAACGGCTCAAAGACCCGACGCAGGAAGCGCGGGCGCGGGATATCTCCGGCGATATCCGCTGTCTTGTCTGCCAAAACCAGTCCATTCTCGACAGCAATGCCGATCTCGCCAAGGATTTGCGCCAGATCGTGCGGGAGCGGATTACCCTCGGCGACAGCGATGCCGAGGTGCGCGATTATCTGGTCCGCCGTTATGGGGACTGGGTTCTGCTGGATCCGCCTTTCAAGATAACGACCTATCTTCTGTGGATCGGCCCGGCCGTTATTTTTCTCATTGGCGCTATTCTCATGATCATCTTCCTGCGCGGCAGAAGAGGACAGGCGCAGGAGGCGGCGACGGCCATAACACGCGATGAGCAGGCGGAGCTTGATCGGCTTCTCGAGACCGACAGGCCCGGGGACCGTTCATGATCTGGGTTATTCTGTCGCTTATCCTGCTGCCGGCCGTCCTCACTCTTGTCTGGCCCTTTCTGCGCCCGGCAGCGCCCGAACGGCGTCATGTCGATCAGGGACTGGGTGTTTATCGTCAGCAGCTTGACGAACTGGCGGCGGATGTGGCCGGGGGCCGCATGAGCAAGGCCGATGCGGACACCATGGAAGTCGAGATCAAACGACGCATGCTGCGGCTTGGCCGGACAGCAGGAAAACCGTCTGTAAAATCCGAAAACGGCAAGGCGTACCGCCCGGTTGCCCTGTTTCTTGCGATTGCGGTGCCGGTCGCCTGCATCGGTCTCTATCTTGATCTGGGGTCACCCGATAAACCGTCATTGCCGCTGGCGTCCCGTGATATCGCGGCGGAGCGTTTGGCGCTTCAACAGCAGGATGCGGGCGCGCTTGTTCAGCGTCTGGTGACCGCCCTCAAGGAACAGCCGGAGAATCTGGATGGCTGGATCCTGCTGGCGACCACTCTCAGCCGCATGGAGCGCTACGAACAGGCGGCGGAAACCTTTCTGAAGGCAACCATTCTGGCCCCGAACGCGGCGGAGCTTTTTGTCAGCGCCGGGGAGAATTTCTATTTCGCGGCAGAGGGTCATGTGTCGGACGCGGCGGCGGCGGCCTTTGAAAAAGCCTATGAGATTGATCCGCTCAATCCCGGGGCCCGCTATTACCTCGCCCTTCGGGAGGCGCAGGGAGGGGACACAAAGGCTGCCCTTGATGCATGGGTCGCGCTGTATCGGGACAGTCCGGCAGAGGCGCCGTTTATGCCGGTTCTCAAAAATCGGATTGAGCAGACGGCCGCAGAAACGGGCACGGATCTCGGGGATCTTTTAGTTGACAAGGAAACTATCCAATCCGGCCCTGGCCCGACACGCGAGGACATCGCCAACGCCGCCAATATGACGCCGGAGGATCGACAGGCGATGATCACCTCCATGGTGGAGGGGCTGGCGGCGCGTATGGCGGAGACGCCGGATTATGCAGGTTTGATGCGCCTCGGGCAGGTCTATGGCACTCTGGGCGAGCACGGAAAAGCCGCAGATGCCTATGCGCGGGCGCGTGAATTACGCCCCGATGATCTTGCCGCCCTCCAGAATGAAGCCTTCGCCCATGTGCAGGCCGCAGGGAAAAACGGTATTCCGCCCGCCTCCGCAGTCGATCTGTACCGGGACGTGCTGGCAAGGGACCCGGCGCATCCGCAGGCGCTCTGGTATCTTGGTGTGGCGGAAGCCGCAGCCGGAAAGCAGGTCGCCGCCCGCGGCCACTGGACGCGACTGCTTTCTGCGACAAATACGGACAGTCCGCTGCATCAGGCCGCGACGGAGGCGATAAAGAACCTTTCCGAGGCGAATAAAAATTGATAGCGTAAGTCGCTCCCGATAACAGAAATGGCAGACCAGAACGGTGGCATCGACAAACCCGGATGATTATGGTTTCGAGCGCAAGGTTCCCGCGGGGGACAATGTGGAACGGCACGTCTGTGCCGATTGCGGCTGGATTCATTATGATAATCCGAAAATCGTTGTCGGTTCGGTCGTGACCCATGGCGACAGATTCCTGCTGTGCAAGCGGGCAATCAATCCCAGAAAGGGTTTCTGGACACTGCCGGCCGGCTTTATGGAACAGAATGAAACGGCGGAAGATGGCGCAATCCGCGAAGCCTATGAAGAGGCGCTGGCAAAAATTCGCATTCGTGACCTTCTCGCGCTCTACAGCGTGACCCATATCAGTCAGGTGCAGATCATGTACCGGGCGGAGCTGGATACGCCGGAGTTCGCGGCGGGACCGGAATCGCTTGAGGTGCGGTTGTTTGCCTGGGATGAAATTCCGTGGGATGACCTTGCTTTCCCCACTGTTTATTGGGCGCTGCATCAGTTTCGGCAGGTCCGGGATCAGGACGGTTTTACCCCCTTCACCAATGCGAGTGGGGAGATGCTTGAAAAATCCCTTGAAATAATACGTCGATAACGATTTCAGATAAGGAATTCATGATGAGGAAGTTATTGGTAGCCGCCGTTGTCGGCACGGTTTCCCTGACGGGGTTGAGCCTCGGCGCCGAGGCGAGTTTTCTCGACAAGCTGCAAAAAACGATTGAGGGCAGTAGTTCCGCGGTAACGGGCGGTTCTGGCAGCGGTAGCAGCACGGTGAGCGGTCTTTCCACATCCCAGATTATAGACGGGCTGAAAGAGGCGCTGCGTGTCGGGACGGAAACGGTTGTTGGCCAGGTCGGTGCCGTCGATGGATATAATAGCGATCCGGCGATCCATATCCCGCTGCCCGAGAAAATGCAGCAGGCGCAGGCCTTGCTGAAGAAATTCGGTCTGTCCGGCCTTGCCGACGATCTGGAGACGAAGCTCAATCGCGGGGCGGAGGCGGCGGCCCCCAAGACCAAGGAAATCATCTATAACGCCATTTCCGCCATGACGCTTGAAGATGCGCAGGCGATCTATAACGGGCCCGATGATGCGGCGACGCAGTATTTCCGGAAAGTATCAACCGGGGAGCTGACGGAGACAATCCGTCCCGTCATGCAGGAAACCCTTCAGGATGTCGGCGCGCTGTCAACCTATGACAGCCTGATCTCCCAGTATAAGGATATCCCGCTGGTGCCGGATATCCGCACGGATCTGAATGATTATGCAACCGATATGGCGCTGGAGGGGCTTTTTCATTACCTCGCGGTGGAGGAAGCCGCCATCCGAAAGGATCCGGTAAAGCGCACGACGGAGATTCTCAAGACCGTCTTCGGGAACTAGGCAGAAGCCGCCGCAAGATAGGCGCGGAGTTCTTTTTCATACGGCGCAATGGATTTATAGCGCCGCATGTCGTGCTCCATGGTTTCAAGGCCACGGAGCAGGCAGGCGGCGCGATGCTTGTCTTCGGCGACTTCCGCAAGAGGATTGCTGAAAACCCGGATCGTGAAAAGTATGTCGGATGATCCCGGCAGGCGCTGCAATGTTTGCCGTTCCACCCGAAAGAACAATTTGCGGCCAATATTTTCGACAGAAATATCAGGATCGGTCACGCGTTCCTTGCGCCACCAGGCAGGCTGGAACGGAGCGTCGCTGTCATACAGGCCCCAGTTAAAGCGCTCAACCTTCTTGCCGGGTTTGAGATTGCGGAAAAACCGGTCGATCGGGCTGCCGATCCTTGCATTTAATTCCGGCACGGGCGCATGAATGGCATGCATCGGCCGCCCGATCTTGTCGGCAAGATCCCATCCGGTGGGAGCGAAGACCGACGCGGCGGCCAGCAGATAGTCACCCTTTCCTCCGTCCCGCATCAGAACGAGGTCTTCCTGCACCATGAGCGCGGCGCGGACAAGCGGGCTTTTTTCTCCTTGCCCGATGGCGTGCGCGATCAGTGTGGGGTGAAACTGCGCCATCTCTTTTTGGACAAGGGACAGGATACCCGTTTCGGCCGCATCGGTTTCCGGCGTGCTGGCATAGACCTTTTCCCGATGTTTTTGGAGCAGCCGCTGTTTTTCGAGAATTTCCTGATGATAATTCTGGTCCGGCTCAAGCCATGACCGTTCGCGTAGCGCCTGTAATCCCATCGTCAGGCGAAAATCGGCGCCATCAAGCGGGAAATAGCGAAGACTCATGCGTTTTTATCGGGCGTATCTGATTTCGCGTGGCGGGTGATCAGCGGTACCTGGGCAATGAAGAACAGGAACGTCGCGGCGGTGAAACCGAAAACCTTGATATTGACCCAGAGTTCGGTCGAAAAATTCCGCCAGATAAATTCATTTGCGACCGCCATGAGGAGAAAAAAGAAGGCGAGGCGGATCGTCAGTTTTTTCCAGCCCTCATCGGACAGATCCCAGAAATTATCGAACAATATTTTGATGAAGGATTTGCCGAGCATCAGCCCGGCAAACAGGATGGCCGCAAACAGGCCATAAATGATTGTCGGCTTCATCTTGATAAAGGTTTCATCATTGAGGTAAAGCGTCAGCCCGCCAAACACCATGACGACAACGGCCGTCACAACCGGCATCATCGGCAGGCTGCGTGTGTAATAGTAGGAGAGGGCGAGCGCGATCAGTGTCGTGACCATGATCGCCGCCGTGGCGATGAACAGATCGCCGAAATAGTAAGCCGCGAAGAAAATCAGGATCGGCCCCAGCTCGGTTGCGGGCTTCAATCCTTTTGGCATTGCGCGTCCTTCGGCCATTATTCTCTCTCTTCTCAGTGCGTGTTGTCGGCGACCCCGGCAAGGGCACGGGCGAAGTCCTGGGCAGCGAAGGGCTGTAAGTCGTCTTCTCCTTCGCCAATGCCGATGGCATGCACCGGCAGGGCGAAGCGATCCGCGATGGCGACCAGGACGCCGCCTCTGGCAGTGCCGTCGAGCTTGGTCATGACAAGGCCGGTGACATCGCAGGTCTTGCCGAATATTTCTACCTGATTAAGCGCGTTCTGCCCCGTCGTTGCATCCAGAACCAGAAGGCAGGAATGGGGCGCTTCCGGGTCCATCTTATGGAGAACGCGCAGGATCTTTTCAAGTTCCGCCATCAGGTTCGATTTGTTCTGAAGCCTGCCCGCCGTATCAATCAGCAAGAGATCGACGCCTTCCGCTTTCGCTTTTGCAAAAGCGTCATAGGCCAGCCCGGCGGCATCGCCCCCGACCTTGGTTGTCATCACTTCCGCGTCGGTGCGCTGACCCCAGATTTGCAGCTGTTCAACCGCGGCCGCGCGAAAGGTATCCCCCGCCGCCAGCATGACCTTCTTGCCCGCGCTGCTGTATTGTTTTGCAAATTTGCCGATGGTGGTCGTCTTGCCGGACCCGTTAACGCCGACGACAAGCACAACATGAGGCTTGCGTCTTTCATCAAGGGCAAAAGGCCGCGCGACGGGCTCCAGAATAGCCGCAACCTCATCGGCGAGCGCGCGGCGGATTTCGTCGGGCTCGATTTCCTTGTCATAGCGGTTGCGGGCGATGTTGGCGGCGATCCGGGCGGCGGTTGTCACCCCGAGATCAGCGCTGATCAGCAGCTCTTCCAGTTCCTCGATCACATCGTCATCGAGCTTGCGCTTGGTGAAGATATCCGTGATCCCGCCCGAGATGGCGGAGGACGAACGTTTCAGCCCGTCACGCAGGCGGCTGAACCAGCCTTTTTTCTCTGTCGTTTCACTCATGCAACATTCGCCTCGACCTTTGGTCGGGCATACAGCTTTTTCCCGTCCGTGCCGGATATGATCACCGGGATTATCGCGCCGCCCGTTGAGGTGAAGGCAAATTCGACCGGCGCATAATGTGTGGTGCGCCCCGTCGTTTCATTCTCCACCAGAACCTGCTGCTCTGTTCCGACAAGTGTGTTCAGAAAGCGCGCGAGATTGCGATCTCCTGCCTCACGTAATGCCGCCGCGCGGGATTTGCGCAAATCCCCCGGGACCTGGGGCATTTTGGCGGCGGGGGTGCCGGGGCGTGCCGAATAGGGAAATACATGCATATAGGCAATGTCGCATTCTTCAACGAGGCGCAGGCTGTTGACCGCCATCTCGTCCGTTTCCGTCGGAAAACCGGCAATGATGTCCGCGCCGAAGACAACATCCGGACGCAGGCGGCGGGCCTTCTCGACAAAGGCGTATACATCGGCACGGAGGTGACGCCGCTTCATTCTTTTCAGCACCATGTCATCGCCCGCCTGCAAACTGATATGCAAATGCGGCATCAGGCGTGGTTCCTTTTCAATCAGCCGCCACAGATCGTCATCCACTTCCACGGGATCGAGGGAGGAAAGGCGCAGTCGCTCGATCTCCGGCACGGCGGCGAGCAGGCGGCGGCACATCTGGCCAAGGGTCGGCTGGCCCGGAAGGTCTTCTCCGTAAGCTGTGATGTCAACGCCGGTCAGGACAAATTCCTTATAGCCGTTCCGGGCGAGGGAGCGGGCCTGATCAACGATGGCTCCCAACGGGACGGACCGGCTGTTGCCGCGGCCATAGGGAATAATGCAGAAGGTGCAGCGATGATTGCAGCCGTTCTGGATTTGCAGGAAGGCACGGGCGCGGCCATCGAACCCTTCGATGAGGTGCCCGGCGGTTTCCTCCGCAGACATGATGTCGTTGACCTGAACCCGTTCGGTATTATTCAGATCGAAAGCCGCTGGTTCCAGCTTTTCCATATTGCCGAGGACCTGATCCACCTCTGGCATTTTGGTGAATTGATTGGGGTTCGTCTGGGCGGCGCAGCCGGTAACGATGATCCGGGCATCGGGGTTTTCGCGTTTTGCACGGCGGACGGCCTGTCGTGCCTGCCGCTCCGCTTCCTTGGTGACGGCGCAGCTGTTGATGATGACAGCATTGGTCATACCGGCCGAGATGGCATGACCGCGCATGACCTCTGATTCATAGGTGTTGAGGCGGCAGCCGAAGGTGATGATCTCCGGTGAGGCGAGGGGCTTGCTCTCTCCCATCAGGCGGCCCCTCTCAGGAGGTTATCATCCAGAACGCCGTGATAGGACGTGGCAATCGGTCCTCCCATCAGGACATGGCCGTTTTCGGCAATGCTGAGATCAAGCGGGCCACCATTCAGATGCAGGCGCGCCGCCGTGCCCGCCAGGCCGCGGAGATTAAGGGCAACCATAGTCGCGCAGGCGGCAGAGCCGCAGGCAAGGGTTATGCCGACTCCGCGTTCCCAGACCCGCAGGCGAAAGTCGCCGTTCGGCATTTTGCTGACAACACTAATATTGGCTTTTCGTGGGAACACCGGATCGGTTTCTGCCATCGGCCCCCATTTTTCAAGATCGACGCTGTCCGCATTCTCAACGAAAAAGACAGCATGGGGATTGCCCATATTGACGGCAACGGGATCACTGAGCGGGCCAAGGGTGAGGTTAACATGCGCCGTATCCTCGGGGCGGGCGAGGGGGATGTCCTGCCAGCCAAGCTTCGGCGCACCCATGTCGATAATGATATGGCGGCGATCCAGGCTGGTTCCGCTCAGCAGTCCGGCCCGTGTCTCGATCAGGACATCATTGCGGTCCGCCTCTTCCATCAGCAGATAGGCAACGCAGCGGGTGGCGTTGCCGCAGGCCTCGGCCTCGCTGCCATCCGAATTGTAGATCCGCATGAAGATATCGGCGGGACCTGTTGTCGGCTCCATCACGATAAGCTGGTCATAACCGACCCCGCGATGCCTGTCGCCTATGGCGCGCAGCGATGCCGGGGCAAGGTCCGGCAGGCGCGTCCGGCCGTCAATGATCACAAAGTCATTGCCAAGGCCATGCATCTTGATGAAGGGTATCTGTTCCATACCCCGCGATATAGGCGTTTCGGCGGCTCCGGTCCAGAAGATTTATATGTGTTAGTGGCGGTTCTGCTTGACTTATGCCGGGGGCTGTGGCTAATTCCGCCTCATCACGGCAATTGAGTCGCACATAGAAGTACCCAAGATGGTATCCGCCAGCCCGCGAGTTTTCGCGCCCTGGCGTTTTTTGCGTTGTGTGATTAGGCGGCCGGGATCAGGAATTTGAACCGGATTTTGAACGGGCCTTGACCATATGTTCGAAAATTTGACAGGCAGACTGGGCGATGTTTTAGGTCGTCTCACCAAGCGCGGCGCACTGACCGAGGCGGATGTCTCGGAAGCCCTGCGGGAAGTGCGCGTCGCCCTGCTTGAGGCGGATGTGGCGCTGCCTGTTGTCAAAAGCTTCATCAAGCGGGTCAAGACCAAGGCCGTTGGGACCGAAGTTCTGAAGTCCGTCAATCCGGCGCAGATGGTCATCAAGGTCGTTCACGATCAACTGGTTGAGATGCTGGGTTCCGAGCAGCAAGAACTCAATCTCGTTGCCGTGCCGCCGGTCGTTTACATGATGGTCGGCCTCCAGGGTTCGGGTAAAACCACCTCGACCGCGAAGATCGCCAAATGGCTGACGGATAAAAAAGACAAGAAAGTCCTGATGGCCTCGCTGGACGTGCGTCGTCCGGCCGCGCAGGAGCAGCTCAAGATCCTCGGGGAGCAGACCGGCATTGCGACGCTTCCCATTATCGCCGGACAGATGCCGGTCGATATCGCCAAGCGGGCCCTGCAGTCGGCCAGGCTACAGGGCGCCGATGTCGTGATGCTGGACACGGCGGGCCGTCTGCATGTGGACGAATCCCTGATGACGGAGATGCAGGCCGTCCATCGGGAAACATCGCCGACGGAAACGCTCCTTGTTGTTGACAGCCTGACCGGTCAGGACGCTGTTAATGTCGCGGAACAGTTCAAGTCCCGTGTCGATGTGACCGGTATCGTCATGACGCGTATTGACGGCGATGGCCGTGGCGGTGCGGCGCTTTCCATGCGCGAAGTCACCGGCTGCCCCATCAAGCTGCTCGGTACCGGTGAGAAGATTGATGCGCTGGAAGCGTTCCATCCGGATCGTATCGCCAACCGTATTCTCGGCATGGGCGATATCGTTTCGCTGGTCGAAAAGGCGGCGGAGACAATCGAGAAGGACGAGGCAGAAAAGCTTGCCCTCAAAATGCAGAAGGGCAATTTCGATCTCGACGATCTTGCAAGCCAGCTTCGCCAGATGCGCAAGATGGGCGGGATGAGCAGCCTGGTCGGCATGCTGCCGGGCATCGGCAAGATGAAGAAGCAGCTGGATTCCGCCAACCTTGATGACCGCCTGCTGGTTCGTCAGGAGGCGATGATCCAGTCCATGACGCCGAAAGAGCGTCGTAACCCCCAAATCATTGCCGCCTCACGCAAGAAACGTATTGCCGCAGGCTCCGGCATGACTGTTCAGGATGTCAACCGTTTGCTGAAACAGCATAAGCAGATGGCTGACATGATGAAAAAAGTGAAAAAACTGGGAAAGAAGGGCATTGCCCGCGGCGGCATGCAGGGCCTTCTTCCTCCCGGAATGAAGTTTTAACCGAAATCTAGTCTGTCAAAGGAAAGAACCTATTATGGCACTTAAAATTCGCCTTACTCGTCAGGGTGCGAAAAAGCGTCCCTTCTACCGCGTCGTTGTTGCAGAAGCCAGCAGCCCGCGCGATGGACGGTATATTGAGCGGCTCGGAACCTATAATCCGATGCTGCCGAAAGATCATGCGGAACGTGTGTCGTTGAACGCAGAGCGTATCCAGCACTGGATTGGCAATGGCGCCAAGGCGACGGACCGTGTTGCCCGCCTGATGGCGACGGCAGGGCTGAATGAAGCGCCTCAGCGCAACAACCCGCAGAAAGCAAAACCGAAAGCAAAGGCGCAGGAGCGTCTGCGCGAGCAGGAAGAGGCCCGCAAGGCGGCTGAGGAAGCTGCTGCAGAAGCTGCCGCCGCCGAAAAGGAAGCTGCGGAAGCTCCTGCTGAAGAAGCTCCGGCAGAAGACGCAGAACAGCCATCTGAGGCGTGAAGGTAGAGGATCGTGCCAGAGGCGGACATGTTGCTGCTGGGCGTGATCGTCGGGGCAAAGGGCATTCGGGGAGAGGTGAAGATCAAAAGCTTTACCGAAGCCCCGGAGGATATCGCCGCCTACGGCCCCTTGCAGGACGCGTCCGGAAAGACGACATTTGATATCAAGGTCGTCGGCCTCAGCAAAGGTTTGCCGGTGGTGCGGATTGCGGGTATATCAGATCGCAATGCGGCGGAAGCTCTGAAAGGAACGGAGCTTTTTGTTGCCCGGGAACGTTTGCCCGAGACGGAAGACGCGGAAGAATACTATCATGCGGACCTGATCGGCCTGTCGGTATTCTTCAAGGAGGGAACGAAATTCGGTACGGTGCTGCGTCTTTTTGACTTTGGTGCCGGGGATATGCTGGAAATCGTTCCGCAAGGAAAAGGCGCCAGGGAGGCGGTACTGGTTCCCTTTACCGCCGAGATGGTGCCGGAGGTGGATGTTGCCGGTGGCAGGATGGTTATAGAGCCGGGAGAGGATTTCTTCTTAGTCCCCAACCGGTCGGAAGAAACCTCCGGTGAATGACGCTGGATAGAAAACGGGATGAGGAACGCAGATGGTGTGGACAGCCCATATCCTGAGCCTTTTCCCGGAAATGTTTCCGGGGCCGCTCGGATGCAGTCTGGCGGGCAAGGGGCTTGAACGGGGCGATTGGGCAATGACGGTCACGGATATCCGTGATTACGCTACGGACCGGCACCGCACTGTGGATGACAGCCCGTTTGGCGGCGGCGCCGGGATGGTGATGCGGCCTGATATAGTGGGGGCGGCCATTGATGCGGCGCGCAAGGGCAGTGATGGGGTCACGAAAGTGGTCTATTTCAGTCCGCGCGGCCGGGTGATGGATCAGGCTCTCGTTCGGGAGCTGGCCGAGGGGCCGGGGGCTATTCTGCTCTGCGGGCGCTTCGAAGGGGTGGATCAGCGTGTGCTGGACGCTCGCGATGTGGAGGAAGTCAGCCTGGGTGACTTCATCCTGTCGGGCGGCGAGATTGCGGCGCTGGCCCTGATGGATGCGGTGGTGCGATTGCTGCCCGGCGTGACGGGAAACAGCGCATCGCTGGAGGAAGAAAGTTTTGCGGACGGGTTGCTGGAATATTCCCATTATACCCGCCCGCCGGTCTGGGAAGGCCGATCGGTTCCGGAGGTTCTGCTCTCGGGCCATCATGAGAAGATCAGGGAGTGGCGGCAGCGCCAGTCCGAAGAATTGACGAAGGAACGAAGGCGGGACCTGTGGGACCGTCACAAAGGTAATTTTTGAAAAAAGGGTGACACCAATGAATATGGTTGAAAAGCTTGAGCAGGAGCAAATCGAGAAACTGACGGCGGAACGTCCCGTGCCCGAGTTTCGTCCCGGCGACACCGTTCGGGTTCATGTGAAGGTTGTTGAAGGCGCGCGTGAGCGTGTTCAGGCCTTCGAAGGCATCTGCATTGCGCGTAACGGCGGTGGTATCAATGCCAACTTCACGGTGCGCAAGATTTCCTACGGCGAAGGCGTTGAACGTATCTTCCCGCTCTATTCGCCGCGTATCGACCGCATCGAACTGGTGCGTCAGGGCGTGGTTCGTCGTGCGAAGCTCTATTACCTGCGCGAACTGCGCGGCAAGAAGGCCCGTATTCGCGAGCGTCGTGAAGACCGTTATGCGGAAAAGGGCGGCGAATAAGCCGCTCGCAGATCTGCGCGGGAGTATACGCGGGAATTGAATGACAAGAATAACTGACGATTGATGAGGACGGAAAATGGGAAAGCCTAGAACCTTGTATGACAAAATCTGGGATAGTCATGTTGTCGATAAATTACAGGATGACGCCTATATTCTATACATTGATCGTCATCTTGTTCATGAAGTAACCAGCCCGCAGGCCTTTGAAGGTTTGCGCACCAGCGGCCGCAAGGTGCGCCGTGCCGAAGCAACCTTTGCCGTCGCCGATCATAACGTGCCGACCAAGGATATCGAGAAGGGTATTACCGATCCTGAAAGCCGTTTGCAGGTGGAAACACTTGAAGCCAACACGGCCGAATTTGGTGTGCCGTACTTTTCCATGACCGATGACCGGCGCGGGATCGTGCATATCATCGGCCCGGAACAGGGGCTCACCCTGCCAGGCATGACCATTGTTTGTGGTGATTCCCATACCTCCACCCATGGCGCCTTCGGATCGCTCGCACATGGTATCGGCACGTCCGAGGTTGAGCATGTGCTGGCAACGCAGACGCTGGTGCAGGAAAAAGCGAAAAACATGCGGGTGACGGTGAAAGGGGAGGCTCCCTTCGGCGTGACGGCAAAGGATATCGCCCTCGCCATTATCGGCAAGATCGGCACTGCAGGGGGCACTGGTCATGTGATTGAATATACCGGCGAGGCGGTGCGCGCCCTTTCCATGGAAGGACGGATGACCCTTTGTAACATGACCATCGAGGCAGGCGCCCGCGCCGGACTTGTCGCACCGGACGAAACGACCTTTGAATATATCAAGGGGCGTCCCTATGCACCCAAGGGGGCGGTCTATGAGCAGGCGGTCGAGTATTGGAAGACGCTGAAGACCGACGAAGGTGCGCATTTCGACAAGGAAGTCGAGATCGATGCTGGCGAACTGATCCCCTATGTCACCTGGGGAACCAGCCCCGAGGATGCCTTGCCGATCAACGGCCATGTCCCGGCACCCTCCGATTTTGCGGACGCAGGCAAGCGCGGCGCGGCGGAGCGGGCCCTGAAATATATGGGGCTGACGGCGGGTATGAAGCTTGCCGATATCGAGGTGGATCATGTCTTCATCGGCTCCTGCACCAATGGCCGGATTGAAGACTTGCGCGCCGTTGCCAAGATTGTCGAAGGCCGCAAGGTGAAGGATACCGTGAATGCCATCATCGTGCCGGGCTCGGGCCTTGTGAAATTGCAGGCGGAGGCCGAAGGTCTCGACAAGATATTTGAAGCGGCGGGTTTTGAATGGCGGCAGCCCGGCTGTTCCATGTGCCTTGCCATGAATGCGGACAAGCTGAATGAGGGCGATCGTTGCGCCTCCACCTCCAACCGTAACTTCGAAGGGCGACAGGGCCGCGGCGGTCGCACGCATCTGGTCAGCCCGGCAATGGCGGCGGCGGCGGCGGTGACCGGCCATCTGACGGACGTGCGTGACTTGTACAAGGGGAACTGATAATGGAAAAATTCAATAAGCTGACGGCCGTTGCCGCCCCCATGCCGCTTGTCAATATCGACACGGACATGATCATCCCCAAGCAGTATCTGAAAACCATTCAGCGGGCCGGTCTCGGCAAGAATCTGTTTGCCGAAATGCGTTATGACAATGACGGCAAAGAGGTTGAAGATTTTGTCCTCAACCAGCCCGCTTACCGCAAGGCGGAAATTCTGGTGGCGGGAGACAACTTCGGCTGCGGTTCCAGCCGCGAGCACGCCCCCTGGGCGCTGCTTGACTACGGCATTCGCTGCGTCATTTCCACGAGTTTTGCGGATATTTTCTATAACAACTGTTTCCGCAATGGCATCCTGCCGATTGAAGTGTCGCAGGAAGATCTGGGCAAGTTGATGGAAGATGCGTCACGGGGCGCCAATGCGACCATTTCCGTCGATCTGGAAGCACAGGAAATCAGAGGGCCAGACGGCGGTGTGATCAAATTCGAAATCGACCAGTTCAACAAGCAGTGCCTGTTGGAAGGTCTCGATGAAATCGGCTTGACCCTGCGTAAGGAAAATAAGGTTGAGGAGTTCGAAAACTCCCGCAAGCTCACCCAGCCCTGGCTCTAAACTCTGCTCCGGAAAAAAAGAAAGTTAGCAAAATGGCATCAAACAAATCTCTGTTGATCCTGCCGGGTGACGGCATTGGTCCCGAAGCAATGGGCGAGGTCCGGCGTATCGTCGACTGGATGGAAAAGAACCGCGCTGTCTCCTTTGATATCGATGAAGACCTTGTCGGCGGTAGTTCCATTGACAAGCACGGCGTGCCGGTTACCGATGAGGTGGTGGCAAAGGCGCAGAATGTGGATGCGGTTCTGCTGGGCGCCGTTGGCGGCCCGAAATGGGATAATTTTGATTTTTCGATCAAGCCGGAACGCGGTCTTCTGCGTCTTCGCAAGGATCTGGAGCTGTTCGCCAATCTGCGTCCGGCGGTGTGCTTCGATGCGCTGGTGGATGCCTCCAGCCTGAAGCCGGAGCTGGTCAGTGGCCTCGACATCATGATCGTGCGTGAGCTGACCGGGGGCGTCTATTTCGGGGAACCGCGCGGCATTGAAGATCTGGGCAACGGCATCCGTCGCGGCGTAAACACGCAGGTGTATACAACACCGGAAATCCAGCGTGTCGCCCGTGTTGCATTCGAGCTTGCAAAGAAGCGGAATAACCGCGTTTGTTCCAGCGAGAAGGCCAATGTCATGGAATCGGGCGTCCTCTGGCGTGAAGAGGTTCAGAAAATTCACGATACGGAATTCCCGGAAGTGGAGCTGAGCCATATGTATGCGGACGCTGCCGCGATGGAACTTGTCCGCAAGCCCAAACAGTTTGACGTCATTGTTACCGATAACCTGTTCGGTGACATTCTGTCTGACTGCGCGGCGATGCTGACCGGTTCGCTCGGCATGCTGCCTTCCGCCTCTCTCGGCGATGTTGATGAGACGGGGCGGCGCAAAGCACTTTATGAGCCGGTTCATGGCTCGGCCCCGGATATTGCCGGAAAAGGCATTGCCAACCCGATTGCCACCATCCTCTCCTACGGCATGGCGTTGCGTTATAGCTTCGATATGGGCGCCGAGGCGGACCTTGTTGAAGGCGCCGTGCAGAAAGTACTTGCAAGTGGCATTCGGACTGGCGATATCATGTCTAAGGGCATGACGCAGGTATCAACCCAGGAAATGGGGGATGCCATTCTCCGGGAGCTGGACAAGGCCAACGGGTAATCTCTGCGGATTGCACGATTGACTTAACCCCTGCTGCGAAAGTGGCGGGAAACGGAAAGATAAGGATTATGGGATACAGAGTTGCGGTAGTCGGCGCCACCGGGAATGTGGGCCGCGAAATGCTGAATATTTTGCATGAAAGACAGTTTCCGGTGACGGAAGTTATCGCGCTCGCGTCGAAACGTTCCGTCGGGCGCGAGGTTGCCTTTGGTGATAAAAAGCTGAAGGTCAAAGCTCTGGATGATTTCAACTTCACAGGGACAGATTTCGCTCTTTTCTCTGCGGGCGGTTCCGTTGCGGCCAAATTCGCCCCTATCGCGGCGGCGCAGGGGTGCATTGTCATTGATAATTCCTCCCACTTTCGTATGGACCCGGATGTGCCGCTGGTCGTGCCGGAAGTGAACGCGGCTGCGGCGGCGGGATATACGAAGAAGAATATCATCGCCAACCCGAACTGTTCCACGGCGCAGCTTGTTGTGGCGTTGAAGCCGCTGCATGACGTGGCGACAATCAAACGCGTTGTAGTCTCGACCTATCAGTCAACTTCCGGCGCCGGTAATGAAGCAATGGATGAGCTGTTTACCCAGACGAAGGGTATTTATGTTAACGACACGCCGACGCCGGAAAAATTCACCAAGCAGATTGCGTTTAACGTGATTCCGCATATCGACGTCTTCATGGATGATCGTTACACCAAGGAAGAATGGAAGATGATGGTCGAAACAAAGAAGATTGTTGACCCCGCCATCAAGCTGACAGCAACCTGCGTGCGGGTGCCGACCTTTGTTGGCCATGCGGAAAGCGTGAATATTGAATTTGAACGAGAGCTTTCGGCAGATCGGGCCCGGGAAATTCTTCGTGAATCGCCGGGGATCATGGTTGTCGATAACCCGGAAGAGAATGGCTACATCACGCCCGTCGAATGTGTCGGCGATTATGCGACCTTTATCTCGCGTATCCGCGATGATGCGACGATTGAAAATGGCATCAATCTCTGGTGCGTGTCGGACAACCTCCGTAAGGGGGCCGCGCTCAACACGGTGCAGATTGCAGAGCTGGTCGGGCGGGAATATCTGAAAAAAGCCGCTTGATCCAAGACAGCATGAAGAAATACCAGGCCGGAGAGTGGGAAGACCCCTCTCCGGCTTGTTCGTTTTCAGATGGTGCCCTAACTTGTATCGGGTGGACCAGTTCTGTCATGGGGCAATCGGGAGGGGATATTATGAGATGCAGCATTATCAAGATCGTGAGTGCCGGTATCAGTATGATGCTGCTGTTCCTTCTGGGCCTATCAAGCGCGTTGGCGGCAGATCGATATGTCAATCCGGCCAGCCAGACTGAGGGGGATGGCAGCCGCGAGGCACCCTGGAGTGATTTGCAAAGGGTTGTGGATCGAAAACTGATCAATTCGGGTGACAGGGTGTTACTTTCCGGTGGATCTTATGGCCGGTTGCATATAAAGGGCCTTGATTTTCCCGAGCGGACAATCCTTGAAGCCGCAGGGGATGATCAGCCGGTTTTTGAAATGATTGAAATTCTTCGCAGTCGGAATCTCGTGCTGAAAGGGCTGACCGTCACATCAGGCGGGCGAGCAAGGCCAGAAGATCGATCTCACATCAGAATTGATAAGCACTCACGCGATATCGTGATCTCAGATTCCCGCATTTTTACAGTTGAAGACGCGTCAGACTGGACCGCAGCCGACTGGGATGAAAAGTCGATGGACGGCATTCTCTCCGAAGCAGAATTCACGGAAGCGCGTAATAACCTTATACGGAATGTCCGGTTTGGGATTGCTGTTCATGGAAACAATAGTGTTGTCATTGGCAATGAAGTGGTGAATTTTGCCGGTGACGGGCTTCGCGGTCTTGGCGATTACAGTCTGTTTGAAGATAATGTCGTCAAGAATTGTTACCAGGTTAATAGCAACCATGCGGATGGATTTCAGTCCTGGTCAGTCGGCCCGGATGGAAAGCCGGCAACAGGTGTGATCCGGGGGGTGACGCTCCGCCGGAATTTGATCCTGAATTATGAAAACTTTCACCAACCTTACGTTTGCAAGTTACAGGGGATTGGCCTTTTCGGCGGCGTTTACGAAGACTGGACCATCGAGAATAATATCGTAGTTGTGAATAACTGGCATGGGATTACCGCCTATGGCTTACGTGCAAGCCGGATTGTGAACAACACGGTTGTGGAGATTGATTTTTCGCCACCCGGCCCCGCCGCGATAAATATAATTTCCGATACAGACGGTATTCCGGAAATGAAAAACCTGCTGATCAACAATATCGCCCCAAGATATAGTATTGACGGTGAGGGTGTTGAAAGCACCGGAAATCTTGAAATCGGCGATTTTGATGAGGTCTTTGTGGATATGGATAAGGGAGACTATCGGCTGCCCGATGACAGCGATGCCATAGATGCGGGGGTTGAGGTTCAAAATATGACCCAGGACTATTTCGGCAACCCGCGGCCTGTAGGGAAAGCTATGGATGCCGGCGCTGTGGAGCGGCAAAACTGACGTTGCACCGCCGATAGACGGAAAACTGCCGTTATATATGTCCCTTTTCATTGCGTCGCAGCAAAAACTTATTATGATGCGGCAGCATTTTCAATTCGCTGCAGACAATCGAAAAGGGCATCGCGCCCGAGGGATAAATCATGACAAAAAACATCCGCCCCCGCCGTTCCGTTCTGTATATGCCGGGTTCCAACGCCCGGGCGCAGGAAAAAGCGAGGAGCTTGGCTGCTGATGCGCTCATTCTCGACCTTGAAGATGCCGTTGCGCCGGACGCCAAGGTGGACGCGCGCGGGATCGTCTGCGCCAATGCCGCCTCGGGAGAATACGGCAAACGGGAGATCATCATTCGGGTGAACGGCCTTGATACCCCGTGGGGGAAGGATGACATTATCGCGGCATCCAAGGCGGGGCCGGACGCGATCCTGCTGCCGAAGGTGGAAAGCGCGGCGCAGGTTCATGAGATGGAAAAAATCATGAAAGAGGCTGGCGCGCCTTCAAAAACGACGATCTGGTGCATGATGGAGACTCCGCTCGGTATTCTGAAAGCGGAAGAAATCGCCGGTGCCAGCCCGCTGGTGGATTGCTTTGTGATGGGGACGTCGGATCTTGTGAAGGAGCTTCAGGCCCAGCATACGCCGATGCGTCTACCGGTCATCACATCACTGGGTATCTGTCTTCTCGCCGGTCGTGCCTATGGGCTGACGGTTCTGGATGGTGTCTATCTCGATCTCGGGGATGAGGAAGGCTATCATGCCGCCTGCGTGCAGGGGTTGGAGCTCGGTTTTGATGGAAAAACCCTGATCCATCCGAAGCAGCTCGCCTCCGCCAATGAAGTTTTCGCCCCTTCCGAAGAGGAGGTGGCGCTTTCCCGCCGGATTATCGAGGCATTTGAGGCCGCCCAGAAGGAAGGCAAGGGGGTTGTGCTGGTCGATGGCAAGCTGATCGAAAATCTGCATGTGGACATCGCCAAGGCGAAGGTTGCCATGGCCGATGCCATTGCTGCCGCTGCTGAATAAGGAGCGAGAAAATGAGCAAAACCAATCCCGGAAATTATTTTGAAGATTTCAAGGTCGGGCAGGTGCTGGACCATGCAACGCCCCGGACGATTACGGAAGGCGATGTTTCCCTCTACACGGCGCTTTATGGCAGCCGTTTTGCCTTGCAGTCTGCCGACAGCTTCGCAATGGATTGTGGTCTTGAGGCGGCGCCGATTGATGACTTGCTGGTCTTCCATATCGTGTTCGGCAAGACGGTGCCGGATATTTCGCTGAATGCTGTTGCCAATCTCGGTTATGCGGATGTGCAGTTCAAGTCGCCTGTCTTTCCGGGCGATACGGTGAAGACCAGCTCGACGGTCATCGGCCTCAAGGAAAATTCCAATGGCAAGACAGGCGTTGTCTATGTCCGCTCCATCGGAACCAACCAGATGGGGGCCATCGTACTTGATTATGTCCGCTGGGTGATGGTTCACAAGAAGGATCATAACGCCCCCGCGCCGAAGGAAGTGGTGCCGGATCTGCCTGCCCGCGTTGATCCTGCCGTGCTTTCCGTGCCCGAAGGCCTCGACTTCTCCGCCTATAATGCGACGCTTGCCGGCTCCCCCCATTATTTTGAGGATTACGAAGTCGGGGAAAAGATCGACCATGTGGATGGCATGACCATTGAGGAAGCCGAACATATGATGGCGACGCGGCTGTATCAGAACACGGCCAAGGTCCATTTTAATCAGGACCAGATGAAGGATGACCGTTTCGGTCGCCGCCTGATCTATGGCGGGCATATCATCAGCCTGGCGCGGGCGCTTTCTTTCAACGGTCTGGCTAATGCCCAGCTTGTGGCGGCCATCAATGGAGGCTCGCACACCGCGCCGACGTTTGCCGGTCACACCATCTATGCCTGGAGTGAAGTTCTGGAAAAAGCCGATCTTGCCGATAATGCAACGGCGGGCGCGCTTCGTATCCGCACGCTGGCGACAAAGGACAAACCCTGTGACAGTTACCCGGACAAGCTGGAAGACGGCAAGCGCGATCCGTCCGTCGTGCTGGACCTTGATTATTGGGTGATCTTGCCAAAAAGACCGAACGGGGTGTAAAAAGCGTACAGCTCTATTGACTTGCCAAAGAGGAGGCTTAAACTCCTCGGTTAAAATTAGAATAATTATGGAAAATTATCATCGAGAAAGATTTCCTCATGGCGAAAATTGAAAGACCGCTCTCGCCGCATCTGCAAATTTACAAACCGCAGATTACGATGGTGACCTCGATCACCCATCGGGCAACGGGCATCGCGCTTGGAGTGGGAACCCTGTTGCTGGCCTGGTGGCTGATTGCGATTGCCAGCGGACCGGAGGCTTACGCCACTGTCAGCGCCTTTATCTCCTCCTGGTTTGGACAGATTATCCTTTTCGGATTTACCTGGTCGCTATTCTACCACCTTTGCAATGGTATCCGGCATCTGTTCTGGGACGCAGGTAAGGGGTTTGAACTGCCAACCATGCGCAAATCGGGCATGATCGCCATCATCGCTTCCGTGGTGTTGACGTTGCTCACCTGGATTGTCGCCTACGCAATGGGAGCCTGAGCCATGGGAATGAGAGCCCCTCTTAAGAATGTTCGCGGACTTGGTTCCGCCAAGGAAGGCACCACTCACTGGTGGCATCAGAAGGTGACGGCGGTGGCCATGATCCCGCTGTTCGTGATCGGTCTGGCCTATGTCATCTGCCTTGTCGGTGCGGATTATGCGACGGTCTACAATACGCTCAGCAAGCCGTTTGCATCGCTGGTATTGCTGCTGATGATTGTGGCAACTTTCTATCATCTCAAGCTCGGCCTTCAGGTGGTGATTGAAGATTATATCCATACGGAAAGCACCAAGTTCATTCTCTTGCTGCTCAACAGTTTTGTCTGCGCGGTCGTTGGTCTGGCCGCGGCGCTTGCTGTACTGAAGCTTGCGCTCGGGGGTTAAAGTAACAAGATGTCAGAAGCCTATCCAATAATCGAACATAAATATGACGTGGTTGTCGTCGGTGCGGGCGGCGCGGGCTTGCGCGCGACCATGGGCATGGCGGCGGCCGGTCTGAAAACGGCGGCCGTCACCAAGGTTTTCCCGACCCGCAGCCATACCGTGGCGGCGCAGGGCGGTATCTCCGCCTCCCTCGGCAATATGGGGGAAGATAACTGGCAGTGGCATATGTTTGACACCGTCAAGGGGTCCGACTGGCTCGGCGATCAGGATGCCATTGAATATATGTGCCGTGAAGCACCCGCCGCCGTGCTGGAGCTGGAGCAGTTCGGTATGCCGTTCAGCCGTACGGAAGAAGGCAAAATCTATCAGCGTGCGTTTGGCGGCATGACGACCCAGTTTGGCGAAGGCCCGGCGGCCCAGCGAACCTGCGCGGCCGCCGACCGGACAGGTCACGCCATGCTGCATACGCTCTACAGCCAGAGCCTGAAGCACGATACTCAGTTTTTCATTGAGTATTTCGCGCTCGATCTGATCATGGACAAGGACGGTTCCTGCAAGGGTGTGCTGTGTCTCAGCCTTGAAGATGGCTCGCTCCACCTCTTCCGCGCACATATGGTTGTGCTGGCGACAGGCGGTTTTGGCCGGGCTTATTTCAGCTGCACCTCCGCCCACACCTGCACGGGTGACGGGGGCGGCATGGTGCTGCGCGCCGGTCTGCCGCTTCAGGATATGGAATTCACACAGTTCCACCCGACCGGAATTTATGGCGCGGGCTGCCTGATCACGGAAGGCGTGCGCGGGGAGGGCGGCTTCCTTGTCAATGGTGAGGGCGAACGTTTCATGGAGCGTTATGCGCCCCATGCGAAGGACCTTGCGAGCCGTGACGTTGTCAGCCGTTCCATGACGCTTGAAATTCGTGAGGGACGCGGTGTTGGCCCGCGCAAGGATCATATCTATCTGCATCTGGATCATCTGGATCCGAATATGATTGATGAGCGTCTGCCGGGTATTTCCGAAAGCGCTCGTATTTTTGCCGGTGTGGATGTGCATAAGGAACCGATCCCGGTTCTGCCGACAGTGCATTACAATATGGGCGGTATCCCGACCAACTATCATGCGGAAGTGGTTGATCTGAAGGATGGCAATCCCGATGCAATCGTTCCTGGCCTCATGGCTGTCGGTGAGGCGGCCTGCGTTTCCGTTCACGGGGCGAACCGCCTGGGTTCCAACTCCCTGATTGACCTTGTGGTGTTTGGCCGCGCGGCCGCACTCCGGGCCAAGGATATCATCAAGCCCGGTCAGGCGCATGCGCCGCTTCCCGCCGACGCCTGTGATGCGGCACTGGGTCGTCTGGACGGTTTCCGTCATGCGAATGGCAGCCTGTCAACGGCCACCATCCGCGACAATATGCAACGTGTGATGCAGGAGGACTGTGCGGTCTTCCGGACCAGCAAATCCCTTGCCGAAGGGGTTGAGAAAATCAACAAGGTCTGGGAACAGATGCCGGAAATCAAGACAACGGACCGGTCACTGATTTGGAATTCGGACCTTGTGGAAACGCTGGAGCTGGATAACCTGATCCGTCAGGCTGTTGTCTCCATGACGGCGGCGGAAAACCGTAAAGAGAGCCGCGGCGCCCATGCGCATGAGGATTTTCCGGACCGGGATGACGAAAACTGGATGAAGCACACGCTCACCTATCACAGCGATGAGGGCGGAGTGAAAATCGATTACCGGCCGGTACATGATTATACGCTGACCGATGAAATTGCTTATATCAAACCAAAAGCGCGCGTTTACTAAGGGCGTTAGGGATGAAACATGGTTGAACTGACATTACCTAAAAATTCACGGGTTGGCACCGGCAAGACGCATACGAAACCGGATGGTGCAAAGAACCTGAAGACATTCAATGTCTACCGCTGGTCTCCCGATGATGACAAGAATCCGGCCATCGACACTTACTATGTGGATCTGGATACTTGTGGTCCAATGATCCTGGACGGTCTGATCAAGATCAAGAACGAGATTGATCCGACCCTGACGTTCCGCCGTTCCTGCCGTGAAGGCATCTGCGGCTCCTGCGCCATGAATATCAACGGAACGAACACACTGGCCTGCACGACGGGTATGGATGAGTTTAATGGCGACATTAACATCTATCCGTTGCCGCATCAGCCGGTGGTGAAGGATCTGGTCCCTGATCTCACCAATTTCTATGCGCAGTATGCGTCGATCCAGCCATGGCTGCAGGCCGAGACGCCGTCCCCGTCGAAGGAGCGGCTGCAATCCAAGGAGGATCGTGAAAAGCTGGATGGGCTTTACGAATGTATCCTTTGTGCCTGCTGTTCCACGTCCTGCCCGAGCTACTGGTGGAATTCGGACCGGTTCCTGGGTCCAGCCATCCTGCTTCAGGCCTACCGCTGGATCATCGACAGCCGCGATGAGCATACCGGGGAGCGTCTCGATAATCTGGAAGACCCGTTCCGCCTCTATCGCTGCCATACGATTATGAACTGCGCCAACACCTGTCCGAAGGGCCTGAACCCGGCCAAGGCGATTGCCGAGATCAAGAAGATGATGGTGGAACGGCGCTAGGCATAAGTGGTTCCCATAATTTGCGGAAACTGGCTCTTTCGGAGGGTCTCTTTTCAATCTAATCAAGGCCGCATGAGAATGCGGCCTTTTTTATCGGGAGAGCGCCATGTATGTACCGCCCCATTTTGCGGCGCCGGGCAAGGAAACCCTGATCCGGCTTTTGCCAACGGCGAGCTTTGCGACCCTTGTCTCGATAGGAGAGGAGGGGCGGCCTGTCGCGACCCATCTTCCGTTTTGTTATGACGAGACGCGGGGCGAGAATGGTACCCTGATCGCCCATATGGCACGGGCAAACCCGCATGGCAACATTCTGGAACGGGGCGAGGCGCTGGTTATCTTTCAGGGGCCGCATGTCTATATCTCGCCGAGCTATTATGCGACAGAAATCAACGTGCCAACATGGAATTATGTCGCGGTGCATGTCTATGGCAGACCCAAAATAATCGAAGATCCCGCTAAAGTTCGCCATTTGCTGGACAGGCTAACCCATGAAAATGAGAAAGACATGGAAAACCCCTGGCGCGCCGATCAACTGGATGACAGACGGCTAAAGGGCCTGATGCAAGGCATAATAGCTTTTGAAATTCCGCTGAGCCGGATTGAGGGGAAGGCCAAACTCGGACAAAATAAATCGGCGGTGGATCAGGCGGGAGTGGAAGAGGCGATCGGCCGGCTCTGGGGTTAGACGCAGCGCGTAAGAAGCGGTTCAGTTCTTGGCGGCATGGCCTTTCAGATACTCTTCCGATCGCATTTCCATCAGGCGTGAAACCGTGCGGGCAAATTCGAAGCTGCCGTCACCGGCTGTGTAAAGCTGTTCGGCCTCCACTTCGGCAGACATGACAAGGTTTGCCTTCGCCTCATAGAGAATATCCACCAGTGTGACGAAGCGTTTTGACTCATTCCGGCGGGCCGGGGTCAGACGCGGGACATGATCAAGGAAGATGGTATGAAAATGCTCCGTCAGGGTCAGGTAATCGGAGGCGCCAAGCGCCCGCGCGCAGAGTTCCTCGAAACGGAAGCGGGCAACGCCGCGGGCGGAGGTGCTCACCTCCAGCTTGCGGCCCTGCGTGACAAGCGTTTGCGGATTATTCTCGTAACCTTCGGTCATTTCAGCGTAGATACGATCCATTTCCGCGTTGGTGCGCGCGTCAAGGGGGCTGAAATAAACCGGCTGTTCGGCCAGCCGGTCGAGCCGGTAATCGCGACCGCCTGCCAGATGCAGGACATCAAGCTGCTCTTTCAGCAGGGCAATAAAAGGCAGGAAAAGCTGCCGGTTGAGCCCATCCTTGTACAGATCATCTGGCACCCGGTTGGAGGTGGCGACAACAACAACCCCCTGATCAAACAGTAGCTCAAATAACCGTCCAAGGATCATGGCATCGGCCACGTCCGTCACCTGAAATTCATCGAAACAGAGCAGCCAAGCGGATTCCATGATGGAGGCAGCAAGGGCAGATACCGGATCGTTATTACGCCCTTCCTGTTTTTGACGCTCGCGATGCATGAAGGCGTGGACTTCCAGCATGAAGGCATGAAAATGCACCCGGCGTTTCTGTTTCACCGGGGCAGTATCGAAGAAAAGATCCATCAGCATGGATTTTCCGCGCCCGACATCGCCATAGATATAGAGTCCCTGAGGCGGTTCCACGCGCGGCTTGCGGGCACCCAGACGGAAAATCTGGGTCCAGCGGGGGCTGGTTTGTGGATTATAGTCAATCAGGCGACGGTGCAGGGTTTGCAGCTTCTCGACCGCGAGCCGCTGTCCCGGATCATCCTGAATTTGCTTGTCTGCCAGCAGCTTGCGATAGGCTTCTTGGGGGCCGGTTGAATCATTCATGAATGCGCAAAGATCAGGTTCGAGAAGCGGATGGAGGTTATTTTACAATCTTTCGATCTGTATAGATACGAGGCCGGTCTGGCAATGATGAGGTTGAAAATTGATTCACTTTTTCAGCCGTCTTCTCTTTTATCGTGTTTCAAAAGGCTGTCAAATCGCCTTTGCGGCGGCGGGGCAATATTAATTACGACTAATTTTGGCTTTTGCGGAACCGAGGCTGTAAAAATTTGCCTGTAATTACATGCACGATCTTGCTCTTGCGTCTAAAAAGGGCTAGTACCCACAGTAATATTCACAAGGGGGCTTTGCAGGTTTCTGGCGGGCCCTCCCTCATTTGACTTCGGAGAATATAATGGCTCGAAAAAAGATTGCCCTTATCGGAAGCGGAAATATTGGCGGTACGCTTGCACATCTCGCCGGCCTCAAAGAACTTGGCGACGTTGTCCTGTTTGATATCGCGGAAGGGCTGCCCCAGGGCAAAGCGCTTGATATTGCGTCTTCCTCACCCGTGGACCGGTTCAATGCCAACTTTTCGGGCGCCAATGATTACAGCGCAATCGAGGGCGCCGATGTCTGCATCGTAACGGCCGGTATCGCCCGCAAGCCCGGAATGAGCCGCGACGATCTGCTCGGTACCAATATCAAGGTTATGCAGTCTGTGGGTGAGGGCATCAAAAAATATGCTCCGAACGCCTTTGTCATCTGCATTACTAACCCGCTTGATGCGATGGTCTGGGTGCTGCGCGAAAAATGCGGTCTGCCGCACAACATGGTCGTCGGTATGGCGGGTGTTCTTGACAGCGCCCGGTTCCGCCTGTTTCTCGCCGAAGAATTCAACGTCTCCGTTGAAGATGTGACAGCCTTTGTTCTCGGCGGTCATGGCGACACCATGGTGCCGCTGATCCGTTATTCCACCGTTGCCGGTATCCCGGTGCCAGACCTGATCAAAATGGGATGGAGCACACAGGAGAAGATCGACGCCATTGTTGACCGGACACGGAATGGCGGCGCAGAGGTCGTTGCGCTTCTGAAAACCGGTTCCGCTTTCTACGCCCCGGCATCCAGCGCGATCACCATGGCGGAAGCCTTTCTGAAAGACAAAAAGCGGGTTCTGCCCTCCGCTGCCTTTGTGAAAGGCCAGTATGGCCTTGACGGCGTCTATGTCGGCGTTCCGACTGTGATCGGTGAAGGTGGTGTCGAGCGTATTGTCGAAATTGACATGAATGCCGATGAGAAGGCGATGTTCGACAAATCGGTCAATGCGGTGAGAGGATTGATCGACGCCTGTACCGGCATAGATCCAAGCCTCAAGTAACGAGGTAAAATGAAAGGGCACAGCAATAACCGGTTGTGCCCCTTTTTATGGTGGGATACCGTAGCGTCAATGGGATTTCCGAAGATCGGTCCCCCATTTTTGATGTTTTAAATACAGCAATAACGGAAAACAATGAATATTCATGAATATCAGGCGAAGGGCCTGCTCACGAAATACGGTGTTACCGTACCGCGGGGCGGTGTGGCCTATACCGCCGATGAAGCGAAGACCGTTGCAGAGGGGCTGGGAGGCCCAGTCTGGGTCGTCAAGGCTCAGATTCATGCCGGTGGTCGCGGTAAGGGGGGCGGCGTAAAGGTCGTCAAATCACTGGACGCGGTTGCAGAGACGGCGCAGGCGATGATCGGGATGCAGCTTGTCACCCATCAGACCGGGCCGGAAGGCAAGGAAGTCAAGCGTGTCTATATCGAAGAAGGGTGCGATATCGCGCGGGAGCTTTATCTCGGGGCGATCATTGACCGGGCGAAAGATTGCGTGACCTTCATGGCCTCCACCGAAGGGGGGATGGATATTGAAGAAGTTGCAGAGAAGACGCCGGAAAAAATCATGATGGTGAGCGTGGACCCGGCAACTGGTGTCATGCCGTTCCATGCGCGCAAGATTGCTTTCGGTCTCGGCCTTGAGGGCAAGCAGATTGGCGCGGCCGTTAAATTCATCGTGGCCCTTTATAAGGCGATTGTTGATACAGATGCGAGTCTGGTTGAAATCAACCCGCTTGTCGTGACCGGCGGCGGCGATGTGATCGCGCTGGATGCGAAAATGAATTTCGATGATAACGCGCTTTACCGGCACAAGGATATTGCGGATCTCCGCGACCCGGACGAAGAAGATCCGGCGGAGCGGGAAGCGGCGCAATATGATCTTAACTACATCAAACTCGATGGGAATATCGGCTGCATGGTGAATGGGGCCGGTCTCGCCATGGCGACGATGGATATCATCCAGCTTAACGGCGGAACGCCCGCCAACTTCCTCGATGTGGGCGGTGGCGCCACGCGCGAGAAGGTGACGGAAGCCTTCAAGATCATCCTGAAGGATGAAAATGTTGAAGGTATTCTCGTCAATATCTTCGGCGGCATCATGCGCTGTGATGTGATTGCGGAAGGTGTCGTGGCGGCGGCGAAAGAAGTCGCTCTCAGTGTGCCACTTGTGGTGCGGCTTGAAGGCACCAATGTTGATTTGGGTAAGAAAATTCTCGCGGAATCGGGGCTGCCCATTCTGTCGGCTGACGATCTCGGCGACGCCGCCGAGAAAATTGTCAAAGCAGTGAAGGAGGCAGCGTAATGTCCGTTCTCGTCAATAAAGACACGAAAGTTATCTGCCAGGGCTTCACGGGGTCGCAAGGGACATTCCATTCCGAACAGGCTATTGCTTATGGGACAAAGATGGTCGGCGGCGTCACGCCCGGCAAAGGCGGGGAGACACATCTCAGCCTGCCGATCTTCAATACTGTTGCTGAAGCGCGTGTGGTTACTGAAGCGAACGCCAGCGTTATTTATGTGCCGCCGCCCTTCGCCGCCGATGCCATCCTGGAAGCGATCGATGCGGAAATCGAACTGATCGTCTGTATTACCGAAGGCATTCCGGTTCTCGATATGGTGCGCGTCAAGCGGGCGCTGAGAAACAGCAAATCCCGTCTTATCGGCCCGAACTGCCCGGGTGTGATCACGCCCGATGAATGCAAGATCGGCATTATGCCGGGGCATATCCATCGTCGTGGCAATGTCGGCATTGTTTCCCGTTCGGGGACGCTGACCTATGAGGCGGTTGCCCAGACAACGGCGGCAGGTCTTGGACAGAGCACCTGTATCGGTATTGGCGGTGACCCGGTGAACGGCACCAATTTTATCGACTGCCTGGATATGTTCCTGGGGGACGATGAAACGGAATCCATCATCATGATTGGTGAAATCGGCGGATCGGCCGAGGAGGAAGCGGCGGCGTTTCTGAAATCGTCCAAAGTAAAGAAGCCGGTTGTCGGATTCATTGCCGGTGTGACGGCACCGCCCGGCCGCCGCATGGGCCATGCCGGAGCTATCATTTCCGGTGGCAAAGGTGGCGCAGAAGACAAAATGGAGGCCATGCGCAGCGCCGGTATCACGGTGTCTGACAGCCCGGCGGCTCTGGGCTCCACTTTGGTAAGGGTTTTGAAAGGTTGATCTGGTAAGGTTAACCATTACTTATGTATTGACTCTTATAGGGGGCGGGAGAAATCCCGCCCGTAATGCAGAATGGTTCAGCAATTGGAAAATTCCTCTTTCCTCTTTGGGTCCAACGCCGGATTCATTGAGCAGCTCTATACGCGTTTTCTCGATGACCCCTCTTCGGTTGATGTAAGCTGGCAGCAGTATTTCCGCTCGCTCGGCGATGATGCTGAAACCGTTATTGCGGAAACCCGGGGGGCCCCCTGGACGCCGACCAACGGGCTGGATCCCGAGGATGAGTATGGCATATTGGGCGATGCGGCCAACCGCGCGGCAGCCCGGGCGGAAAAGGCCGGGGCATCGGAAGTGGATGTCCGTGCTGCCGCCATTGATACAATCCGGGCGCTGATGCTGATCCGCTCCTACCGGGTGCGGGGCCATCTGAAGGCTAACCTTGATCCGCTTGGCCTTGAAATTCCGAAGGAACATCCGGAACTCAATCCGGCGACTTACGGCTTCAAGGAAGAGGATTGGGATCGGCAGATCTTTCTCGACAATGTGCTGGGCCTCGAAAGCGGCAATATTCGGGATATTCTCTCCATTGTGAAGCGGACCTATTGTTCGACCATTGGCGTCGAATTCATGCATATACAAGATCCGGAGCAGAAGGCCTGGATTCAGGAACGTATCGAAGGCCGCCACAAGGAAGTCTCCTTTACCCAGGAAGGCAAGGTGGCGATCCTGCGCAAGCTGATTGAGGCGGAGGGATTCGAGCATTTCCTGAATGTGAAATATACGGGCACAAAACGTTTTGGCCTCGACGGCGCCGAAGCCCTTATTCCGGCCATGGAAGGGGTTATCAAGCGCGGCGGCCAGCTTGGTGTGCAGGAGATTGTTCTCGGCATGCCACATCGTGGTCGTCTCAATGTGCTGACCAATGTGATGGCGAAACCGTTCCGCGCCGTCTTTTCGGAATTTCAGGGCAATCCGGCAAATCCGGAAGATGTTGAAGGCTCAGGGGACGTCAAATATCATCTGGGCACGTCTTCCGACCGGGAGTTTGATGGCAATAACGTTCATCTGTCGCTGACGGCGAACCCATCGCATCTGGAGGCGGTCAATCCCGTCGTCCTTGGTAAAGCGCGGGCGAAGCAGGCACAGATCGGACCGGATGTCGGCGGCAAGGTCATGCCGCTACTGCTGCATGGCGACGCCGCCTTTGCCGGTCAGGGGATCGTGGCGGAGTGTTTCGGTCTTTCTGAATTGAAAGGCTACCGGATATCCGGCACCATTCATTTTGTGGTCAACAACCAGATCGGCTTCACGACCAGCCCGAAATTTTCACGTTCCAGCCCCTATCCGTCCGATGTCGGCAAGATGGTGATGGCGCCGATTTTCCACGTCAATGGCGATGATCCGGAAGCGGTTTGCCACGTGGCCAAGATTGCCACAGAATTCCGCCAGCTCTTCCAGATTGATGTCGTGATTGACATGTTCTGTTATCGCCGTCATGGCCATAACGAAGGGGACGAGCCGGCTTTCACTCAACCGCTGATGTACCGCACGATTGCGCAGCATCCGACGACAATGCAGATCTATGCCAAGAAACTGATCGGTGAAAAGGTTGTCACCGAACAGGAGGTTGAGGGCTGGATTGCCGAGTTTAAGGATTATCTCGAAAAGCAATATGAAGCGGCTAACAGCTTCAAGCCGAACAAGGCGGATTGGTTTGAAGGCCGCTGGCAGGGCTTCGGACGGGCCGATGAAGGCGCCCGGCGCGGCACCACGGCGGTAGAGCTGGACATGTTAAAGGAAATCGGGGGCGCGCTCACGAATATTCCGGACGGACATAATGTTCACCGGACGCTGAAGCGTATCCTGAAAGCCAAAAAGCAGATGATCGACACCGGTGAGAATATCGACTGGGCGACGGCGGAGGCACTGGCTTTTGGCTCGCTTCTGAAAGAAAACTACCCGGTTCGGCTGTCCGGACAGGATTGCGGGCGCGGCACCTTTTCGCAGCGTCATTCCGTGATTGTCGATCAGGTGACGGAGGATCGCTATATCCCCCTCAACAACCTGGGCGGAGAGCAGGCGCATTATGAGGTAATTGACAGCCTTCTTTCCGAGGCGGCGGTGCTGGGGTATGAGTATGGCTACACCCTGGCGGAGCCGAATGCGCTAGTCCTGTGGGAAGCGCAGTTCGGTGATTTCGCCAACGGGGCGCAGGTTATCATCGACCAGTTCATTTGCAGCGGTGAGGCAAAATGGCTGCGGATGAGCGGACTTGTCCTGTTGTTGCCGCATGGCTATGAAGGGCAGGGGCCGGAACATTCCTCCGCCCGTCTGGAACGGTATCTGCAGCTCTCTGCGGAAGATAACTGGCAGGTGGTCAACTGTACGACGCCGGCCAACTATTTCCACGCCCTGCGCCGTCAGATCCATCGCAAATTCCGCAAACCGCTTGTGGTAATGACGCCGAAATCGCTCTTGCGGCACAAGCTGGCCGTCTCGACGCTGGAAGACATGGGGCCGGGCTCCAGCTTCCATCGCGTTCTTTACGATAATGAAAAGCTTTGTGCGGATAAGGATGTCAAACGCATCGTGTTGTGTTCGGGTAAGGTTTATTATGATCTTTATGCCCGGCGGGAAGAACTGGGTGACAAGCACACCTATTTCCTGCGGCTTGAACAGCTTTACCCCTTCCCCTATCAGGCGCTTGAGCAGGAGCTTCAGAACTTCCGGCATGTAGAGGAAGTCGTCTGGTGTCAGGAAGAGCCGAAGAATATGGGAGCCTGGTCCTTCGTGGAGCCGCATTTGGAAAAAGCATTTGCGGATGTCAAAATGAAGAAGGTGACACGTGCCCGCTATGCCGGCCGTAAGGAAGCGGCATCGCCGGCAACGGGCCTTTTGAAAAAGCATGTTCTGGAACAAAACGCATTGGTGGATGACGCGCTCGACGTCAAATCGGAATAGGAAGTCAAAATGACGGTGGAAATTCGTGTTCCCGCACTCGGGGAATCAGTCACGGAAGCAACGGTAGGCCAGTGGTTCAAAAAGGTTGGCGAGACGGTCACCAAGGATGAACCGATCGTCGAGTTGGAGACGGACAAGGTGACCCTTGAAGTCAATGCGCTGGAATCCGGGCGGCTGGAAGAAATCATCGTCGCGGAAGGCGAGGATGTGGAAGTTGGCGCTCTGCTGGGCCATATTAAGGCGGGCGCCAGCGGCAGTGCACCTGCTCCGGCCGCTGAAAAACCAGAGGAAAAAGCGAAGGAGCAGCCTGCGGCCGCAAAAGCGGCTCCTGCCGCAGAGACTCCGGCACCCGCTCCGTCAGGTGAGGGCGCTGCGGAAGTCCTGCCCGCAGCCCAGAAGCTGATTGATGAGAATAATCTTGATGCCAGCCGTATTCGCGGCACCGGCAAGGACGGACGTATCACCAAGGGGGATGTTCTGGAGGCCCTTGAAAATGGCGGCGCCTCTCCGGCGGCGGCCCCTGCGGCCGCTTCTGCTCCGGCGGCGCCGGCCTCTGCGCCCGCGGCTCCTTCCGGCCCCCGGGCGGAGGAAGCGCGCGAGGAACGGGTGAAGATGACCCGTTTGCGCAAGAGCATTGCAAGCCGCCTGAAAGATGCGCAGAACACAGCCGCCATGCTGACCACCTATAATGAGGTGGACATGACGGCAATGCTGGATCTGCGCAGTGAATATCAGGATCGCTTTGTCAAGAAGCATGGCGTGAAACTGGGCTTCATGTCTTTCTTTACGAAGGCTTCCATCGCGGCCTTGCAGGAACTGCCCGCTGTGAATGCAGAAATTGACGGCGATTATATGGTTTATAAAAACTACTATAATATCGGCATTGCTGTCGGGACGGATTCCGGTCTTGTGGTGCCGGTTCTTCGGGACGCCGATACGCTCAGCTTCGCCGATGTTGAGAAGGGAATTGCCGAGCTTGGTAAGAAAGCGCGGGATGGCAAGCTCAGCATGGCCGAATTGCAGG